>Ga0118677_10002142_pt1 | contig 40238 bp, 45 predicted proteins | sample AliMusrvi5mmetaG_FD_86154 | JGI IMG/M metagenome (GOLD analysis project Ga0118677, IMG submission 86154) | reverse complement strand
ATCATGCACTTACTATCTTTTTTCCGAAAGGCAGCATGGAAAGTTCAATGAGTTGAAAATGTTTTCTTGCGAAAGGAATGCCGATAATGGTGATGAATAATAAACAACCGAAAACAAAGTGTGATAGCGCTGCGCAACATCCGCCGGAAAATAACCAAATGATATTACCAATGGTTTGTAAACAACCGCCGCCGTTATTGGCATATACAATCTTGCTTCCGAAAGGCCATGCAACGAACCCGGCTAATTTAAAACACTGCAATCCGAAAGGGATACCAATGATGGTGATGCATAAAACAAAACCACCAAATACATATGCCATTGCGGAAATGAATCCGCCGAAAATTAACCATATCAAATTGCCAATCAGGTTCATTGTAATTATTATTTTGAATAAAGTTATGCAGTACAAGAGTGCGACGCAACAGGTGATGCATTGAAATTATACAGACGGTAACAAAATCATTTCATTGCCCAATCGTATAAAGTCAATACACTCATCCAACCCATGGCAGCCACAACCAACCAGCCTGAAAGTCGCATCCATAAAGGATGTTGATAGCCCTTCATTAATTTTATGTTGGTAGATGCAATTAAAATAATGGCCAATGCAATGGGTAAAATAAATCCGTTGGCAATACCCGCGAATAATAATAATTGTCGAGGCTTACCAATGAAAACAAATATGCAGGTTGATAAAATGATGAAAATTGAAATGCATAATCTTTCGTACTTAATGAATACCGGATGAAATGTTTTAAAGAACGAAACTGATGTGTATGCTGCACCCACAACCGAAGAAATGGCAGCACTCCATAAAACCACTCCAAAAATTCTTAAACCAAAATTTCCGGCAGCTGTTTGAAATACTGTTGCTGCAGGATTATTAGCGTCTAACACAACACCTTTAATGACAACACCAACAACTGCGAGAAATAAAATGAAACGCATAATGGTTGAAATGACGATGCCGCTGATAGCACTTTTATTTACGATAATAGTAATGTTCTCTTTGAAAGGAGAGTACATAGTACAGTTGCCCTTGGATGTACTTAGGGTAGCAATTCCACTACTGATATATTTTGTTGTGATGTTTTTTCTTTCGTTCTTTTTGAGTAAAAGATTTGGTGCCAACTACAAAGAAGCCACAACTCTTTCTTTTACAGCAGCGTCTAATAATTTTGAGCTTGCCATAGCTGTTGCAATTGCGACTTTTGGTATTGGTCATGGAGCGGCCTTTGCTGCAGTAATTGGCCCGCTAGTGGAAGTTCCTGTTTTGATAGCTTTGGTTAATGTCGCTTTATTTTTTAGAAAAAAGTTTTTTATAAAAGGATAGTTTACAAATAAAAAAAGCACCCGTTCGCAAGAACGGGTGCTAATTCTTTCATCGTCGTTGTGGTTATTTCTTTTTTGCTTTCTTTGCTTTCTTAGCTGTTTTCTTAACTACTTTCTTTACTGCTTTCTTAGCTGTTTTTTTCTTTGCAACTTTCTTTGCGCAGCAGCTTTTTGTTTTTTTGCAAGCCATGGTTTTCCCCCTATAAAAATTTTTAGCCTTAGCTAACTAATATTGTAGTGGTTAATGTTATTAATGCAACATTTTTATTTCATAGTGATTCAGTTATATAACTGAACATCAAAGGCAGAACTATGGTCGCATCACTTTCTATTACAAAACTTGGTGACTTTGGATTTAGTTTATCCCAAGATATTTTCTCGTTTGGTCGAGCACCAGAGTATGAACCATAACTTTCTGTTGAGTCGCAGATCTGGCAGAAATAACTCCAATGTTGTACATAATCGAACTCGAGGTCAGCTCTTAGCAAAGGAACAACGCAAATAGGAAAATCCCCTGCGATGCCTCCTCCTATTTGGAAGAACCCAACTTTGTTCTTTTTCGTCGTAGTGTTATACCATTTTATAAGGTCCAGCATTACATCGATGCCTGACCTTACTACAAAGGACTGCAATTTGATCGGTCTCGGATTAACTTCTGTGCAATATGACGCAAAGATGTTTCCAAGGGTCGAATCTTCCCATCCTGGAACGAATATCGGGATGTTCTTTTTGAATGCAGCATATACCCAACTTTCTTCAAGAGGTCTTTCAATCAGAGGCTGTATCTTTTCTTTTTTGAATAAGCTGTACATGAATTCATAAGGGAATTTTGGCGTATTCGCTTTTAAGGCTTCCTGCCATTCTTCCAAAACCATTTTTTCAAGTTTCCTGATCGCATATTCTTCTGGGATGGCGATATCTGTTACACGAGCATGAGTTTTGCCTAGTTCAAGGTCTTCCTCTGCCCTATGAGTTCTCCATTCTGGTATTATCTTATATTGGGAGTCTGCAATAAGCCTAAAAACATCTTCTTCCAGATTTGCGCCGGTGCAGGTGATAGCATGTACGGCACCTTTGTTTATCATGTCCACGAGCCCCATTTTACCTATTAAGGCAGTGCTCATTGCGCCTGCCATCGTTATCATCATCTTGTTCCCGGTCTTTAACTGATCAACATAGGACTGCGATGCATTTTTTAATGTTAAGGAATTAAAGTGGTTGAATTTTGAGTTAATAAAGCTTTTTATCATTGGTCTAACCTCTCTTAAGACTATTTTTTGTTTTACGTGTTTCTATAGTTCTAATGACTTTCTTCTTTATAAAATGAGCACCTACAAAAAGCATAATAACTAAGATAACTATCAAGATTGATCCAAGTTGCAAACTTTTTATGGCTTTTTCTAAAGCAGGGATGTTCTCTGCAAATAGTTTCCCAACATATACCCATATGGGAACAGATATAGAGGCTGCAATAAGGTCCATTATCACAAAGAAGAAGAAAGATTTTTTTACACTACCCGCAAAAAAGTAGATAGGAGCTCTTAAACCTGGTAAAAATCTTGCAAAAAATATTATTTTGTTCCCATAACGATGGAATGCTATTTTTCCAATAGATAGTAATTTGTCATGGAATATCTTAGAGAGCACAGGTATTTTAAAAAGTTTTTTGCCCAGTAGTCTGCCCATCCAATATATTGTGCTGTCACCTATTATTATGCCGACTATACAAACTAAGAACGCGTGAAAAAAATTTGTCGTTCTTGCAGAAACGAGTATCCCGCTTGCGACGATGCTTATGTCTTCTGGTACTGGAAGACCAAGTCCACATGCAATAAGGAGGAAAAAAATTACTAAAAGACCTGCTTCCTCTGAACCAGCTACGAGCGCAATTATTCTTTCGAACATCTAGGAACTCCTTTTATTTTACCAAACACAGGGTCAGCCAAGGGATATACGTCACTAGCAACAAACATGCTAAAAGCACAAGATAGAACGGTAACGTTGCTTTAAATACCTCAACAAAGTTCTTTTTGAATCTAAAGCTTGAAATAAAAATATTTAGACCAATTGGAGGTGTTAGGAATCCTATTTCTAGATTTATGAGGAATATTACTCCAAGGTGTAACGGGTGAACTCCGAACGCGTTGGCTAGAGGTATTATCAATGGCACAACTACCAGAATGGCAGAAAAATTATCCATCATGCAAATCACTATTAGGAACACGTTCAAGATCATAAGGAAGGTTACTTTGGATGAAATATAGGTTTTCATCAGATCTACGAGCATAAAAGGAACTTCTCTTTCTACAAGGTAATTAGTGAACGCAAGTGCCATTCCTATAATTGCCATCAGGCCACCTATAAGGATGCTGCTTTCTTTTATTATTCTTGGAAGGTCTTTTGTAATAGAAATATCCCTATATAGGAATATCTCCACTATAAGAACATACGCAGCTGCAACAGCAGAGGCCTCACTAGCTGTAAATAGCCCTCCATATATGCCGACCAGTATTATTATTGGGAGAGGGATCTCGTACCTTGCTTCTTTTATAGCCTTCCAAAGTTCTCCTTTATTAAAAGGTATCTTGTTAACTCCAATTTTTCTGCCGATCACAATAGAGTAGGCGGAGAGTGCAACTATAAGAAGTATGCCAGGAACTAGTGCCGCTAAAAAGAGCCTGTCTACAGTTATTGCAGGCCCAGTAAGTAACGATGAATATGCATTGCCAGCTATTACCGCATACAAGATCAACGGTAAACTTGGAGGGAACAAGAGCCCAAGGCTTCCTGTTGTTGTTAGCAATCCCAAAGAAAATTTTTCGCCATACCTTTCTTTTATAAGAATAGGGTAGAGCAACCCACCCATTGCAACTATGGTTACACCAGAGGCTCCCGTGAATGCTGTAAAAAAAGCACATATAACTAATGATACAACTGCCAACCCTCCGGGGAACCAACCAATTAACGCTCTGCTAAGGTTAACAAGTCGCTGAGGAGTTTTGCTCGCAGACATTGCGTAGCCTGCAAAGATGAAGAGAGGTATTGCTATAAAGATGGGGTTGGTGGCAATTTTATAAACTTCTATAAAAAGGCTGGATAAAGGGTCGCCGGTAGCAGTGTACCCAATTAAAGTCGCTCCACCTAATATAAGGAATACGGGAACACCTATAAAAGCAGAGATGATTAAAAGTATAACGAGGACTGTCATAGGTCCTGTACCTCTTCTATGCTGTGCCCCGTTATTAGTTCAATAAGGAACCTTAGTGTTATAAGAACGAATGAGATAGGTACTATTAAGAAGACTACCCATGTTGGAACATTTAGGAATGCTGTCATGTTGTTGGCTTTTTCTGCAATAGTGAACATTATGGCTGCAACAGAGAGTATTGCCGAAATAACAAAAGAAATAAAAGTGACTGTTCTTGCTCTTATGGCAGATAGTTTATGGTTTTTTATAAATTTTGAGATGAGCTCAATGTTTATGTGTTTTGCTCTTCTTGTAGCAAGGCTAGCACCTATAAAACCTACCCAAAGGACCAGTGCTCTGGCGAGCATGTCTCCCCACTGCAAGCCTGTATTAAAAAAATTGCGCAGTATTACCTGCAACGTGCCTGCTGCTATCATTGTAAGAAGTCCGGTGACTAGAACGTAACCCTCTATTTTTGCAATATAATCTTCTATCTTTCTTAACATATCTAAATAGTAGCACAAATTTTGTTGCTTTCAATTGTCTAATGTATAATTAAGAGTACAATACGTGTCATTGTTTTATAGATAAAATTTTTATAGGAGGGCCCAACGAAATGAAAAAAGTTTTAGTTTTGATTGGTGTAACTGTTTTTTTGACATCTTGTAGCGGTGGTGGAGGTGGGGTAAGTGACCTAAAAAATCTACCAAAGATCACAAGTCCTGTTATAACATCTGGTGCAGCTGAACTGAAATTCACTCCAAATTCCGTAAAAGTAAGTGAGGCAACTACTGGATTGAATTTTTATGGTGCTACAGCTATCAGCTTTGACCATAATTCATCCCGAGGTATGTGTGAGATGTTGAACCTTTCAAAAGAAGCTATCGACAAGGCAGCACAGGGCGACAAGATCCTTTGTTACATTACTAATACCATTACGGCTCCGGTGAATGCTGGTGCTCTCAAGATTGGTAGCGGCGATCCTTATGACGGCAACTACCACATAGTAGCACTTGATTTCGGTCCAACCCCGCCTAACCCAGACATGACACACCCTGTTATGAAGTTCAAGGTAGTTAAAGACGGTGACAAGATAACAGAATTTGAAATGTTCATGTGTAATAGTACCGCTGGACAGTCACAATACTTGGATGAAAAGGTAAATAGCGACGGTACAGTTTCAATAATAGACATAGATAAAAATAGAGACCAGAATGGTGGTAATTGGAAAGGTCAGGTTACCGTGAGTGGAAAAATAAATGATGCGGGAATGTTTACACAAAAGACAATAACATCAGTAAGCGGAGATACAGGCGCTGGGACGGACTCTTGTTCCAACAAACAAAAAGTTACTTTCGAGCAGTTCTCTGATTCCATGAGGGTTTCTTCTTATCAAGTAGGACAATGCCCTTGCTCTTGTCCCACTCCCCCTTGCGGATGTGGCGATGGAACTTATTCAAATCAAGAGTTCAGTGTATATCAGTTAATCCATGGTGATTCCGCTAACCTGCGCGAACTAGCGATGGGTGATGGATCCATAAAAGATCATTTTGCGTGGGGAACTTCTCCATCTGAAAGTTGGAGTGGTGAAAATACTCATCCACTCAGCAGTTGGACATCGGGAGACTTTTATGCCGTCGTTAATGCTGGCGATTATCCGACGATCGATCCAACAGAGGAGTACAATGCGATAGATTTTACCGGAGCAACTGCTTGGGATTGTACTACTGGTACATCAGAGGGAACTATGTCTGTTGATATGGCTGCTTTAGGAGCCATAAGTGTTTGCGGTAGTCTTGGGTTAAGGGATGACACTAACAACAGCGATACTTGGATAAATTGCTGGGACATTATAGATAACGCTCATTAATCTTTGCCCAATATTGTAATTTAAAAAACGGCGGGGAATTATCCCCGCCGTTTTTTGTCTATGAAAACTTGTTAAACTTACTTTTTCGGTTTTGCTTTCGTTATGATGGCTTTTCCTCGTCTATCATCAGACTGGAAACTATTTATTATTAGTTCTGCCTGTTCAAATGGAACCGTAACAAAAGAGAACTTATCCAACACTTGAACATCACTTGCTCTAAGGTTATCCAAGCCTGCTTTTTGTTTTATCAGATCCACAAGCTTTTTAGGGTTCATCCCGCTTATTTTGCCCATTGCAACGAATAGCCTTGTTGTTCCCACTGCACCACTGTTGCCAGAACTGCGCGAGCTATCTATTTCACTGTAAGAACTGTCATCAAGGTCATCCTGAAAAGAATGCTTTAACAGCGCAGCAATAACATCAACAGCATCGTATTTTTCTACGGTCTTTTCTGCCCACTTTTTGTACTCAGAGTTATCTGAGTTCTCTATTATATCTGCAAGCTGCTGTACTATTTTTGCCTTCTTTATCTTTAGTATGTCACCAACTTTTGGTATTTCAGCCTTTTTAATTTTTGTGTTGGTATACTTTTGTATGTATAGCAATTGTTTGTACTCAGATGGCGTTATGAACGTGATAGCTGTTCCTTTGTTACCAGCACGACCAGTTCTTCCTATTCTATGTACGTATGACTCTGGGTCATGAGGTATCGAATAGTTGATAACGTGTGTAAGTTTTTGAACGTCAATGCCTCTTGCTGCAACGTCAGTTGCTACAAGGATGTTTATCTGTTTTTTCCTGAACTTACCCAATATTTTTTCTCTTTGGCTCTGATTTATGTCACCATGTAGCGCATCAGCATCGTATCCACGACCTGCAAGTCTTTCTGCCATGTCGCTTACTTCTATTTTTGTCCTGCAAAATACAAGACCATAAAAATCCGGTTCAACATCCATTATCCTGCATAGTGCTTCAAATTTATCTGAGCCTCTAACTTCAAAGTATATCTGTTCAGTAAGATTTACGTCAGCATCCAGGTTATCAGCTGCAATGAACTCGAACTTTTTCATGTATTTTTTTGCCAAACCCATTATGCTTCTTGGCATTGTTGCAGAGAACAATAATGTTTTCTTATCTGGGTTCGTTTCTTTCATGATCTTTTCCATGTCATCTATAAAACCCATGTTCAACATTTCGTCCGCTTCATCCAATACCATGTAAGAGACCTTGTCTATTTTTAGACTTCTCCTATTAAGATGGTCCAGTATTCTGCCAGGTGTTCCTACCACGATATCAACACCTTTTTTTAGTTTTCTAAGCTGTTGATCTATGGACTGACCACCGTAAACAGGTATTACTCTGAACTCTCTTTCTCCTCTTAAGGAACTGATCTCTTCTGAGACCTGTATCGCAAGTTCTCTTGTTGGCGTTAGTATTATCGCCTGAACGTGATTTACACCTTGTTCTAATCTTTCTATTATTGGTAACCCGAACGCGGCGGTTTTTCCTGTGCCTGTTGCAGCTTGTCCAATTACGTCTGATTCGCTATTTAATAGCAAAGGTATTATCTGACTCTGTATCGGTGAAGGCTGTTCAAAACCCTTCGCCTTTAATGCTCTTAGAGTTATGTCAGACAACCCCAAATTTTTAAAATTTTCTAAATTCTCCATGTATTCTCCTATATAAACTTAAGTTTATATGTTTTTTGTGATTTCGACGACATCGCTGCCTAATCGAGGTTTTGGTATTCCAGCTGGGTAAGTATTATTTATTTTCCCATAGTGAGTTAATACACACTTTGGGCTAGCTTTTCTTTTTAGCTTTAAATTCTTTCTAAAACGTCTTTTTTCTCTTTTTAGTGCCAGCTTGATATATGGTGACAATGCTTGGTCATATATAAAACCGCGTAACCCAGTAATTTTTATCAATGATTTTTTTAATTCATTAACTTCTGCCGCTTTGCTGTGACCCATGCGTTTTAAATCTTTATACATTGCATGTAGTACAGGCACGTATAACAAGAATGTTTTTTTCATTTTTGCTCTACGCATTTGAACTAGTTCGTGATCCCAATCAGCAGTTTTTAGGTACCCATCACGATGTACTTTTATCATTCTATATATAGATGGTCCTAATGTTTCAAATTCTCTTTTGAACGCATTGTCTAACTTCGCCTCTATATCGGTGTCTGAAATGTTAGGGTGATTCCAGTTCTGTACAGATTGTCCATGTACATGTATCCAAGGGAAATCTTTTTTTATAGTTCCCTTGATCTTCATTTTATCCCAAAGCACCGTACCAGGGATAGGCATAAAGAGCATGAATTGGTTGTAAACGCATTCGTAAGTTAGAGCGTTATTGATCTCTTTATCCAGGTCGGATAGTTGCTGATGTTCAAATCCCAATATTGTTGAACCCAGGACCTCTACTCCATGTTCTTGCAAGTCGCGAACAAGCTTTTTCAAGTCAATGTTCTGCATCTTGTCATATGTTGTTCCAGTAGATTCCTCTAGACCTATCCAAATAAAACAGAAGCCAAGCTTAATTATGTTTTCTACACCTAACTTTACAAGGCTCTGTGCAGAAGAGAAAATACTGTACGTGTAAGGCTTCTTTTGTTCTTCCATTAGCTTCAAAAGTTTCAATAATCTTTCATGATCTAAGGAAAAATTCTCGGACATGATGAACATTTCTGTTCGTCCAAGTTTTTCGTGAGCATTAGCGACCTTCATTATGTCTTCTGCTGTTTTAAGATACGTTGTGAACTTTCCACCGAACTTGTGAGACGTTGAGCAAAAATCACACTTCATTGGGCAGCCTACATCTAAAAGTATCATGCCACCCGAGGTCTCTGATAAAGGTAACCCCATTGCTCTTTTATTCACGCTCGCTCTTGGAAGCGGTTCATAGAATATCTTATCGTTCTTTAATCCAACTCCATTAAGATGTTCATAGTAATCAAGGCCATCCATTTTTATAAAGGTAACGGAGGTCCCTGTATCTGTAACTGCATCTTCCTTTGTTGTATATGTATGAAATTTTTCTGTTGGTGTTGTTTCCAACATTTTGTGTTTTATTTCTTCTAATACACTTTCATCATTGGTTATGTGTCCACCAACATCTATTGAAACGTTAGGGAGTACGCTCCTTATTATCTGGTACGTTTTTAACAAGGCATTAAAGTTAGGTATGATCGCAGAAATACCTACCCTATCCCATTTTCCGCTCTTTAGGACCTTGGTCAATTGGGTCACGGACGGAAAGTCCAATATAGCACAATTGGCATTTATGTTGGCCGCGAAAAGGTCAAATGCATAGGTATTGTTGAACATTTCGGGTTGAAAGTACATTTGTCCCCTAGTCACCTGGTTAGTGAGCAAGGACATCGGATTTTTATAGCTAGACCACTCGGTGTCAGTACCGTAAGGACCTACCACAGATGTGAATAATATATTAACGATATAATCTCCTGTTGGACAGATGTTTCTAATGAAAGGCCATATAAGGGATGCATTAGTATTTTCAGTCTTAACAAGGACCACTGTACTCCATTTAGTCGGGAAAAGCAACATATATTATCCTTTGTATTATTCCTAAACTCTGATAAGTTCTGCGAAAACATAGCCTTACTAAAATATTTGGAGGACTTAAAGTGGAAACAATTACAAAAAATTCGTATGTAGTATTTAATTACACGCTGACAGATGACCAGAACAGAGTCTTAAGCAGTTCGGAACCTCATGGTCCGTTAGACTATATACATGGCACAGGCACGTTGATACCAGGACTGGAAAAAGCAATGGAAGGGAAAAAAGTTGGTGAGGCATTTAATGTAACTATTGCGCCGGAAGAAGGTTACGGAAAGAGGCGCGAGGAGCTTGTGCACGTTCTTCCTAAAGAGCAATTTGGTTTTGAAGGAAAAATAGAAGTAGGGATGCAGTTCCAGGCAGATACACCGTCTGGAGTCGTTAATCTTACTGTCGTTAACGTTACAGATAAAGATGTTACAGTTGATGCAAATCACCCTTTTGCAGGGATGAACCTTAACTTTAAAGTTAGCATAGTAGAATGTCGTCCGGCGACTAAAGAAGAAATGGAAGCTTTAACGGCAGCAACTTGTGGACATTCAAGTTGTGGTGACGGAAACTGCGGCGACGGAAGTTGTGGCGGTGGACACGGTCACGGCGGACACGGTGGCGGTTGCGGCTGCTAATATTTTGATATAAAACATCAGTTCAATTTAATTTTCTGGGCAGTGATCGTAGAGAGCATACCCAGTCTTAGGTTAGCGGACGCTTAAAAGCATCCGTTGACTGTTTGCTTGCCCGGACCCTTAGAGGGCTAGCCAATGCATACTCGCTAACCTTAGAGTGGGTGCGAACGAAGAGCTTGACCAAAAAATTAAATTGAACTGATGTTTTATCTTTAACGTTGAAGATAACTTTGAATGCAAATTGATATTAGATTTTTTACCGTTGTGTGTTAAAAAGTATGTATGAGTATAAAAATATCACCAGCCTTGATGCACGAGCCTGTTTCTAAGTTCGCTACCAAAGAACTTGCAGCCTTTAAATCCAGCCAGACTATTAAGCAAGCAGTGGATTCTTTAAGAAAACAATGCATGCATGAACGGATCATTTACTATTACGCAGTAGATGATAATGGCAAATTGTTAGGTGTTGTTCCTGTAAGGAGCCTTCTTTCTTGCGACGAGAGCAAAAAAATATCGGATATAATGGTAACACCGGTTACATCCATAAAAGAGGACGCAACCCTTATGCAAGCGAGTGAACTTTTTGTTGAGCATAAGTTCATGGCACTGCCAATTGTAGATGCACATGGGAAATTAAAGGGTGTGATTGATATAAATTGTTTCACGGATGATGTTAGTGGGGTTTCTAAAAGACAGGATCTGGAAAAAGCCTTTCAGCTTATTGGTGTTCACATTTCTGCTTCCAGGCGAGTTTCTCCATGGCTAAGATTTAAAGATAGGTTCCCGTGGCTGCTGTGTAACTTATCCAGTGGTATTATTTGTGCGCTTATTGCATCACAATACGAATTATTGTTAAAGGAAGTGATAATACTTGCATTATTTATGACGGTAGTTTTATCAATATCCGAAAGCATAAGCATACAATCCATGACGATAACTTTACAAAATCTGCTTCACTCAAAAATGTCCTTTGCAAGGTTGGTTAGAATACTAAGAAGAGAACTTCTAACTTCCTTTTTGATAGGTCTGGTAAGTGCGCTGTGCGTTTTTGCTGTGTCATTTATATGGAGACACAATATTTCTGCTTCTTTGATAATAAGTTCAAGTATTGTTATTGCTGTTTCTACTGCCGGACTTTTGGGCGTATTAATACCAACTGTAATTTTTTCAATACAAGCAGATCCAAAAATAGCTGCCGGTCCCATAGTGCTTGCACTTGTGGACGTAACTACTTTACTTTACTACTTCGCTATTGCCAGATGCTTTTTTGGATAACTCTTCTATTTGAGAGTTGAGTTTTTGGATTATTTCTGAAGTTTTTCTGCTAGGTTTAGCTATTTTTTTAATGTTATCTTTTGCTTTCAATAATTCTTTATTCGTCTCTTCTAATCTGTTCTCTGTATAGAATTTCAATGCTCTCCAGTAATTTCCCTTTGCTCTTGCCAGGGGATCGTTAGCTCCAATAGCGAGTATTTGAACGCCCTCTACAGCAGCTTTAAGTTCAGCATCCGCTTTAGAGAAATTCTTTTTTACTGTCTGCTGTTCTGCTTCTTTTATGTGTTCTATGCTCCAAGATACAGGAGCATCTATTTCTGTGTAGATTAAAGTTTGTGATGCTTTGCTGAAAGCCTTGTGGGCTTCTTCTTTATTGTCATCAACGAGAGCTTTTTCTGCTTCTTTTAGATGCTTCTTTGTTTCCTCTACATAAACCACCTCACTTATTTCATCTAAGGCAGAATATATAGGGAACATGTCCGATTTTATTTCTTCCGAGGAATCGTAGGACAACCTTTTTTGGGCTGCGTAAATTTGGGATCTAAGAATTGCTGTCGGTAGAGTATCCGTAATGCGTTCCAGTGCTGCTCTTATTCTTTGAAGTTCCCTTTGTGCTTCCTTAATGTTCTTAGAAGCAATGAATCCTCTCGCCTGGGCGATGTTGTATAGGATCCTCGAAGCATTAGCCTTTATGGCTACTTCTTCATTAACGCTAAGGGCCTTCTCATTCTGCACTGGTAGGACCGTCGTTTTTGCTTTCACGTCTTCCACTGGTTTAACTTTAACGTCCTCTTTTGGAACGTTACCGCTACAGCTGACTATCAGTGAGAAACAAAACACTAACGTAATTAAACGCTTTATGGATACTCTACCAAACAACAAATTAAGTTACTTCGCTGCTTTTACTGCGTCTGCGTTAACTTCAGCTTTCTTTTCAGCTTTTTTTGCTTTCTTTACTTTCTTGTCAGCTTTCTTTACTTCTTTCTTTGCATCTTTCTTTGCTTCAACTACTTCTTTCTTTGCTTCAACTACTTTTGTCTCAGCTTTTTTTACTTCAACTGTCTTAGGTGCTTCAACTGCCATTGCGCTAACTGCGAAAAGACAAGCAACCATTGTAAATAGAACTTTCTTCATTTTCAAATCCTCCTAAAGATTTTTTATACCGGTCTTATAATTACGATCCGGTTATTATGCTTGCCATTCTAACACCTTGAATATTATGGGAAGATTACGGCAAAAATTATTTTATTATTTTTATTTTTTTAATGATTACATATAGTTAAATTTAGTGATAGGAATTGATTACTTGCTTTTTATATACTAGATTACGCTTTTTAAGGGTTCAATGGGGAGATGAATAGTTTATGAAAGTACTTTTAGTTGAGGACTCTGTTAGACTTCAAGAGTCGTTGCAGAAAGCTTTTAAGAATATGGGTTTCGTCGTAGATTCTGCTCTAGATGGAGAAGAGGGACTTTGGCTTGCAATGAACAATGACTATGACGTCGTCGTACTTGATATGATGTTGCCTAAAATGGATGGGGCAACAGTCCTTAAAAAATTAAGAGAAAGCAAAAAAACGCCGGTACTTATATTAAGTGCAAAGGATTCCATGGAAGATAAAGTTGGTGGCTTAAATATTGGTGCAGACGATTATTTGGCAAAGCCTTTCGCTATAGAAGAACTTGCAGCCAGAATAAATGCCCTTGTAAGAAGAAAATACTCCTCAGAAAAAAATATAATAAAGTTCTCTGACGTAGAAATTGATCTATCTAAAAAGAAGGCTTTTCAAAAAGGAAAGGAAGTTGATTTGACCCCTAGAGAGTATGCGGTGCTTGAATATATCCTTTTACGTCGAGGGTCGCTCGTGAGTAGGACAGAAATAGAGGAACACGTTTATAGTTATAATCAGGAAGTGATGAGCAACGTGGTTGACTCTGTTGTTTGTAGCGTAAGAAAAAAACTTGGTACCTCTGGCCCTTTAATAAAGACCAGAAGAGGATTTGGGTATATAGTAGAATAAAATTATGTTCTCCATAAGAAAAAAACTTACTTTGACACTTTTACTGGGCATTATGGCCATTGTTGTGCTCGGCGGTTTTCATCTTTATTACTTCTTCCAAAAGTCCAGCCTCAATAGGTTCGACAGTTATTTAAGTACTAAGGTCAGAACTATTGCAGCCTTGCTAGAACAAGACCAGACAGGTTTTAACTATGAATTGGATAAATTCCTGCCAGAGATAGAAAAAAAGACTGACTCTGAATATTTTCAAATATGGTTAGAAAACGGGAACGTCTTAAGAAAATCCCGTTCATTAAAGAAGTTCAATCTTATTCGTAGAACTGGTTCATTAGAAACGCCAGAGTTCTGGGACCTGATCCTCCCCGACGGTAGGGAAGGCCGGGCAGTCGGGATACATTTTATGTATTCTTCTGATGACGAAAAATTGAGCACAGTGTTTGCAAAGCAACCCATAGAAATAGTTTTTGCCAGCAGCAAGATCCGTCTCAAACACGACATGCAAAATTTTGGTATCAGTCTGGCTATAGAAATATTCTTAACTCTTTTGCTGATCGTTCTGATAGTTCCTTACTTCGTTAAAAAAGGTGTTTCTCCAATAAACAAACTGGCAGATTCGGTGTCTGACATCGACTCAAAAAGTTTAGATAAAAGGTTCAGCCCTATAGGTCTTCCAAAAGAATTGAAACCTATTGCTCAAAAACTCAATGAGCTTTTAGTGCGACTTGAGGATGCTTTTAAGAGAGAAAAAAGATTAACAGCGGACGTTGCTCATGAACTTAAAACGCCGATCTCAGAACTTATAACCCTAGCTGAGGTAAACCTTAACTGGCCAGACAGCAACGTTGACAACAAAAAAATACTTTCAGATGTATTGGACATAGCCAAGCAAATGCAAAACCTTATTTCAACTATCTTGACCCAAGTAAGAATGGAATCCAGGACACAAAGGATAAATCTCGAGCAAGTTGACATCTCCGCAGCTTTGAGCGATCTCGTTAGAATACACAAAAAGTCTGCAGAGGCGAAGTTATTAAAGTTGGACGCAAGTTTTGCCGACGGCATAAAGGTACAAACAGACAAGGCAATGTTCTATTCCATATTGAACAATCTTTTGGCTAATGCAGTTCAATATTGTGCAGAGAACGGTTCAATAAATTGTTCTGTAAATACTGATGGCGAAATTATCATGATTAGGATCGTTAACACCAACACCGACCTTGTAAGACAGGATCTTGCTCATATATTCGAGCCTATGTGGAGAAAGAGCCAATCAAGGACTTCTGTGAACAATACGGGACTGGGACTTACGCTTGTAAAATCATTCTGTGAACTTTTGGACATCAACTTAAAAGCAGAGATATTGGAGAACAATGATTTCTGCGTCACACTTATGATCCAAAGCTGATACACTTTTGTGGCAAAGTGTAATCTTAAAGCTAAATCTTCTTTTTAAGTCAGTGTCGGAAGAGAGCGACCCATTCTTGGGTTAGCGGGCGACAAAAGCAACCGTTGACTGTTTGCTTGCCCGGACCCTTAGAGGGCTAGCCAATGCATACTCGCTAACCTTAGAATGGGTGCGAACGGGAGACTTGACTTAAAAAGAAGATTTAGATTTAAGATTACATTACATCGCTGAAAGTGTAAATGCCGGGTTCGTTCTGTCCGATCAACCATTGAGCTCCTGCAATGGCGCCGGCGCAAAAAACTTGGCGCGAACTTACTTCGTGTTTGATCTCTATAGTTTCAAACTCAGATTTGAATTTGATTATGTGTATGCCTGCGATCTCGCCTTCTCTAAAACTCTCGATAGGGCATTTTTGTCCATTTTTTTCTATAGTGGCTGCTAACATTTTTGCAGTGCCACTTGGGCTGTCTTTTTTATGCACGTGATGATATTCCGATATGGAAGCAGTGAAACCATTTTTTGCAGAAAGCGCTTTTGTTAGATCTGGTATTAAATTGTTTATCGCTTTTACCCCAATGGAAAAGTTGGCACTATGAAGTAAAAGTGCATCGGCTCCAAGAACCTTTTCTTTGACTTCAGATGAGTCCCAACCGGTAGTTCCGCACACTATTTTTGCCCCTTTTTGGGCGGAACAAATGGAATTTATGTTCTTTTTGCAGGCTCCGGGCTCAGTAAATTCAAAGAATATGTCTACATTTGCAAGAGCCTCTTTGGAGACTTTTTGCAGAGGATTTTGCAGGTCACAGGCTAGTACCAGCTTCCAACCATTTGGTAGCATGGCTTTTAGGCCTTGTCCCATTTTTCCAGTTCCTATTATGGCTACATTCATTTTCTATCTCCATTATATCAATAATATGGTAATATACCAATACCATATAGCAGAAGTACCAAATAAATAACAGGGGTGAAATCACTATGTCAAATCAAGACCCAAAGGCAATGGCAGAGGAACTAGAAAGACTTAAAGCAGAGAACGAGCAGCTTAAGGCAAAAAGAAAAGGTGCAGGTGAGATCTATTTTAAGGTTAGTGCAAAGGGTGCTCTTTCTGTTTATGGACTTGGTCGCTTTCCTGTTACTCTTTACAAGGAACAGTGGGAAAGACTACTTGCTAAGTTGGATGAACTAAAAGCATTCATAAAAGATAACGAATCCACACTTAGAACTAGATAACTGCGCAGGCTTCTTTTAGCCACGCTAATATTTTTTTATCCTTTATACGGCCTTCTAGTGTCTTTAATACCAGTCGGTGATAACCGTTTATCCATTGTATCTCTTGTTTTGTTAGGATGTTTTTCTCTATTAAAGCCCTTTCGTAAGGACACATTGTTAATTCTTTAAATTCCAATACCGGATTCCTACCATTGATCTTACTCAAATGAGCATTCTTTACGACAGAAACACAATTCTCTATTCTTATGCCGTAATATCCCTCTTTGTAGTAGCCGGGCTCATTGGTAAGGACCATCCCCTCGTCTATAACAGCTGGCCTAAGAGGCGTTATGCCTATGCCAGATGTTTCGTGTACACAAGTGCAATACCCAACTCCGTGTCCTGTGCCATGATAGTAGTTAAGTCCCTTGTCCCATATTGGTCGACGAGCTAAGGTATCTAAATGATATCCTCTTGTCCCTCTTGGAAACTTTGCGTGCCCTAAACTTAAATGTCCTTGCAGTACCATCGTATAGCTTTGCTTCATTTCTTCTGTGACTTCACCAACAGCTATTGTTCTTGTTATATCGCTGGTGCCATCAAGATAATTACCTCCTGCGTCCAACAGAAGCATTCCTTTGTTCTTTATTACAGGGGTATTTTTACCCTCCGGATAGTAATGTATTATTGCCGCATTCTTTCCATAGGCTACGGTGCTTTCAAAACTCAAACCTACAAAATCCTTTTCTTCCTTTTTAAATTCAATTATTTTTTTTGCAAGATCAAATTCTGTTATTCTTTTTTTATCGACGTTATTTTTTATCCAATAGATAGCTTTTATTAAAGAAATACTGTCTTTTATATTTGCATTTGTTATGTGCTCGAGTTCTTTTGGCGTTTTTATTCCAATGATCCCCGCTAAAGGCGACTGGCTTTTTACTATTTTAGCAGAGGGAGATATGTTGTTCACTACCCACTGAGAAACTTCGTCAGGATCTATTAACACTGTTCTTTTTGCTGTTATGTTCTTTAGTTCCTTTGCAAATTCCTCATAGTTAAATGCGGTAATATTGGCTGTTACGTGCTCTAAGTCCTTTATTCTTTTTTTGTTAACGAACCATAATACTTTGTCCAACGTAACTATTAAATAAGATATTACCAGCGGTGTATATGCAATGTCATCGCCACGTACATTCAATAACCTTGCAATGAACTCAAGATTAGAAATAACATGGACCTCCGTCCCTTTTTCTTTCATTATTTTTTGTAGATCTTTTATTTTTTCTACAGCGGATACAGGCTCAAATTTTTTGCCCCTAAATACAACTGGTGATTGGCAAAGAGCAGGCCTTTTTTCCCATAATAGATCTACAAGGTTAGGATCTGTGTACTTGACCTTGATTCCTTTACTTTTTAAGAGCTCCTTTAATACATCCATTTGTGACGTCGTTATAGTTTGCGGGTCCAGTCCTAAAACTCCATTTTTAGGGAGGTTTTGCGCAAGCCATTCAATTTCCATTCTAAGGTCTGCCGTTACAAGCTCTTTAACGTAATATTTATAGGGAGAGTTTTTTAGTTCTTTTTTTATTTTCAGCTCTTCTTTGCCATCAGTCCATACCATAGCGTCTTTGTCCGTTATAGTTATACGGCAGTATGTTCCAGTAAAACCCGAGACGAACTTGCATCTGTCCCAATGCTGGGGCAAATATTCATTCTGATGTGGGTCCGTTGACACCAAAAGGTATGCATCTAATCCATGGTCTTTCATTAAAGTACGAAGTTCTTTTAGTCTACTTTTTATCATAGTCACTGTACCTCTAATTCAGATGATACTACATAATACTAATTAGGGCATTATATCTTTTTGAACGGACTCGCATTCAAACGCATACCTTTGACTGTGAGTCCGTTTATCTTTGAGCGATTTTTGGTATTATGGTATATTTATCTTTATGTTCGATTGGGTAAGGAAAATCAAAAGCGGTGTTGTCCTTTCGCTGTGCTCAACGTTCTTCTTTAGTGTAATGTATCTTTTTGCAAAGCTTGCTTCCAAGCACATACCTACAGCAGAGATAGCTTTTTTTAGAGGGTTTATTGGGCTTGTGCTCCTTGTGCCATATATGCTTCATAAGAAGATCTCGCTTACTTCAGGCAACAAAAAACTACTTTTTTTAAGAGGCTTGCTTGGTGGAGTATCCATACTTTTATCTTTTTACGCTGTATCAACAATGAAGCTAAGCGAAGTGAGCATACTTCTGCAAACTACACCCATATTCGTTGTAATCTTTGCCAGAGCCTTCCTAAAAGAGAAACTGCCAAGGTTCTTTTATGTGCTAATGCTGCTATCCATGTGTGGTGTACTTTTTGTAATTAAGCCTAGTTTTAGTAGTATAGGCAGTGTTTCTGCTATTCTTGCATTATTGTCTGCCATAATAGCCTCCATTGCATACGTTTGCATAAAGTCTTTAAGAAAGACCCACAACACCTATATAGTCGTGTTTTACTTTACTGTTACAGCCATGTTAGTTCCTATTCCATTGATGTGGGGCAACTTTGTTGTGCCTAACCCAAGGGATATAGCTCTGTTATCCATGGTAGGTATTTCCGCCACGATCGGGCAATTTTTTATGACAAAGGCCTACGGGATAGAGAAGGCAGGGCTTGTATCTATGGTCAACTACACAACTGTATTTTTTAATATATTCTGGGACATCCTTATCTGGGGTGCAATACTTGATATGGGCTCGCTAATAGGCGGAGCGCTTATTATTTTATCCTCGCTAGTGATCACCCTAAAAGCGTATTCTGACCAGACAAACTATTCTCAGCGTTGAGAGATAGTTTCCACCCTATCAATAAGCCCCGAAATATATTTGAATCCCATTTGCCAGGTTTCCTCTTTCTTTAGATCTATATCCACTGTCTTGAACAAGTCTTCTGGAGGTAAGGACGCACCGTCAGCCAGAAATTCCATGTATTTTTTAGGGAACGTCGCAGGATTTTCCAGATATTTTTCATATAGCGATAGCGTTGCAAGCTCACCGAAGGCATATGAATAAACATAGAACGGCCTCATAAAATGAGGAATGCGCGCCCATTCATTCTTAAACTGAGGAGTCATCTTTACTGCATCACCAAAAAGTTTTCCGTATTCCTGAACGAATAACTGGCTAAATTGATCTGGTGTTAGAGGACCATTTTCACTTGCTTTAAAAACAGCTTGTTCATAATTACTAAAAGCGGTTTGTCTGCAAACAGTTGCAAAGATCCCATCCAATTTTCCCATCAAAAAAGCCAAAAGTTCTTCAGGGTCCTTTTCGTTCTCTTTTATCATCCTAGAAGCCAATAACATCTCATTAAAAACAGAGGCTGTTTCCGCCGTAGCCATAGCGACTTCTGAATTAACAAGTGATTGATTCTCTGAGATCAAAAGAAAATGTATCCAGTGTCCTCCCTCGTGAGCGAGTGTGGAGACGTCATTAAACTTTCCCTCGAAGCTCGAAAGTATTACTGGAGGATACTCCGCACCAAAAGAAGAACAGTATGCTCCTCCACGTTTCCCAGGTCTTGGTTTTGCATCCACTAACCCACATTTGTACATATTCTCAAAGGCGGCACCAAAAGGTTTGTAGAATTGATCAAAGGTATCCTGAAGCATTTTTATCGCTTCAGCATAATTATATCGCTTGTCCTTTTTGCCCTTAGGGACATAGGGTGCCATTATGTCAGCGTTGTTAAAATCCTTTATGCCAAGTATTTTAGCTTTTAACTTCCAGTACCTTTGTGCCACTTTAAAATTCTCTGCCACCACCTTATGCATCTGTTCTACTATTTTGTCATCCAGCTGGCTGCTAAGGTTCCTTTCTGAGATAAGAGGGTTGTATCCACGCCTGTTCTTATCTATCAACAACATATCCTGGATTATTGAGTTGTATATTTGTGCATAGACATAAGAATCTTCGCCAAACTTTGTTAAAAAAGTTTCTACTGCCTTTTGTCTGGTTTCTCTGCGCTCATTCAAAACAAGATTAGTGAGTTCAGCTAAGGTATATGCTCGTGGAGCCTTGTCCTCAGGTCCTTGGAACTGGAAGGAATACTTTGATTCAAATATATTTCGGAACTTTGACCACGCAGATACTCCATTTATATCCTTGTCGATAAGGAGCTGTTCGTGATCTTCCGGTAAGATGTGCTTTTGTCTTTTTGCTATTTTATCTAAAAAATTTGTATAAATTTTTAGCTCTTTATCCTTAAAGATTTTCTTTTTATATACGGCAGATGTTCTGGACAGACCATTCTCGAAGAATGAGATATTCTTGCTTAGTTCAGAAGAGATTAACTCTGCTTTCCCAAGCAGCGCGTTCAGTTCTTCGTTGCCAAGATCGGTGCTATGAACATTACCGAGGTACTCTGAAGGCCTTATCATTTTTTGTGAGACAGCCTCATATTCCATAATGGCTTTTTTGAGTTGAGTAGCGTTGAGTTTTTCTTTTGTTAAATTATGCTCGTATTTCTTTTTAAAGGCCACGGACATCTTTAGGGCCTCGTTGAGATCTGTAAAGATATTCTTATCTTTATAATCGGTATATAAATAACTTAAATCCCACTCGGGTGCCTCTGCACCTACCTTCACCTCTTTTATTTTTGCCTTGGCAGTTTTTGGATAATCCTTAAAACACGCAAACTCCTGTCCCATAAGTACTCCTGTGTTCATTGTTATAAAGACCATTATAGAAACTATTTTCATCATAGTATGGTTATCTCCGCTTCTTCTATGCTTTTATTTTTGGTTTTTAAGATCCTTATACTAAGATTTTCCCAGGTTATAAGAGTATCCTTTTTTGGTAGTACTCCATTGAATACATCCAGCATAAACCCGTTAAAAGTCTGAAAATCCTTATCTTCTGGAATGGATATATTATGTTTGGCATTAATATCGTGCACGGAGTCTTCTCCATTAACTACGAAGGTATTTGATACGCCATTCTCTTCATTCGTTTGCTCTTCCAGATCGTGTTCGTCTTCTATTTCTCCTACCAATTCTTCCAAGATATCTTCCATAGCAATTACGCCATTGAATTGGTTATACTCGTTTTTAACAAGGAACATCTGAGTATGTCTTACTTTCATTAATTCCAGGACGTAATCTATTTTCATGAATTCATTGGTCCAATAAGCAGGTCTTAGTATGTCCAGAATGTTATCGTCCTGTTCACACTTTTCGATGTTCAATAAAAAATCCTTAGTATGGAGTATCCCTATAAAAGTCCCATTATCGTTTACGACGGGATATCTTGTGTACATGTCTTTTTTAAGCAGATTAATTAGTTCCTTACATCCTATGTTCGCATTTATGGTTGCTACTTTGTTCTGAGGTATCATTACGTTCTTTACTCTTAGTTCACTGAAGGCAGAAACCGCTTTTAAATAGGTTCCCTTTGAGCCTGTAAGCTCTCCTTCTTTTTGTGCCAGCGAGATAAAAAAGTCTAGGTCCTTTAGTGTTACCAGAGGGCCTTTTCTTGAATAGTGCAAACTTGGAGTTCTTAGTATTTTTTCTGACAAGAACACAAAAAATACCGTGACTGGGTAGAAGAGGTAATAAAATATTATGAGCAATCTCATAAATGGTACTGATAATTTTACTGCATGATACCTTGCCGTAGTTTTAGGAATGATCTCTCCAAAGGTTATTATAAGGAAGGTCATTACGCCGGTAGTAACTGCAATGCCGGAGTTCCTGAACAATCTTTCTGATATTAAAGTCGTTATTGCGGTAGCAATAATGTTAACAACGTTGTTGCCTATTAAAATGGTCGTGAGTATTTTTGCAGGGCTATGCAACCAATGCTTAAGGAGATGTGAACCGCTGTGTCCAGACTCTATTATCTGTAGTGCCTTTGTAGGACTTATTGAAGTAAGGGCTGTTTCTGCTGCAGAAAAGAAAGCAGAGAACACCAAGCATGCAAAAACGGTTATTGGTTGCCACCAAGCTATCATATTCACCTCTTATCTATATAGTACTTGTTCGTAACTTTTAATTCCTGGTCCAATTCATATATAAGTGGAATACCCGTTGGTATTTCTACTCCAACTATATCTTTATCGCTGATACTGTCCAAGTGTTTTATTAGTGCCCTCAGACTATTGCCATGGGCAGATATTATTACTCTCTTACCCTGTTTCACCAACGGCGCTATATCATCCTTCCAGCATGGTAGCACCCTTTGTATTGTGTCCTTAAGGCTTTCGCACAAAGGCTCTCCCTCTTTTGCTTTTTTTAGTGCCGGAGGGCGCACGTCAAAACTTCTTCTCCATATTTGGACCTGTTCCTCCCCATATTGTTTTGCCATATCTGCTTTATTAAGTCCCTGTAATGCTCCGTAGTGTCTTTCGTTCAGCCTCCAATCTTTAACTATTTTTATGTTTTGGAGCTGCATTTCGTCCAAGACTATTTGCAAGGTATCTATTGCTCTTTTAAGGACAGAAGTGAAAGCTACATCAAATACAAAACCTTGTTTTTTTAGCTCTTTTCCGGCAGCATGAGCCTCTGCTACTCCCTTTTCGGAAAGTGCCACATCCGTCCAGCCGGTGAATCTATTTTCTTTGTTCCAGACGCTTTCGCCATGCCTTAGTAGGACTAATTTATGTAGGTTCTTCATAGTAATAATCATTTTATACTATAAATATTGTTTTATGTCGTGTAAGATTTTAATTAAAAGAGGGGATGAATATGGATAAAAATATCAAACTTAAGGAAAAACTTTTTACTACCAGGAAGTCTGTTTGGGATGGCCTTGCTGCTACAGAGCTTAAAAAGCTGTTGGATTTTTGTGAAGGGTATAAAGATTTTTTGAGTACCAGCAAAATAGAACGCGAAGCGATATGTAATATAGTAAAAACAGCCTCTAAGCACGGATATAAGGACCTGAACAAAGCAACAAAAAGTGATCACAAACTTTTTACTAGTTATAAGGGTTCCTGTTCTATTCTTGCAAACATTGGAGACAAAAGCTTTAAAAATGGATTTAGGATAATTGTTTCTCACGTAGATAGCCCCCAAATTGATCTTAAGAGTACTGCCTTGTACGAGGCAGAAGAGATGGCATACTTTAAGACCAAATATTATGGTGGAATTAAAAAATATCAGTGGGTCACTATACCTTTGGCGATGCACGGTGTAGTTGTAAAAAAAGGTGGCAAGCTTGTTGAGGTGGTTATAGGTGAGATCGACGAGGATCCTGTATTTACAGTGAATGACCTTTTAATACATCTTGCACAGGACCAAGTTACAAAACCTGCTAATAAAGTAATAGAAGGCGAGCAGCTTAACATTTTGGTAGGTTCTATTCCTTATAAGTTCAAATCAGAAAAAGACGCTGTAAAACTTTCTATAATGGAATTATTAAATGAACGTTATGGAATAACCGAAGAAGATTTTGTTAGTGCAGAGTTACATTTGGTTCCCGCAGGACGCGCAAGGGACGTTGGATTGGATAGAAGTTTTGTTGGTGCCCATGGTCAGGACGATAGAGTTTGTGCCTATACGTCTTTAAAGGCCTTTTTGGAGGCAGGGAATACAAACAAAAATCTGATGGTTATCTTTGTGGATAAAGAAGAAATAGGTTCCTACGGAGATGCTTCCGCAGATTCCAACTTTTTTGAAAGAGTTATAACAAAAATAATGTCGTTGTATGGCATAAAGGATTTTGGACAAATAAAGGACGCAATAGCCAAATCCAAAATGCTTTCTGCTGACGTAACAGCAGCAGTTGACCCAGAGTGGAAGGGTGTAATGGATATGCTTAACTCAGCAAAGACCGGTTATGGTGTTTCGCTTGTTAAGAGTGCAGGGACCCGAGGAAAGTATAACGCTAACGATACACACCCAGAATTCGTTGCAGAAATGCGAGAAGCTTTTTACAAAGAAAAAATTAAATGGCAAATAGGTGAACTTGGTAAAGTCGACCAAGGCGGTGGCGGAACAGTAGCAATATACTTTGCACGCCAAGGCATGGACGTAATAGAATGTGGCCCAGCATTGTTGTCTATGCATTCTCCATTTGAGATCGCTTCAAAGGCGGATGTGTATAGCACTTATCAGGCATACAAGGCCTTTTATAAACATTGCTAGCCAGTTTGAGAGATTATTGAAGATTCTGTTCTAAAAAAGTTAGCAGTTCACAGTGATTTTCAAAGATCATATCTGCTTCTGATAGGTAGCTTGCATCCAACGTAGTCGCGACCACAGCACATTTTATTCCCGCCGCCTTTGCAGCTTTTATACCGTAAGGGGCATTTTCCACGACTAGCGCGTCCTGTGGCTCGAGGTTTAGTTGTTCTAAGGCTTTTGCGTATGGATCTGGGTAGGGTTTTCCTTTTTCTGTATCGCCGGCTTTTACTATGACCTGAAATTTTTCAAAGATGTTGTTGCTTAAGGAGTGTCTTATGTTTTCCAGCGAGCTTCCTGTAACCAGCGCTATAGGGATTTTCTTTGTTTGTAGAAAATTGAGGATATTCTCTACTTGATCAAATAATTTTGGTTTTGAACCCTTAACATAATGAGCTGTTTTGATCTCACAAAGTTTTTCTGCAGTCTGTTTATCGCTGTGTATGTTTTTTGATCTGAAGATATCGTCAACTATTGTGTAACAATCAGCTCCTTCTGTTAAACAAAGTTCTGTGTAATTTATAACGAGGCCATAATTTTTTAAAGCAAAATTCCACGACTCAAAATGTGCAGGCATTGAATCGGTGAGGGTTCCATCCAGATCGAACAAAACAGCTTTTATTTTACTCATGGCACCTTGTTTAGCACTGTCGCTTGGTCAAAGTAAAATTAATATTCTCACTTTTGTACTCTTAGAGCAGGGATGCTTGAGCGTAAAGCCAATAATAACAAAATGTTATATAAATTACTGGAGCTTGCTAATTTTTAATGATTTCACACCCACTCTGCCGGATCAAGCTTGTAGTAATCCATTAGCACCTTATATAGTGCTGGGTGTTTTTGTTGCATCTGTTTTGGTTTTTCAAAAAAGGATTCGGTTGCAACAGCAAAGAACTCTGCGGGGTTTGTGCTTCCGTATTCATCTATTACAGTCTCTTGATTATGTCTTAGGGCTTTTTTGAGTCTTGAGAATTCCCTGCTGAATACTCTTGCCCAGGTGATGTAACTTGAGGGTCTTGTGAGCAAGGGAACACCGTCGGCGTGCCTTTCGTCCTCTTCGTCAAGCTGATGTGCAAATTCATGGTATGTAACATTGTGCCCATCATCCATATCTAGCGCGCCTCTTTTTACGTGGTCCCACGCAAGCACTACTATTCCATGTTTCCACGATTCTCCCATCCTAAAAGATTCGTGCACTACATAGGTACCAAAAGACAAATAATCTACGTCTTTGGCAAAATATGAACTTGGATACACTAATACTGAATCAAGATTTGGATAAAACTTTGGACGTCTGTTAAGCATTAACACACATGCCTGTGCAGCTACAGTTACTTTTATTTCTTCTGTCATTTCGAGCCCGCCACAGCCCTCAAAATTCTTTTCTGCAATGAATACTTTCATAAGGTCACACAGTTGTTGCTTAAGAAGTGGAGGTAAATGTCTATATACAGCGATGTTACTTTGTAAAATATTTTCCCACTTTGCGCTTGTGGGACGAGACATTATCTTTTTACGCTTAGCGCTTACATACAGATGCCACGCCATTACGGACACTATTATTAAAACTACGGTTACTAAAAATATAATGGTGCCGTCCATATGCTACTTTGTTCTAACTATGGAAGCAGGAACTTCTATTCCTTTTTCTTTGAACGCTTTGTTAAGTTCTTTTATGAATTCATGTCTTACTGGGAACTGATCGCTGTACTCGTTGATCCTTAAAAATACATTAAGCTCAATTCCCACATCACCAAATTTTGCAAAACGTACAAATGGAACAGCTCCTTTTTGTGCGCCTGGGTGGCTATTGCAAACTCTATTTGCAACTTCTAGCACAATTTTTTCCACAGCTTCAAGGTCGGAATTGAAAGCAACTTTTGTAGGCACTGCAAAAAGCATATCCTTAGTTGGCTTATAGTAGTTGCTGATTATTGCTTCTGATATTTTTGAGTTCGGTATTATGTAAGTGTTGTTGGTAGCTGTTTTTATGGTAGTGTGTCGCCAAGTAATGTCCTCAACGTAGCCTTCTTCTCCGCTGCTAAGACTTATGTACTGCCCAGGTAATAACTGCTTGGAGGCAATTATCTGTATTCCAGAAAATAAGTTGGACAAGGTTGGTTGCAAGGCAAGAGCAACTGCTAAACCTCCAACTCCTAACGCTGTAAGTATGGGTGTTATGGAAATATCCAGATTGTTGAGTATTAAAAGACCGCCAACAACGAATATGACTATCCTTATTATGTTCCTGAGTATGGATGAAGCGGGGAAGATCCTGTCTACTTTGGAGCTGCTCTCACTCACAAAGCTAACAACTATCCTGGATGCTATTATAGTTAGCATAAGAATGATTATTGAGTGGAAGGACCTATGAACATTTATCATTATGGACGGTCTTATTTGCACATTCATTAATGCTGCGTATATGCCGATTAGTATGGAAGTGGACAGAACCATACCTCTTAGTGAGCCTATATGTCTTGCAATTATCTTTTCAGCTATCCACCCTAATAGAATACTTGCCAAAACTATTGCCAAAGGTAGAATGTATGTAGGGACTTGGGGGTAATTTTCTAACATTTGTTTGTTACTCCTTTATTGTTCTTTTACTAAGTTTGATTTTAGAGGGATTAATTGAAAAGTTCAAGCTCTGGAAACACTCATTTTATAAAATTAGATAAAGGGGATGATGTCCTGTCTACCCTTACAGAGTACCTAAACTCAAAAGATATAAAGTCCGGCTTTTTAACCGCAATAGGGGTCTTAAGCGACGTAGAAGTTGGTTATTATGAGTTGGAAAAAGGAGCTTATGTAAAGAAGGTTCTAAAGGGAGATTATGAGCTTTTGTCCTTAACTGGTAATGTGGGCACTTTGAATAATGCTACGCATCCACATATACATGTTATTCTGGGAGACAATAAATTTAATTGCCAGGGTGGGCATTTATTAAAAGCAACAGTTGGTATCACTTGCGAAATATTCCTTACAACCTCAGATATTAAATTAGAAAGAATTTACGACGATAAAATTAAATTAAATCTTTTGAGTCCGAAGTCTTAAGAGGAGAATGCTCATGTTTAAGAATGTCTTTATTATAACGCTACTGATGTTCGTTGGTGTTCTATATGCAGAGAACAAGTCTGCATATGAACCTAAATTTGACGATGTGGATATGTCTTTGCAGGGCATAGGGAGTGAGCTTGGTGTTGATCCTGTGTTAGTTCCTGTACCGGCGCCGGAACCTCAGGTAATCGCTCCAACGCCAGCTCCAGCTCCGGCACCGGCTCCAGCTCCAATCCAGGTAGTTACCCCAGCACCTCAGAAAGTGGAAAAAGTTAAAACAAAAGTAGATGGACCTATCTACCATTATTCTTATGTTCCTGATGATACTGTGAGCGATATTCCTAGCTATGAGCAGGATACAAGGGCCGGCCACAGAGGGGACCTCGTTTTTTTACTTGTGGGAGAGGCGGTCATATATAAAGGCTACAATGCGGGTAAGCCTGGTTTTGAAACAGAGCTGGGCTGGCAATTTAACCTGTTTAAATACCTGAGCCTGTTGGCCTCAATAGATGTGGGTTACAGAAAAGGGAACCTTACCAGCAAAAATCTGATACCACTAGGAGCAAAAGGTGCTTTAAGATTTAGATTGTTACCGTGGCTGTTTCCTTATTTTGAGAGTGGGTTTGAATGTATAAAGGTCAGTGGTTCAGGTTGGGAACAGGCCTCTACTGATATTGGTGGCGGGCTTTTGATAAGGATAGGCTATGCAGATAGAAAAGCGGAGTATAGTCTTTATAGAGCCATCGGTATTACAAGGACCATGTTGGTCTTTGGTTTTGACCATGTAAAAGCGCACCACAATTCTATTGTTGTGCCGGATGCCTCCTTAATTAAAGGTGGACTATCATTTGAGTTTTAACAACAGCGAGCACCATTCATCCATGTGAACTCTGTTGATTATCTGAAACCCTGCGCCTATAAATTCTTCTGCTATTTTCATTTCTTCTCTGGTCAATATTCCCGATAGTATAACTTTTGAGTTTTTATCCTTTAACAGTGCTCTTATTTTTCCTTTGGATTCTATTAGTACATCAGCCAAAATATTTGCGAGCACTATGTCATACTCACCTTCTTCCGCTCCTATGGGGATGGTCTGTGTCCTGATCTCCTTTTGGCTTACGTTGTTCAACAGTGCATTATGAGTTGCTATTTCTACAGCCTCATAATCAAAATCGATCGCCTTTATGTTCCTTAACCCCATCTTATGGGCCGCAATGGCAAGTATCCCGCTACCGGTTCCTGCATCCAGTAGGTTCATGGAGCTTATATCTTTGCCGGAAGCCTTTAATTCAGTGACGAGTTCTTCAAGCAAAAGAAGAACAGAGCGAGTGGTTTCGTGCAGTCCTGTTCCAAAGGCAGAGCCTGGATCTATCGTTATTAGGATGTCAGTTGTAGAAGGGAGGTAAGTTTCCCAGCTAGGTTTTATGACCAAGTGCCTTCCTATTCTTTGAGGTTTGAAATATTTTTTCCACTCAGTCTCTAAAGCAGGATCGTATTCCAATTCACTCACGTTTATGTCAAGACCGTTGGACTCTGCGATTTTTTTCTTTTTCATTAAACCGCTCAAAGTTTCTGCCGATGCTGAGGCAGGCACATAAGCATCCAAGCGGATATCATTATTTGACAGGTCATTTTCTTCCAGACCATTTATTTGTGATAGCTGGTACAAAAAAGCGTAGGCATTTTCTGAACTTTCTTTGGGTGTTTTTATGGAGATCTTTAAGAATGATTGCTTCATGGTAAACACTTATAATCCATTTTACGCACAAAGTGAACTTGCTTTTAGCCAATACTGTATCTAAAATCGGTGTTGGGAGTCCGGCTTTATGAATTCAAAACAATTAGGTGTATTCTTACGAAAAAAAAGAGAAGCTATGGGCATAACCCAAAAGGCTCTTTCGCAAAAGCTTGGCCTTGGTTCCTGTCAATTCATCTCCAATATAGAAAGAGGTGTTTCTGAGGTTCCCTTTAACAGGATAGGTCTGTATGCAGAAAGTCTGCAACTTAATACTAAAGAGCTTACGAAGATGATAGAAGAAGTGCTTAATAAGAAAACAGAAAAAAAGACCAGCGTAAAACTATACGGTACAGCTCCTAATAATGAGGAAGACCCTTTTATAATTAAATTCATTGCAGCGTGGCAACAGGCGGATGAAAAAGACAAGGAAAGCGTTAAGGTCCTCGTTTCAAGGTTCCTTAGTATCAAAGAAGAAAGAGAATAAAGATGCTCTTACATCAAATTGCATTTCGGCGTGGGACCTTGCTGGCGGCCCTGTTATTGATCTTTCTGCTATCTGAACCGCTGCAGGCAGGATGTATCACAAAAGATGGGGTCCTTCTTAAATCCCGCCTTGGCAAAAAAGCCCCCACATCATGGCAGGTTAGGCGCTATACTCCTTTTAAAAGACTGGGAGAACCATATAATGGCTGGGTTCACGTAAGGGATTTTGAAGGAGAAAAGCATTGGGTGCAACAGAAGTTCTTTACGGAAAAATATCATTGTTTGATAGTCAGAAAGGACTCTACTCCTATTATGGTGGCTCCTAAGAAAAGATCTAATCAAAAGTTCAAACAGCTTGCAGAAAAATATGAGACCTTTAAATTCCTTAAAGTAAAAAAAGGCTGGGTACAGATAAAGGATGTGCATGGTGATACGGGTTGGGTACTACTTAGTGATGTGTGGTTGGATTAATGCATAAAGTTTGCATAGTGGGTGGTGGGCTTGCCGGTAGTGAACTTGCTTATCAGCTTGCCAGTAATAATATAAAAGTGGTCTTATACGAAGCAAGACTTGATAAAGATTACAACGACGGTGTTCATAAAACGCAAGAGTTGGCGGAACTCGTTTGTTCCAACTCTCTCAGGAGTAAGGACCTCCATAATGCTGCAGGGCTTTTAAAACAGGAGCTTAGGGAACTAGGGTCGTTGCTCATAAAAAAAGCTGATGAACATTCCCTTCCAGCCGGTTCTGCTTTGGCTGTTTCCAGGGACGATTTTTGTAAGGCTGTGACCCTTGAACTTTGTTCCAACCATAATATAAAAATAGTTGCAGAGGCCGTAACAGACCTAGCTCCGCTTTTGAGTGAATATGAGTATGTTGTTATAGCTGCAGGTCCAAGTGCCTCGCCGGAACTTTGTGAAGGCTTAAAGAACCTTTTAGGAGAAGAGTATCTTTATTTTTATGATGCGATAGCTCCACTGGTGGATGTTGGTACTGTGGATATGGATATTTGCTTTAAGGCTTCCAGATATGCAGGCGTGGGAGAAGAGGGGGATTATATAAATGCCCCGATGAACAAGGAAGAATACTATTCTTTTGTTGAAGAATTAAAGACTTCACAAAAGGTCCCTATTCAGCATGGGGATAAAGGTATCTTTTTTAGAGGGTGTATGCCTGTAGAGGTTATGGCAGAGGATTCCCCTGACCATTTGTTGAACGGACCAATGAGAGGCGATGGCCTGATAGATCCAAGGACCGGACGAGCTCCGTATGCTGCAATTCAATTAAGACAGGACAATGTCTTGGGAACGGTCTACAACATGGTCGGGTTCCAGACCAGATTGATATACGGTGAACAAGAAAGGATCTTTAAAAAAATACCTGGTTTTAAGAATATAGAGTTCTTAAGGTTTGGTTCCATGCACCGGAATATATATATTAATGCTCCGGAGGTTTTAGGTCCGGATATGAACCTAAAGGCAGAGCCCAAATTATTCGTAGCTGGTCAGATCAGCGGAGTGGAGGGTTATGTAGAATCCATTGCTCAAGGGATGTTTGTTGCCAGAAAGCTTATCTCAAAAATTAAAGGGACCGTTCTGCCGGAACTTCCAGTGTCCACAGCAATAGGATCTTTGTGTTCCTATATATTGAAAGCGGACAAAAAAGGCTTTCAACCTATGAAGATAAATTTTGGTTTATTGCCTCCTCTTTCCGACGAGGAAAAGAAACTTTTTCTGTCCAAGGGGCCAAGGTCCTTCCAAACAAAGCTAGCTCTTTCCAAAAGATCTTTATCTTTTTTTGAAAAACTTAATTGACCGTTTTTGATATTGGGATAATATCCATTTCATAAAACTTTCCTAAGAGAGGAGGGAACTAACTTGGTACCAAAAATGGTTTTCTTAACAAAGGGTGTTGGCAGACATAAGGAAAAGCTTGCTTCATTCGAGGAAGCTTTAAGAGCGGCGGGAATAGCCCCTTATAATCTAGTGAGAGTATCTTCTATTTTTCCACCAAATTGTAAATTGATATCAAGGAACGAAGGATTAAAAAGATTAAAATTCGGGCAAATAGTTTTTTGCGTTATCTCAGATAACTCGACCAACGAGCCTAATAGATTATTGGCTTCTTCCGTTGGTCTTGCACTTCCTGCGGACAAAACAAAGTTCGGTTACGTAAGCGAACACCATTCATATGGTCAGACCGACGAGGTTGCAGGAGAATATGCAGAGGACCTTGCTGCGGACATGCTTGCAACAACACTTGGTATCTCTGTTGGAGAGGACCTTCATTACGACGAGAGACGCGAAATATGGAAAATGAACAAAGAGATAGTAAGAACCATGAATATAACTCAATCTGCTCAAGGTAGCAAACGTGGCGATTGGACCACCGTCGTTGCGTGTGCAGTAATGATCTTATAAAGAGCATGTCCACACTAAAAGATTTTTTAGAATTTGATCATCCTTATAAGGACGCAATGTTCGTTCTTATTCCTGCGCCCATGGAAATGACCGTTAGCTATGGGCATGGAACGGATAACGGACCACAGGCAATACTTGATTGTATCAATCAGCTTGAAACTTACGACGTAGAGTTAAAAAAAGAAGCAATAAGTAAATTAGTCCACACAATGAAGCCTGTAACTCCAGATTCAAAGGACCCAGGTGCGTATGTTGAAAAGCTAAGAAAGGTAGTGGGTAAATGTGTTGCCGACGGCAAAATACCTGTTGTTTTAGGCGGTGAACATAGTCTAAGTTATGGGGTCTTTAAAGGCATAACAGACCACAAAAAAGATATCTCCATACTTCATTTTGATGCACATCTTGATCTTAGACAAAGTTATGAGAATTCAATTTATTCTCATGCCTCGGTAATTAAAAGAATGTGGGATCACCCAAGTGATATAAAAAGTATAGTTGCTGTTGGGATAAGAAGCGTTTCCGTTGAGGAGAGTCTTTTTGTTGAAGAGAATAATAAAAAGCATTCTGTTTTTTATGCACATGAATTTTAGAAACAAGACCATACAGATAAGATAACTTCTCTTTTAGGCAAGGACCTCTACATTACTTTTGATGTGGATGCGTTGGATCCTTCAATAATGCCGTCCACCGGAACGCCAGAGCCGGGTGGTCTTGGCTGGTACCAAACCCTTGAGATCTTAAGAAAAGCCATTCATGGCAGGAATATAGTTGGAATGGATATTGTTGAGCTTGCGCCAGATAAGGTTAATCATTATTCTCAGTTTACAGCAGCCAAGCTTCTTTATAAAATGCTGGCATACGTTTCAGAGGAGGCTCTATGAAAAGTTTGATACTCTTTACACAAGACAGCACTTTGACCAATCTTTTTGTTGATAGCTTTCCGGAGGGCAAAGTTAGCGCTCATCTTTTTGACAAGCCTTTGAATACTATAGATTTTAGTAACAGCGTTGTTGTTGTTGACTATGAAGCGGACAACGTTAGCACACCTAACTTTTTATCCGAAGTGGTAAAGGCCAGCGGTCAGGATACAAAGGTCTTGGTTATCTCTATGGATTGCGAAAGACGTAACGTGGCTGATACTGCAAAACGTGGTGCGGAACGTTTTATAGTTAAACCAATAAACAAAAAAAGAATAAAAAAATACATTATGCCTTATATGGGCACAACTGAAACTACTGACACCAGTTCGCCTCCAAAACTAGAGCAAATATAACACAAAATTTTAGCCAAAATTTTACGCTAAATAAACTGGGTTTTTTAATTCGAATTGGTATTGACAGCCTCAAGGGATTCGAGTGCGTCATCTATTTGAGCCATGGTCTTTTTGTCTTTTGGTTCTATTAGCATTTTTGCTTTTGTGAGGTATTCTTTTGCCAGTACTGGATTAAAGTTTATTAAAGCTGTTCCTGTTTTTACTTTGCTGTATCCTATCTCCCTTAGTTGCTGGACAAGCTTTCTGCTTTTTTTGTTGGGTCTGAACATATTGGATCTTTGGGCGTCGGTCAAAGCTTTTTCGTAATTCCCATTGTTGAATTCATTTGAGGCATTTTTATAGTATAGCCACGATTTGTATGTAGGGTCCTTGGTATCTACGATCTTTGCCGCATAAATTTCAATGCTTGAAAGCATTAGCACTATTATTATAGCCCTACATATTCTCATTATTGGTATCTGCCTGTGGTGTTGGTTGCTGGTAGCGTAAAGGTGATCTGGACCTTGGCCTTTTTTGATATTGCTGGTCTGGTTGCAATCCTTCCTCCTGTGGTTGAACTTGCTGTTGTTGCATTGTAGGTGGTGCTTCCTGTGTTATTACTTGAGTATTCTGTTCCTGTATATTTTCCTGTTGTTGTGGCTGTTGTCCTTGAGCTTCTGCTGAAGCGTCCTGTATAGGTTGAGCTTCCGTAGAAGGGCTGGTCTTTAAATTTTCTAGGTAATCATAATCTTTGTAGAAGTCTTCTCTCTGGTCAGTTCCTCTATTCAATTGACTACTGGATCGTGGTGTGACTCTGAGCTGTTTTGCTCTGGTCTCTCTAATTTGGTAAAGGGCTGTGTCGAACTCATACCTGTTTATTTTCCTGAATTTTGGAAGACGCAACCTTATAGCACGCTCTTTTTGCCCTTCGTTTACGGCGATAAAGGCATAAGTTGCAAGTACTATGACAGCAAGAATAATGGCGAGGTTCCTCAAACTTTTTCCCCTACTCTTTTCTTTATAAGGTTTCGATGATAGATTATACTTGAAAAAGCCAACTTATGGAATAGATTTGAGAAAAATAGGGATATAACATGAAAGACAAGGCCTACTGGAATAATTATTACGAGAAGGATCTTTCTGAAATGGAGAGGGACCCCTCAGAATTTTTAGTGACTCACATCGATTCTCTTAGAAAGGGCAAAACACTTGAGATAGCCTGTGGAGCAGGAAGGAACTCTATCTACATGGCAGGGAAGGGGTTTACCATAGAAGGAACTGATTTCAGCGATGTTGCTATAACTAAGGCGCAAACCAGATCAAAGGCGGAAGGAAAAGAGGTGGACTTTAAAGTGCAAGGCCTTGACTTCTTTTTAATGCCGATACAAAAATATGATACTGTAGTTGTTGTTGATTACAAATGTTCTGGAAGGCTTTTTGACGAAATAAAAAAAGGACTTGTGGTGGGTGGTGCAATACTCGTAGAAGGCTATACCTACAATCACTTGAAGCACAATGTAGGAACAGCAATAGAGATAGAAGAATGTTACAAACCGTTCGAGCTTTGCAGATTGCTTAAAGACTGGAACTTATTATTTTACGACGAAAGAGCTAAAGGAAATGAATTTAAAGTACATGCGCTTGCAGTAAAACCTTCTTATTGATGGGAGTTGGAGCAATGGATAACAATGGAATATTGATAACAAGAACAGATAGAATAGGCGACGTAGTGCTTACCTTACCTGTGATAAGAACACTCTCCAAAGTGTTTCCTAGTAGACCGTTATATTTTATGGCGTCATCTTATGCTGCTCCTATAGTGGAGAATTATCCTGGGCTTACCTCTGTAATAGTTTACGACTCTGCTGATGATAGTACTACAGTTGGTAGAGTAAGACAGATAACTCAGCAGTTACGGGACCTCAACATAAAGACAGCCTTAATGCTCTATTATGATGCAGAAGTCCTCTCAATTATAAAAAAGGCGGGCATTAAAGAAAGGTTTGGTCCTCTAACTAGGATCTCCGGACTTTTTAATTATACAAGGTTCCAGACCCAGCATCGTTCAAAAGTACAGTTTCATGAGTTGGAATATAACCTTAATTTATTGAAGATGCTTGGCGTAACAGAGGAGCAATTCGATCCGACCCTGGAACTTTCTCCAACTCCCAGCTCGTACAGCCTCGCTATAGAAAAATTAAGACAGGTAGGCTTTGATGCGTTCTCTAGGCCTTATATGGTCCTTCATGTTACTTGTGGGGGATCTGCACTTAACTGGAGATATTCATATTATGCAGAACTTGCAAGCCGACTTAGCGAAACAACAGGACTCTCCGTGTTGCTAACAGGCTCTGACAAAGATGCAGTTATACTGTCTTCTGTAAAACAACATATAAAGGGTAATGTGCTCAGTACTGCTGGTATCTTCTCTCTAAAAGAACTTATTGCGGTCATAGCAGGTGCAAAACTTTTTGTTGGGCCGAGCACGGGTCCTATGCACGTTGCAGCAGCTACGGGAGTACCTGTTGTGGCGATATTTCCACCAATAAGGGTGCAATCTGCAAATAGATGGGGCCCATACAATAAAGAGAGTGTTGTACTTACTCCAAAAGTAGAATGTTCCGCAAAATTAAACTGCCTTAAGGAAAAGTGTCCTAACTACAACTGCATGGATAAAGTGAGCATAGACGAGGTTTTTGAAAAAGCTAAAAAACTTTACGACGATAGTTGCGCAAAACAAATGGGACTTTCTTTTGAATAGAACCGGAGGACATAAATGAAAATTAACAATATGCCTGGTCTTGCCAAAAAATTCTCTAAACTCAACGTTCTTGTTTTTGGCGACGTAGGTGTAGATAGTTACATAATAGGAGAAGCTAAAAGGATAAGCCCAGAAGCTCCAGTTCCGGTAGTGGATGTATCTGATAGTTATAATAGGTTGGGTCTAAGTGCCAACGTTGCAAGTAATATAAGAGCCTTGGGTGCTAATTGCACTATGGTCGGTGTTATTGGCGTTGATGACGATGCAGCAATACTAAAAAGTGAATTAAAAAAAATAGGTGTTGCAAGCGATGGTCTTGTTGTTGATACGGAGAGGTGCACCACTAATAAAACTAGGGTGTTGGCCTCACGTCTCCATCACGTAGTACGAATAGACAAAGAGGACAAAACAGAACTAAGTGCAGAGTCTCAAAAAAAAGTCCTCAAAAAATTCGCCTCATTTTTAGACGGCTCCGACATTGTTGTAGTAGAGGATTATGGCAAAGGTATTTTTAGAGGAGATATTGCAACAGAAATAGTAAGAATGTGTAAAACCAAGAAAAAAGAAATATTCATAGATCCAAGTCGCTACACAACTTCTACTTTATATAAGGGAGCTACACTGTTAAAACCAAACTACGACGAAGCAAAAATACTTTCTGGTTTGGATGTGGATAGTGAGACCTCTTTGTATGAGTGCGGCAATCATTTGATGGATAAGCTCAAACTTGAGTATTTGGTCATTACCAGAGGAAAAGAGGGCATGACCGTGTTCACTAAGGACAAAGAACCCAAAACAATACCCACGTTCGCAATAGAAGTTTATGATGTCTCCGGAGCTGGAGATACTGTTATTTCTGCCTTAGCGTTATCACATGCAGCAGGATTCAGCATTTATGAAAGTGCTTTTTTTGCGAACACAGCTGCAGCAATAGTAGTTGCAAAGGTTGGAACATCTGTTGCCACGTTGGAAGAAATAGAGAAGTTCCTAAAGGAACACAATTGAAGATTCCCTTAGAGAATCTTCGCTCCGTAAGGAAGGGAATATATATCCGGGGTAAAAAATGAGTGTCCCAAAGACCCCTAAACCTGTCCTCTTATTTACCGCTGTGCTTTTTTCTGAAGGCGTTTCTACTTCTGATTTTATGCCGTTACTTTACAAAGAATTGGGTGCCACCGTTTTTGAATCCGTGATGATGCACTTTGTATGGAGTGATTATTACGAAAAAGAAATGGGACCAAAACTACGTCGTGTATTCATGGTATATAAAAAACCTTTTGATAGGGATAAACTCCCAGATGTAAAAAGAAGGACAGATGAGTTGGAACTGCTATTCCTAAAAGAAGGCAAACGCACAGTGAACATAGATCCAGGCCTTATATGTATGGAAAACATTGAACTCGCTACTAACAAAGCTTTTTCTCACAGAGTATATTTACGCGATGGCGTCTATGTTGAAGTTACCTTGTTCTATAAGCACAACACTTACCAGCCAATAGAATACTGGACCTATCCGGAATATAGATCAACACAGGTTTTGGATTTTTTTAACACAGCAAGGGGATTGATGAGCTTCTAAATACTATTTCCCAGCGTCTTTACAAAAATTTTGATACTCAGTCATTGCGGCATTTATCTCTTCTATATCTTCGCTAACAACTGGGGCGTTTTCTGTTTCAGCTGCTAGCTGAGCCTCCGCCTTTGCATTGAATTCAGCCTCTATAACGGAGGAGGCTTGATATGTTTCTGTGATCGTTGTGACTACTCCATCAAGTCCACTTATGACTCTCACGATAGTTAGGACTTTGTCTGCAGAAAGCGTGGCTGTTGTATTTATAGTGTTGCCATCCACGAATTTTATAGCAGAAGTATCAAGTCTAGTTGCAGAACTAGTTTTATCAGCCAGAGCGGTCATAATGTTTGTTTGTTGAGTTGGAGACAAACCACCAGCATCAAGAGAAGCTTCTATATCTGAGGTTTTTGCTGTCCAGCTGTTAACACCCCAATCTACTTTATTTTCTACTTTAGGTATTTCTTTAGGTGTCTTGTTGCCTGTAGTAGTTTTGGGAGCAGTTTTGGTGCTTACTTTACCATCTATGTGGGTCCATTTACCATCGTAGTCGTAGATGGTTCTGGTTTCATTGTTCACAACAATGAAATCTTTACCTGTAGTTGGGACACCTAGTAACGCAACCCCTGAACCTGTTGCTCTAAGGACATTTTTCATTATTGTTGCATCTTTTGTTATGTCTACAGTTGTTGCGTATTGATATGTTCTCGCTGTTGTTGTTCCTATAGAGATACTTTTCATATTAGTAACATTGTCTCCAAGCATCTGCATTTGTTTCATTTTGCCTATTTGCCCAAGTTCTTCGAATTTTTCTAATGTTTTTATAGAGGTAAGGTACCCATTAGGGTTTTCTGGAACGGCCGTGTAGAGCCCTTTCTCTATGATGCTTACAACAGCCTTTGCTAGTTCATCGAATAAGACGTCTGGGTACAAAACTGTTTTGCCTAGGATAGCAGCAACTATATTGGACATAATTTTGTCAGTTCCTGAATAGATGAGATTGAGATAAGCTTTTTCTCTAGCTAGCATAGCAACTTTAAGGTCGTACTGTGACTCTATTGGGTTTAGTATAGTGCTTTGATATATTGAATAATTAACTGCTCTAGCTGCCAATATTGCACACGCTCTATTCTTGTCTTTGAAGTACATCCTAGATAGCAAGTAAGGTGCTTCCGGATCCCTTAGATTTCCTAATACCCCAATGGAGGCTATAGCAACGTTGTCATCTGTGCTAACTGCAAGTTGTTCTAGCGTCTCCAACCCCTCGATGCTTGAGCTTGAATATGAGGTAGCTGCATTATCACTCGAACTACTGCTTCCATAACCAGCAAGTATAGGAATAACTTTTGCATACTCACTTTGCGCATCCGTTTTTGCTGCCTCTGTTGCATCAAAAGATCTCAGAATAAGACTACTATTGTTGTTAGCTCCAGCCAGATATTCAAGTCCGTATTGATCAACGATATAAGATTGTAATGGAGAAAGTGCTTTTATTGCGTTAGCAACACTATTATCGGTTGCAGCGAACCAGCCACCGACCCAATCTACGATCAACCGCCCCGCATGAGTAAGAACGTTATCCTTGTCTGATTTTTCCTGCTGACGAAGCTCTTTGCTCTTCATACTCCCTAACGCATCGTTCTCCATCTCAATAATTGCATTAGCGAGTTTTCTTACCTTTGTTGTATCTGTTAACAATTTATTTTCTAGCAGGTATTTAACTGCTCCTGATTCAAAGTCGTTTATATAAGAGCCTGGTTCAGCTGCTGTGCTTACTTCATATGTAAAATTATCTATATATTTATCAGGATCCAACGTAGCTAGGTCTATTTGCGCTTTTCGCATTTTTTCGAGTCCTTCGAGTATTTTTGAAAGTTGTGTTTTACTGCTATCTGCTAGTGCTTGTATTTGCAGCTCTTGATTTTGATATTCGAAGTTAGCGGCGCCAGCATCAGAACCATCTATGATCTGAGCGAACGCAGCTGTGCAAAAACAAAGTCCTGCTATAAATATTAGGAGAATTTTTTTGTTCATAAATACAGACCATCCCCTTTGTTTGACACAATATTAAAAGCAATTTAAGTGCCAAACATAAAGGCTAATAATACTAATATGTTACCCTTTGTGTTTGTTGCTGGTGTATGTATAAAATCGATACAGTTGTCATTGGGTTAGCTAAAATAGCATCTTATCCTAGAAGAATAATAAAGTATTGTTGCTATTTTGTTTGGAATGATCACGTTGCCTTTTTTTATTATTGGGCTGTCTC
>Ga0118677_10002141_pt1 | contig 40310 bp, 28 predicted proteins | sample AliMusrvi5mmetaG_FD_86154 | JGI IMG/M metagenome (GOLD analysis project Ga0118677, IMG submission 86154) | reverse complement strand
AGTTCATCTCGTAGGAGGCGCACGACAAGGCGCCCGGTCCGACGGTTGGCGAGCCGGCTCCTGCGGGCGCGGCAGCGACGGGTGCCCAGACTGCGGCTCCCGAGGTCGCGGCGGCTGCCGAGTCCGCATTCGTTTCGGAATCGACCGCGCCGGTCGAACTCACAGCGGATCAATTGCACATCGAACACATCGACAGTGCGCCGGCCAACGGCAATGGCAAAACGAACGGCAATGGGCATTCCAATGGGCACTCGCTGCCCGCGGTGCCCGAGAAGGTTCAACCCAGGCGCGAACAGGAGATCATCATCACGCGCCGTCTGTTTCGCTCGGGCGATAGCGAGTACCTGATCAACGGCCGCCAGTCGCGATTGCGCGACATCCAGGACCTTTTCATGGGTACGGGCCTGGGTCCGGAATCCTACGCCATCATCGAGCAAGGCCGCATCGGCCAGATCCTGTCGTCCAAGCCGCTCGACCGCCGCAACATCATCGAGGAAGCGGCCGGCATCAGCCGGTTCAAGAACAAGCGGCGACTGGCCGAGGCGAAACTCGAAGGGGCCCGCCAGAACCTGACCCGCGTTTTCGACATTCTGGAAGAAGTCGGCCGGCAGGCGAACTCGCTGAAGCGCCAAGCCGGCAAGGCGCGCCGCTACCAGGAACTCAAGGCGGAGTTGGACGTTCAACTGCGGCTGGCGCTGGCCGGGCGGTACTACCTGCTGGCTCAGGAGGCCGAGCGAGTTGCCAATCAGTTGCACAAGGCAGTGCAGGAATGCCAGGAACTGCAGGCGGCCGTGGAGGTGGGTGAGAAGTCCCTGGCGACCGCGCGAGAGCAGGCCTACCAGACGGAAGCCGATCTGACCGAGTCGCGCAAGCGGCTGGCCGAGATCCGGGTTGAATTCGAACGCACCCGCGGGCTGATCGATTCACAAGCCAAGCAGGTCGGCGGAATGGAGCAGCGGCTCCAACAGGGCGAAACGGAGATCACGCAGCTCAGCGAGCGGCTGAAGTCGCTGGAGCAGGAGCGCGAGCACCTGCACGCTTCGTTTGCCGACTTGCAGCAGGCAGGGGTGGCGGCGCGCGACCGACTGCAGGCGAAGACGGCGGAACGCGACGAGTTGCAGAGCCAACTGCGCGAACGCGAGCGGGGTCTCGAGTCTTCGCGGCAGCAAGTAGTGCGGATGCTGGGCGAGGTCTCCACACTGCGCAATCAGTTGGGGCAGATCGACGCCTATCTCGCCTCAATGGATCGCGACACGGCGCGTGTGGGCAAGGACGAAGCGGGCGCCACGGCGGAGTTGGAACGGCTGGAAGGGCTACGCGCGGAGTTTGGCGGTAAACTCGCGGAGCGTCAGCTCGAGGTCGAGGGTTTGTCCAGCCGGCGCAAGCAAGTTGACAATGATTTGCAGCAGAAGCGGGCGCTGGCGCAGCAGACACGCCGCGATCTGGATGCCCTGCGCAACGAGACGCAGCGGGTGCGCGCCCGGCGCGATTCGCTGGACGACATTCTGCAACATCGCGCGTATGCCAACTCGTCGGTGAAGCGCCTGTTCACGGCCATTGAAAAGAACCAGGCCAAGGGGTTGAAGCCGGTCGGCGTACTGGCCGACTTCATCGAGTTGAAGGATCCGCGCTTCGAGCGCGCCACGGAAGAATTCCTGCACGAGGAACTCGAATACGTGGTGGTGCGCGATTGGAACGAGGCGCAGCAGGGCGTCGATCTGCTGCGCGGCGAACTCGACGGACGGGCGTCGTTTCTGGTGGAGCCCGACTTTTCCGAGAACCCGGCGGAGGTCCATTCCGCGCCGGTTCCCGAGCCGCCGATTGGTCCGGAAACCGGGATCGTAGGACGGCTGTGCGACGGCATCCGGTTCACCAACGGCTTGACCAACGCTCCGGCGGAGTTGCTGCCGCGCCTGGCGCGCTGCTACCAGGCCGAATCACGGGCGAGCGCCGAGCGGCTGGCGTTCCAGTATCCCGACCTATTCTTCCTGCTCGACGACGGCGTCTGCTATCACGGCCATGCGATGACCGGCGGCAAGCGCGCCACCAGCGGCCCGCTGGCGCTGAAGCGCGAACTGCGTGAATTGTCGGCGCTGTTCGAGCAGAAGCAGGCCGAGGCGACGGCCGCCCAACGGCGGGTGGAGTCGCTTGAAAAAGAGATCCAACTCCTGGCGGAAGAGCTTGAGGTGGTGCGCACGGAACTGCAAAAGCAGGAAAAGGAGACGCTCCTGCTGGATCAGGAGCTGCGCAAGATCGCGGAGGATTCCAAGCGGGCCGGGCAGCGGCTTTCGATCGCGCGCATGGAACTCGAACGGCTGACGCGCGACGCGGCGCGGTCCCGCGAGGAGCGGGAAAGCAAGCTCACGCTTGTCGGCGAGAAAGAGCAGGCGCGTCGCACGATCGAAGAGGCGCTGGAAGAGGGACGCGCCGAGCTGGAGCAGTTCCGATCACGCGTTGCGCTGTTGTCGGAGGAGCACTCCGTCCTGCGCGTCGAACTGGCGGGATTGGAGGAGCGCCGGCGGGGTCTTGAGAATGCGCTGGCGCGGATCGACCAGCAGGCCCGCGAAGTGGCGAATCGAAGCGAGAATCTGACTCGCGAAATGGAGCGCCTGGGGATCGCCAGGACACGACTGCTAGAGAATAACCTGGAACTCGACCAACGCGCGACGAGCCTGCAGGATCAACGCGAGCAATTTGAACAGTCCGTCGCCACGCTAGCGGAACGCGAAGCGGCCGAGCGTGCCGCACTGGCTGCCGGGGACGAGCACCTTAAGCGACTGCGCCAAAGTGCGAGCACGGCTTTCGAGTCGCGCAACCAGATTGAATTGGAACTCGTGCGGCGCCAGAGTGAGCTGAAGTTCCTGGATGAAACCAGCCGCAAAGACTTGAGCATCCCGGTGGCCGAGTTGGCCGCGGGAATGGCCCAGGCTGCGGTGGAGACAGCGCTGGGCGAAACCGCCGAGGGTGGGGCAGCCGCCGCCGCCGTCGAGGCCGTTCCAGCGGCCAGGATGGACGAGTTCGCGGTGGTGGAGGCCGAGGAGCGGGTGGTTGAAATCCGCAAACGGATCGAGGCGCTGGGCCCGGTGAATCCAGAGGCATGGCAGGAGTACCAGGAGTCGCAGCAGCGCTACGATTTCCTCAACGCCCAGCGGCAGGACTTATTGGACTCCATCCGCGACACGGAGAAGGCGATCAACGAGATCGACACCGAAAGCCGCAAGCGCTTCACGCTGGCGTTCGGGCTGATCAACGAGAACTTCAAGGAGATGTTCAGGAAGCTCTTCGGCGGCGGCGTAGGCGAAATGCGCCTGACCGGAGAGGGCGACGCGCTGGAGCAGGGCATCGAAATCGTGGCACAGCCGCCGGGCAAGCGACTGCAAAACGTGCTGCTGCTTTCGGGCGGAGAGAAAGCGCTGACGGCGATGGCGCTGTTGATGGGCATCTTTCAATACCAGCCCAGTCCGTTCTGCGTGCTCGACGAAGTGGACGCGCCACTCGACGAGGCCAATACGGGCCGGTTCACGGAGCTTATTAAGGATATGGCGGCGCAGACTCAGTTCATCGTCATCACGCACGCAAAGAAGACGATGGAAGCGGCCGAGGGACTGTATGGCGTGACCATGCAGGAGCAGGGCGTTTCTAAACTGGTAAGCGTGCGGTTATCGTCTGCGCCGCCACCTCCCCCGGTCCACGCCAGCGTCCAAACGGCGCCACGGGTGTGACCCATCAAAGGGGGGTCCATGGGTAGTACTCCAGGGGTGCGGAGCGAGGCAGAGCGCGATTTCGCGCCGCACCTGATCGGAATTGCGGGACCCTCGTGCGCGGGGAAGTCCGAGCTGGCGCGCTGGCTGGCGGTGCGGTTAAATGCGCCGGTCCTAAATCTCGATCACTATTACTTCGATCTGCCGGACCTGCCTTTGGAGCAGCGCGCCAAACGCAACTTCGACGAACCCGCCGCGCTGGAGCATACCCTGATCATTGAACATGCCCGCGACCTGGCTGGGGGAGCATCAATCCGCGCACCGCGCTACGATTTCGCCACGCACTCGCGGACACATTCAGAGGAGTTGATTGCGCCTGGAGCCTACATAATTCTGGAAGGGCTGTTTGCGTTGCACTGGCCCGAGTTGCGCGCGTTGCTGAAGACGCGGCTATTCGTTTTAGCCCCGGACGAAGTCTGCTTCGAACGCCGTCTGGCGCGTGACGTCATGGAACGCGGTCGAACGCCGGAAAGCGTTCGCTGGCAATTCGAGACCACGGTGAAGCCGATGGCTCATCAGCACGTGCTTCCGGCGCAGCGCTACGCCGACTTGGTGCTGAGCGGCACCGACCCGATCGATGAAATCGGAGCCAGCGCGCTGGCACGGATCAAACCGCGCTCCTGAAACACGCCCACGCTACCTCGATCTCAGACACGGCGTTGGGAGCATGCTGTTAGGCTCAAAGAGTCGATGTCGCAGAGCGTTGCTTACAAAGAAAAGAACCAGGCGGCGGCCAGTTCGGTATTGGCGGCCATAGGGCTCACGAGTCTTAAGATTGTGGTGGGCTTGCTGACCGGCTCGCTGGGCATCCTGGCGGAAGCCGCGCACTCGGCCCTGGACCTTGTCGCCGCGCTGATGACTTGGTTTGCCGTTCGAATCTCGGGCAAACCACCGGACCACGACCACCTTTATGGACATGGGAAAGTCGAAAACCTTTCTGCTCTGATCGAGACTCTTTTGCTGGTCGCTACGTGCGTGGGAGTGCTGTACAGCGCCGTCACGCGCTTGATCCATGGAAAGACCGATATCGAGGTCACCGTGTGGTCGTTCGCGGTGATGGTTCTCTCGATGATCGTGGATTTCTCCCGCTCGCGCATGCTGTCGAAAGCCGCTAAGAAGCATAACAGCCAGGCGCTCGAAGCGGATGCCCTGCATTTCAGCACGGACATCTGGAGTTCGGCTGTGGTGATCGTCGGGTTGGCGGGGGTTAAGCTCAGTGAAACGCACCCCGCATTGGCACCGCTGAAGAATGCCGATGCGGTCTCAGCAATTTGCGTAGCGGGCATCGTGTTCTTCGTGTGCGGCCGCCTGGGGATGCGCACGGTGCAAGCGCTGCTCGACGCAGCTCCCAAGGGACTAAACGATGAAATCAGGAAAGCCGCCGAGGGTGTCTCTGGAATCATGGATTGCCACCGTATCAGGGCCCGCTATTCGGGCGCGCAACTCTTCGTCGATGCGCATGTCACGGTGGACGGCAGCCAAACCCTCGATCAGGCACACATCCTCACCGAGGAAGTCGAACTCGCCATCGAAAGAATCGCCCCAGGAGCCGACGTGACGGTTCACGCCGAGCCCGCGACTGGGCTGTCCGTTGCGGCGCTACACGAGACTGGGAGCCCGAACAACCTATCCTGATGCGCGGGCGCGCGTTCCGTGTTACAAAGGCTTGCAAGGGTTGGTGCAAGCGAGACAAGGAGACGCCGCGATGACGGGACCAATGACATCTCTCGACCAGTGGGACGACGAAGTGCGGGCGCGCTATAAAGAGGGACGCCCCAAGGAGCAGTTTCGAAACTATGGCGAGGGAGTCGCTCCCGTAGTGAAGGAGTTTTACCGGCTGAACCATGCCCAGCAGACGGTCGAATTCAATTTGGCAGCGCGCAAGAAGTGGCTCGGATTCGACCACGCCAAGATGAGCGTCTGGGATCTGATGGAGGAACTGAACAAGTTGGTCGATGATTCCGACCCTGATACGGACCTCAGCCAGATCGAGCACAACCTGCAGACTGCGGAAGCGCTGCGGGCCGATGGGGCGCCGCGTTGGATGCAATTGACCGGCCTGATCCACGACCTGGGCAAAGTTCTGTGGCTGTGGGGTGAGCCGCAGTGGGCGGTGGTGGGAGACACCTTTCCGGTTGGATGCGCGTGGTCGGACAAGATCGTGTTCCACGAGTTCTTTGCGAATAACCCCGATGCGGCAAACCCGCAATATCAGACGCGTTATGGCATCTACAGCGAAGGCTGCGGACTGGACAACGTCATGATCTCCTGGGGGCACGACGAGTATCTGTACCAGGTCACGAAGGACTATCTCCCGATCGAGGCGCAGTACATGATCCGGTATCACTCATGTTACCCGGCGCACCGCGAAGGCGAGTATACGTGGTTGATGAATTCGCAGGACCTCGCCATGATGGAGTGGGTGCGGCGCTTCAACCCATATGACCTGTATTCGAAGGGTCATACGAAGCCGGATGCAGCGGCATTGAAGCCCTACTACATGGAACTGATCAATGAGTTCTTCCCGGCGACGCTACGCTGGTAGCAGCCGACGCGAGTGAAGTATGGATCAAACCAATGCAAGGTGAGGCATGGCCAAACCGGGTGACTTCTTTGTTGGCGTAACGGATCTTTTCAGCGTGCTGCTGCCGGGTGCGGTACTCACGTTCCTGGCCATGCGCGCCGAGCAGAGTCTAGGCCACGACCTGCTCGGGCTCCTGCAATTGCGGGAGGGCGCGGGATACGCGGCCTTCCTGGTGACGGCCTACCTGCTGGGCCACCTGGTCGACATGATCGGTGCCTCGTTTCTGGACTATGCGTACGACTTCCTGTACGCCGATTTCCAGCGCTGGCCTCACGGGTTTCGAAGTTGGCTGAAGGCGACGCCGGGACGCCTGCGGAGCAGAATCAAAGATTCTCTGAACTTTCACATCCACGGCCGCAAGAGGCCTAGGCGGGCGCACGGCTTCGACGATCCGGTGTATGCCGCCGCGCGGTCCATCGCCTTGCAGAAACCCGCCGACGATCGTCTTTATCAGTGGTGCAGGGATTGGCTCCAACTGCACAATCCGCAATCGCTGCAGGAGCCGGACCGGCTGCAGGCCAACTCCAAATTCTTCCGCGGCTTCGTGGTTGTGGCGTTCTTCGCCGGCCTGGTCTGGCTGGCGGCTCCGATGCGCCCGCAAAGCCGGGCGTGGGATTCTCACGATCTGCCGTGGGTGGCGAGTTGCTTGATCGTGACAGTGTTTTCCTTCCTGCGCTATGCGGACCTGCGCTGGAAAGCGGTGCAGCACGTGTACCGTCTGTACGTGATCGGTAACTCCAATGAGCCGCCGGAAAACACGTGCGAGCCCGGTGCGCGCGGCGACTCCGGCACTACAGGCAATCCGGTGGAGTAAGACCGCTGGAGGAGTACCAGGCTCGGCTCGGGCAGTGTGCCGCGCTACCAACCAGCGCGCCAATGTGACAGTCTGATAACTGGTGATTTTCCCAGGATTCTGGAGAAGCAGGGCAGTATATTTATGACCCGCAGATTGATTTCACTTGCATTGACACTGGCCGTGGCACTCGGCACTGGCAGCGCGTTCGCCGCCTCCAGCACGGTTAAGATTGACACGGGACGACTCAAAGGTTCAGTGGCTGAGGGGGTGATCGCATTCAAAGGCATCCCCTACGCCGCGCCCCCGGTCGGAGAGTTGCGTTGGCGCGCGCCCCAGCCCGCCAAAGCCTGGAGCGGAGTTCGCGCGGCAAGCGCTTTTGGGGGAGATTGCATGCAGTTGCCGTTCCCGGGAGACGCTGCGCCGTTAGGGGTGACACCCGCCGAGGATTGTCTGTATGCGAACGTGTGGGCACCGGCCCAAGCCGCTTCAAAGAAGCTGCCGGTGATGATTTGGATCTACGGCGGAGGCTTCGTCAACGGCGGCAGTTCACCAGCTGTTTACGACGGAAGCCAGTTCGCAAAGCTCGGAGTGGTGTTCGTCAGTTTCAACTACCGACTCGGCCGCTTCGGATTCTTCGCGCACCCCGCGTTGACCAAAGAAAACGCAGTCGAACCACACGGCAACTACGCCTACATGGACCAGATCGCGGTGCTCAAATGGGTCCAGCGCAATGTGGCGGCGTTTGGCGGAGACCCCGCGAACGTGACGCTGTTCGGCGAGTCGGCGGGAGGGATGTCGGTGCAGGCAATGATGACTTCGCCGCTGGCGCAGGGCCTGTTCCACAAGGCGATCATTGAGTCGGGCGGCGGGCGCAGCGGTGGGATCATGCCACCGCGCTACCTCGATCGCCGCGGGCCCACGGGGGCGGCTTCCGCTGAGTCTATCGGCGTCGCATTCGCCAAGAGCGTAAAAGTGACAAGCGAGGACGCGGCCGCTCTGGCCGAATTGCGCAAACTGCCTGCGAATGCGGTGGTCGCCGGTCTGAACATGGCCACCATGATGGTGCCGACCTACTCGGGTCCCATGATCGACGGCAAGGTGATCATTGAGCCTGCCGATGTTGCTTTCGCCGGCGGGCGGGCGGCGAAAGTGCCGCTGATGGTGGGCGCCAACAGCGCGGACATCGGCTTCACCATGGCACGTTCCATGGACGAGGTGTTCAAGCCGTTCGGCGAAGCGAGCGAGAAAGCCAAGGCGGCCTGGGATCCGGAGAAGACCGGCAATTTCCGCGAAGTTGGCACCGCGCTTGTGGCCGATCAGTTCATGGTGGAACCGGCTCGTTTCCTTGCCCGCGCCATTACTGCGGCGGGTAAGCCAGCTTTCGAATACCGCTTCTCGTACGTCGCGGAGTCCATGCGCAAGGAATGGAAAGGCGCGCCTCATGCGACGGAGATACCTTTCGTATTCGATACTGTCGAAGCGCGTTATGAGAAGTCGCTGACGCCCGCGGACAAAGCGATGGCGAAGGCTACAAATGCCTACTGGGTGAACTTTGCCAAGACCGGCAATCCAAATGGCAGTGGCCTGCCGGATTGGCCCGTGTACTCGCCTGCGACAGACATCCTGATGGACTTCCACGCGTCTGCGCCGCTGGCATACGCCGACCCGTGGAAGTTCAGGTTGGATCTGGTGGAAAGCCTGATCAAACCGGCGCAGTGAGGCGTCGAAAGCGAAGGTAGCCCTGGAGCGGGGTCCGGGGACCCCGCGTGGCGCTGGAGCTCTGCCCACAGCCCTCCCGAGGGGTCAGGGACGGTGATAGGCGAGTTTGCCCTCGATCATCACCCGCACCGGCTCGATACGGCGAATCTCGTCCGGCGGACACGCCAGATAGTCCCGATCGATCTCAACCAGATCGGCGAGCTTGCCAACCTCGATAGAGCCCCGCGAGTTCTCGGCGAACTGCCGGTAAGCGGCCCAGATGGTGTACATCTTCAGCGCCTCTTCCCGCGAGATGCGCTCCTCCGGATGGACCACTTCGCCACTCGTGTTCTGTCTTGTCACGGCGGTCCACATTCCGAGAAATGGGTTGTATGGATTGGTCGCGGAATTCTTATCGTGGCCGATCATGTGGTCGCTTCCGCCAGCGAGTTTGATACCCGCTTTCAAGTAGGATCGCAGCGGGAAGAAGCTCTTCATCGCCGTTGCGCTGAGCGTCTTCTCCAAGGCAGGCGAGTCGAAGTACAGCCAGGCTGGCTGGACATCGGCGAGTATGCCTAAGCGCTTCATTTGGGCAATCGCCTCGGGACTCTGGAAGCTGGCGTGGATCAGGTGAGAACGCGTGGGGGCGATGGGCTTGTCCTTGTCTAGCGCCGCGAGGGCTTGAATGAAGCCGTCGATGGCTCCGCCACCCTGGCAATGGGCAGTCAACTGCCAGCCTTGCTGGTAAGCGGCCCGCATGATGGCAAGCAGTTTGTCTGGCGCTTCGAACAACTGGCCACGGTCGTCCGGATTGGTCTTCCCATAGAGCTGTGCACCGAAAGGGCCATAGGGCTTACGCTGGTACGCCGTGCCAATCGTCATGCCTCCATCCACATTCACTTTGTAGGCACCGAAGCGCAGCCAGTCGTCGCCGTCGTTCGTTGTGTAACCGGCGGACAGAATTTCCTGCTGCAGTTCCTCGAGCGGCCGTCCCGCGTCGTGCCAGGTGGTCATGTTCACCCGCAGCGGCAAGCGGCCTGATGCCTTCAACTCGCGGTACAGCGCCAATTCCTCCGCCTGCACGCCACCGTCGCCAATCGAAGTGAGGCCCGCGGCGACGTAGGTGCGCAACATTGCTTCGAGCGCCTTCAACTTCTCGGTTTGGCTGAAATCATCCGCCTGCTTTCGCCCCTTTAGCAGCGACTGGGCGTTCTTCAGGATTCCGTTTGGCTCACCGAATCGATCTTTGACGATCTCTCCGCGCGGCGGATTCGGCGTATCGCGTGTGATGCCGCTAACCTTGAGTCCCAGCGAATTGACGACGACGACATAGCTCGCATCGAATAGCACGGGATGCTCGAGATCGACGTCGAGGACCTCACGAGTGGGCATACGCAATTCGTGGATGCGTGTCGGGAAGGTGCGTGGCACAACGATCCACTCACCCTTGGGGGTTCTAGCGGCAACCTGGCGGATGTATGACTGGATGGCTGCATAGGAATCGAATGCCGGCAAGGGTGCGCGAAACTCGCTCAGGGCCGCCTCCAGCGGGTGCATGTGGCTGTCGAATAGTCCCGGTAGAACCGTTGCCCCGTGCAAGTCGAGCATCGAAGTCTTGGGCCCTTGCTCCGCCAGCACGATCCGGCCGGTGGTTCCGATGGCGACGATGCGCCCGGCCTTGACGGCGACGGCCTGTTGAATGGAGAACTTCGCATCCACCGTGAGGATCCGGGCGTTGTACCAGATAGTGTCCGCGTTGGCGGCGCCCGCGTTGGTCGCGGCTACCACCCCGACGGCGCAGGCCCATGCGAGCGCGAGGAAGGCGGTCGTCCGGCTACGTTGAATCACTGGCATCTCTATACTCTATTTGAGAGCCGTGCCCGGCATGTGGTTTGAAGCATCGTGCAGAGGTAGATTTTTCCTGCCCGTGTTGGTACGCTCCATGCAACTGCCAAGATCACCGTCTTAGATTCATGAATTCAACAACGATGCAATTCAAGCCCCCGGCAATGCCCGCGAGGCGCGGGTGACAAGCTTCCTCAGAAAACATCCGGGCGCGTCTAACATGCGCTGGTGGATCGTCGGGCTCTTGTTCGCCTCCACGGTCATCAACTACATCGACCGCCAGACGCTATCCGTTCTGGCTCCGTTCCTGAAGAAGGACTACCACTGGAATAACCAGGACTTCGCGCTGGTCGTGATCGCGTTCCGGCTGGCGTATACCATTGGCCAGGCCGTGTGCGGCCGTCTCATCGACCGGCTCGGTACCCGCCGCGGTTTGACCATCAGCGTCACTTTTTACTCGCTCATCGCCATGGGTACCGCGTTCGCCACCGGGTTACGCAGCTTCGCCGCTTTCAGATTCCTGTTGGGGATCGGGGAATCCGCCAACTGGCCGGCGGCGACAAAGGCGGTGTCGGAGTGGTTTCCGCGACGCGAACGGGCGCTGGCAGTCGCTATTTTCGATAGCGGTTCCTCGATTGGTGCAGCCGTCGCCCCAGCGCTGGTGATCGGCATTTATTCGATGTTCGGCGGATGGCAGCCCGTGGTGATCATAACGGGTGCGCTCGGCTTTGTATGGTTATGGGTGTGGCGCCGCTTTTACTATCCTCCCGAGACCCATCCGTGGATCAATGACGTCGAGCGCGACGCGCTGCTGCAGGACCGGGCTGAAGCGAGCGAAGGCACCCCCACGGTCGCGCGAGCCAGCTGGCTGGAACTTCTAAAGTTCCGCCAAACCTGGGGAGCGATAGCCAGCAAGGCCTTGACCGACCCCGTCTGGTACTTCATCACTGACTGGTTCGCCCTCTACCTGGTTGCGCGCGGCTTCTCGCTGCAGCACAGCCTGCTGGCATTTTGGGTTCCTTTCTTAGCCGCCGATCTTGGCAACTATGCGGGCGGGCTTGTTTCGACCTGGCTGGTACAGCGCGGCTGGACGGTCGGAAGTGCGCGCAAGGCCGTCGTCATCCCCGGTGGAATCGGAGTGCTTTGCCTGATCCCCGCGGCTTTCGCGCCCGGCCTGGGAATGATTTCGCTGTTTTTCGGGATTGCGACCTTTTCCTATTCGGCGTTTTCAACGATGGCCAACACCTTCCCGGCTGACCTGTTTGTCACCGACGCGGTCGCTTCGGTGAGTGGGATGGGCGGGGCTGCCGCCGGCATGGGTACTATATTATCCACGTACGCTATCGGGTACATCGCCGACCACCTCGGTTTTCGTCCAGCGCTGATCGGTGCCAGCGTAATACCCGTGATCGCGATGCTGGTTGTGCTGGCGCTGGTGCGCAATACGTCTTCGAGCGGGCGTGGCATCGTGTTGAAGATTTGAGTTTGGGCGGGCATGCAGTGGACTCAGGAGGCGGGGGCATGGCGGACGGTAGAACGATCAGCCGGAGAACGGCGTTCGGCGTTTTGGGGTGTGTCTCTGGCGCAGGCACGTTGACCGCACAGGCAGGCGATCCCCCGCCGGATCAACCCAGGCAACTTGAATCTGACTCCGCGGACACTGGTTCGCTGTATCCCGGCATTGAACGACTGGCTCAACGTGGCGGGTTCTCTGCGTCGTTCCTGGGAGACCGCTGGCGGTCCGTGGAGGAGTACCGGAGCGAAGGCCTGAAGATCATGCACCGGGCGCTGGGATACAACCCGCCCATTGTCGATCCGCGGCCGGAGGTCGTCAGCCGCGTGGATCTCGGCGAAGTCGTTCGCGAGAAGATACTGTTCTCCACGACACCGGAGTTCCGCGTACCCGCCTACGTGCACGTACCGAAGAATCGGAGAGGCCGATTGCCCGCAATCGTCGATCTGCATTCCCACGGCGGCATGTTCATTTTCGGCAAGGAAAAGGTGATCGATTTCGGCGTGAACCACCCGGCAATGGTCGAGTATCAGAAGGAGAACTACGCTGGGCGGCCGACTGCCACAGAGTTCGCGCGACGAGGCTACGTGGTGATCACCATCGACGCTTTTCCGTTCGGCGAACGACGGTTGATGATGGACGAGGATCTAAAGTACGGCTGGGAGCGATCGAAGTACACGTTGAAGGACGTTCGCGCGCTCAACGCGAAATGCAGGGAGAAGGAATCGGCCATCGTAAAGTCGCTAACTTACGCAGGTGCGACATGGCCGGGCGTGGTGGCTTGGGACGACATGCGCACGGTGGACTACCTGGTCACGCGGCCCGAGGTGGACCCGGCGCGGATTGGCTGCTGCGGAGTTTCAATGGGTGGATGGAGGTCGTTGATGCTGTCGGGCCTGGACGACCGGATCTCCGCCGGCTGCGTGGCGGGGTTCATGTCAACGGTCCGGCCTATGATTCGCCGGCACATGGAGACCCACTCTTTCGTGCATTTCATTCCGGGACTGCACGAATACCTGGACCTGCCGGACGTGGTTGCGCTGAGGGCTCCAAAGCCGTTGATGGTGCTTCAATGCAAGCTTGACGGCTTGTTTCCGCTCGATGGCATGGAGGCCGCGGTTCGAAAGATTTCCGCCGTGTACGCCAAGGCTGGGGCGCCCGACGCTTTCGTGGGGAAGTTCTACGACGTGCCACACCGCTTCGACGTACCCATGCAGGAAGACGCCTTTGCCTGGTTTGACAAGCATCTCAAACCCAGCTAACGAACTGTCCTGTCGGCCCTTCGAGGCACGTAGATACCCTGCACGAACACGATGAACAAACTGTATTTAATCCTAGTGTTTGGCGGTTTGTGATGGATTCGAAATAGCAGATGTTTATGTCCGATTAGTGCGTCTGTCTGCCAGCCCATTAATAGATAAGCAGGTCTGTAACTATGTTATGGGCCGTCTCGGCATCCTCCGCCGCTCCGCCAGCCTGTGGAATGACTTCTACGCCATGTATCGCCCTATGTCCTTGTGGCTCAGGCAGATAGGCGAGACTTTTCAGGAATTGATACGAGCGAGCACTTACCGCATTAAGGGTGTCAATGTTTAATTCACGAAATAGTACACAATTTACAACGAGAACCCTCGAAATAGCAAAAATCCGGAATTTGCATTTTCGCGATTGACAAGGACCTGATTCGCATTTAAGCTTCCGTGGGGAGGAGCGTTTGTGCCAATTAGTCCGACATACCCAGGTGTTTACATTCAGGAGATCCCGAGCGGCGTCCGCACGATTACAGGCGTCAGCACGTCGGTGGCGGCCTTTATCGGCGCCGCCAAGCGTGGACCGATTAACGTGGCCACGCATGTCTTCAGTGCTTCCGATTTCGATCGCACGTTCGGGGGGCTCGACGCCAGTTCGGAAATGAGCTACGCGGTTCGCCAGTTCTTCTTGAATGGCGGGAGCGAGGCTTGGGTCGTGCGTGTGGCCACGAATGTCGTGAATGCGTCCGACACTCTGCTCAGCGCGACAGCGGCACAAGTCCTGGACCTGACCGCAGTCGATGGCGGCAAAGCCGGGAACAACATCCAGGTCACCGTCGATTACCAGACCAGCAACCCGGCGAGCACGTTCAATCTGACGTTGAAGTATCAGTCCCCGGACAGCCCTGCGGACCAGTTGGTCGAGCAGTTCGCCAACCTGTCGATGAACTCCGCCGACGGGCGGTTTGTCGAAGCGGTGGTCACTGGCACTTCCGCCCTTGTGACCGCCAAGCGGCACGCGGGATTGGCGATCAGCGGTACGGGTACCAGCACTGGAGGGGCGGTCACCGACATCAGCGGGCTGAATGCGCAGCACAACCAGATTCAGGTTGTCGTGGACGGTCTGCCCGCGGTTGCCGTAATCCTGGCGCCGGCCGACATCGCGGGCGGCTTGACTGGAATTGCGGCCGCGATTCAGGCCCAGGTGCGTGCAGGCAGCTCGGATGCGGCAACCAAGACGTCTTTCAAGGCGGTGGTGGGGGGAGCCGGATCAAACCAACTGGTGCTGACCTCCGGGAGTACTGGTGAGACTTCGTCGGTGCGCGTTCTGGCCGGAGCCAGAAACGACGCGACCGCAATCCTGAAACTGGGTGCGCTCAACGGTGGCGTGGAGCAGGACGCTGCGGCTGCATTTCGTCCGAAGCCGGTCCCGGTTTCCGCTGCGCTCACGGGCGCGGCGATCGGGGCGGGCAACATCACTGGGCTTCCGAGTGCCGCCGCGGATCGTTTTCAGATCAGTTTGGACGGCAATGGCCCCGACACGGTAGTCCCCGGCGGGCCGGCGATCGCAGCTGGTACGCTGGCCACACAACTGGCCGACATGGCGGCGAGGATTCAGGCGAAAGTGCGGGCACTCAGACCCGCCGTCCCGGCTTATAAGAACTTCACGGCCGCGGTGGCGGGCAGCGGCGACCGCCTGGTCTTGACGTCCGGATCTGCAGGTAGCGGCTCGTCGGTCACCGTTTCCGCCGGGTTGGCGACCGATCTGGCGAGTGGGCTCGGATTGCTGACCGGAACCTCGACGCACCCGCTCAATGAAGCGCTGAGCGCTGGCAACGACGATCCCTACAACGCTTCTACCATTTACTCCGCATTCGTGCCCAGCCCGTCGTCTCGCGGCGGGATTTATGCGTTGGAATCGGTCGATATTTTCAACTTGATGGTGCTGGCCGGCGTGACCGATTCGAGTACGCTGATTGACGCCGCCGCATATTGCGCCAGCCGCAGGGCGTTTCTGATTGTGGATTCGGACCCCACGGCCGCCACTCCCGACAAGTTAGCGACTCTGGTCCAGGGTGCGGGTGTGCCCAAGACCAGCAGCGCGGCGATCTATGGGCCGTGGATCAAGATTGGGGATCCGCTGAACGGCGGAAAACTCCGCAAGACTGCACCGTCCGGTTCGCTGGCGGGACTGTACGCCAGAACCGACAGCTCGCGCGGCGTGTGGAAGGCGCCCGCCGGAACCGAAGCTAACATCTTGGGCGCACAAGGTTTGGACTACGTGCTTACCGATGGAGAAAACGGTTCGCTCAATCCGCTGGGGTTCAACGCGCTGCGCCTCTTCCCCGTTTACGGGGTGGTGTCCTGGGGAGCTCGGACGTTGTTGGGCGCCGACGCCGCCGCTTCCGAATACAAGTACGTCCCGGTGCGACGGCTGGCGCTGTACCTCGAAGAGAGCCTGTACCGTGGGACCAAGTGGGTGGTCTTTGAACCGAACGACGAGCCGCTCTGGGCGCAGATCCGCTTGAACATCGGTGCGTTCATGCAGACGCTGTTCCGACAAGGCGCATTCCAGGGGCAGACTCCGAGCCAGGCGTACTTCGTCAAGTGTGACAGCGAGACAACCACGCAGAACGATATCAACCTTGGCATCGTGAATATCGTCGTTGGATTCGCCCCGCTCAAGCCGGCCGAATTCGTGATTATCCAGTTGCAGCAGATGGCCGGACAAATCGCCGTTTAGCAGACCCGGAGGAGTCGTTATGGCACAATTCAGCGTAAATTCACAGAGATTCGATCCCTACAAGAACTTCAAGTTCCGGCTCAAGTGGGACGGTCGCTACGTCGCGGGCATCAGCAAGGTCAGCGCACTAAAGCGATCCACGGAGGTGGTAAAACACCGCGAAGGGGGCGATCCGAGCAGCACGCGAAAATCACCCGGCCGAACCGAATACGACGCGATCACACTGGAGCGAGGGGTGACCAACGACGTGGCGTTCGAGCAGTGGGCCAACAAAGTGTGGAACTACGGTGCGGGCCTCGGCGCGGAAGTGTCGCTCAAGGACTTCCGCAAAGACATCACGCTCGAGATGTACAACGAGGCGGGACAACTGGCAATCGCCTATAAGATCTACCGCTGCTGGGTGTCAGAGTATCAGGCCCTGCCCGATCTCGACGCGAACGCCAATGCCGTCGCCATTCAGCACATCAAGTTGGAAAACGAAGGATGGGAACGCGACGAAGACGTGACTGAACCGGCGGAGCCGACCTTCACGCACCCGGCTTAGGGGAGGCCGGACAACACAATGCGCAGCCCGACCAGCGAGGAGATCCTTGCGATTTGGGAGGCGGCTTTGGCGGAACATCCCATCGACCGCGCTCTCACGATCGCCGCGGCCTTTTCCGGCCGCACGAAAAGAACGATCGCGCAATTGCCGATAGGCATGCGCGACAGCCTATTGTTCCAGGCACGCCAGTGCCTGTTTGGTTCGAAGCTGGAAACGTTCGCCGAATGCCCAGCATGCAACGGCTCCATGGAGTTCGCAGTTGCCATCAACGAACTTCCGCTTGTCGAGTGCGGCGAACTCGAGATTGCCATGGCTCCTGCCCAGGTCTTTGACGCCTCGGACGGACGACGGTTCAGATTGCCGAATAGCCACGACCTAGCCGCCATCGCAGTGGTGCGCGACCCGGGCGAGGCCGAGCGACTACTGCTACGCCGCTGCATTGTGGGGGACGATACTGAACTCGACCAGCGGTCATCGGAGAATTTGGATCGCGCGATCGCGGAGTGCGATCCTGCTGGCGATCTTGAATTGGCGGTGACATGTCCGGTGTGCGGCCATCGCTGGGCTGAGGTCCTCGATATTGCGGCCTTCTTTTGGCGCGAACTGAACAGCTTTGCGAAGCGGTTGATGAGCGAAGTGGACACACTGGCGCGTGCCTACGGGTGGCCCGAGAGGGAGATCCTGAGCCTCAGCCCTGCGCGCCGGGCAATGTATCTCGAAATGGTGACTGGCTCATGAGCTATTTTGCGAACCTCGTCGGCCGGACCCTCGGCATCACACCGGTGGCGCAGCCCGTGATCCAGGCGAAGTTCGCTTCGCAGGGTTACCTGGCGGCGACGCCGGGACAAGACGCTATCGCGCCGCAGATCGCAGCGCCTGTGGCGCGAGCGAGACCTTCGAACCCTAAACAAGAATCCCAAGTGGCGAAGCCACAACCTACCCTTGCCGCGATGCCCGAGGCGTCAGGCACGCGCCAGAATCGCGGCCCTATTGATGCGCAGCAACAGGTTCGTACAGAACCGTCCGAGGAGCGTGCGATTGCCAATGTTCAAACGGATTCAGTTGCCGAATCCGCGCGTCAACCAACAGTCTCCCGGCTTGCTCTGAGCTTCGCGCCAGATCGTCTGACGGAGGTGCAGCCGCCAAACGCGCTCGACGGGACTCTCAGTCCAACTCCGGCAGAGCAAGACTTCCGCCTGATGCAGTCAGCGCCGGCTGCGCCTCAGGTCACCAACTTTCGGCCATTATCGGCAGCTTCGGTCACGTCGCTCAGGCCCATGGCGCTGGACTCCGCGCAGCGCCCAGTGGTCCGCGTGCATATCGGTCGAGTCGATGTTCGCATGGTCACTTCGACCGCGAAGGAGTCGCGAACCGCAACGCCGACTGTCGCTGAGGCCAAACCGGCTTCGCTCGATGAGTATCTCAGAGCGAGACAGCGAGGCCGCCAGTGAGCACTGCCCTTGCGATCGCCGCGACAACGAAGGTGCTGGCGCAACTTCTGGACAATCGCATTCAGGCGGCGAACCTCTCAGGGATTCTCGAAGCTGCCGTCACGACGGCGGTGCCGCCCGACCACGTGGTGGTAGGCGCCGGCGAAGTCCCGCACCTCAATCTGTTCCTGTATGAGGTGACTTATAACCAGGGCTGGCGTCAGGCTGGCCTGCCGTCAACGGACGCGCGTGGCAATAGGACTGGCCGTCCCCCGCTCGCCATCGACTTGCACTATCTCGTATCGGCCTACGGCGAAATCGATTTCCAGGCAGAGATATTACTGGGCCTGGGGATGCAAGCCTTCCACGAAACGCCCATCCCGGCACGCGATCAGATCCGCTCAGTCTTCGAGCCATCACCCCCGTCAGATACTCTGCCTCACCGCATTGCGATCGAGATGGCGACAGCCGGGTTGGCCGATCAGGTTGAGCTGGTTAAGATCACTCCCGAACCTTTGAGTACTGAAGAGTTGTCCAAACTCTGGACGGCGTTTCAATCGAAGTACCGGCCGAGCGTGGGCTATCGGGTTTCGCTGGTATTGATTCAAAGCGAGGGCGCCTTCCGGTCGGCCTTACCCGTCCTGTCTCGCAACGTGTATGCGCTGGCCGTACAGCAGCCGGTGATCGAATTGGTTGAAGAGCAGATGCTGCCATACAGCGCCGGTGCCGCGATCCATCTGCGCGGTCAGAACCTGCTGTCGCCGGACGCGGTTGTACGATTCGGTAGTGGGCCGGAACAAGCTCCAGACATCCTTTTATCGACAAGCGCCCGGTTGACGGTGCCGCTGCCTGTACTCAACGCCGGACTGAACTCAGTGCAGATCGTACGCAAGTTGGTGCTGGGATCACCCCCGCCACGCCCGATCATCGAATCGAACGTCGCCGCGTTTGTACTGCAACCCGTTGTCAAAAAGAAGGGCGGGCCGCCTGTAGACGACATCACATTCAATCCGGCGACCGCGAGCGCTCCACCTTCCGTCACCGTAAAGGTGGATCCGCCGGTGCAATCGACTCAGAAGGTCACACTGCTGCTAGATCAATTCAATCCTCCGCCTAACAGTGTTCCGCTTGGCTACCAGTTCGACTCGCCGCCGCTACCGGGACCGCCCAGCGACACGGTCACGGTTCCGATCCCCGGCGCGCAGAGCGGCGCGTATTTTCTGAGGGTGCGCGTCGACGGCGCGCAGAGTCCGTTCGAGTTCGATGCGAACCACGCGTTCAGCGGTCCGTTAGTGATCGTGCCATGACTTCGCCAGTTCAGCGAGATGACCGAGACGTGGTGAATCGACGCCCCATGACGACTGCTTTGTCGGGCGTGCGGGGTCTGCTTGCGCGCGCTGCCGGCCGGGAGCCGGAGGACGCGGCTTCATCGGATGCACCAGCGGGTGCGCTGGAGGAACTGAGCGCCACATTTGGGCTGTCGAGCTTCGAGCAGAAGATCCTCGTGCTATGCGCGGGCATGGAATTGGACTCCACGTTCGCGCCTTTGTGCGCAGAGGCGCAAGGTGATAACTCACAGCGGTATCCAACGTTCAGCCTCGCACTATCGGCCTTTCCCGATGCGCATTGGTCGGCTGTATCTCCGGCCTCGCCGCTAAGATATTGGAGATTGATTGAGCTTGCCCCCGGTTCGGCACTGACCTCCAGCCCCCTACGTATTAGCGAGTGGGCCTTGAGCTTTCTCACCGGCGTACCGCATTTGGACGAGCAGCTTGCAGGCTACGTGGTCCCAGTGGCTCGACCGGCGCTGCTCGCAACGTCCCACGAATCGAGCACCGATACAATCGTCAGGCACTTGCTGGCTTGCCAGGAGCGGAGGCAAGTGCCGCTGCTGCAGCTGTGCGGAGCAGACGCGCCAGCGAAGATTTCGATCGTTGCGCAAGTCGGTCAGCATTTTGGTTGGAAGATCTACCGGCTGCCCGCGGAGAGCGTGCCAACAAATCCGGCCGATCTCGACAGCTTCCGCAGACTTTGGGAGCGCGAGACGGCATTGACGCAAAGCGTCTTGATGCTCGACTGCGAGGGTGCGGAGGCTGGGGAAGGCATTCGCTTCGAGGCTGCCCGGCGTCTGCTCGATACCTACCGCGGACCGATGTTCGTGGCCAGCCGCCAGCGATTACCGGTTCGAAGCCGAGCCGTGTTTTCGGTGGACATCGAGAAACCGGGTGCAGCGGAACAGAAGGATCTCTGGCTGGCCTGTCTGGGGGAACGCGCGGAAGAATTGGGTGGCACACTCGATACGCTGGTGGGGCAATTCCATCTGGGTGCCCATCTAATCCGTTCGGTAGCGGACGAAGCCCTGGCAACTGGCGGCCTGTTGACGAGCGATTTGTGGAGCGTATGCCGCTCGCAGTCCCGCCCCCGCCTTGACGAATTGGCGCAGCGCATCGCGTCTGCGTCGGCATGGCAGGATCTAGTTTTGCCGGATGCTCAATCGCAGGCTCTGAAGGAGATATGCGCCCAGGCGCGCAACCGCGGAACGGTCCATGAGGACTGGGGTTTCCGAGGCAAGGACCAGCGTGGATTGGGCGTGAGCGCCCTGTTCGCCGGCCCAAGCGGAACGGGCAAGACGCTGGCGTCCGAGGTGCTCGCGAACGAACTGCGATTGGATCTTTACCGCGTCGATCTGAGCCAGGTGGTCAGTAAGTATATAGGGGAGACGGAAAAGAATCTGAGCCGCGTTTTCAATGCCGCCGAGGAGGGGGGCGTCGTTTTGTTGTTCGATGAGGCCGACGCGATTTTTGGTAAGCGGAGCGAGGTGAAGGACAGCCACGATCGCTACGCCAACATCGAAGTGAGCTACCTCTTGCAGCGCATGGAATGCTACAACGGGCTGGCGATTCTCACCACGAATTTGAAGAGTGCCGTGGACCCGGCTTTCCTGCGGCGTCTACGCTTCATCGTTCAGTTCCCATTCCCCGACCAGGATCAACGGCGTGAGATTTGGAAGCGTGTGTTCCCTCCGCAGACGCCAGTCGAGCCCCTGCAATTCGACAAGCTGGCCAAACTCAACATGGCGGGCGGCAACATCCGCAATATCGCCCTCTCGGCGGCCTTCTTAGCAGCGGAGTCAGGCGGGTCGGTCAACATGGCTCATCTGGCCCGGGCCGCGCGCGCGGAATGCTCCAAGCTGGAACGGCCTATCTCTGAAGTGGAGATCGGACTATGGTCATGAGGGCAGGGAAGATGCAACCCTCGCGCATCGAGTTTGTCATCGACGAACTGGTATTGCACGGCTTCGCGCCCGGCGACCGCCATGCCATTGCCGATGCCGTGCAATCGCATCTCGAAGGCTTGCTGGCGGCCGCTCCAACTGCTTCGGCACAAGACTGCTCCATCGATCGCCAGGCTCCGCAGCCAGTGACGCTCGCCCCGGGGGCGAGAGCAGGAGCGATCGGTTCAGGCATCGCTCAAGCGATCCACGGAGGGCTACCCCTGTGAGCGTGCGTCAGCAAACTAGAATCGCCGCGCCCACCCTCACCGCTGCGAGTCCCCCGCAGAAGCAGTTGGTGGCGACGCCCGCATTGGCTCACGACGGCGGGTCTGCGGTCCGTTTCTCGCCGTCTATCGGACTTCGACTGCAACGCAAATGCGGTTGCGGCAAACAAGCGGGCGCGGAAGGCGAGTGCGAAGAATGCAAGAAGAGAAAGGAGTTGCAGCGCCGCGCCATAGGGCAGGCGCCGGAGCGGGTGCCTGCAATCGTGCAAGACGTATTGGGATCGCAAGGGACGCCTCTGGACAGGCACGCACGGGAGAGCTTGGAACCGCGCTTCGGGCACGACTTCAGCGACGTGCGGATCCACGCCGATTCGAGGGCAGGGGAGTCGGCGCACGCGGTCAATGCGCTGGCTTACACGGTTGGCTCGGATGTGGTCTTCGCGCCGGGCCGATATCAACCGGCAAGTGCGGAAGGGCAGCGCCTGCTGGCCCATGAACTGACGCACGTCGCCCAGCAGCGTGGGGCATCGGGTTCGCTTTCGTCACTAGCCATTGCGGATGCGGGATCGCATGCCGAGGGCGAGGCGGACAGAATGGCCGCGAGTTTGTCCGCTCCAGCCACGAAATCGCCGGGACGAATCACGCCTGCCGCGCAAGCGCTGCACAAACAGGGGCCGGGCGACGACGACGGTGGCTCGAGGTTCAGAACCGGCGCAGCGCCGAAGTTCGAAATGGACCCGAAAATCCAGGCACAATTTCTGGCGATGTGCGCCCTGGGGCAAGGCGATCCGTTGCTGTGCGCGAAAATGCGGGCTCAAACGGACCCGGCGCTTTCCGGCGTCAAACTGGAGAATCCGGCGGCGGGATTCAAGATCACGCCAGACATGATGCGCGCGGCGCAGGACAAGGTGAATTCGCCCGCAGGTAAAGAGGATTCAACACCAGCGGCGGAGCCCCAGTCGCCGGCTCCCGCGGCGAAGAGTCCCTGGTCGTCGAACGTTCTAGGCGGCACGATCGTTGAGTATAAGTCGCCGGCCGTGCAATTCAAGGTGTCCATTCCGGAGGGAGTCGCCGCGAAGTTTCGCGCCCAATTGCACGATGCGCAGTTTATCCGCATCAGCGTGGGCGTGGGCACTTCGGCCACTTTCACGGCGTCCATCAAGATCGATGACATACCTTTGGAACTTAGCAGCAGCATAGATCCTGTCGGCAACAAGGCCTCGGTTTCGCTGCGCTTGTTTGGCGCCACCAGCAAGTGCGCTACTTCGGTGGATCCGGGTGTCGTCGCCAAGATCCAGGACGCCGGAAAGAAAGTCGAAGATGCATGGAAGACGTTCCGGCAACCTCCTGCCGCGGCACCGCCGAAAGCTGCGGTCAAGGCTCCGAATCCTTCCCAGTCGGCCATATCGAAGGACATTCAATCCGTTAAAGACACCGTCAGCGGGGTGGTTGATAAGGTGCAGCCGGAAATCGCGCTCGGAACGGCCATTGCCGCATTTGTTTCGGCGGTTGAAGCGGTTGAAAAGGCTAAGAAGACTCCGTGTACGAAGGCCAGTATCAACTTCGGGGCCACCTTCGAAACACCGCTGAAAGGCGATCCAAGCGATCCGCAGAACAAGCCTAAGGCGATCTTCGGGCTTTCGGGGACCTTCTGATGAGTACTTTTCCTAATTCACCGCGACTGCTCAAGGGCGGCATCGTACTCATCGATCCGGATACATCGTCGATCGTGCGCATCATCACGCTGCAATACAACCCGGACACTTTGACCCGCACGCTGCAGGTTCAAGCCGTTACCAGCGAGGGCGACCGCTCCGATCCGCTGCGCCTGAAAGCCCCGCCGATTGAAACTTTCAAGCTCGAAGCGGAGATCGACGCTACCGATCAACTGGAGTTTCCCGATCAGAACCCAAATGCGGTGCAGGTGGGTATTCAACCACAACTCGCCGCGCTCGAGACCATCATTTACCCAACCAGCGATCAGCTTCTGTCGAGTAACAATCTGGCGAGAGCGGGGACTCTCGAAATCGCCCCGATGGAAGCGCCGCTCTCGCTATTCATCTGGAGTTCGAACCGTGTGGTGCCGGTGCGTATCACGGATTTCAGCATCACCGAAGAGGCGTTTGATCCTTCGCTGAATCCTATCCGAGCCAAGGTCAGTCTCGGACTGCGGGTCCTGAGCGTTTACGATTTAGGCTTCGACAACAAGGGGGGCAGTCTGTATATGGCCTACCAGCAACAGAAGGAGCGTCTGGCCGCGATGAACAAAGGTGGTGGTCTTAGTGGGCTTGGTTTGAGGGGGATCGCATGACGCCGAGTCTCTCCGCTCTGCTCCAGTTGGGCGTCGTGCGGTCGAACCCGTTCCCGCCCACCAGTCGCTACGCGAACGTTTCTACCGCGACCATGAGTGCGTCTAATGGCCGCACCATCACTTACCTTCGACGACGCTTCGTGCCGCAGCCTGCGAGTCTCGCGTCCGTCGGTCAGTACACGGTATTGCAAGGGGACCGGCTGGACAATTTGGCAAATCAGTTCTTCGGAGATCCCGAGTTATTCTGGCGGATCTGCGACGGCAACGGCGCGGTTCGCCCCGAGGAATTGACTGAAGTGGAGGGGACCGTTCTGCAGGTCACGCTGCCGGAAGGAACGCCGGGGAGCTAGGGTGCTGAACGGAATCCAACTGAGTCTGATGATCGGCCCGGCGGTGCCAGTCGCGGTGCCGAAGGAGGTGCTTGACTCGCTCGAAAGCGCGCAAGTCACGACCTCCACGGATGGACCCAGTGGCTTCCAGTTGACGTTTAAGATCAGCAACAAATCGCCTCTGGAAACTCTCTTTCTGCTTTCCGGCGGCGGGATGGTACCTTTGATCCGAGTAATCATCGCCGTCAGCGTGAACGGAAGTTCCGACGTGCTGATCGACGGCGTCATAACGAACCAGCAGATTACTCCGGGCAACAACGGATCCTCGACGCTAACCATCACGGGCGAGGACCTGACGCGCGTGATGGACTATATCGATCTCAGCGGTTTGCCTTACCCTTGTATGCCGTCCGAAGCGCGAGTCACGGTAGCACTTGCGAAGTACCTGGTATTCGGGGTTGTCCCGCTGGTGATCCCCAGCGTGCTGATCGACGTGCCGATTCCAGTGACGCGAATTCCGCGCCATCAGGGGACTGATCTGCAGTACATCAAGTCGCTGGCGGCGGAAGTAGGCTATGTCTTCTATCACGAACCCGGTCCGACACCTGGAAGCAGCTTCGCTTACTGGGGACCGGAGATCAAAGTCGGTCAGCCGCAACCCGCTCTCAATATCAACATGGACGCATTCACAAACGTCGAAACGCTTAATTTCAGTTACAGCGGCGATGGCAAAGTCATGCCCATCGTTTTTGTTCAGGAGCCGATTACCAAGACGCCGATTCCTATTCCGATTCCCGACATCACGCCACTGAGTCCCCCACTCGGGCTAATACCTCCATTGCCAAAACAGTTCGAGATTCTTGAGCAAACGGCGAAATTCTCGTTCCCGCAAGCCATCATGATCGGTCTTGCGAAGGCCGCCAAAACATCCGAGGCGGTGAAGGCTTCCGGTACTCTGAACGTACTGCGGTACGGGCGCGTCCTGAAGGCTCGAAAACTGGTTGGTGTCCGTGGCGCTGGACCGGCGTTCGACGGTCTCTACTATGTACGGGGAGTGACACACAATCTGAAGCGCGGCGAATACAAACAGAGCTTTACACTCAGCAGAAACGGATTGCTCTCGACAGTTCAGCAGGTGCCAGCATGAGTACTCCCGATGGGTCCGCAACTTCCGCTGCAGGGAACAAAAAGTACTACGGCAAGTTCCGCGGCACCGTGATCAACAACGTTGACCCGATGCAGATCGGCCGCATTCAAGCCATCGTCCCCGACGTCTCGGCAGTGATCCCGACAAGCTGGGCGCTACCTTGTTCGCCGGTTGGCGGAATCCAGAACGGTTTCTTCTCGGTTCCAATGGTTGGAGCGGGTGTCTGGATCGAATTTGAACAGGGCGATCCCGACTACCCTATTTGGTCCGGCTGCTTTTGGGGCTCGGCCGCCGAGGTACCCGCGCTATCGCATCTCGTTCCTCCCGCGGTACCCGGCATCACGCTGCAAACGGCCTTGATGAACGGGATTGTGGTGAGCGACGTCCCCGGTCCCACGGGCGGCATCATGCTGAAGAGCACGACTGGGGCGACCATTATCGTCAATGACACGGGCATCTACATTCAGAACGGAAAGGGCGCATCCATCGTGATGGTGGGACCAACGACAACCATTAACGCTGGCGCTTTGGTGGTCACTTAGGGAGCCAGATGCCAGGACCACTTTTTCATGTCGGCGCGTCGGCGATCTGCCCTCACGGTGGACCGATCAACGTAATCTCGAGCAATGTGCGTGTGCTGGTGAGTGGCATGCCCGTGGCCACCATGGCCGATCAGTACCTGGTTGCTGGCTGTGCCTTCACGATACCGCCGCCCCAGCCGTGTATTAGCGTTCAGTGGCTTGTGCCCGCCGTCAGAGTGCTCATTAACGGGCAGCCCGCCATTTTGCAGTCGAGCGTAGGCCTCTGTCTGGGACCAACGCAAGCCCCGCAGGGTGCGCCCGTCGTCGTGACCACGCAGCCCCGCGTGATTGGGATGTGACCAGCAGGTAAGCCATGACAGACCTCAATCAGATCGCGTTCCCATTCCAATTCGACAGTCGTGGCAGAACCGCGCAAGCTGCGTACGACGATCACATCCGCGACATGATCGAACAGGTTCTGTTTACGACTCCAGGCGAGCGCGTGAACCGTCCATCCTTCGGCAGCGGGCTGCTGCAATTGGTCTTTGCACCCAACAGCGGCGAGCTCGCGGCTGCCATGCAGTTTATGGCGCAAGGGGCGCTTCAGCAGTGGCTGGGCGACTTGATCCGTGTCAACACGGTGCAAGTGGATGCACAGGATTCCACACTCAACGTAGTCGTGAGTTATACGATTCTGCGAACTCAACAAACTCAGATCGCGCAGTTTGCGAGGAGTGCTTAGATGGCTGCCTGCGCAAGAGAAGAACGCCGCGAAGCCGTGCGTGACGCACGCGACAATCATGGCAACCCGTTCCTCAACGGTATCGACTTCCTTGAGGTGTCTCCCGCGGACCAGACGGTGCTTTTGGTGCACTTTCTGCAAAACCTGCCCGGGGCTGCCGCATCTCCCATACCGCCGCTGCCGGCCAAGGCGCTCACGAAGGACAACTTCAGCGTCACCGGTGGCGTGCGCATCACGGGCATCCGTGTTGTTTCCGCGAGCCTCAGCGCAAGCAACGTGATGACGCTTCAAGTCGATAAACCGGGGGACTTTTCCGCTTACACTTTGCAGCTGTCAGTTGCGGATCCGGACTCGAAGGGCTACGACCCGCATCTTGCCGAGATCGAATTCTCCTTTAAGATCAACTGTCAGAGCCCGTTCGACTGCAAGCAACTGAACGATTGCCCTCCTGGCCCGGTCGATCGACCGAATATCAATTACCTGGCGAAGGACTTTTCGAGTTTTCGCCGGGTGATGCTCGACCGCATGTCGCAGCTTACGCCCAACTGGGCGGAGCGTAATACTGCCGATCTGGGGATCGCCCTCGTTGAGTTGCTGGCCTATGCGGGTGATTACCTGAGCTACCAGCAAGATGCGATCGCGACAGAGGCCTATCTGGGAACTGCCCGCCGGCGAACCTCCGTTCGCAGGCACGCAAGGCTGGTGGATTACCGGGTCCACGAGGGTTCGAACGCGCGGGCTTTTGTCCAAATCGCCGTGTCGAGCGACGTGACCACGAAGGCGGGAGACCCGCCAAGATTGCCGCTAGGCACGCGTCTGCTGACACAGACACCGGGTCTACCGACGGTGATCGATCCAGGCAATCCTCTACTCCGCCAGGCCTACGGCGGCGGCACCGTCGTCTTCGAGACCATGGCTCCGGTGTCGAACCTCTACGCAATGCACAATCGTATGCCTCTGTACGCCTGGGGCGTCGGAGACTACTGTCTGCCCAAAGGCGCAACGACGGCTGCGCTCAGTGGCACCTATCCGCACCTGCAGGCCGGAGACGCACTGATTCTCGCCGAAGCGCTAGGCCCCGATTCCGGTGATCCGGCCGATGCGAATCCCGCACAGCGCCTCGCAGTGCGGCTGATTCAGGTGGAAACGGGACGAACGGACCCGCTCACAACTCTGCCGGTAACCTACATTCGCTGGCACGACGAAGACGCTCTGCCATTCCCGTTATGCGTCTCCACGCATACGGATGCGGAACACGGTTCACAGACTGTGACCGGCGTCACGGTCGCTCTAGGCAACATCGTCCTCGCGGATGCTGGACGCACCATCGGACCGCCGGTTGAAGACTCTCCCGACGAGCCGTTGGGTGTGGTTCCGGCCGCTGTCTGGCCACGCTTCCGGCCACGTCTCCAACAGACTCCTCTGACCTTCGCGGTACCTTATCCGTTCGCTGGCGAGGAGTCCGCCCTGCGCTCCGCAGCCTCGGCATTCCAGTGGACTCCGGATCAGGCTGTGCCAGCCGTGCTGAGTCTGTCGGGTACGCTCGACGGCCAGACGGATCCGTGGAACTTTGCGACGGACATGCTAGCCGGCACCCTGCGTCCCAACCAATTGGTCTTTACAGTGGAAGCCGAGTCCGACGGTTCGGCATACCTCCGTTTTGGCGATAACGAGCATGGCGCGAGGCCTGATGCGGGCACCTCTTTCATGGCGTCCTATCGCGTAGGGAACGGACCGGGTGGCAACGTCGCCGCCGAGTCCATTACTCACATCGTTACCACGGTTTCGGGTATTGGCAGCGTTACCAATCCGCTCGCGGCGGCTGGGGGCCGACTTCCGGAGACCATCGAGCATGTGCGCCAGAGTGCGCCGTTCGCGTTCCGCACGCAGGACCGCGCGGTCACGGAGTTGGACTACGCCGCCGTCGCCGGGAGATATCCAGGCGTACAGCGCGCCGCGGCCACCTTCCGCTGGACCGGCAGTTGGTACACGGTTTATATCACGGTGGAGCGCACGGGCGGCCAAGCCGTAGATCCAGCTTTCGAAGCTGGCCTGCGTAACTACATGGAGTTGTATCGCATGGCCGGCTACGATCTTGAAATCGAGAGTGCCGTGTACGTGCCTCTGTCCCTCGAGCTGCACATCTGTGTGGGCCGGGACTACTTCGAGAGCGATGTTCGGTCGGCGCTGCTCAAACTCTTCGATAACCGGCAGTGGCCCGATGGGAGCGTGGGCGTGTTCTATCGCGGGAACTTCCTGCTCGGCCAACCTTTCTACCTCAGTCCGCTCATCGCCGCCGCGCAGCGCGTGGACGGCGTCGAATCCGTGCGGGTGATTACCTTCGAGCGTATGGATCATCCGGGGGACGACGGGTTGAAGCAGGGTTACTTGTCAGCCAATCGGCTGGAGTTGTTCCTGCTCGACAACGATCCTAATTTTCCCGAGCGCGGCAAGTTCCGCCTCGACTTGGATGGTGGAAGATGACCGATCCACTCATGCCGTTGCTGCCTGAGAATTGCGGCCAGGAATGTGGCTGTTGCAAGGGTGTCGCCGCTGAGACTCCGGCGGTGATCTACAACCGCCCTGGCTTGTCCGCCATCGGCTACCGGGCCGGGACGCACGGCAGTTTCAAAGAGACGATGCTGGCCCGCATTTCGGCGCTTGGCATCGACCAGTTCAAGACTCGCGACGGCGACGATTTCTCCATCGCCTTGATGGATAGCTGGGCCACGGTAGCCGACATCCTGACGTTTTATCAGGAGCGGATCGCGAACGAGTCGTACCTTCGCACCGCGACGGAGCGGGTCTCACTCCAGGAACTCGCCAAACTGATCGGCTATTCGCTACGGCCGGGGCTGGCGGCGGAAACCTACGTGGCGTTCACCATGGAGCAACCGCCTCAACTGCCCGCGGGTGTGACGTTGCCAGCTTCCAGCACGGCGGGAACCCCGAGCGTGATCACGCTGGACAGCGGCATCAAGATCCAGAGCGTCCCGGGACCCAATCAGAAGTCGCAGATCTTCGAGACGATCGAATCGATTGAGGCGCGCATCGAATGGAACACGCTGCGGCCGTTGACGGTTCAGCCGGCCGCCAGTACGAGCAGTGTTGACCTAGCCGGTTCGCAGACGTCTCTGCAAGTCGGCGACGCCCTGCTGTTTGACGGGTCGCAGGTTGAGAGCAGCCCGCAACTCAGGCGGATTGTCGCGATTCGGATCGACTCCAACGGGAACACCACGGCAGTCGATCTGGAGGCACCGCTAGCTTTATACGTGTCGTCCTCATCACTTGCCCTAGGAGTTCCTCCGACTTTTCCTTTGCCGCTAACGCGCGATGCTGCCCGCTGGTTGACCAAAGGCTACTCCTGGCCGCTGGCGGATTTCGTGGAACTCGCCAACCAACAGAAATGGGATCTTGCCAAGCTGGCCGCGGCGGTAGACAGTTGGGGCGGGTTCGATCCGGACCCATCGACGCTGACCGCTTACGCCATGCGCGCAAAGGCTGCTTTGTTTGGCCACAACGCGCCCAGGTGGGATTCGCTTCCCGCCACGCAGCGCTACACGCAACTCGTTTACAACTACGCTGACCCTGCCAAGCCCGTGCCCGTCTACGTTCCCCCGGCCTACCCGGTGGATTGGGATAACGCCGAGCCGAATCTTGGTTACTGGCAGAGCAGCACCGAAGTGGATCTGGACAACGTTTATCCCGCGTTGGTGGCCGGCAAGTGGGTGTACTTCGAAGACGATTCGCAGTCCATCTCGGTTGCGACCAGGATTGTATCGAGCATTGAGATCAGCCGCGCACAATTCGCCATCACCGCCAGAATAACGGAGCTTCAAGTTGACCAACCCGGCGCAGTGCCCTATGCGACGCTCCGCAATACAAAGGTTCTTGGCCAGAGCGACGAGTTTACGGTCAAAGCGCCCTCTACCCAGGCCACCGTTGGCGGGTCCGACATCTGGCTGGACCGTGCCTGCCTGAGCTTGAAGGTCGGGCAGAAGCTTGCCTTATCCGGTCAACCCATCAATCAAGCGCGGGCCGCCACTGAAGTGTGCACAATCGGTGGCCTGTACCTGGATGACGGGTACACGCACATTCAACTCGACCGCCCGCTGTTCTACAACTACGCGGCGGATTCAGTGCGGATCAACGCCAATGTCGCTAACGCCTCGCATGGCGAAACCAAGCAGGAGATCCTGGGCAGCGGAGATGCCAGCCGGTCGTTCCAGCAGTTCACTCTGAAACAGCCTCCGCTGACGTTCGTGACCGCCGCCACGACATCCGGGTCCTCGTCGACGCTTGAGATCCGCGTGAACGACGTGCTTTGGCAGGAAGTGGATACGCTCTGCGGACGTGGTGCGGACGAGCGCGTCTTCGTGACCCGCCTCGATGAGCATGGCAACAACGTCGTGCTTTTCGGCGACGGCGTTACCGGCGCGCGGCTGCCTTCGGGTCAGGACAACGTGCAGGCGCGTTACCGTCAGGGATTAGGGGTGGCTGGAATGGTTGACGCCGGCCAATTGACCCAATTGAGCAGCCGGCCGCTGGGGTTGAAAGACGTCACCAACTCCTTGGCCGCGTCCGGCGGAGAGGACCCCGAGACGGTGGAGCAGTCTCGGGCCAATGCACCTTACAGCGTGCGCACTCTCAATCGGATTGTATCGCTCGAAGATTACGAGGACTTCGCGCGCGCTTCGGCGGGGATTTCAAAGGCACTGGTGACGCTGTCCTGGGACGGTTTCAGCCAGGCTGTGTTTCTCACGATCGCCGGGCCGGACGGCGCGAAGATCACTCCTGATAGCCAGCAATACGGCAACCTGCTAGCTGCCATGAAGAGTTCCGGCGATCCGCACGTGACGCTGCACGTCGCGTCCTACCGGCCCGCCACATTTCAGGTGAACGCCGGGGTTAAGACGGATCCGGCTTTAGATTCGATCAGGGTCATCGAGTCAGTACGACAGCGGCTGCGATCCTACTTTTCGTTCGGCAACCGGCAATTCGCCCAGCCCGTGTTCCTGAGCGAGGTGATTGAGGTAATTCAAAACGTCCCCGGCGTCATCGCCGCGCAGGTGACGGCACTCTACCGTGTCGGGACAACGCCCGCGCCCACTCCGCCGGAGTGGCTCACCGCAGATCCGCCCGTCATGAGCGGCAACGCGCCACTCGGCGCGGAGTTGTTAACCATCGACCAGGGATTGCTGCGGGGGATAGGAGCGCTCGCATGAGCTTTGACGCCAAACATCTCTATGAATTGATGCCGGCCGTCTATCGCCTGCGGGATGCGGATGCCGGCGGGCCGCTCAAGGCTTTGCTGTCGGTGATTGCGGAACAGGCCGGCGCAGTCGAGGGCAATATCGAGCAGCTCTACGACGACCTGTTCATCGAGACCTGCGACGACTGGGTGATCCCCTACATTGGTGATCTGATCGGCTACCGCCCACTGCATGGCACGACGCCGCAGATCAGTAGCCCGCGCTCGGAAGTTGCCAACACCATCGCGTACCGCAGGCGCAAAGGAACCGCCTACGTCTTAGGCATGCTCGCGCGTGACGTGACCGGGTGGCCCGCGCGCGTAGTGGAGTTCTTTCAGCTCCTCGAAACCACGCAGTATACGAAGCATCTACGGCCGGTCAACCTCAGAACGCCGAACCTCCATTCCTGGCGTGTGGCCGAAGACATCAACGGTGCTTTCGACGCGACCTCGCGTTCGCTGGACGTGCGGCGCATCGCGAGCGGTCGAGGACGCTACAACATTCCGAACGTTGGAATCTTCCTGTGGCGGCTTGCACCGTATTCGGTGACCCTGGGCGATCCACGGAAGATCTCGGCGCAGACCTTCACTTTCGACCCGCTCGGGTTCGATGTGGCCTTGTTCAATCCCGCTCTCGAAACCCAAGCTGCCGCTCAGCTGGTGCAGCCGGTGAACGTCCCGCGGCCGCTGGGTCGCAAGACCCTGTATGCCGAACTCGAAGCGCGGCGTCAGGCCTTGGCCAGCAGCACGCCGGTCCCGGCGCCGGTGTACTTCGGAGCGCATCCTCCCTTCCAGATCAGGCAGGGCGCGGCGGTCATTCCGGCTGAGCAGATTCAGATCTGCAATCTTTCCGGCTGGAACCTGCCGAGCGCTGTCAAGCAGTACCGTATTGATCCGCGAGTTCCAAATTCGTCTACCGTTGGCCTGCCAATCCAGGTCGCTGTCGACCCTGAACTGGGACGGATCGCATTCCCGGCGGGTGTAGACGTTTCCAAGGCCTCGCTGGAAGTGACTTACTGTTACGGCTTCAGCGGCGACTTTGGCGCAGGCGAGTATGCTCGTACAATCGCTTCGCCCGTCACAAAACACGTTTCCCGCACGGGTGGCTCGATTGCGGCGGCCCTCAGTGCTCTCGGCGCGTCTCCAGGGGTCATCCAAATCGACGACAGCGCCACTTACGGCGGCGACGTCAGCATCGCCTTGGCTGCGGCGCAGAGGATCGCGCTGCAAGGCGAAGATCGCACGCGTCCGGTGGTGGACGGACACTTGAAGGTCACGACGGCCGATCAGGCGGCATTGATTCTGGACGGTCTGTTGATCTCGGGTGGAGTCCAAATCACTGGTACAAACAACTGCTCGGTCACGCTGCGTGGGTGCACGGTTCTCGCGCCCACTGGAACCCCAGCCGTGCAGTGGACCTCGACGGGCGGCGGCGAACTGGTTCTCGATCATTCGTTCTGCGGCGCGCTGCAAATCGACGATGAAGTGAACGTCGCAGTGTCGGACAGTCTCATCGACACCGGCGGCTTCAACGGAGTTGCGCTCTCGAAGGACGCGACCCAGGCCTGCGGCGCGGTCAGTATCGTGCGGAGCACGGTGATCGGCCGCGTCGATGCGCGCGAAGTGGGATTGATTGAGAACTCAATCCTAACGGGCCGGGTGGTCAGTCAAAGGCAACAAAGCGGGTGTGTTCGCTTCAGCTATCTGCCCGTGACCTCACAGGTGCCTCCGCGTTACGAGTGCCAGCCGGATCTTGCGATTGCGAAGGCCCTGGCGGCGGCCACCAAGCCGCTGAGCCCGGCTAAGCAGGCTGAGTTGATCGACGGCGTCGTCACCGCGGTCCAGCCCGTGTTCACCGAGCGCCAATTCGGCAAAGCGGCATGGGCCCAATTGCACTCGCTTTGTCCGATCGAGATTCGTGCCGGCGCGGATGATGGCGCCGAGATGGGGGTCTTCCACGACCTCTATCAACCACAGCGGGAATCGAATCTGCGCGCCCGGCTGGATGAATACCTCCGGCTCGGGTTGGAAGCGGGAGTCGTTTATGAGAACTGAGGAGCGGGAGGGGATGCGCTATGAAGGGTGATTTCAGCCGCCGGACTTTCAAAGCCACGAAGCACTACCGGGGGGTTTTGTTGCAGCAGGGCCGCGTTCAGGTGGACGCGGACTGGAACGAGGAAGTGGAGGCAGTTCACCATCGGGAAGCTGTCGGGGCGCGCGACGAGATCGGGGCTTCGGGCGTGCCCGCCAGCCTGCCCGACTCTTTTAAGATCGGCATTGCGGCCAGCGGCACCGATCTGACCATCGGCAACGGGCGCATGTATGTGGACGGCATCCTGTGTGTGAAGGATCAGCCCGATACGCTCCTCACTCAGCAGGACTTTCCCCTGGCGACACCCGCTCTGAGTGGGTTTCCGGATTTCGCCGGTGCCACAGCGCCGGCTGCGGGCACCTATAGTGTTTACCTTGATGTCTGGGACCGCCATATCACAGCGGTGGAAGACCCGTCCATCCGCGAGAAAGCGCTCGGTGGGCCGGACACCGCGACTCGCGTCCGCACCGTCTGGCAGGTCCGCCTGCAACGGGCCGGTGACGTGGGGGCCAACCTCACGTGTGCCAATTTCGTGGCGCCGCCGGCTTCAGGTGCGCAGCTCAGGGCGGGCGTTCAACCTGCGGGCGCCGCCACGCCGTGCATCCTGCCCCCGCAGACCGGTTACCGTCGCCTGGAGAACCAGCTGTACCGCGTCGAGATCCACACGCCCGGCGTGCTTGGGAAGGCCACATTCAAGTGGTCCCGCGAGAACGGCTCCGTCGTAACCGCCATTCTGCCCACGGGTGGAGGCTCCGGTCTCACCTTCCCGGTGCAGACGACGGGCCGCGACGAGGTTCTCGGCTTTGCCGCCAATCAATGGGTGGAACTGCTCGACGACCGCAGCGACTTGGTCGCCCACCGCGGGCAGCTCTTGCAGATTGCGTCTGTCGATCCGGCGAAGCGCGAGATCACCGTAAAACCGCCTGCAACCGGACCGGCGTACGATCCCACGCTGCATCCGAAATTGCGGCTCTGGAACCAGACTGGCGGCAGCGAGGCCGCCGACGGAGTGCCGGTGACCGCGGGTCCCATTGCCCTCGAAGATGGCCTTCAAATCGAGTTCCAAGGGACGTCGTTTGCGACCGGCGATTACTGGTTGATCCCTGCCCGCACGGCCATCGACAACACTGTAGGAAACATCGAGTGGCCGGAGCAGTCTCCGGGCGTTCCTGCCTGGATTGAGCGAGGGACGGAGAACCACCGCTACGCGCCGCTGGCGCTGGTCCAATTTGATGGCGCGAAGTTCCTGCCAATCAACGGTCTGGTGCCGGACTGCCGCAATGTCTTCGACGATCTGGTCGCTCTCACGAAGCGCAAAACCGGGTCGGGCTGCTGCACCGTCACCATCAGTCCGAAGGACCTGACCGGCGGCGTCACGCTGCAGACCATCATCGACAAGCAGAAGGGAAACAGCAACGTCACGTTCTGCCTGCAGCCGGGCGCCTACCAGCTGGCCGCTCCGCTTCGCCTGGACGCAACGCACTCTTCTTTCACGATTTCCGGCTGCCCCGGCGGCGTGATCCTGCAGGCAGTTGCCTCCACTCCACCCGTCTCCTTCGCCGATGGCCTGATCTCAATCTCACACGCGAAGGGCGTCAAGTTGGACAACCTGACCTTCGCTCTGCCCAGTACGCCGTTCCCTTACGCCACGTATTCGAAACAGGTCGTGGCGAGCGTCGGCATTCGGGCCATGGACTGCGAGGACTTGACCGTGCGCAACTGCACTTTCCAGTTCCCGGAACTCACGCAGGGGGACCTCTTCGGCGCCGGCATTTTCGGCGGCGGCATACTGACTGGCTGGACCATCGAACGCAATCAGTTCATTGGCGCCACTGCGGCATTCACCACGCTCTCGGGTGCCTCCGGGTTGCTCAGCAGGGATCCGGCGGGCATTTCGCGCAGGCGGCAGTTTACGGCTGGGTTACTGGTCCATCCAACCCTGCTGATTCCGGACAACGCGACAGTTTCGGTCGATACGAAACTGGTGCGCGCCGGCTTCGGCGGTGCGGTGATCACCGGGAACACGTTTCAAGGGCTCGCCTTCGCCTCGCTTGTCACCGCCGATTCCGGCGACGTCCGCTGCAATAACAACGAAGTGCACCACTGCTATGAGGGGTTCTGGTTCCTCTCTTTGGAAGCGCTGCAGTTGCTCACCCCGGGCCAGGAAGTGTCGATCGATCCGGTCTACAACGACTCGGTCGGAGTGTGGGTCTACTTGATTGCCGCGGCCTTCCAGGAGATCACCTTTTTTACCGCGTCCTACCTCGCCTTTCTTTACTCGGTTTCGCAAGGCTGGACCCCGGACAATCCGTCGGTCATTATTACAGGCGCTTTGAAGCCCAGCGTAGGCAACGTTTCCTTTGCCCAGAAGCTGGCCGACCATGCCACTGGCGCCATCAGGAATGTTGGGGTTCCCGTTGTCACACCAACGCCGATTCCAATACCTCGGCCGACCCCGCAGCCCGCTCCGCAGCCAGCGCCGCAACCAACGCCCCAGCCGGCTCCTCAACCCGCGCCGCAACCGGCGCCAACGCCGCTTTCGATCAAGCTCCCCTCGAGTGCGTTCTCCGCGAATGCCAATGACATCTTCGCCACCGCATTCCAGAATGTGACCGCTGGCGCCGCCGCCACGCTCCCGTTGTTTTCGCTCTCGCTGGACTTCTCGAATAACAACATCGATCTGGCGACCGACATGCAAACCTCAGGCGGAACGCTGGTGGTGGTCGATGCCGACTTGATCCGCGTTAGCGTCCTCACGGTCAGCTCCAACCGGCTGCGGAACAACTCACTTGTGGTGCCCACCGCCATCCTCTCGCTGGTGGATGCCGTCACTGTGAGCGGCAATCAGATCCTCAATGAGGCGGCATATAACGCCGCAGCCGGCCGCGTGAGCCAGGGCACTCCGTTGAGTCTGCTCTATTTCCCGATCAACATAAACGCACCGGTGATTCCCTGCGCGTTTGCCGGGAACCTGCTGTTCGGCGTTTCGAACCTGGGGTTGATCCGCCGCAACTTCGCCGCGCCGCTGGATAACTGGCTGTTCGCCAACGCACAGCTTTGAGGCCAGGCTCGTAATCGGTCCGGTACCGAGCAGTTCACCCTGACCATCGCACTGCACACCTCGCTCGGAATCGCATAGCGGCTTGAGAGCTCGACCCTTTGAACGGTTCCCTGTGACGGTGCCGCACGCCTTTCTGGATCTGAACACGGGCCGTCGGAATCAATGTAACTGCGTGATATATTTGCGTATAGATCTGGTCTGGCCGCACTCCTTTCAACATGTCTCAACGCTTGCTGCTTTCCGTCTCACCCGTATTCGTCGGCCTCGGCGCCGCTTTCCTGTTGTTCAACCCGGGCACTCCCAAGGATGAGGAGATTCAGCGGCACCGCAACCTCGGCAAAGCGCTGTTCGAGAACCCGATCTCCGTGGCCCAGGCGCCCGACGAGTTCAAGAAAGCGCTGGCGCTGGCTCCCAGTTCGGATCGTGACCGGCTGAACTACGGCATCACGCTGCTCAAGGCCGGCCATGTGCCGGAAGGCATGGCGGAGTTGGCCAAAGTCCAGAAGACCTCGCCGCAGTTGCCGCACTCCTGGTTCAACCTCGGCATCGAGTACATCCGCGAAGGCGAGTCGGAGAAGGCCATCGCGCAGTTGTCTCAGCTCGTTAAACTGGCTCCCCAGGAGCCCGTGGCGCACCACAATCTGGGAGTCGCCCTGAAATCGGCGGGCCGCCTTGACGAGGCTCGCCACGAGTTTGAAGCCGCCGCGCAATTGAAGCCCGGCTTCGCCGCTCCGCATTTCCAGCTCTACAATCTCCACCGCCAGGCGGATCGCAAAGATGACGCCAAGCGCGAGTTGCAGGCGTTCCTGGCCGCCAAAAAGTCGCAGGAAGGCGCGATCAGTACCGAAGACGCCGAGTGGTGCGATTACGCCGAAATCTATGACCCGCTGGAAGGCACTCGCAGCCCGGCTCCCGCACCGCAGAAGTACGTTTCGAAGAAGCTCGATCTCAAGGCCGACCCGGCTAGCGCAGGCATCGCGCTGATCGATTTCGCCGGAAACGGATCCACGGACGCGGTCGTTTGGTCGAAGCGGGGTGTCACGATTTTGCGCCAGGGCACTGAGGAAGTGCAAAACACCGGTCTGGAGTCGTTGACCGGCGTCGTTGCGGTCGCGGTTGCCGATTATGACAACGACGGGTTGCCTGACCTATGCGTGGTGTCTCAAGCTGAGGCGGCTTTGTATCAGAACAAAAGGGGCGCTTTCACGAAAGTGAAGTCCTTCCCGGGCAAATTTGACAATGCCATTTGGCTGGACTACGACCGCGATAACGATCCTGACCTGTTCCTCCTCGGTAGCGCCTCGAAGCTGTTCAGAAACGATGGCCCCGCCGGGTGGGAAGACCGGACTTCCGATTTCCCGTTCGCTGCTGGGCGGGCCCTGCGGGCCGAAGTGTTTCGCATGATTCCCGACACCAAGAGCCTCGATCTGCGCGTCGAGTATGAGGGTGGCCAGACGCTGATCTATCGCGACCAGCTGGGCGGGAAGTACGTCTCGTCGCCCGGTACGCCGCGCGGCCTCAAGCCGCCGGCTCTGGGGATGCCCGTGGCCGTTTTCGCCGAAGCCGATTTCGATGGCGATGGGCGGGTGGATGCGCTCGGAATTGCGAAGGACGGCGGCACGTATTTCTTCCACAACGAAACTCCGAAGCGCTCCTACTTGCGAGTCCAGCTCGCCGGGGTGAAGAACTCCAAACTGGCGTTGGCCAGCGAGGTGGAGATCAAGGCCGGTTTGATTTACGAGAAGAAGATGTACACGGGAGTGCCGCTCGTTTTCGACCTGGAGACCAAACCGGAAGCCGACATGGTCCGCATCACCTGGGCGAACGGACTGATTCAGAGCGAAAAGAATCAGGCGGCGAACCGGCTGGCGCGCTACGAGGAATCGCAGCGTTTGTCGGGCTCTTGCCCGATGATCTGGGCCTGGAACGGCGCCGCATTCGAGTTCATTACCGACGTGCTCGGGGTCGCGCCGTTGGGCGCAGCTGCGGGCGATGGTACATATTTCCCCGTGGATCACACCGAGTACATTTCGATTCCTTCCGGCGCGCTGGCCCGGGAGGGCGGCAACTACGAACTGCGCATTACGGAAGAATTAGCCGAGGTGAGCTACCTCGATCAGGTGAAGCTGATCGCCGTGGACCATCCGGCGACGGTGGACGTTTATTCGAACGAGAAGTTTCAGGCGCCGCCGTTCCCCGATCTGAAGCTCTACGGAGTCGAGCAGCGCATCGCTCCGGTCTCGGCGCACGATCAACAGGGTCGTGACGTCCTGGACCTCGTTATGCACCGCGACGAGCGTTATCCCGACAGCTTCAAGCGAACTCGTGCGGGCACGGCCGAACCGTGGCACCTGGACTTGGATTTCGGCAGTGCCGCGCCCGGCAACAAGGCGATTCTCGTGCTGAACGGGTGGGTGGATTGGGCTGACGGCAGCACATTCCTTCAGGCTTCCCAGGAGAGCAGGACGGGCTTGATGACGCCATCGTTGCAGGTAAAAGACGCGCACGGCCGCTGGCAAACCGTGATCGAGGATATGGGCATGCCAGCCGGCAAGCCGAAGTCGATCATCGTCGATCTCTCGGGCAAGTTCCTGTCGAAATCGCGCGAGGTGCGCATCGTCACCAACCTCTGCGTGTACTGGGATGAGATCTTCCTGAGCGAGAATCCGGCGACTCCGCAGACACGCTTGACCGATGTGCCGATGACCTCGGCCGATCTGCATTTCCGCGGCTTCTCGCGCGTCGCGATTCATCCCGAGCGGAAACAGCCCGAGCGCTTCTTCTACGAACACGCCCGCGCGGAGTCTATGTGGAATCCGACGCCGGGCCTCTATACCCGCTACGGCGAGGTGCTTCCGCTGCTCAACGCCGTGGACGACCAAATGGTCCTGATGGGCTCAGGCGACGAGGCCCGGTTACTGTTCGATGCACTCGCATTACCCGTGCTGCCGCAGGGCTGGCGGCGCGATTTCCTGCTCAAGGTTGACGGCTGGGCCAAGGACCGGGATGCGAATACGGCCTTCTCCCAGACCGTAGAACCGCTGCCATTCCACGGCATGAGCGGTTACCCCTATAAGGCGACGGAGAAGTATCCCGGCGATGCGGCCCACCGGGCCTATCAGCGCGAATGGAACACGAGGCCAGCCAGGCCGGTCCTTCAGCCATTGGCCGCCAATCGCTGATCGCTTATGGGC
>Ga0118677_10002137_pt1 | contig 40407 bp, 24 predicted proteins | sample AliMusrvi5mmetaG_FD_86154 | JGI IMG/M metagenome (GOLD analysis project Ga0118677, IMG submission 86154) | reverse complement strand
CCTACGTGCAGATCACCGATGCGACCGGCAGCGGCGTAAGTGCGTTTGCAAAAATCAACAGCGCGGGACAAGTCACGAGCATCGACGTGACCAATGCCGGCCAGAACTATACTGCCACCCCGACCATCACCATCTTGCAGCCAGGCACTGGCACCACCCTCGCCACGGCAAACGTCACGCTCGCCTCGGTCACCGGCGGAGGCCTCACCAAAACCGGTGCAGGCACGCTGACCCTCTCGGCTGCGAACACCTACACGGGTAACACCACTGTTTCGTCAGGCACCCTTCTGATCAACGGCAATCAGTCCTCGGCGATTGGGACGGTGAGCGTCTCCAACACAGCGACCCTGGGCGGATCGGGCATCATCGGGGGCGCTGTTTCAGTGGCCAGTGGGGGCATTCTGGCTCCGGGCAACAACACCATTGGCAACCTGACGGCGGCCTCCCTGACCCTTAACTCGGGGGCGATTTCCGACTTCCAGATCAGCGGCACCACGGCGGGCACCTTCGATACCATCACCTCGGCCGGTTCGCTGGCTCTCAACGGGACGCTGAACCTCATCTTCAGCGCCACCCTAACTAATGGTGACAGCATCGATCTCTTCCCTGGAACCGGGACGCTATCGGGTAATTTCGCCAACAACAGTGTGATCGCCTCCGGCAGCTACACCGGCACCTTCACGCAGAATGGCTCCCTCTGGACACTGGGCACCAGTGGCGGTAACAGCATCACCTTCGAGGCCACCACGGGCATCCTGTCAGCCGTCCCCGAGCCCGCGACATGGGCGCTCCTGGCCTTCAGCCTGACAACCGTCATGGTCCTCCGCCGCCGTCGGAATTCCTGATTCAACATTCCAAATTCCTAAAAGTTGGGGGGAGGCGGGCGATGTCTTGGGGGGCATCGCCCGCCTCATTTTGTGTCTGCGCGCCGACCCCTGTAGCCACGGCGCTGTGCCGCCGTGTTCGTTTGAGATCCGCGCGCCAGCGCGCTGGAATGCTTGGCGGCTGCGCCGCGACCACGCCCCGGCACAGCGGGGCGGCTACATCGAACGCCCAGCGCGACCGGGACGCCTGCCCTGTAGCCACGGCGCTGTGTCGCCGTGTTCGTTTGCGATCCGTGCGCCAGCGCGCTGGAATGCCCCGCGCTCAATACTCGATGCGAACGACCTCACCCTGCCATGGCCATTGGTCGAAAGATTTGCAGAGCCCGGCACGGACAGGATTCTGACGGACATATTCCCATTTTTCCGCGTAGCTCTCGCCGCTTCTCAAAACGTGATCAAAAAAGCCCTCCTGCCAATGCGGATGCGTTTGCCCGCACGCGTTCAACGTCTTTCCCAGTGCATTTTTCAGCGATTGCATCCACCGCGTCAACCGGATGCCCGCGTCGGGAAGCGCGACGAACAGGTGGACATGATCGGGCATCAAAACATAGCGGCCCACCGCGACGTCGTGCTCGCCATGCGCCCTCGCACAGAAGACGGTGAACGTCTCGTGAACCGGCCCATTGTCCAAAACGCGGCCCCTGTTCCGGGCATTGAATGTGACGAAGTAAAACGGGCGGATGTTTTGAAAGAGTTCGATCCGGGGAGGACGTCTGGGAAGCGGGTCGCTCATCAGGAAAAGCATAGGGCTCGCGCATCCCGCCGGACAAATGTTTTCGTTCGCCGGCGCGCTGGAATATTTGGCGGCTGCGCCGCGAACCACGCCCCGACACAGCGGGGCGGCTACATCGACACGCAAGGCGCGACCGGGACGCTGGCGCTGTAGCCACGGCGCTGTGTCGCCGTGTTCGTTTGAGATCCGCGCCAGCGCGATGGAAGAGTGGCACAAAATGCGATGGCATGGCACAAATCAGCCTCTTGCGAGTCCGGGAGAAATAGTGGATTATTCCAATGTCGGCAGCAATTCCCACAAGATGAATTCCCACGAACAACAGATCCAGGCTCGCCGGGTTCACCCGGCCCGCGTCGGGCGGTTCGGCTCCGGGGGGTTCAGTCTTGTGGAGGTGGTCATGGCGATTGGCATCCTATCGTTTGCGATGGTGCCGCTGGTCGGGATGTTGCCGACCGGCTTGAACACCTTCCGCAATTCGATCGACAGGTCGGTTTCGACGCAGATCGCACAGCGGATCTTGAGCGAAGCTCGACAGACCGGGTTCACGAATCTGTCATCGTTGCAAGTCAACCGGTATTTCACCGACGAGGGGGATGCGACGACCGAGATGAGCCCGAACAGGATCTACGTGGCGAGGACCGATGTCATCACCCAGGTCGCCGTGCCGGGCACGGGCACAACGTTCTCGAACGCGAGCCTCGCGCAAGTCCGCGTGCGGGTCGCGAACAGCCCGGCCGGCAGCGGGGCGGCCGCGACCAACGCAGGGCCCGGCGTGCACGATTTCACCGCCTATATCCCGAAGATGTAAGCCTCGCCCATGGAACTCCCAAAAGCGCGCGCAATGGATGAGGGAGGCTGCAACTCAATGAATCTTTTTCCTGGCAAGCACCAAGCCACATTCGAAGTGAGGCGGCGCGGTCCGTCACGCCGGGCGTTCACGCTGGTCGAGATTCTTGTATCGTGTGCGGTGCTGGCGATTTTGCTGGTTTTCATGGCGTCCATCACCGGGATGGTGCAGACGACCTACCGGCGCACGCAGGGGAAAGCGGAGCAGTTCCGCGAGGCGCGCGTGGCATTCGAAGCGATCACCCGCCGGCTCGCGCAGGCGACGCTGAACACGTATTGGGACTACCATTATCCAAACAATGACCTCACCCAACCTCCCGATACCTATATCCGGCAGTCCGAGCTGCGGTTCCGGTGCGGCCAGGCATCGTCGCTTCTGCCTGCCGGAATCCAATCAAACACCCAGGCGGTCTTCTTCCAGGCACCGTTCGGGTTCACGTCCGACGCCGGCAACTATGGCGGCTTGGAATCGATGCTCAACACCTGGGGCTACTTTATCGAGTTCGGAGACGATACGGGCCTGCGTCCAGATGTTGTCAATAATGCCGGCGTGGCCACACGGAACCGGTTCCGCCTTTATGAAATGATGGAGCCGGGCGAGAGCCTCAGCGTTTACAAGCACACCTCGAGCAACGCGACCTACAGCGGTGCCGAATGGTTCCTGGATCCTCTGGGAAAAACGAACCGCTCGGCCCGCTTCCTCGCGGCGAATATTGTGGCACTGGTTTTTCTGGTGAGGGATCCCGAGAACGCTTTGCTGACGACCGACTACGGGTATGATTCCTCGCCCGACGGGAATTTCCCCCAGAGCCTCCCCGTGCACCAACTTCCGCCGAACATCCAGGTTACCATGGTGGCCATTGACGAGGCCTCCGCCTCCCGGCTGGATACCGGAGCGACCCCGCCCGACCTCGGCCTCGCCGGATTATTTACGACCGTCGGCGATGTCACCAACGAGGCGAATCCCGGCTACGCCCGGGACTTGAAGACGCTTCGGGACACCCTCACAGCGAGGCGGATTAACTACCGCGTCTTCACGACCACCGTCTCGGTGCGCGGAGCAAAATGGAGCCGGAACTGATATGAAACCGCTGTGTAGGAAAGACACTGACACGGCGACACAGCGCCGTGGCTACAGCGCCGGCGTCCCGGCCGCGCTGTGCGTTCGATGTAGCCGCCCCGCTGTGTCGGGGCGTGATCGCGGCTTAGCCGCCAAATATTCCAGCGCGCCGGCGCGCGGCTCGCAAACGAACACGGCGGCACAGCGCCGTGGCTACAGCGGCCACTGGAACTGGCCGGTGAAAAACCTTGAACAACTTGGTTTCTACCGAAAAACATGAAACCCATTACCTCCCCAATCGGCACCTCGAGCAGCGGATCACGAAACGCATTCCGGCAACGCAGTTTCCGAAACAAACCATGCGCCATCCGCCAGCGCGGCATGGCGCTGGTGATCGTGCTGGCAATGCTCGTGCTTCTGACCGGCCTTGTGGTGGCCTTTTTCAGCGCGGTGACCGGCGACTCGGGCAGCTCGGCCATTTACTCGAACGACGAGCGCTCCAAGCAGCTTTCGGAATCGGCCGTCAACCTCGTGATGGGCCAGATCATCGAGGCGACAAAGGGATTCAAGACCAGCGGAGGAGCCTCCGACTACACCCAGCCGCTGGCCTGGGCGTCCCAGCCGGGCGCGATCCGCACGTTCGATAATAGCGGAACGGCAGGGAACGTCTTCAAGCTCTACTCCGCTCAAAGCCTCGTGGAGAGCGGCAGCGGCAACTTCACCACTGACGTGCCCTCGACATGGGCGGCCGACAACGCCACCTTCACCGACCTCAACGCGCCTGTGCAGAATGCGGCAGGGGCTGCCATTTACCCGATCGTGGATCCCACCGCGCTGGGGTCCGTCGAGGGATTCAGCATCACCGGCGCGCCGACCACCGGCACCACCAACGCCGCCCCGATGCCCGTGCGGTGGCTCTATCAGCTCAAGGATGGCACGCTGGCCGTCTCCACCGGCAACGGCACCACCGCGAACGTCGCCGCCGCCACCGCCGACAACCCGATCGTCGGGCGCATCGCGTTCTGGACCGACGACGAGACCTGCAAGGTCAACATCAATACGGCGAGCGAGGGCACCTATTGGGACACGCCGCGGTTTGGTGCCAGCATCACGACTTGTCCTTTTGACTACAACCTTGCTCAAGCCCAGCCCGTCCAACACGAATTCCAGCGCTACCCCGGCCACCCGTCCATGACCTCGCTGGCCCCTGTGTTTTTTGCAACGTCCGCAACCGTTACCGGGACCCTCACTCTGGCGCAGCGCAACGCGATCTACAACGTCTCCCCCCGCATCGTTGGAGGCGGCTCGGATGGAGGTTCGACGATCACCGCCTCCGCCTCCAACACCAGCATAATGCTCAATCTCAAAAAAGACCGGCTCTACGCATCGGTGGACGAGCTCATGTTTTCGTGGCAGCGCTACCTGCAAGACTCAAATGCAGGAATCACCACCGACTCAATCCGCAAGCGAGCCTTTTTCCTCACCGCCAGCAGCCGCGCCCCGGAGGTCACGCTCTTTAATACCCCGCGCGTTTCCATCTGGCCCACCAGCTCCAACGCGACTGATTCCCTCAGCCGCCCGTTGCGGACAGCTTTTGATAACGTCATCCGCTTTTGCTCGTCGCTCGGAGTTGATTCCACTGGCAATCCGTTGCTGTATGCTTTCCAGCGTCGCGACAGCAAAAGCTCGACGGCTGATTGGACGAATATCACGCGCAACCGACAGATCCTTCTCTACCTGCAGCGCCTGACCGCGGCCAGCAACCCGATTCCGGGATTCGGCGGATCCTTCGAGACCAAGCTCACGGCGAGGGACCGCGACCAGCTGCTGGTCGAGATCCTCGACTATGTCCGCTGCACAAATATGTTCGACGATAATCTCAGTCCCAACACCTATAGCAACCAAGCCACCCCTCCGGTTCAGTTCACGTTCGGCCGCGATCTCTATGCCTGCCAGGGGTTCTCGTTTGTCACCCCCCTGCGCGTGCCGTCGGACTTCGGTACCACGGTTCCTGCCTCCACCGCTGCCGCACCGGACCAGACTTCGTATATGGGGTTCGGGCGCTACAACACGATCACCGAGGCCGGGCTCCTCTTTATTTGCAACGCGGATGGCTCGGCCGGCACGACGGCCGCGCCAATCGACTCGCCAAGCAAGGCGGACGGTTACGACCCGATCCGACGGCTCAGCAATCAGGCTGCCGACGTCGCTGCCGTTGCCCCGGCCCCGGCACTCGTCAAAAATAAAGCGCTGGGGAACATGACGCTCACTCCGACACAAAAGCGGGTCCAGGCGATGATTCTATTCAAGTCATTTTGTCCATCGGCGGGATATATGCCGATGGCTGCGGATTACTTTATCGAAATTGAACAAGTTGGCGGCAAATTTGCCGTGCAGGGGCAGGACCTGGGGATTCCCACCGGAACTCTCGATGTCAACGTCAGCGCCGATTACAATAATGGAGTAACCCTTGGTGGTGTGGCCAGCTACAAAAAGCCTCTCATGCGTAAGTATTTGCCCGCCCGCGGATGCATGCCCGCGGACTCTTCTACGGGCTACCGGTTTGGGACCTACGAGTTTGTCGGCGCCCCCGTGACGATCGACACGACTCTGCCGATGACTTTTACCGGGCCGACCAAGTTGGTTGTCAGGCTCTTCCGGGGGACGAAAGCAACGCCTGGGGACCTGATGCAAACGATCGAAATGAACTTTCCCAGCACCGACTTCCCGATTCCCGACCTGGTAACGGTCGGCACGGCCAATGGTAATAATCAAGGCGGTAATGCGTATATTATGTCTATAACTACAGTGCCCCAAGATTGGTGGACATTCCATATTGGCGGGGCTGTTTCGGGATTTACTGGAAGGGTTAACTATACACAGGATGATACCAGCGCTAACTCGTACTCACCCTCAGCGGTTAGAGAAGGAAATCTGATCCGGCCGGAGGATACCCTGCGCACATTGGTGCCGTATCATGGCGATTACCGGCTTCTTGCCGGGTCGCACTGCGTTCCGCTCGGTGTCTTTCAGCCTTCCCTCTACTATTTCAATGGCAGCAACGACCGCACCGGCAACCCCAAAGCCCTTCCTCCAGTTCCTCTGTCGGGAACCAGTGTCAACATAAGCCCCGACTTTTGGACCGGACCCGCAAGCACTCAAACCGGATCCAATATGGCAAGCAATGATAATATCAACCATGCCACGAGCGCCTCTGCCGGCAATTGGGGGTTTTACTTTCCTCCGGCCAGTCAGCGCCTTGTCACCGGGGCGAATTACTTGACTCAAGGCTATGAATTCCCGGAAATTCCAGTCTTCACATTGAACGGTTCAGCAACCTACGCTGCCTCGGCCTACCAGCTCTACGGGGACTTTGACAACCCTCTGCCGGTCCTAGCGGATGGCCCATATATTAACAAGCCCGATGAGGGAAATCTAGTAAGTGCCGGAACTCCTTACTACAACCCTCCCAATGTCTACTCTATTCCGATGACGGCGACGTTCTTTACGCCCGCCCGGATCATGCCCGGCCCCGGGATGTTTGGCTCGTTGCCAGTCAAGCTCTGGAGCGGCAATACGGCCTATGCTGCCACCAACCCCGGCGCATGGCGCACCCTGCTCTTTCGCACGCAAGCCGGCCATCTCGGCGCGGCTGCACCGGCTGATCACCTGTTGATGGATCTTTTTTGGATGCCCGTGGTCGAGCCCTACGCGATCAGCGATCCCCTTTCGACGGCCGGGAAGATCAACATGAACTACGCGATGGCCCCCTTCTCCTATATCCGCAGGGCGACCGGGATCGTTTCGGCACTTCGATCGGAACAGGTCATCGTCGTTCCACTTGCGAAAGCGAATGCTTATAAAGGAACCGGAAGTTCCAGTGCCGCAACACCCACCTACCGCCAGCCCATCGATGAGAACGAAACGCTCAAGGGGTTCGACGCGCGCTTTGCAGCAGCCTCCGGGCCCAATATCTTCCTTTCGCCATCCGAAATCTGCACGCTGGATCTGATCCCCACCGGCTCGACGTATCCGCTGTCCTCGACGTTCTGGTCCGCGACCAATTCCTTGACCGGCGACAATTCCCGCGAGCGTCCCTACACGACGCTGCAGCCCCGCCTCACCACAAAATCCAACACGTTCACGGTGCATTACCGTGTGCAGGTGTTGAAGAAGGTGCCCGGCACTTCCGCCAATCAATGGGTCGAGGGCAAGGATATCGTGGCCAGCGAGGCGCGAGGTTCCACGCTCATCGAGCGTTATGTTGACCCGAACGATCCCGACATTCCCGACTTCGCCACCCGGACTGGCGGCAACTCATCCCGGTTTCCCAGCCTGAATGATCGTATGAACATCGACAACTACTACCGGTTCCGCATTGTCCAGAGCCGGAAGTTCGCGCCGTAGTCCGGGATCCAAATAGCCGCAGATGAACGCAGATTTTCACAGATTAAAAACCGGCATAAGTCAGGTTGTGGCTAAGGGCTTTCCCGCTGCATTTTTGCTGGCGCGAAAGTCATGTAGCCACGGCGCTGTGCCGCCGTGTTCGTTTGGGATTCGCGCGGCGCGCTGGAATATTTGGCGGCTCCGCCGCGATCACGCCCCGGCACAGCGGGGCGGCGACATCGAACGCGGGCGACGGCATTCCGGCTTCTCCTGCCGCGCGTTCTCGCTGATCGAGCTGCTGGTGGTGGTCGCGCTCATCGCCCTTCTGGCCACGTTTGCCGTGCCGGCTGTCGGCAGTCTGAACCGGTCGAACGCGGTCACTCGCGCCCAGCAACTCATCGAACAGCAGCTCGTCTCCGCCCGCCAGACCGCACTCGCCCGCAACCGCCGGGTCGAGGTGCGATTCTACAAATTCACGGAGCCGGGTGCGATTGGGAACGCTCAAACCTTTCGCGCAGTGCAGGCATTCTTGATCGACGAAAACAACAAGGCCACCCCGGTTGGACGCATGGCCAAGCTGCCCGACTCGGTGCTCCTCAACGAGGTGGCCGCCAACTCGAGCCTGCTCGGTTTGGCTGACAAGACATGGGATGCCTCCAACGACCCGCAAGTCAGCTTGCCCGGCGTGGGGACATCCTACACGGCCAAGGCGTTCCAGTTCCGCCCCGACGGCTCAACCGGCCTCACGGCCACCAACATGTGGTTTGTCACGATCCACTCGGCAATAAACGGCGCGACAGCCGCCACTCCACCGTCAAACTTCGCCACCGTCCAGGTCGACCCCGTGAGCGGTGCCGTGCGATCCTACCGGCCGTAGCCTGACGCTATCTGGCCCCGTCCACGCCGACGCCCATCCAGGTTTTTTTCATCGGGGCACACGCGGCATTTTCAACATTCGGGCGGCTTCCGTTCAGGTGGCGCATGGCGTTTGAGACAGAGGCGTCGAGTCCGGGCAGCGCCGGTTTTCCTGGCCAACTCCAAAAGTCCCCCCGGAAGAGGGATGCGCAGTCCGAGCCGGTAAGTTGCAGAGCGCGGTAGGTCTCCCATGCCGCCTGGTATTTCTCATGAAGCTCTCGGAGCCGGACGGTGTCGGCCGTGCGGCCGTGGCTGGCGGCGAAATCGATGGCGAGGATATCCCAGCCGATCGCGATGATTTCAAAGAGGGCGGCTCCATAGCGGAAGGAGGTGTCCAGCGCTTCGCGCAGGGCAGGGTCCGGGATCTCCACGGCTTGGAATTCGCACAGCGCCTGCTTCCAGAGGCGCACGGATTCCCATTTCTCGTAGAGGGCGCCGGCGGTTTTTCCCTGCTCGTCGAGATAGCGGAAGACCGGTTCGAGCTGATCCATGCCGCCGAGGCGGTCGTCCCGCATCCAGAGTTCGGTGGGGATCGTTGCCTCCTCCCATTGCTCGTCGTAGGCAGCGCAATACCGCCCCAGCAAAACCGCCTGCGCGCTGAGCAGGCAGGCCCTGCGAAACGCGGCGGCCGAGGCGCCGGACATCCCTATTTCGTGCCGGCAGAAATCCGCGAAGATCGCGGCTTCGGATTTCCCGGGCTCCCTCGCCAGAGCGCTGATGACATGGACATTCAGGCGGGGCCAAAACTCGTTTTTGAGATACGGCCCGAACCACCCGCCGCCGCGTGACCAGGTGAAGACTCCACGGGAGTTTGGCATCTGCAGGAGCGTGCCCAGCCCGACCGGCTTTTTGTTTTCGGGCGCCCCCTCGGCCAGCAGGTGACCGATGTAGCTGGGGAAGGCACCCTTCCCCTCGTATTCCCGCTGGCATTGCACCTCGATGATCTGCTGGTGCCCGCCGAGCCCGATGCTGGGATTGACCTTGACCCGCCGGAAGAAGTCCAGCGCGGTGTGCTTGATGGAAAACAGAAGGTTCGGGTGGGGCGGGACGGCTTCGGTCACGGCGAGATAAAACTCCGGGTTCGCGTGGAACCTGTTGTTGTAGATGTCCCAGGTTCGCGGGATGAGGATCTTTCCGTGCCGCACGCAGATTTCCTCGCGAAGAAACCTGATGAGTTTGGCGTATTGGCGCTGGCTCCATGCGGGATCGACGCCTTCGTCATGGACCGGCACGCCGGAGTTGCCGCAGTGGTGGGGCGAGTCAAAAAGATACGTCTCGCCAACCCGGACGATCAGGCCGTCGATCTGCGGAAAATCGCGGAACATCTCGTCGAAAAGCGCACGGTGGATCTCCAGCGTCCGCCCGCTGTCGAGAGAGATTTTCCCCGCACCATTGCAGATTTTCTCGCGCTCATCAGCCACCAGAGCGGTCGGCAGGACAAAGAGATCGACATGGTAAAAGACTTGCAGTCCGGCCGCTTTCGCCGCCTCGATCTGTCCGGCGATCTCCCGGCGCGTCGCCTGCATCCACTCACCGGCCGAGGTGCCGGGCTCGAAGTCCCTGCGCCCAAGCGTGTCCAGTCGCACCGCGCAGTTCACATGCTTGAAGACCTGCCCAGTATAACCTAGTTCACCAAGCCGCCGGGGGTCGAGAAACCTTGTGTCGACGGGAGGCTCACCCGGATTGTGATGAACCATATCGAGAACCATTGCCATGGGCGAATCCTAGCATACGCCCACTGCGGCGAGGGCATGGCGTTTTGTGCCAACCCGGCAGCAATTTGTGCCAAAATCCCAGCGCGGAGGGAGTATGCCAGTGAGGGAGGAGCATTGACTTTACCAACCTCATGCCTAGATTTCCCGCACATGAATCCCGAGCTGCAGAAATTGCTCCAGAACGCGGGCCTGTGGGAAGCGGATCGGAATCCTTAGCCATGTCAGCCAAAACCAAACGCCGGATTGCCCTCATCGGTTTGCCGATCACTTCCCAAGAGGATGAAAGCATCTTTGATGGCCTTGTCCGGTATGCCGGAACAAGCGGGGCATGGCAGTATTTTTTGTCTGCCGAGTCCACGGTGGACGCCTTCCGGTTCCTGCGAAAAGCGAACTGCGACGGGGCCATCGTCCGCGTTCTCAACAAGGAGATGGCCCGGGAGGCAAAAAAACTTCCTTTTCCGGCGATCAATGTCTCCTCCTGGCTGGAAAAACCGGGCATCCCCACGGTCTGCCGGGATGATGCCATGATCGGCCGGCTTGCTGCGGAGCATTTGCTCCAGGCCGGGTTCCGACGGTTTGCCTGCGTCATTTGTCCCGGCGGTTTTTATGTGAGGGCCCGTGCGGAGGGATTTCAAAAGACCATGGAGAAAGCGGGGTTTCCGTGCGCCATGCATACCATGAAGGCGCACTACGGCGACATCGCGCATCCCCAGCGCATCACGCCGGCGGATCTCTCGGGCTTGCAAGCATGGCTTGCGCAGCTCCAGATGCCAGTCGGTCTTTTTTGGACCGAGGACCACCTCGGCGAACAACTGCTCCGTTCCTGCCAAAAGTCCGGACTCCGCGTTCCTCAGGACATGGCGGTGGTGAGTGCGCCAAACCGGATGAGCCTCTGCGAGGCTTCCGCCCCGCCGATGAGCAGCGTCAATTCCCCCGAGGAGGAAGTCGGCTTCCTTGCCGCCAACTGGCTCGATCGCTTGATGGCCGGCGAAAAGATGCCAGCCTCCCACCATAAGGTGCCGCCGACTCATGTGGAGGCGAGAAAATCCTCGGATACTTTTGCGGTGGACGACCCCATAGTCGCGAGGGCTCTGGGCCATATTTTCAAACATGTCGGAGAGGGTCTTAACGCCTCCGAGTTGATCGGAAACCTGAATCTTCCCCGCCGCACGTTTTACCGGATGTTCGAGGCCGCCACCGGTCAATCCCCACAGGGATTTATTCAGAAGCGACGGGTTCAAATCACCCTTGATCTGCTGAGCAAGGACGTGGACCTCAGTCTCAAGGAAGTGGCCATGCGATGTGGGTTCCGGGACCGCAACCGCATGAATCTCACCCTCCTGAAAATCACTGGAAAATCCGCGCAAGCCTGGCGCGAGGAGCGCATTGCCGAAATAAATACCCCGACGGGCCGGGTGCCGTCCCGCTCTTCCTTGTCCCAAGGGGCTTTTCGCCCACTCGCCTATCCGTCCCGGGAACAAGGAACGCGCTGAGAGGTTTGTTTAGCAAATCCGGCATCTCTTTGGCGTGAACCCGGAAACCGCCCACAGCCGCATCGCTGGGCTCGATTTTCTCTGGGACATCGAAATGGCGATCGAGGCAGGCAAGCTCTTCCATATCCACCTCAACTCGCCGGACGGCCAGCGCTACCCCAAGTTTCTTATGACAAGCCCTGAAGGGGCATAAAATCAGGGGGGTGTCGCCAAAGGCACTACAAAATCGTCAGACTTTTGCGAAGGTTTTGATTTGAGGGAAGGCGGATTTCCAGTCGATGCGCAGGTGTTTGTAGACGAGGGCTTGCTCGGGATCTGGCAGGGAGGGCTTGCGGATGTGAAGCGCGCGGCCGTCCTCCAGGGGCAGCGAAGTTGTGGCCAGGCTGTGGGTGGAGAGCAGGCGGCGCAGGGTTTTCCAGTCGCGCAGGTCGCCGCAGTCCCGGAGGGTTTCGCGCACCCAGCTCAGGAGGTGGTAGGCGAGCACGGAGATGAAGATGTGGCCCTCGACGCGGTGTTCGAGCTGGTGGAAGTTTGGGCGCAGGCCGAGGGTTCCCTTGAGGGAGGCGAAGCCTTCTTCGGCCTGGAGCAGGGTCATGTAAAGAGACCAGTTTTGCGCGGCGCTCAAACACTGGTCGGTCTTGAGCACATAGTCGCCGCAGAGGTCGCCGGCTTGGTGGCGTTTGTCTTCGTGGCGCGAGGCGCTCAGTGTGCCGTTCTCGTGCGCCAGAGCGTAAAAGCGGGTGACGCGCGGGTGTTTTTTCTGGAGGCGACCGATCTTGCGTTCGATGGTCGCGGGGTCTTTGAGCCGGCCTTGGGCGATGCGTTCGCGCAGGGCCGCGACATCTTTGAGGAAGCGCGCCTCGGCTTTGGAGAGCATCGCGTTTTCCTTTTCGCGGCGCTGCGCGCTGCGGCAGAGCACCAGGCGTCCCTGCGCATCGTCGGGATCGACGATGGTTTTGACTTCGACAAGCTCTTGGGCGCTGCGGCCGGGCACCGGCTCGAACCCGCCTTCGGCAAAGGATGCGGCGTATCTGGCGCGGCTTCCCCGGGTGATGTTGATCAGGTAACTCAGGCCGCGCTTCTTGAGGAGCGCGATGTTGGCCGCCGAGGCAAAGCCCGCGTCAAGGATGACCACTGGCTTGAGCCCGTCGCCGGGCATTTCGAGCCGCTCAAGCATGAGTTCGAGCGTCTTGCTCTCCGCGATGTTGCCCTCGAAGACGTCGTGGGCCAGCGCCAGGCCGCGCTCGTCGAAGGCCATGCCGACGGCCACCTGCCGGCAGTCGTTGCGCTTCTGCTTGTTCTTGCCGTGGCGGGCCTTGGGGTTCTTGGCGCAGAGCCCCTCGAAGTGGGTGTTGGTCACATCGTAAAGGACGATGCTGCGCTGGAGGCAGAAGATGTCGGCTTCCCGGCGGCGCAGGGTTTGCTCGAGGGTTTTGCGGCGCGCATACAGGGCGTCGCTGGTGTGGTAAAGCCGGTCTTTGGTGCTCTTGGTCACGCGGATGCCCAGCAGTTCGGGCAGCGCGGTGCGCTCCGACCAGTCGATGAGCGCCCACTCGCTCAGCGGTTCGATGAGCCGGTTGGCCACCAGGAGCTGGGCGGTGGCGATCTGGCTGGCATTGAGCCCGGACTGATCGAGGGCGTCGCTCAACCCCAGTTCGTTCCATGCCGCGAGGGCCACCAGTTGAGGGCCCAGCTCCACGACGTTCTCCGTGGCGATGCGATCGATGAGCACGCCATCAACCTTTTCGGCGACCACGGGCCGGGCGGATTTCGAACGCCCCAGAAGCTGCAAAATTCGCGTCACCCATGCGGCTGCCTCTTCGGAAAGACCGGTGCCCAGGAGGTCGCGGTTGCCGGAGAGGTGGTTTTCCACCGCGCGGGCGATGCGGGGCTTTTCCATTTCCGGCACGCTGGCGTCACCAAGGGAAGCCACCACCCGCTGCCGGGGCTGGCCCTCCGCGTTGCGGTAGGATTCCACGAGTTGGACGAGAGCCGTGCCCTTGACGGTCTTGGTGCGAAAATACATCGGAGGCCATCCTGGCACCCCGCTCAAAAGAAATCAAGAGCCGGATATACGAATTAGGCACTACATTTTGATTTTGAAAATTACTATATCTGATTATCAACGACTTATGAATTCACATAAGGCTAAATCTGCCGGTTTTTGGCAAAATCGCCCCATGTCATAAGAAACTTGGGCTACGACCAGGATCTCCCGTTCGGCTACACTCAGTCGGTTTTAGAAACCTCTCCCTCTCACTCTTCCGCTGAGCCGCCCCTCCCGAGCTTCGTCTTCACGCTCGCCGCGACCGGCACCACGGGAAGAAAAAGCTGAAACAGGAAAGCTGAAAGCTGAAGGAATTCAAAATTGATCCGGTGGCGGGCGAACAGGGCTTGGAGTTCGCAGATGATCTCCTCGGGGGCGGATTCCGGGATCAGGTCACCTTTGATTTTTTGAGATCGAAGCTCCGTTTGAAGAACGCGGTTCCGTTGAACCACATCTCTGACCCAGAGAACGTCCCCGGCGCAGTTACCACAGTTTCTGGCAGGAAGACCTGACCAGTTTGATGGGGGTTTTGCGCCCCCAAGCCCCCGCACTGCTCGCCGCAGGGGCGTTCGGGGGGAACTTTCAAATTGGTTCTTTGCGGTTTGCTGGGATGAGTATTTTTCTTCGATAGGGACGCTTGCCCTGAAGCGCCATCGCCGGCAAGTGGGCTTCGCTCGATTAGAGAGAGGCCGTCGAGGTGCTCGGAGGGCTTGGAATCCGGAAAGAGAAATTGCATTCCGGAGCGCTTTCGTCTTGGAATCGGGGCGATGAGCAAATCCACCGACGGAAGCGATGAAAAAGACGTCGAGTTCAAGATCGTCCGGAGCCTATACATCGGGTTGACCAAGCCGCCCGATTTTCTGGTCGAGGGGTTGATCGAGCTAGGAGACCAAGTTCTTCTTTACGGCCAACCGAAGGTCGGGAAAACGTTTCTCGCCATACAGTTGGCCTGCGCCCTCGCCACGGGGAGGCCGTTCCTCAAATGGGAGGTGAAGCAGAGAAGGAAAGTCCTCTACATCAATTTCGAGATGGGGGAACGCGTGTTCGCCCGACGGATTTCCAAATTCCTCATTCAGCCGAAGGAAGAGCTGAGCGAGCCCGACCTGGTGAGCCATTTCGACGAGCAGATCAAAGACCACCTCCTTTTTTCCGTCAGCCCCCGGAGCGCCAACATCTCCAGCCAGAAGAAGGCCCTCGCAAAACTCATCGCCGAGCACTCCCCGGATTTCATTGTTTTCGACACGCTAGCAAAACTGCACGGCGTGGACGAAAAGGAGAACAACGCGATCCAGCATGTTCTCACGGAAGTCCGCAACGTGTGCCAGAAGGAGGGCGACCCCATCGCTCACATGATCGTTCACCACGCCCGCAAGACCGCGATGAACATCACCGACAGCGCGCAGAATCTCACAGCGGCTGAAATTCGCGGGGGAAGCGCGATCCGAGGAGAAGCCGACGTGATTCTCGGGCTCGCCAGCAGCGCGGGAGGGGCGGGAGGGGGAGCCAAGATGAAACTGATCATGGAGGCCCGCAATGTCAGCCTCGAGGATCTCGACCTCGAAGTGGGGGACGAACGGATCTTCCGCCCTGCGGAAGAGCAAAGCAGGCAAGCCATAAAAAATGATTTCTACGAGAACCTGCGGGCCGCCGCGGGCGAAATTCGAAAGAGCGACGTTATCCGAATCCTAGCAAAAAATCACGGGATCGAAACGGATACCGTTGCAAAGGATATCGGCAAGTGGATGAAGGAGGACAAGCAGATCAAGCAAAAGAAGTGCCCCAAAGATAAAAGGGCAAGGATGATCTGGCTCGACAAATAAATGTCAGGATATCGGGATACGCCTATATATACAGACCACATCAATCCCCAAACTTTCTCCCCCAATCCCGGTATCATTCCGTTTTCAGTTCAAAAACCTTAACGGTTCCAAAGAAAAACACGGACGGCCCTTTTGGGCTCGTCCATGTGTTTGCAAAAAAATTGCCGCAGGGCACTGCGCTGTGGAATAGCTCGCGGAACGCGAGATCGCCATCTTGGCTCCTGTCTACCGCAAGAGGTCAGGGGTGCCAAACGCCTCAACTTTGAGGCGGGTGGCGGACTGATCGACTCTCGTCCGACGGGAGTGGCGCACACGCGCTCATCTGGGCTGAACATGCGCCGGCGTCCCCCCCCGCATCCATCGCGGGCCGGGAACACCAGAGGCTGCTTGGGCTGAGGTTCAGCCTAGGGAAAACGTCTCATTCTACCGCTTTCGCTGGGGGCGAATGTCAGATCGAAAAAATATGGCGGAAATCCAGAGGCTTACAATCACGATAGCGGCGGAAACGACTCCACGTTACGGAACAAACCAAACCCGTCTAGCGACAGGGAACAGGCCGATGGAAGAACACCATGAATACACTCAGATCAGTCTTTGCCGTCTTACACTCGACTCCCGGTGACAAAGCCACGGAGGGCACGTCCGTCATCTATCAGATCACCCGGTACGAAATCGAAAACTGCCTCATCGATCGTATCGTCCAAGATTTGCGGGGCGCGAACAAAAAACCGCTTTGCCGGTGCGCAATGGGCGAGATGACCTTCATCGTAGAAGGATACGACGACGACCAGCGCGAGCTTTTTCAGATCCTCGAATTCCGGCGCTACATCCAGCAGGCTAGCAAGCACGAGATCCCTTGGATCTACTACGCGTCAATAGAGAGCCTTTGGATCCAGGTGGTCGCTCTCAGCATTTTCGATAACGCGGCCGCGATAACAGACGCCGTCAAACAGCGAACCAAGATGCTGTTTTATGAAACCGATGTCTCGAAGTTTCTGATGGAGCAGCGCGTTGCCTTCAACGCGCTGTGCGAAACCTCTGGCGTGTCCCAGAAGGATGCCGAGAAACGAGTCCAGGATGTGTTGAAGAGATTTGGCAATCCCTTGCAAAAATAGGACGGACAGAAGCGGTGCCGCCTTGGGCCGTCCCGGGCTTTCCGGTGTTTCATTGATCCTCGGTTCGCTTAGCGCATCGGGCTTGAGTTCGCCACCACCGCTGGTCCGCAAGACTGTGTGAGGAACGCGAGGCGATCGGAGCGGGATGGAGATGTCCTCTTGGCGGCTTCCCCACTTCTTGAAAGGGGGATGCCAGGCCATTGCCTCGCATCCATTATTCCAAGCATCCGTATGCTCTGCGCGTTCTGGCGGAGAGAGTTTCCGGCGCGTTTGACGCCAGTTTCAGGCAAGAAGGCAACCGGTCTGATGGGGGGCCGTGCGCCCCCCAATCCCCCGCACTGCTCGCCGCAGGGGCGTTCGGGGGGAGCTTCCAAATTGGTTCTTTCAGCTTATCAGACAGGAATTCTTTTCTTCGGGGATGATTCTTTTCTTGGGGGGCAGATGGCCGCTTCCCCGCTCCCACGTTTCCGGCTGAAAACCTCTTCAAAACAGGGCCACTTGCTGCAAATTTGCTGCACTCTTTCGTAAGTCGTTGATAATAAATGGAGCGGGTGAAGGGAATCGAACCCTCGTATGCAGCTTGGGAAGCTGCCGTTCTACCATTGAACTACACCCGCGTAAAAGTTACTCCCAAGACCGAACCTGACGACGGCTGTTGGTGGTAAGGTTCCACACGCCAACGGTCTTCATCACGTTCAAGTTTGTTGTCGTCGTGCCGTTCGTCGATACGTCAAGGTGGTTGTTGTAAGCGTAGTCGAGCGCGATATAGTAAAGATTCCCCCATGGATCGATGAAGGTGCCGTTTGACAATCCACTTTTCCCCTTTTTCGTGCTGACGTCGGAGACTTCCATGAAGACGATTTGTCGCGGGTTGCAAGTTGTGTTGGTTCCCATCAGCGTGCCGATGATTGCATTATTGGCGTCTACGTTGTATGCCGCGTCGGCTGTCGGCGAGGTGCCATCCATCCCGTTCGGAGGGAGTTTTCCATATTCCGTGTAATAAGCCGTGACCGCGGTGGCGATCTGGGTGACGTCGTTTTTGGCCTGGGCTTTTTTGGCGGCGTCGATGGCGGAGTTGACGGCGGGGAACAGGAGCGACATGAGGATTCCGATAATGGCGATGACAACCAGAAGTTCGATGAGCGTGAACGCCGATTTTTCCGGGACTCGGGGAGTTTTGTTCATGGTGATGACTGCCGGTTTCCTGTCCAAACCAGCCGGGACAAGTTGCATTGGATAGGCGTCATCGGCAAGCAATTTCTTGCCAACGGCCTGCCGAGAGGCGATGGGTGGGGTTGTGAAACACCAGAGCCCTCGTGGCGGGAAACAAACAGGGGGGCAGTCTGCAAAGTCGGGTTCCGGAACAGAACGGCAACAATCTAGGCGTCGGAGGGGAAAGCGGAGGCCGGAAAGCGGAGGTCGGAAAGCGGAACACCCTCGAGGCAGCGCATCGTTGAATGCGGAAGGAAAGGCCGGGAAGGCGCTCGAAAGGTCTCGGAATCCGCAGCGGGGGGAAGTTCTGCCCCGGAAAGCCGCACAGCAAGGGAATGTCCCGCCGTCGAATCTGAAGAAGGGTGTCGCGGATAGTTCCAACCGACAGGAGCGCGGGCATCTTGCCCGCATGGAGAGTAAGCGGGCGGGACGCCCACGCTCCGATGGAGGCGAGGGGAGCCAGCACACCCTCAAGCAGGACATCCTCCGGCTGCTGGCCGAGCGTCCGCTGGACAAGGCCGAGATCTCGCAAGCGTTGAATCTCGCTCCGGAGATGCGCACGAAGCTGCTGGGGCTTTTGCGGGACATGGAACTCGCGGGAGACGTCGCGAGGATCCGGAAGGACCGGTTTATCATCCCGCAGGCGGCGGATCTATTTACGGGAAACATCCAGTTCCATGCGAGCGGGACAGCGCATGTTTTGAGCGAGAAGACCGGAGCGCCGGATCTCTTCATCAGCCCGGAAAATTCTTTTACGGCGATGCACGGGGACCGGGTTGTCGCCCGCGTTTCTGTCGAGCGCGCTGCGGGGCGGCGTCCGGGTGCCGAGGCGGTTCACGAGGGGCGGGTGATCAGGATTCTCAACCGGGCGAACGAGACGATTGTCGGCACGCTCCAGAAGTCGAAAAACTTTTTCTACCTTGTCGCGGACGACCCGCGGTTTATCCACAACCTCTACCTGCAGGCGCCGGTCCCGCCGCTGCAGGCGAATATCGGCGACAAAGTAGTCGCCCACCTGGATTCGTGGCCGTCGCGCCATGTCAACCCGGAGGGTCACATCATCGAAGTGCTCGGGCCAGTCGGGAAGCCCGGCGTGGACATGCTCTCGATCATCCGCAAGCACCAGCTCCCGACCGATTTTCCGCCCGCCGTTTTGCAGGAGGCGGGGCGGGTTTCGCCCGAGGTGGATTTGCGCGAGGCCGGAAAGCGCGACGACCTGCGCGGGAAATTCATCTTCACGATTGATCCCGACGACGCGAAGGATTTCGATGACGCGATCGACGTCGAGCGGACGGCCTCCGGCTGGAGGCTGGGCATCCACATCGCGGATGTCTCGCATTACGTGCGGCCGAAGACCACGCTCGACCGCGAGGCGCATGCCCGAGGGAACAGCGTTTATCTCGCGGACCGCGTGATCCCGATGCTTCCCGAGGCGCTGAGCAACGGGATCTGCAGCCTCAAGCCCGGAGTCGAACGGCTGGCGTTTTCGGTGTTTGCCGAAGTGGACAAGCAGGGGAAAGTCCACTCCGTCCGCTTCGCGAAATCCGTCATCAAAAGCGCAGCCCGGCTGACCTACAAGCAGGCGTTTGAAATCCTCAAGAAGCCCGCCGGCGGGGATGCGCTGGCCGAAAGGGTCCATGTCGCCTGGGAGCTGGCGTCGCTCCTCCGCAAGAAACGTTTCGCCGCCGGGTCGCTGGACCTCGATTTTCCTGAAATCAAGGTGTGGCTCGACGACAAGGGAACGCCGATCCGCCTCGAGCGGGTCGAGAACGACATTTCGCACCAGCTCATCGAGGAAATGATGCTCCTCGCGAACGAGCTCGTGGGTCGCGAGTTGAAACTGCGGAACCAGCCTGCGCTCTACCGGATCCACGAGAAGCCGGACGCCGACAAGCTGATCGAGTTCCGCGAATTCGCGGCAGGGCAGGGGGTTCGCGCGGGCGATCTCACCCACCGGCCCGAGCTCCAGAAACTCCTGGCCGGGCTGCGCGGGCAACCGCACGAGTCCGCCGTCAAGATCGCGCTGCTCAAGAGCCTCAAGCGCGCCCGCTATTCTCCCGATCCGATCGGGCACTACGGGCTCGCGAAACCCGACTACACGCACTTCACGAGCCCGATCCGCCGCTACAGCGACCTGGTGGTCCATCGCGGGCTGGAACGCATGCTCGGGCTCACGAAATCCGGCCCGGATTCTTCCGCGCTCGCTGCCGTCGCGGATCACATTTCCACCACCGAGCGGACGGCATCGGATGCGGAGCGGGAATCGGTCCGGCTGAAAAAGCTGGAATACTTTCAGCTCCAGGTCGCCAAGCGGACCGGGCAGTCGTTCAAGGCCACGATCTTGGACGTCAAGAATTACGGGATGTTTGTGGAGCTGCCCGAGTTCCTTCTTTCCGGCCTCGTGCATGTCTCCTCGCTCGACGGCGATTTCTACGTTTTGGACACCGCCCGCGGCCGGCTCGTCGGTCGCAAGACGAAGAAAGTTTACCAGGTCGGCGCGACGGTCGAGGTCATCGTGGCGCGGGTGGACATGTTCAAGCAGCAGGTGGATTTCAAGATCGTCTGAGCGGGACCGGGGTTGAATTCCTCTCCAAAGCCATTACGCTCTGCATTCACAATATGAAAACACACGGAGACATCACGCTTTCCCGCGACTGCGACGCCGTCCAAATCCCTAGCGGGCACCCGCTCGTCCTGCCGGCCGGAATGTCGGTGGTGGTGACGCAATCGCTGGGCGGAACTTTCACCGTGGCGACGCCGGGCGGTCTTGCACGGATCGAGTTGAAGGATGCCGATGCGCTCGGCCTCGACCCGAAAGCCGTGTCGGCCAAGGTCAAAGTCGAGGGCTCGACCGAGCAGGCGGTCTGGGACCAGTTGAAAACCGTCTTCGATCCCGAGATCCCGGTGAACATCGTCGATCTCGGACTCGTTTACGATTGCTCGATCACCAAAGCTGAAGGTGGCCCGGTATCCGTGAATGTGAGAATGACACTCACCGCGCCGGGCTGCGGCATGGGGCCGACAATTGCGGCCGACGCGCGCGGTAAAATTCTTTCCCTCGATGGCATCGGCGACGCCGAGGTAGAACTCGTTTGGGATCCGCCATGGAACCAGGCGATGATCAGCGAGGCCGGCAAGATGAGGCTCGGCATTTTGTAGCCCGTTCGCCTTGGCGATCCTCGAATATTTCCGGGCCCCGGAACTCCAGGCCGGGGATTTTCTGATGGCGTGGGGAATGGTCGAGAGCGTGGCGCGGGGAGGGTAGTTCCAGAGGGTTAGACCGTCCGCCTGCTGCCGGGTGTCAGCCAAACGACCGGCCGGGTGCAAACCACCTTTGGAAACTCCAAAGAATCCGGCTCCCGCAGGGCGGAAGGGGGCCGGTCATCAAGGGGATCAATCCACTTCGAGCCCGAAATACCGTTTTGCGTTCCCGAAGCAGATGCCGCGCACGAGGCCGGCGAGGAGATCCATGTCGCGCGGGAGTTCGCCCCGGTCAACTTCGGTGCCGATGAGGTTGCAGAGGATGCGTCGGAAGTATTCGTGGCGCGGATACGAAAGGAAGCTTCGCGAATCGGTGAGCATTCCGACGAAGCGGGACAGGAGGCCGAAATTGGAGAGAGCGTTGAGCTGCCACTCCATCGCTTCTTTCTGGTCGAGGAACCACCACCCGCTCCCGAACTGGAGCTTGCCCGCAACCGATCCGTCCTGGAAATTTCCGGTCATCGTGCCCATCAAGTAGTTGTCTGCGGGGTTGAGGTTGTAGAGGATCATTTTGGGGAGCTCGCCGGTCTGGTCGAGCGCGTCGAGGTAGCGGGCGAGCGATCCCGCCTGCGGCCAGTCGCCGATGGAATCGAAGCCGGTGTCCGGCCCGACCGCTTTGAACAGGCGGGAATTGTTGTTCCTCTGCGCGCCGAGATGGAGCTGCTTCACCCAGCCGCGCCGGGCGTCGAGCCGCCCGAAAAAGATCATGAGAAATGCCGCGAACGCGTGCTGCTCCGCGCCGGTGACGGGCTTGCTGTCGCGCGCTTTCGCGTAGATCGCCGCGGCCTCGCCGGGCGTGCAGGGATCTCCGAAGCAATGCGGGAGCCCGTGGTCGGACAACCGGCCTCCGTTGGCATGGAAGAAAGAGTGGCGGCTGTCCAACGCATCCAGAAAATCGCTGAAGGTGGCGCAGCCCGAGCCGGTCACCGCGCAGAGTTTTTCCAGCCACGGCCCGAACACCTCCGGCTGGTTGACCGCCAGGGCCTTGTCCGGGCGGAATGTCGGGTAAACCTTCGTCGCCAGCGTGCCGTCCTCGCGGATCCGGCGATGGTTTTCGAGGGTGTCCGTCGGGTCGTCCGTCGTGCAGACCACCGCCACGTTGCTCCGCTTGAGCAGCCCGCGCGCAGAGAACTCCGGTGTGGAGAGCATTTCGTTCGCCCGACCCCAAACCGCGTCGGCGCTGGATTCGTCCAAGAGCTGGTCGACCCCAAAATACCGGAGCAGTTCGAGGTGGGTCCAGTGGTGGAGCGGGTTGCGCAGGGTGAAGGGAACCGTCCGCGCCCAGGCATCGAATTTTTCGCGCGGCGTCGCATCTCCGGTGCAGAACCGCTCCGCGACACCGTTCGCGCGCATCGCGCGCCACTTGTAGTGGTCGCCCGCGAGCCAGACTTCAAAAAGGTTTTCGAAGCGTTTGTCGTCGGCGATCTGGTCCGGCGGGAGATGGGTGTGGTAGTCGAAAACCGGCAGGGAGGATGCCGTTCCATGGTAGAGCTCGCGAGCGGTCGGAGAGTGGAGCAGAAAATTTTCCGTGATGTAGGTTTGCACCTGCCCAGCATCCCTTCAACGGCGGCTCATGGCAACCCAGATCCACCGAGAAATTTCGCTCCCCCCCCTGCGATTTGGGGCGAGGACATCGCCGGATAATTTCGTGCAACAATTTTGCGCGGGAGTGGTTGACAGGCGGGAAAAAATTTGTGAGTATCTTTTTCCGCTGTAGCAAGGCTGCTGCTCAACCCACTCCGAACCGACATTATGGCCGAACCAAAAAAGGAAACTGTAAGAATCGTTCTCCCTGCGCGCCGCGATGGCTCCCCCATCGCTTCCAACCCGCGGGAAACGGCAATGATCAACCTCCCCCCGAAACCGGTTCCTGTGTCAGGCGGGTCTTCTGCAGTCCCTCCGCCCCCGGTCATCCCTGCCGGATTAAAACCGCCCGGATCGATGCCGGGAATGCCGGTCCCTCCGAGACCTCCATCGTTCCCGGCGATTCCCACACCGCCCTCGGCCGGGGGATCCGTTGTCCCGCCCGTTCTGCCGTCAGCGCCTGTTGTTCCTGCGGTGCCGTCGTTTCCGAAGCCGCCTTCGGCATCTGTTCCGCCCCTGGCCCCCAAGCCGCCGGTCCCCCCTTCCACCGTCGCGCGGTCGTCTGCCCCGGTCCCGCCGGCCGCGCCCTCGGCTCCCGTTGCACCGGTCAAGCCGGTTGCTCCCGCACCTCTTCAGGCCGAAGTCAAAAAGGAAACCGCCAAAGTTCCGGCATCGACGCCCGGCTCGAAAGTTCTGCCGCAGGCAACTGTCCAGATCCAGAAGAAACCCGATGCCTCCACTCCCAAGTCGGTGTCCGGGGTCATCACGGTCGCGGCTCCGGAATCTGCTCCTTCCGAAGATCTGAACCCGGTTGTCGGGATCGCGGCGCTCGTCTTGGCGCTGGCTTCGTTCGTGGTGCAAGTGTGGATTTATATCGGCTGATTTCCAGCGGCTACTTCCGAAAATATTCTTATGTCTAGCCCGCATGTGACCGAGCTGAAAGACGCCGACTTCGAATCCTTTATCAAAGGTGCCGCCACGCCGGTGCTCTTGGATTTCTGGGCCACTTGGTGTGCGCCTTGCCGGATGCTGGGCCCGGTTGTCGATGAAATCGCCGCGGAAAATGTCGGCAAGTTCACCGTTGCCAAGGTGAATGTCGATGACTGCCCGGCCGCCTCGGCACAATTCGGAATCAAGAGCATCCCGACCCTGATCTTCTTTAAAGGCGGCGAAAAAAAAGACCAGGCTGTCGGGGTTTCGGGAAAGGCGGACATTGTCCGCCGCCTCGAAGCTCTCGTCTGACCGGACGTCCGGTGGGAGCCGTGCCGATCCGCGCGTTTTCGGCGGTGATCCCCGCATTTCTTCGGGGCCGATATTTATTTGCTCAATTCCCCTAAACTTATGAAGATAAATGCCAAAACAGACCGCAGCGCCTGTTCTTCAACCCGCCCGTCGATCCGGCGCTGGCTGTCTCGGTCATTAGCGGTAACTGCGGTCGCCGCGCTCGGAAACATTTTTGTTTCCCCCCTCTCGGCGGAAGAGCAAAAGAGCGACTGGCGGGCCGTTATTTCCCCGGACAACTCGCTCTCCTTCATGTTTATGCGCGGAGACGAAAGCGTGTTCACGACGGCGCTTGGCGGATGGGGGCCCAAATGGGGATGGGTGAGCTTTACCTCGCGCGAGAAAGCGACCGGCGATGAGCTGGAGTTGACTGCACCGTTCGTAGTCAATAAGGCCGAGGGGCTGGTCATCATGCTCAAACAGCGGGTGTGGAAAAGCGGCAACAACGAAATTTCCATGAACTTCGAGCTTTCCGCCGACCAGGATGTTCCGCTGACCTCAATGATTGCCGGGATCGGTTTTGATGCGAAGTTTCAGGACGGCGACATCCTCTTCAAACACAGCGATGGCACCGAGGGCACGATCCCGTTGGCCGTCGGAGGCCCCGGTTCGCAACCCGAGACCGGGACGCTGGTCTTCCGCTCGAAGACGGCCGGTGATATCGCCGCCACGATTACCCCGCCGGTGCCGGTTGCATATCATGGAAAGCTGCGCATTGTTCTGGCTGCGGAACTATTCAAGGCAGGCAAGAAATCTGTCACCATCACCTTTCATCTGCCGGGCGCGGCGAAGCTCCTGGCCAAACAATCGGATATTGACCAGCTATCCAAAATTTTGCCGGGCAAAGACTGGTTCCCGGTCACGGCAACCAACGACGTGCAACCGAGCGTGATCGGTTTTGAAGATTGGCTCGACAAGCCGGCCGGCAAGCATGGCGGCGTGCGGATGGTTGGCGACCATTTCGAGTTCGCCGACAAAACCCCGGTGAAATTCTGGGGGACCAACCTTTCTTACGGCCTCTCCGCGCCGGAAAAGACACAGGGCGAATACACCGCCGCGCGGTTCGCGAAGTTCGGGGTCAATGCCGTTCGGATGCACAAGTTCACGGATGCGGGCGGGATGGGGATCGGCGACGGAAACGATGCGACCGTGATGAGGCCGGACGGCATGGACCGGCTGGATTACTTTTGCAATGAACTGGCAAAAAACGGCATCTATTACGGGTGGTCGCACACCTACCATTTCATCGTCCATCCCGCCAACAAGGACCGCCTTTTGGGTTACGATGAAATCAAGAGCGCCGGCGGCGACACCTACGCGCTTATCAACTACGCCGAGGACTGCCAGGATCTGTTGATCGAGCGGGCTGTCAACCTTCTCAAGCACGAGAATCCCTACACCGGAAAAACCTACGCGGAAGACCCGGCGCTCGCTTATGTCGAGCTTCAGAACGAAGACGACATCTTCTTTTTCACGACGGCCGCCGTGTATGACAAGTATCCGACTTACAAAAAGAATCTGATGGAACGCTATGCCAGGTGGCTGGAGGAGAAATACAAGGACCAGGCCGGGCTGCAGGCGGCCTGGGGCGATGCGTTGAAGCCGGATGAAACCCTCGCGGCGAAGAACATCGCCATCCAGCCGAATCCCTGGGAAATGGGCCCCGGCCTGGAGAATAAAACCGGCGGCGCACGCCAGCGCCTGCTGGATAACGCCGCGTTTTTCCACCATGTTCAGAACACCTTTTATGAAAAATACGTCAAAGCGATCCGCGCAACCGGCTACAAAGGCCCCTTGGTCGGTTCTCCCTGGACGGCGGCGTCGGGTCTGCCGAATTACTATAACCTGAAGTCGGACGCTATGGTGGGTTATATCGACCGCCATAACTATTTCGGTGGCGCGTTCGATGACACCATGCTCGGCAAACCGGGTAGCGGCGATTTTTCATCTGGCCTGCAACAGGTGGCCGACCGGCCTTTCGGGATGTCCGAATGGATCCACCAATATCCTTCGCTTTACAGCGCGGAGGGACCGGCGATCTTCGCCGTTTACGGCATGGGGCTGCAGGGATGGGACGCCTCCTACGAATTCCAATCCGCACAGATCCCAAAAAGTTACGACGACATTGTCGGCAAACTGCCGTGGGGAATATGGAATGCCGACGTGCCGACCCAGATCGGGCAGTTCCCGGCGTTCGCGCGCATGATCATGCGCGGCGACGTAAAGGAAGGCGAGATCATCGGCTCCCGCAACATCAGCCCGCAAAACCTGGCCGAGGGGAAATTCGATTTTACCGAGAAGGTGGTGCAGCAGGGCGACGTGAAAAGTTTTACCGGCAACACCCCGGAGGCCGCCCTGGCCGCCGGACGGCTGGTGGTGAAGTTCACCGACAAGGATGAGCCTTCAACTTTCCCGGACATGTCGAAATACGACACGAACAAATCCATTGTCTCCGTCACCAAACAGTTGACGTGGGATTACTCGGGCAAAGGGTATTTCACCGTGAACACCGGGGGGACGAAGGCCGTGGTCGGTTTCGCGCAGGACAAGAAGCTGGAGATGGACGGCTATGGCTTCAATGTCCGCAGCCCCTACGTTTCGATCTTCCTCACCAGCCTGGAAAAGGCGAAGGATTTGTCGCAGACAAAGACCGCGCTGCTCACCGCCGTGGCCCGCAACAGCAACAGCGACTTCAAAATCCTGACCATCGACAACCGGGCGCTCGACAACGGCAAAGCCCCCATTATGCTGGAACCCGTGAAGGCTGACATCACGTGCGGACGCGCCGTCGCAGCGGTCAACGTCCTCGACCAGGATGGCCAGCGCACCGGCAAGACGCTGCCGGTGGTGAAGAACAGCTTTGCAATCGACAGTTCCAAGGAACAAACCATCTACTACGAGGTGGTCTTCAAATAGGGTGCCACCAATAACACGGGCATCAGCACGCCCAGCATCACGCACTCCCGCCTGGGCCAGCACTGCCGTCTATTGCGATTTGATGCGGACGCCTTGGGGCGCTCGGATGTAGTCGAAGACGCGCCGGCCTTTGCTGGTATGCCACTTGACTTCAATGAGGCCCCGCGGGTGGGGCCATGCGCCTTGGGCGGAGGTGACTCCGGTGGCCTGCACGCGAATGGTCACATGGTCCAGGTCGGGTGCCTCGGGAAATTCCACGCCCAGCAAGTGTTTGGAGAGATAATAGGCTGGCGAAGCTGACCACGCATGGCAGTGGCTTGCTTTCAGATGAAAAAATTCGGGGCACGTCGGAAGGCCCTTGGCAAGCATCCAGCCCCATCCCTGGCGCATCAGGTTCTCGGCGACGCCGCTGAGGCCGAGGCGGTAGAGGCCCTCGAAAAGGAAGTGCGAGTAGCTTGGAGCGGTCAGGCAACCCTCCGCAGGATCGTATCCGTTGCGGAACATCGACCCCAGCGACACCTCGACGTGCCGCCGAAGGCTGCGGGTCTGGGCGGGCGTGGCGGCGCCGGCGAGCACGGCCATCAGGCTGGCTTGGGCCGAGTGCGTGCGGCGTTCGAGGTTGTCGGCGTAGCAGCCGTGCCGGGGGTCCCAGAAGGCGGCACGGATCGAGCGGGCCAACGCCGCACTTCGCTTCCGCAGCTCCGGCAGGTCCTCGCTGCGCCCCAGAGCTTTCGCCAACCGTGTCGCCGACTGCATGGCCGACAGGTATTCGCAGGAAAACCCGCAGTGCGCCCCCTTGGCATTGTTATAGTCTTTGGCATGCCCGTCGCCATGGAACCCTCCGTAGGGTGCGGCAATGCCGCGCCGCTCGGAAAAATCGGACTCTAGCAGCCCGTCCGGGCGCAGGTCGGAGAGATGGTGGAACCACGCGAGGTTGGTGCGGATCGCGCCCCAGTCCTGGCGCACGCGCTCCAAGTCGCCGCTGTGCAGGTAATAGCTTTCGTAGCCATTGACGAGTTCGAGGGCGAAGTCCACCAAGACGTATTCGGCGCGGGTCGGAAACACGGCCCGGAACCGGCCCGTCGCGTCTGTTGACTGGCCGTAGAGCTGCATGCACCGCCCCATCAGCTTCTGGTCGCCAAACGTTGCCAGGTTCACGTGGTATTGGATCACGGTGTCCCGGGCGTACATCCCGCGCTCGCGGCCCACGCAGTCCACGTAGGCGTCTTCCATATTGGTGGACTGGGTGCGTTCGCACATTTCCCAGACATTCGCCAGCAGCGGGTCGGAGCAAGAAAACTTCCCGCGGCGGCGGACGGGATAGCTTGCGGATGACCATGACAGGCCGGTGAACGTGACATCGTTCCGGGCTTTTCGCACCGTGATCTTCAGGTAGCGGAAACCTCTCGGGTGGCTCGGCATCCAGTCGATCGTGTCGCGCGCGCACAGCATCCGGTCGCAACAGGGGTGCCACGGTTCGAGGAGCAGGTGCATGCCGTCGTCGAACAAACGTTCGCTGTATCCCAGGTCGATGGTCGCTCCGGCGACTCCCTTGGCAGACAGGCGCGGCAGCGTCAGGCGGGTCTGCCCGGCGTCGAGCAGGACCGAGAAGCCGTTTGGATAAATGGCCAGCGGGAAGGTGTGCCCGGCGAGTTCCCCGGGAGTGAGGGTCTCCACGACGTCGCCGTAATCGTCCCAGCTCAGCTCGCGCATCGGGCTCTGGGCGGCGTCGGAATCGGAGGCCCGCACCCAGCCGCCGATCTCGCGCAGCTCCTCGTCGTGCGAAAAGGGCATCGGCTTGCAAGCGACATGCTGCCGGAACTTTTCCGCGGCCAGGAGCGGCGTGTGCTTGAAACGGCAGGTGCCGTCGAGGGTGCGGTCGGCCGACACCACCAAACCCAGGCCGCGTGGCAGGGCGATGTAGGGTTCGATCACGTCTTGATAAGCGCGGACGACCCCGAATACGTGGTTCCAACCGGCGCGCAACGCCCAGCGCTGGGTTGCCCGCAGGGCGCGGCTGGTGCTCTCGACGCCGCCCGGCAGCCGCCGACCGTTGAGCCAGCAGTCAAACCAGTGCATCCCGGCAGACACTTCCTGGTTTACCGGGGAGAACACCCATGTCGTGAAGACCACAGAGTCGCCGAACTCCTTCCGGCTGTCTTCGTAGAAAGCGGGAAACGGAACGGAGAACGAAAAGAGGTCTTCCGTTCGCCGCAGGGGCAGGACGTGGGGCACCGCCGTGATCGGGACGGGCGTGTGAGTGAGCATCGGGATCGAGCGTGGTGCCAGCGGCCCCCACGCGGACTGGTCGGCGAGGCAAACTGCGGCAGGCCAGGCGCTGTCGTCAAAGCCGGTATCCTCCCAACCGGACGGCGCAAACTCTTGGTCGAAGAGGTCGGCGGCGTTCAGCGCGAAGCTGAACTTGGCGGCGTAACGGGCGTGCCCGGCGTTGGGGATCGCCCGCCAATCGCCAGGCGTGGCCAGCGGGATGACCGGGCCCGAGCGCGGCAGCACATGGCCCCAGGCAATGAATCCGGCCTGGCCCTCGATGGCCTTGTACGTCTTTTGCTGAAAGGAGTTGGCGGAGACGGCGATGACGTTCTCTCCCGCCCGCAGGAACGGGGCGATGTTGACCGTGTCGAACAGCGGGTATCGGGGATCGAAACGAACCGGGCCGCACTCGACAAAGCGCCCATTAACGAAGAGCTGGTAATCCGAATCCGCGAACAGGTGGATGCGCGCGGACCGCGGGGCCGCCTTCAAGCGAAGCGTCCGCCGGAAGCAGGCGTAGAGGTTGCGGCCGCGCCCGGTGTCGTCGCACCAGACATGCCTGGCGTCGCGGGGCTGTTTGCTGCCCGGTGCGGTTTTCGTCTTCAAGGATTGCCTCACGGAGCGACGACAGCCAGACAGGCCCCGGCCTTGATCGTGGCGGGAACGGCGAAGTGCAGGCGGGTGGTTTCACCGGCCTTTTCGGTGGCGAATGCCTCGTTGGAGCCGGCGACGGTGACGTTTCCGCTGGCAGGGAGTTCGACGGTTTTCACCTGGAAGGAACCGGACTTGATTTCGAGGCGGACGCCGTCGGCGGTCTTGAAGAATGTGCCGTAGGTGCCCGGGAGCAGGACGCACCAGCGGCCGACCGGGAGCGGGCGGGCGGGAGCGATCCGCAGGGTTTCGCCATCGTAGGAAAGACCGAGATACGAGTTGGGGATGGCCAGCGCGGACATCGGCCGGAAGTAGTGTCCGCCGAATTCCTGGTGATCCCAATACATGCCCCATTTGCGGTGGCGCTCGTCCACGTTGCGGACGATCACCTCGGCGTTTTCGGTCAGCCCGGCGTAGTAAAGCTGGGCGGCGAAGTTGAGTTCGACGCCGGTCCAGCAGGTGTTGGCCTGGTCGATCCAGGTGTCCTTGTCGATGTCGTGCAGAAACTCGTCTCCGGGCCACTGGCAGTTGCGCAGGCCCTGGTCGGGTTTGTAGTTCATCTCCAGAATCGTGCGGAGTGCGGCGGTGACTTTCTCCGGGGCGACGATGGCCGGAAGCCCGAGTTGCCGGGCCGCCCCTTCGCCGATGATTTGATCGGCCATGCAGCCGAGTTTTCCCGTGGGATCCGACGCCTGTTCGTCGGAGTAAAGGTTGAAATATTTTCCGTTCCAGGTGGTCTTTTCAAGAACCGCACAGCCCTTTTCAAAAAACGGCTCGTAAGCGGCGATGAACGCCTTGTCGTCCAGCCGGCGGGCGACGTTGAGCGACAAAGCCACCGCGGCAAGCCACTGGCTGACCACGTAAGGCGCGACGCCGAACATCGGGAAATTGTCGTAGGAACACATGATGCCCTCCATATCCGGGAGATGGTCGCCGTTCATGTCGCGTTCGCGCAGGACGTAGGCGAGGGCCTCCTTGACATTGGGCCAGACAGTTTTCAGGTAGGCAGTGTCGCCGCTCCAAAGCGCGGCGCGCAGGGTCATGAACACAAACTGGGCCGGCATGTCGAGCCGCTTCCCACTGGCTTCGTTTTCGGGTATTTCGAAGGAATTGCAGGAGATCGAGTGGATGACGCACCCTTTTTCAGGGTTTTGAAATTTGCGCCAGGTGTCGATGGTCATGCGGTCCAGTTCCGGGAAAAGCAGGCTGGAGGCAATCTGTCCGTACATGGCGACATCGGTGGTCCCGATGCCCGCATACGCCTTGAACGGGCTCAGCCCTTCAAGCACCCCGAACATCCCGGTCTTCGTGAGCCATGTGCTGGTGTGGAAGGTGTTGAGCTGGGAGTTGACCTGATCGAGGACAAACGCCGGCAGCGAGCTGTCGAAGAACGCGCGGTGAAAGCCCGTGGTTTCCGTCAGCAGACGCGAATATTCCGTCTGGGAATAACGGGCGACGGCTTCGGCAGAGTCGAAGTAATTGCTGTAATAATGGCCCTCAAAGCGGTCATGGCCGCACGGTTCGTTGTGGGAATAGTTGGGGTCATTATTGATGATCCTCTTGCCGTAGAGATTCGGGAAATGCCAGGTCAACGCAAAGCTGTGCTGGAACGAGGCTCCGCGCGCGGCAAGCGTTTCCGCCCTTCCAATCGTTGCGAAGCAGCGATCGCCGGCCTTGCGTTTGCCGGTGGTTTTGTCGGTGCCGTTGCGTCCGTCGGTATCGTCAACCTCGGGCAGCGGGAATTCGCGCAGCACGCGCTCGTAGTAGGGATGATGATGTTCCCAACCCATGTAGGCGGTCGATTTTTTATGGAATGATGCCAGGCAAAGCGACCCCGTGGTCGGAGCTGCGGGATCGGTTTGACCCGCCGTGAGAACGACGGCGGAAAAATCGCCGTCCTGAATCCGCTGGTTGACATAAATACGCCCGGGCTGATCGTAAGCTGCCGCATTGCGCGCGATGGCGAGAACCTGCACCTCCACCGGGCGGTCGCAGGTGGAGCGAATGTCGAAATCGAAATAGGCAAACGGCAGGGCCGAGTCTTTGGCGTTTCCGGGAATGAACGGCGACCAGGCGCGCATCGAGACTTTCAGCGGAAGACCGTCCTGGTGGAAATCAAGATCGGCGAACGGAAACGACGCCGTGGTGTGGATGGTATCCACGCCGCTGATCCAGGGGAACATGTATTGGAACTCGTGATGCTGGATGGCGGCGGAGTCGTGGCTGTCCTCGATTTGTAGCAGGACGAGGCGCTGGTTTTCGTTTTGCACTTTCACCCAGAGCATGAAGAAAAGGGATTGCTTCGGGTTGTAAGGGTAGCGGGCTCCGGCGAAGAGCGGCCAGTTGTTGAAGATGCTCCAGTTGGCGAAGCCGCCGTCCTGGCGGATTTCAAGCCAGCCCGCGCCGATGCCGCCAAGGGCCATTCCGGAGCGTGGGAGTTGCGAGCGATGCATTGAGGAGTGGAGTGGCATAAGCGGTGGTTTCGAGATGGCGTGGGTTGGGTGGGAATGTCGGGGCGGATCCTTTCAGATGGACCGGAAAAAGCAAAGCGCCGAAATGGTTCGATTTCGCGCCCGCCTCGCGGCTACGGCCCGCCGGCTGTCCCGCCGGCGGGATGTTCCTCGGCGAGGCCCGGGCCGCCGGGGCCGGAGTGGCCGCGGGCGTTGATGCGGCCGATGTTTTCGAGGTTGACGCCCATGGTTTCGATACCGAACCGCCAGGTGACAAAAGCCCCCAGGAGCGATGTCCCCACAAGGATATAGAGGAGCCTGCCGGTCCCGATACCACTCAGGAGGATGGGGAAGAAAAACGCTGTCGTGACGGCGCCGATCTTCGCGAACGAGGCCGCGAAGCCGGCTCCTGACCCCCGGATTTTCGTCGGGAAGACCTCGCCGGCTATAAGGTAGGTCATCGCGTTCGGGCCGAGGTTCGTCATGAAATTGAAGAGCATGAACCCGCCGAAGATCAGGACGGTTTGCCCGATGCCGGGCGCGGTGTGCGTCGAGAATGCGGCGAGAAGAAGCCCGGCCGCGCAGCCGAAAAACCCGAAGACCTGGAGTTTCATGCGCCCGAGTTTGTCCGCGAGGAAAACCGCGCAGACGATGCCGACGAGAAGAAGCAGATCCAGGAACGCGGCCCCTTTCGCGGCGATCATGTCGCTGTGGATGACGGCCGCGAGGTTCGGCGTGCCGAGGTTTTGGTGCCCCAGAATTTTGCCGAGAATCGTGGGAGTGAAGATCCCGATGCCGTAGGTTCCGAGATCCTGCAGAAACCACGGCACCGAGGCCAGGACGGTCGCCCGGCGGTTGCTTTTGTTGAAGAGCTTGGCGAATTTCGACTTGTGCCGCTCGTGTTCCGGCTCGTCGTCGGGGACTTCGCGCAGGGAAATTTTTGTCGGGTACTGCGGCCGGCGCCGGAGCAGCCGCCGGATCGCCCGTTCCGCCTCATCGACCCGGCCGCACGACATGAGCCATTGCGGGCTCTGGGTGACGAAGAACCGTCCGGCCACCACGAGGAGCGCCGGGATGATCGCTGTCGCGAACATGAGCCGCCAGTCCACGAGGCTCTTGTGGGATTTGAGGATCATGTATCCGACGGCGGTTCCGAACAGGGCGCCGACGGCCTGGAATGCGAACGCGCTCAAGACCAGGCGGCCCCGGCAGTTGCTCGGGATGCTTTCGGAGATCACGAGGTGCGCGGTCGGGTAGTCGCAGCCGAGCGCGAGCCCCATGCCGAACAGGAAGAGCAGGAGAAGAGGGAACGTCGGGCTGAACGTCATCGCGACAAGGAAGACCAGAAACAAAATCATCTCGGCGATGAAGAGCTGCTTCCTTCCCAGGTGGTCGGCCAGGCCGCCGAGGGCGGTGGCCCCGATGAGAATCCCGAAAAGCGTCGCGGACCCGACCAGGCCCTTCTCCGCGTCTCCCAGGTGGAACTCCATGGCGATGAGCGGAAGCGCGACACCGGTCATGAAGACCACCAGCCCTTCGAAAAATTTGCCCGCGGTGGCGAGGCCCCAGATCTGCCACTGCATGACCGTCATCGGAACCTGCGGGATCGTGGTTCCGTCCGACCAGACCGGCGTTTCGTCGATATACTCTTGGACGGTTTTTTTCAAAGTCGCGAACCCTTCCTTTCAGAAATGGGCCGAAGCTACAAGGAAGACAACGCCTGCCCTGCGAAGATTCCAGGTGCTAGACAGGACCGAAGGCTCGAATCCTCTCCTTGACCCGTTCCAATCGCGGGAGCAGGGCGTCGGGCGGAACATTGTCGGAGACCCCGAGGACCAGGCGTCCGCCGGTGCCGATATCGCCGAATGTGCGGTCGAGGTAAGCTTCAAAACCGGCCTCGTCCATCGAATCTTTCAAAAACGCGACCGAGCAGAGGCCGCCCCAGGTCGTGACCTTGGGACCCATGCCGTCCCGCACCTGTTTGAGCGTGCAACGAGTCATCGGCTTCGGGCAGACCGAGTCGGCGACATCGAAATGGCATCGAGGATAGAGCGGCAGCAGGCGCTCGTTCTCGCCGTCGGTGTGGGTGAGAAGAAACTTGCCGGCCGCATGGAGGCGGGCGGCTGTTTTTTCGAGCCACGGCGCAATCTCCTCCTCAAAGAACGTCGGCCATGTCACGTTGTCGTCGTAATTGGCGCCCCAGTAAACCCCTTCCGCCTTGCAAGCCAAAACGGCGTCGAGCAGCTTTTCGTAGAATGGCTCCATGCGTTTCGCCAGCCCGGCGAGTTTTTCCCGTTCATCCATGTAGAGATAGATGAATTCTTCCTGCGACATGAGTTCGTGGAAAATGAGATGCATCGGCGACGCGGCGATGATCCCGTTTGCGATCGCAAGCCCCCGGTCGCCGATCCGGCGATGAAACTCCGCGTAGCACTCCGGGGTCGGGATCACCTCGATGTGTTCGAAAATTTGGGCGACCGCCTCGAGGTCATCGGGGGATTGGATCGCGTAGTGTTCCACGTACGGCAGCGAGATGCCGTCCCGGCGCATCGCGTCGGTATAGGTCAGGTGCGTCCGGATCTCACCCGCCGCCGTCCGGAAAACCGTCTTGTGCGAATCGCCTTCATGCCGGAATTCGACCGGCATCCCGCGCAGCTCCAGGCGGAAGGGAAAATCCGGATGGTTGTCCAGCCCGATTCCGCGCAGCAGGAAATCCTCGGGTTTGCGCGGCAACGTGTAATCGGCGCGCTGCGAATGGCATCCGACCCCGAGCGATTCCGCGAGGTCGGCAATGTTCAGGCCGGCGAGCGGCCCGGGCAATGTCCCTCTGGCCCTCTGCGCGATGTACCACAGATCCATCCGCGGCGCCCAGGGGATTTCGTCGGTCGGCTCCCCGCGAATCGCGGCCAGCATCCGGTCATGGTGGTTCATCCCGCCCTTTGTCTCGCAGGAAAGAAATAAAATCAATTCCCCATTGCACAATGTCAGGGAACCGGTTTTCGGCATTGCCTTCTCCGCCGCTCCCGCGCACTTTCAAGGAAATATCGAAAGTCCATCCCCCTTTATGATCAACAAGATTGAAAACACGGCTTTCAGGTTCCGTTACGTCCTGCTGGGCATCATCACGGCCTGTTACACCATCCAGTACATGAACCGTGTCACCATCAACACCCTGATGCCGTTCATCAGCAGGGATCTCGGCATGAATGCGGCCCAAATAGGGGTCGGCGGGGCGCTCATGCTTCTTTTTTACGGCCCAACCCAATTGCTGACCGGGTGGATTTGCGACAAAATCGGCTCCAAAAAAATGCTGGTTTTCTCCATCATCGCATGGAGCATTATCACCGCATGGCTCTCGGAGGCGAAGACCGTGGGAGAGTGGTACTTCCGGATGGCGCTGTTCGGGGCGCTGGTGGGCACGGAGTTTGTGCCATCGGCGAGGCTGATTGTCCGGTGGTTTCCCGCAACAATCCGCGCGAGAGCCCAGAGCGTGCTCTCGTGGGCCTGGATTGTCACTCCCGCCTGGGCTCCCATCGTGAGCACCGGGCTTTACCAGGGGACCGGCGATAATTGGAGAATGGTTTTTATCATCATGGCCATTCTCGGGGCTGTGCCTTTGCTGCTCATCATTTTCGCGGTGCATGACCGGCCCGAGAAATGCCGGTTTGCGAGCAAGGATGAAGTGATGGAGGCCTACGAAGACGAGGTGAGCAGAGGGCTGATCACCGAGGAGGATGTCAGGACCGGCAGCGTTCACGCCATCGAAGGCAAAGCCAAGTCCGGCAGCCTTTCCTTCAAGCAAATCGTCGCGACCCGGGGGTTTGTCCCGCTCTGTTTTATCTATATCTCGGCCCAGCTCGTGCTCTGGGGTGTCATGACTTGGTCGGCCAAATACATGGAGCAGGTGCACCATTTCAAGGTCATGGAGATGGGCGTCTGGACGTCCTTTTATTTTATCGGGGGCGCCATCGGGTCCTTTTTGAGCGGATGGGTCAGCGACAAGCTGTTAGGCGGCCGGCGCAAACCGATGATCATCTTCTGCTTTGCTTCCATGATCCCCTTCATCCTGGTTCTGGCCACCCTTCAGCAGGGGGTTCCGCCCGTCCTCCTGCTTCTCACGCTGACCGGCGCGGGCTTCTTTTCCAACATGGTCTGGGGGCCGGTCCTCACCCTGCCGGCAGACATGTTTTCCGTCGAGGTTTACGGAAAAGCGGTCGGTTTCGTCAATTGCATGGCTTACATGGCGGCGTCCGCCTCGCCGTTCCTGATGGGGAAACTCATAGAACGATCAGGGAATTATTTCTGGGCGTGGGTCTGGGTGGCTTGCACCGCCGCCATGGGCGTCGTCGCATCGAGTCTGCTGACGGAGAAACCGCGCGTCCGCGTCTGAAGGGGGGGGGAAATTTCCGATTGCCGTCGGAATACCGTCAGCGGGGCAGGTGCGACAGCGCGGCGCCCGGGATGTCCTCGGGCTGGCCGCCATCTTTTTTCCACTGCATGCTGAAGGACTTCCCGGAGGTGCCCTGGATGACCGTGATGGAGACCGGGTGCTTCCCTTTTTCTAGGAACAGCTCCTCGGAAGATCCAGACAAATCAAACTCGCTCTCCATGTACTGCCGGCTCGAATCCCAGAGAACAAATTTCCCGGCCGGCGCGCGCACGCTGATGACGTATTTGGCGGTCTCGGGAACTTCGAGGTAACCCTCCACTTGCGCGACGGTCTGCCCGTCAGGCTTCTCCTCCTTGAATTGCGATTCCGCGAGGACCGCCGTCCCGGCCGGTTTCATGATTGCGAAATCTCCCGGCGTCCAAAACGTGTAGTTGCCGGAACCCGCATCCGAGGCAAACCCGCGCATGAAAAGTCCCGGTTGGGTGTTCGGAGGATCGGCCGCCGGCACAGGGATTTCTTTGTCCGCCGCGCCGATGCAGACGATTCGCCCGTCCATCAACGGGATCAGCGTGTCGCCGCCGCGCGTCATCGAAATGCCGCAAAGCCCGACGGGCGCAGGAAGGGTGACTTGCCAGAGCAGGGAGCCGTCGGTGCGGCTCACGGCCACCGCCCGCAGGCCGTGCGTTTCCGTGCCGGGATAGCCCCAGGACATGGCGTACGTGAAGACCGCGGCGTTGGAGGAAAGGAGCATCATGCCGGAGAGAAGATGCTGTCTTGAGTTGATCTGTTTCCCGACCGGATCCGGGAGGAGGGGACGGCATTTGTCCGCCGGGAAGGAGGAGGCAGCGACGCCATGGATCGCGGAATCAAAATCGAGCTGCCAATACTGCAATTTGTTTAACGCATCGAGATCTGGGGGCTGCGCATCATCGGCGGCATCGAGCAGTTTCGCAAAGTCGGTGCAGAGCAGCGGGCGTCTTTCCTTCTTGTCGGTTTCTCCCGGGAGCAGGGTCTCCTTGTCATCCCAGACCGGGATCTGCCGCCCGATGCGGGATGTGTCGCTCAGTGAAACGAAATGCGGGATGGTGGACGCATCCGTGATGGTCTTTGCATTCGGGTCCGCGCCGGGCACTCCATCCGGGCCGCAGCGCAGCAATAACGACCTGCTTGTCATGCCGATCTCCCCGTTGTTTTTCACGGCAACCCAGCCTCCCAGAGCGACCCATCCGCCTGGCATGATGCCGATGTCCTGCCCCTGGCACTTGGTGAAATCGCGCGCCGCGCGGTATTCGGTGGCCTTTTTGATCGAGCCGGTGGCCGGGTCCACGATGACCGGGCCGAACTCGCCGCCGTTCCACCAGAGCTTGCCGTTGAACCAGGCCATCTGCCCTCCGCCCGACGGAGCCTCGTTGACGATTTCCCCATTGCTGTCGGTCTTTGAATTTTTGAAAAACTTTTCCCAGCGGACCGCGCCGGTCTTTGCGTCGAGGGCGGCCAGGGCCGAGCCGTCGAGTTTTCCCCGGATGCCTGCCGCCGCATACGCGACGCCGTCATGCACCAGCACATTGGACCAGACCGGCCATGCGCTCCCCAGCCCGCCGAGAAGCCCGATCCGGCGCTCCTCGGGCGCGACACGATAACGCCATGACATTTTTCCGGTCACGGCATCGAGGCAGTAAACCCAGCCGTCCGCAGAACCCGCATAGATTCTGCCCTGCCACCATGTCGGCGAGGACTTGATCGCGCCCGCAGTCCAATATTTCCATTTCTCCTTCCCGGTGGCGGAATCGAGGCAGACCACCGCGCCATCCGCCGTGCCGAACCAGACCGATGACCCGACGGCAACCGGCGGAGTGGACGTTCTTTCTTTTTCGAGCGGCGCGGGCAACGGGGTCAGGTACAATTCGGCCGGAGGTCGTGGTGGCGCATAAATCCAGCGGATTCCGGCCTTCGCGGGGACCGTTGCGGCGGAAGAGCCTTTGCGGGTTTCGTCGGAGCGATAGGTCGGCCAGTCGCACCCGTCGCATTTTGTTTCCACGGAGGCGGGCGCATCCCCTTTTTCAAACCGCGTTTCCGTCGCGCGCTGGGCGCGTGGGGCCGCGGCCCGCACGGCGAAAGTTCCGCGCCAGTATCCGCAGCCGCACATGTTCGGATACATGAACTCGACGCCGTCGGCCACGAAGAATCCCATTCCGCATCCCGATTTGGCGAGGAACGGCATGAGTTGCTGCCCGGTTGTCAAATCCCAGATGCCGTTGCCGATCCAAAGGCCGGGCTCCACTCCTGTCGCGTGGCCGCAACTGTCCCCTTTGCAAAAGTTGGAATTATATTTCAACGCGCCCGAGGGATTCCCGGTAAGCAGGTCGAGTTCCTTGCCGGCAATCAGGGTATTGCCAAAGACGAGCGGATACGCTCCGCCAGGCAGGTTCCAGAGTTCTCCTCCGGTTTTGGCGTCGAACGCGAGACTCTGTTTGCGGTAGTGATCCATGATGACGTAGGCTCCAGGGGAGGCGAGGGCCAGCATTTCCCCGCGCCGCTCGTATCGCCGCTGGTAATCGGTCAGGGCAGTGGCCGTGCTGGGGGCAGGCTTTCGCCACAATTCCTTTCCGGTCTTGAGGTCGAGGCAGAGCGCCTCGCTTTCCTTGACATAGAGAAACAGACGTCCGTCACTCACCGCCGTCTTGCGGGCCTGGATTTTCGGCTCCTTCGCCTGCCAAAGCATTTTTCCCGTCGCGGGATCCCATGCCGCGATCTCGTCGCAGAATTCCCGCTCGCGGACGATTGGCACAAGTTCCGGGTCTTCCGCCGATGGCGCGGTCTTTTTATTTGGAGGATTGTCGACGGTTTCAAGGTACGGTTTCGGCCCGGCGATGGTGACCAGTACGCCATCGGAGAGGACAAGCCATCGGACGGCCTGCGGGTCCTTTGTCACGGCAATCCGGCTGATCTCGGCCCCGGTCTCCGGGTTGAGCACCAAAATGCCGGCATCTTCCTTGACGTAGAGACGGTCCGGGGTCGCCGCCATCAGCGAGCTCATGTCTCCGAAACGCGCGGAAATGGGACGACGCCAAAGGATTTTTCCGTTGTAAAGATTGCGCGCCTCGATTTCGTAGGGTTGCTGCGGGTGGATCATGTTGGCGTGCGACCAGGGATTCCAATACATCGAACAGGTGGCCATGAATATCCGGCCCGCCGAAATCACCGTCGTGTAATTGCGTTCCCCTTTCATCGGCCCATCGTGCCATTGCAACTGATACCCATCTTCTACAGTTTGAAAAACGGAAGAGTTGAGCATCAACAGGTTAAGTGGCGCCAATAAATCGTTGGCACTACATTTTTCCCTGCGCCGGGTGTCAGGTAAGTTCCTGAAGGACCGG
>Ga0118677_10002134_pt1 | contig 40461 bp, 33 predicted proteins | sample AliMusrvi5mmetaG_FD_86154 | JGI IMG/M metagenome (GOLD analysis project Ga0118677, IMG submission 86154) | reverse complement strand
GTTATAGTACTATTTTTTTCATATGTAAAATTCCTTGATACGGTATCCTGACCATCTCGAAAAATCTCCCTATAAAACTCTCTTTGTTTCCAAAAAGAGGCTAATAATCGTTCAATAACTGTTGCTTCATTGGTTTCTACCACAAAACCGTCTCGTGATACGCACTCATGAACATTTATCTTTTTTTCCTCATCGCCACTAACAGCTTTTGGAATGGTTTTAATTCTTTTGTTGAACTCCATTGTTATTTCCTTTAATACATATGACGTATCACCACGAACATAAAGTTCATTTATTCTTTTACGACCCCATTCTTGACAATCATCTACAACAATTAAAAGAAATGCGAAATTAAGCATGTCCAAATGGTAAATATCATGGCAAGTATGTGATGCAATAGATCGTAGGATTTCTCTCCTAATATAAAACTGACGAACATCCTCTGATTTAAAACAATAATCCTCATTAATGCTATAATCAGATTCTAAGAAGTAAAGTAGCAACTTATATATTATTATTGAACTAAGTATTCCATGCTTTGATTTTTCAAGAGATTTCTGAAATTTAAAGTAATACTTATACTGCAAACGAGCGACAAACTCATCGCTCATTTCATTTTTCTTTCTCATCTTAGAACTTAGAAAACGAACCACAATATCATTCATGCTATTTTGTACACCATTAAAAGACAGATCCATTGAAATAATGGGATTTACAATAAAAGTAGTCATCATATCTCTTGTCTTATCGATTATGTCCTGAGCTACCTCAAGTGGATAGCCCAAGTCATGCGTTAATGCAATAATTGTCCAAATACTTAGCTTTTCGTATTTATTAACATCTGCTTTCTCTCCAACAGAAATTTTCTTTAAATAACTGCAATTATCTGCAAGCAAAACATCAACACCTAATGCCCATGCTCTAAAAACATGAACTACATGATCTCTATAATATTTTCCACTCCCATAGAGCATTGATTCAAAATTAGTATATTTATCAAAATATGTTTCCAAGTCAGAAATGCCATAGACAACCGGTCTAGTTTTACTATTACTTAGAAATGGTTCTCTTTTATCATAATATCGCAAACAAATTATTGACTTTTCAAGCAAGGTTTTCCACAGGGCTTTAATACTTTCCATACTTTCGTAAATTTTATAGTCGTCACCTTGTTCAATTTTGTCATATATATCTTTGACTCGCTCAAGAACAACGCTATCCAAAGGATGCTGTGTCTGTAAATTATGTAATATTTCGGCTTTTTGGTGGATTCTATTAAGTAGCTGTGAGTCTTGGTTTGCCATTCATAGCACCCCTTTAATCGTTATTTTTAATCATGAATTGCCCAATGCAAGTTTCGCAATGCTTATTGCATGAAAAATTATTTGAAAAATCACGCACGTAGCGCAGATAAGGAGAATCATTATAAATTTCCATCAAGGACAGGTTATATATGCTTTCAGGTTGAAGTCCTTTCAGTTGTACTGCTGCCCTGTCATTTTTGAAAACTTCGCAAGGAAAAACATACCCATCATACTTTATGTTCAGCTTTCCATTAGCTGCTTCACACTTGTGACATCCATCATTTAATGATAAAGGTACTCCTATCCTTATATCGACATCGGGGAATTCTTTCAAAGCGTCCAAACGATCTTTCAGATTTGAAAGTTCTTCGTTCGACAAAGCAATACTATCCTCATTTATTTGTGCACGACCATGCAATACAAGACGTAAAAAGCTGATTTTTGAAACACCAAGGTTTTTGCATAAGTTAATTGTTGCTTCTATTTCATTAATGTTCAATTTCATTGGAACAAAATGAGCTTCTGTTACAATGGATAAACGATTAGCTGCTAAAATTGATTGTTGCATCGTATCGAAGCAACCAACTGTACCCATAACTTCATCATAAGTTTCAGGTGTAGCAGCTTCAACATTAAAAATCAGTTTATTAGCTTTTCCGGCAATTTTACTTAGCAAATTCAAATCTAATGATATACGATTCATTGAAATGTCAAAAATAATCCCACTTGTATAAACATAGCAATCTAATCCCTTGTTATAGATATAGTCAACCATGTCAATTACACTGGGATGCAAAAACGGTTCCCCCCCGGATAGGCATATAATTTTTGCACCCAATTTTTCTGCGTCATCTACCACAGAAACAAACTGAGCATAATCAAGTATTTCTGTGCAGTTTTCATCAGATAAGGAGGAGCAATGCACACAATTATTGGGGCACTTCCGAATGATTTCGATTGATACCTCTTTTAGCATAACGGTAGCCTCCAAATTAAAATAAACTCATTTGTCCATATCCCATTGAAGAAGCTTCTTCATCATTGGTAATAATATCATATGCTGAGAAATACCCTTCTTCTAACGAACAAAGCTGTTCGACATCTTCAATTGGTAATCGGACTATATTGAAAAATTTCTCAAAGCTATTTCTATCTAAAACATATTCTTGAAATTTAAACAATAAATACTCCGGCGATTCGAATGCAAGCTTTTCATCGTAAGGCTCACTCTTTCGACCCCATTTTTTTGAAAGTTGCATCTGAAGTGCTATTGTTTGCCGATTATTAAGAATCCCCAAATTTCTACAATGATATATCATTGCTGCAATGGATACTTTCCATTCTTTTTTCAGATCCTCCAAAAAATCCAGTTTGGGTGCAATTACAGAGTTGCCAAAGCTATCCGGTGGCATAAGAAAACTGCTGGCAAAAAGTGAAGCTTCATCTTCTATTTCTTTTGCTCTTAATTCAAAGTCTTTTTTCGAAAGATTTCTATGTAAAACTAGATGACCTAATTCATGTGCTAAGCTGAATCGCCATCGGACAGAAGTTCCTTTGTGGCTGTTGAGAACTATTATTGGAGTATCATTTATTATCCTAGAGTATGCATCAGTATTAAGTTTGGTTGAATTAACTACAAATATAAAAATACCATTTGTTTCAAGTAGGGTTGTCATATTTTCAATCGGCCCAGATCCAAGGTTCCAAAATTGCCTTAAGTACATAGCTTTCTCTGAAATGCTTAAGTCTTCATCTATTAACGGTATATTCATACTTGTGATCTTCTCAAAAGAGTCAATCCCAATCAGAACCTCATACCCCCACTTACTTTCAATATCTGCAATTTCAATATCGGTTTTTGATGTAACGCTGGCAGTTCGGAAGAAAAGAATGGAATTAGAACCAACTACACTAATGGTATCCTTATTTAAATACTGTTTAGGTATATCAAATACTTTAAGTATTTTACACATAGTATCATTGGAAGGCATGCTCTGTCCATGTTCATATTTCGAAACGGCTTGTTTGGTTACCCCAAGATTTGTGGCTAATTCTTCCAACGTCATTTTTCTTATTACTCTAATTTCTTTAAGTCTTTCAGGATTAAATCCAGACACAACAAATTCACCACCTTTCTCACTTAACATATCATATTCATTATTTTAAACCTGTTTATCTAAAAAGTCAACTAAATAGAAAAAAATAATGATTTTGTCAACCGTAATGTATCAATTAAGAATAAAATTGCTATAAACTTAATACAAATATTTAATTGAGTTGTCTAAAATGGTTTGACTTTGTGATTATATTACATAAATCCCAAAATCACAAATATTAATGGGCACCTGAAAAGGTGCCCACATTTTGGATTAACTTGATCAGAATTTGATAGTATGGATATTTTTCTACTTGATGCTCTCCGCAAATGTATTGGCATATTCGCGCACAAGTGCAAGCTCTTCGTCGCTCGGGACAAAGTTTACACGCAGGCCTTCGCCGATTACATTGAGTTTAAGGCCTTTCAGCCTTTCGACCAGCATCGGCACACCCTCGCCGCTCCAGCCGTAGGAGCCGAAAACGCCCGCGGGCTTGCCCTTGTTCGAGATGGCGTCAATCAAACAGGTGACATCCCACATCGGCTTCAAGGCGTCACGGTTAATGGTCGGTGTGCCGAGCAGAAGACCGTCGCAGGCGTCGATTTTTTCCTTGATTTTCGCCATGCTCTCGTCCAGCACATTGATGATTTCGGTATGAATGCTGTGCTTCTCGCCCAAAACAAAAACAATTTCCTCCGCCACCCGCTTTGTGCAGCCGTAAGCGGAAACATAGAGCAGCAAAACTTTTTTAACCGCGTTTTTCTCCGAGCCGATAAGGCTCCACGCGCGGTATTTTTTGACGGCTTCGCCGATGCTTTCTGTCAGAACCGGCCCATGGCTTGTGCAGATAAAATCCGCGCCCAGGTTTTCCATCTTTTCCAGCCCTGCCAATACGAAGGGCTTGAAAGGCGAAAAGATAGCGTTGTAATAGTCCTGAAAAGCGGTGTAATATTTCGCGGGGTAGGTGACGTATTTATCAAAAACCCGCGGTTCGCAGTAATGCGCGCCTAAAAAATCGCAGGAAAACAGTACCTTCCGCTCTTCGCACCAGGTAAACATGGAGTCCGGCCAGTGCAGCAGCGGTGCCATAATGAATTTCAGCGTAATGCCGCCCAAATCGAGCGCTTCGCCGTCCTTCGCAACCATAGCTTTATAGGTTGTGTTTGTAATCGCGGCAAGATACTTATGCCCGGGGTTGGAGGCGACCACGGTGATGTTGGGGTTCAGCGCCAAAAGCTTTTTTACGCTGCCGCTGTGGTCCGGCTCCGTGTGGTTCAAAATAAGATAGTCTATTTTATTGATATCGGTCACGGCCTTAATATTCTCGATGTACTCGTCGAAAAACGAGAGATGCACCGTTTCAATCAAAGCGGTTTTTTCGGCGCCTTTTACAAAATACGCGTTGTAAGAGGTGCCGTATTCGGTTTCCATAATAATGTCAAAAACCCGCAGCGAGGGGTTCTGCACACCGATTGAGCAAATGTTTTCCGTGATTTTTTTTGTACTCATGTTGACCTCCGTATTAGGTGATTGCCGTTAATCTATCAGTGGTTTCAGGTTAAAAAAGGAGAGTAAGCAAAGCCGCTTGGCGTATTACACGCTAAACGGCATTGCCGTATTTCAGTTAAACAACGCAAGGGAAAAGTATAGTTTAGACTTCCGTGAACATATCCTTTGCAAGGCCGCATACCGGGCAGACCCAGTCTTCCGGGAGGTCATCAAAAGATGTGCCGGGGGCAACGCCGCTATCCGGATCGCCAACCGCCGGGTCATAGATATAACCGCATACGCATTCAAATTTACTCATTTTTTTTACTCCTTCAAATTAATTATTTACAGTTCGGTTTTCCACAGGCCGTGCAGGTTGCAGTACGCAAACGCGGCAACCGCTTCGTCACCCTTTACCGAGAAAACAGCTTTTGGTTCTTCGCCGGGGGAAAGGTTCTTTCTCTGGCCGCCCTTTTTGGTTTCGAGATAAATCCACTGGATGGAATGCGCCTCAATCATCGGATGCGGAACGCTGCCGACATCGACCTGAACGGTATCACCGGAAACCGAAATAACGGGAAGATGCTTTTCGGTTGCCGCCTCAACAGAGTTTGGAATAAGCTCCTCCATTGGCTGGCCGCAGCAGATGATCTCCACCTCGGAATCATGAATCATGCCGACAAGATTACCGCATACGCGGCAAATGTAAAATTTTTGTTCTCTGCTCATTTTTACAGCCTCCTATATCAAAAATTCTTTGAAAACATCAAAAATGCAATTTAACTGAAACGAAGCCCGCCGAGATATTGCCTTTGAAATGTTTGCTGAAACAATATATCACAAGTACTGGCATTTTGCAAGCGAATGACATATAATAGTGATACTTATTATATGAATAATTGGAGGAGAAGTTGATATGAAGACAATTCGATGGGGAATCATAGGGACGGGCGACATCGCCCACCGGTTCGCGGAGGCCTGCAAAAACACCGAAGGGGCAAACCTTGAAGCCGTCGCGTCACGCAGCAAAGAAAAAGCCGACAAGTTTGCCGATGAGTTTGGCATCAAGCATCGTTTCGGCAGTTATGAGGAAATGGCCGAGTGGGATGGCATAGACGCCGCCTATGTAGCCACGCCGCACGCCACGCACGGACCTTTTGCCATGCTGTTTATGAACCACGGGAAAGCGATTCTTTCCGAAAAGCCGATAACCGTCAACTGCAATGAACTGCAGAAAATGATTGACTGCGCAACGCAGAACAAGGTTTTTATGATGGAAGCCATGTGGGCGCGCCTGACACCGGGAACCATCAAGATGCTGGAAATTGTGCAATCCGGCGCCATTGGCAAGGTCAAAGGCATCCAGGCGGCTTTCTGCTACGATATGTCTGACGAACCGGGCCATCATGCTTTCAACCCCGTTTACGGCGGCGGCTCGATTTTGGATATTGGCTGCTACTGCCTGAGCTTCGCCTCCTGGCATATGGACACCCCGGTCGTTGACATCGTCGCCGAAGCGGAACTGGGCGTCACGGGCGTTGATGTGCATTGCTGTTATCTGATTAAATACGAAAGCGGCGCGATTGCTTCCCTTACCTCAGCCATGATGCTGAACAAGCCCGGCGACGGCTACATTTTCGGCGAAAAAGGATATATTAAAACAAAAGACAGGTTCTACGCGCCGGAGGAGTTCACGGTGCATATTAACGACCAAGAGCCGCAAACCTACAAATGCCCGTTCCTCGGGAACGGCTTTGAAGAACAGATTCTTGAATGCAACCAATGCATCAGAGAAGGCAAGCTGGAGAGCGATTTTATCCCGCATGCCCAATCCATGAAAATAATGAAGCAGATGGATGAAATCAGAAAGAAAGTCGGCGTGAAGTATCCGCTTGATGTGGATTAACGGACGGCGGCTGAGGATTTTAATCACCGGGCGGGCTTATTGCCCGCCTTTTTCAATTAATTCAAAACAACCGCAGAAAAATATTAATCTCGATTTTTTATTCTTGACAAGTACCTGCCGAAAGCTTATAATTTCCCTTGCAGTTAAGCAAAAACCGTTTGGGCCTGTAGCTCAGTTGGGAGAGCGTTCGGTTCGCATCCGAGAGGTCGTGGGTTCGAATCCCTTCAGGTCCACCAAAAACAAACCCTCCATCGTCACCCGATGGAGGGTTTGTTTTTGGTTCCCTCCTGAAGAGGATTCGAACAGGGCGGCGCTCCTCAGAGCGCAAAAACGCTCCGGTGGAGCGTTTTTAGCCCGCGGGTAGAATCCGTTAAAAACTCGTTCTTCTTCGTTCTTGCGTTCCTGCCGTCACCCGGCAGGGGTTGCTTTTTTGGTTCCCTCCTGTGGGATTCGAAAAGGGCGGCATTCCGCAGAATGCAAAAACGCTCCGGTGGAGCGTTTTCAGCCCGTGGGTAGAATCCGTTAAAAACTCGTTCTTCGCGTCTTCTTCAGATTACCCTGGCATTTATGTTAGAAAGCACCTTAACCCGGCAGGGGTTGCTTTTTTGGTTCTCTCCTGTGGGATTCGAAAAGGGCGGCATTCCGCAGAATGCAACAACGCTCCGGTGGAGCGTTGTTAGCCTGCGGGTAGAATTTATTTGCATTTATTGTCAATAGTTGTCAAGATTAGTCATAATGTCTTAATTATTTGCCTAAATTTGTAAAAAGTTGCTTAAAATAAGCAAATAGTTGGCAAGAGTGTTGACAACTTGCTTTACTGTTGCTATAATTTCGTTGTAAAGGAAGGTGTTGGACTATGCAAACAGAAGAATTATTTGCATTGGTAAGAAAAATTCAAAAATTCCAATGCGAAATGCAGTTTACAGAAGTTAAGTCCGCAAACAAGGGTTGCCCTAAGCTGTTTGATACTCTTTCCAGTTTCTCCAATCAGGATAACGGCGGTGTTATTATTTTCGGTATTGATGAAAAAAGCGATTTTTCGGTTGTCGGTGTGTATGAAGCACAGGATTTGCAGGTGCAGGTGAACAATCAGTGTAAACAAATGGAACCACCGGTGCGGGCATTATTTACTGTTTATGAAATTGATGGAAAAACTGTTGTATCAGCTGAAATTCCAGGAGTGGATATATCCGAACGTCCGGTATTTTATAGAGGTGTCGGTCGGATAAAAGGTTCATATATTCGCGTCGGTGAATCAGATGAACCCATGAGCGAATATGAAATATACAGTTATGATGCATTCCGAAAAAGAATACGGGATGATATAAGAAAGGTTGACATGGCAAAGCTGTCACTTTTCAATGAGTCTCGTCTGGCAGAGTATCTTGCATCGGTCAAAAGTGAAAGAAAAAATCTCGCGAATCATGTAAATGACGATGATATTCTTGAATTGATGGGAGTTACCTCTGATGGTATCCCAACATTAGCGGGTGTGCTCGCTTTCTCAAAATATCCGCAGGCGTATTTTCCTCAACTGTGCATTACAGCTGTTGTTATCCCCGGAACTGAGATGGGCGATACCGGTGACGAAGGAGAACGGTTTATCGCCAATCAGCGTATCACCGGGTCCATTTCCGAGATGCTTGATGAGGCTGTAGATTTTGTCAGAAGAAACGGCCGTATAAAAACAATTATTGATGATGATGGGAAAAGAAAAGACAAACCGGAATTTCCGGTTAAAGCAGTGCGCGAAGCAATACTAAATGCGCTGGTCCATCGGGACTACAGCATTCATTCAGAAAACACTCCTGTCCGAATAGAGATGTACAGTGACCGGATGGAAATTGCAAATAGCGGCGGACTTTACGGTAAGATTTCCATAAATCTGTTAGGAAAGGTTCACCCAGAAACTAGAAATCCTGTTTTGGCAAACATTCTCGAATTACTGAATGTAACAGAGAATAGGTATTCGGGTATCCCTACAATTCGTACCGAGCTTGAAAACGCCGGGCTTCCTGCGCCCGTCTTTTCAGTTAAGCACGGAGAATTCAGCGTAACTTTTAAGAATAATATTGCGCAGGTATCCGCTGATAAAGCGCATAGGCCGACAACGGATGATATCCTTGAATTTTGTTCCTTGCCGAGAACGCGTGAAGAATTAATTGCATTTACAGGGTATTCACGGTATTACACGATGTCAAAAATTATACAGCCGTTAATAGACCGGGGAATGATTGAACTTACAGTTCCCAAGAAACCGAAAAGTGTAAATCAGAAATATGTTTACGCAAACAGAAAATAATGCTGTTGAAATTATACAATTTTCTGCTGTAAAATTTTAAAGCGCATTTCCGAATATTTGCAAGAGAGCGGGTAACATCATGATAGAAAGAAGAGACTTCCCGATATTGGAATTTGATGATAACAAAGAGGCACTCATCAATCCCGTAATGAAAAGAGAACATTACGGGATGTTCCCGGAACGTTTGGTCATCACATTTTTCAAGGACATTATCAACCGGTTGCTGGAAGAGGAAAAAATCAAATATTACCAAACATTGGCCGGAGAGAATGATTTGGTGGTATATAAGTTTTGCGATTCCGACACTTTGATTTTCCACGGCGTTGTCGGAGGGCCTGCCACCGGGGGCTTTCTCGACGAACTGATTGGGCTCGGTGTGAATAAAATCATGTTTTGCGGCGGCGGCGGTGTTTTAAGAAACGATATAACCGTTGGCAAACTCCTTGTGGTGGACGGGGCTATCAGAGATGACGGCATGTCTTACCATTACGCAGCGCCTTCAAGAATCATCAAAACAAATGAAGAAGCTAAAAAGTTTATCTGTTCGTATTTGGAGAGCATCCATGCGGATTATTTGGTAGGATTAACCTGGACGACGGACGCATTTTACAGGGAAACAAAAGAAAAAATAAAGTTGCGCAAAGAGGAAGGCGCTCTGATTGTTGAAATGGAGCAAGCCGGATGCATTGCCGTTGCCGAATTCAGAAATGCGAAGTACGGCGCAGTTATTTATTGCGGGGATGATGTTTCCATGGATGAATGGGACAGCAGAGACTGGGTGAACAGAAAAGACATTCGTTATTCATTGACGATGATCTGCTATGAAATTGTCAGAGCATTTTAACGGGAATCGAATATCCACTTAATTTATTACTTAACTTTAAAAGCATCAGCCCCTGCCGTCACCCGGTAAGAGTTGCGTTTTTAGCCTGCAAATAGAATCTATAAAACCTAAACTTATCTATATAGTGTTTATTTCATCTTCTAAGTTTTTAATAGTTTCCATCATAACATCAAATGTCGGTATTTCACCAAAAATCATATTTTGCATATGCTGATAATCCTTATTCAATTCATTCATACTGCGGGCAGGCGGAAGCAGTTTCATTGTTCCCGGATGAGCGTCTTCATATTTTGCCCAAGAGCAATGGTAAAATTTATCTTTGAAAGCAACCACTTTTTCAAGCAATGCAATGTCTAAAAATGCATTTCCTTTTACCTCGGATAATGCCATACAGTATAAATCAAAATAATGCCGAGAATATCTTGAAGGAATCACTCCGTTTGGGCGATTTGCTTCGCGATGCAAAATAGTCACCTTTTCCCAAAAAGTTCGCTCGGCGGAAACGGTACGGATAAGTGTATCCGGTTGCTTAAACAGTATTGGATATTGATTGGCAGCGTATGGGTGAATGTTTAAATTTACCGATGGTGTCCAGGCTGCAAGTACACCGATTTCAAGCTTGATTTCCGGTAATATTGCACTGTCTGAAAAGCTTTGCGGATAGATGAATTTAACCGTCTGGGTATCCTCGGCACCAATTTGAAATTGTACGGGATGTTGTAATGTTTTGGAAACATCTTTGACGATTTCATCAAGAAATTCGAACTTCAAAAATTCTGCTGTTTTTCTATTTGCGTCTTTATTAAATGAGTCTTGTTTGGTTTTACTTCGCTCTTGCAAAGGCTCGTCTTTTCTATAGCCTAATATGCGCCAATCAAGAATCAAATCAATATCTTCGGAAAATCTTTTTATTATGCCATAACTTTTTGACAGACTTGTGCCGCCTTTGAAAGCTAAATTGTTTTGCCACTTGCACTTATGAAAAAGATAATCAAGTATCCAGCACACCCAAAAATCTTTTTCTACGATGGCTTCGCTTAAATTAATTTTTTGAGAGGTGTTTCTGAAAAGAGCCTCTCTATCTTTGTTTGGCAACCTTGCGATACTGTTCATCGTTTTCCACTCATTTCTTACAAATCTCTTTGATTATTTCGTATATCCACGCGGTGGCATATTTTGCTTCCAAAAGCATTGCTGATTTTTCATCTTTACTTAAGGTCTTTGCGAGCGTCGATATTATCTTTTCGTCAACATGGTCTTTTCCAAGTGCTTTTATCGCGTGAATAACCAAAGCTGTTTTGGGTGAAGTTTTTGAAATATCGCGGTTTGTCCGATGTTTAAACTCAATATCAAATCCCGCGAGTTTATATTTCTTATATGTTCCGTCGCAAAAATATGACCAAGAAGCAGGAACTTGAGTTGACAATCCAAGTAAATTCAAAGCTGTATCTCCGCAGGGGACAATTGTCCACCCATAATTCCGTGCCAAGGCATGAGCAACTTTATCCGGAGAGGGAGCGATATACTCTCCCAGAAAATCATTATATTCTGGGTATTCATAGACTCCGCGCATCACACGTCTGACCAAATGGCTAGTTGAAAGCCGCGAAAGACTCATATTAACAGTCAGTGCATCGGCAATATCAAAGAAATCGGAAGGAACAAAAACAGAACCCTTATTTGATGACTGTATACGGATTTTTATTTTTTCCAAGTAATTTGGTCTTTCCATTTTATCACCTCGTTATAAATAATATACACTATTTATAACCAAAGTTAATAGAAAACTGAAAAAATATAACTTTAACAAGTAACTTGTAAAAAAGAATGCAGGATAATTTTAAAAAATCTCACAGTATGCAGAACGAAAAAACGCTCTCCCCTTGACATTCCGCTATGTTCGTGCAATAATACATTTGAATTATAATACAAACGATTTGTATCACTATAATTCAATTAACATGCAACCCCCCACGATGAAAGGAGTGTCAACATGAATTTTATAAAAGCGACGCAGACAAGCGAACTAACCCCCGGGAACAAACTAAAAGTCACAGTTGAAGACAAGGTACTGCTGCTGACAAACATCGGCGATGTCTATTATGCTATCGACAATAAATGCCCGCATATGGGCGGGTCTCTCGCTGACGGCAAGCTGGAGGGCGAAAATATTGTCTGCCCCAAACACGGTTCCGTTTTTAGTGTTAAGACAGGCAAGTTTGTGTCGCCGGGCAAACTCCTTTTTATGAAGGTCCATACCCATGACACCAACAGTTACCCGGTTAAGGTTGAAGGAACGGATATTCTTGTCGGAATTGAGTAATCCCGGATAAAAACTTATAAAAAGGAGACTGTTTCATTTTTTTGAAGCAGTCTCCTCATTTTTGCAGATGACATTTAGCATCTTGTTTGCTGTTTTTTCCCAGCTGAAAAGGCGGGATTTTTTTATGGCCTGCCGCGAGTATTCCTCGTATTTTTCCCTGTTTCCGGTTATCTTCACAATAAGGTCAGACAAACCTTGCGGATTTGTATTGGTCACTAACTCGCCGTTCACCCCTTCGTCAATAATTTCCGGCATGGCACAGATGTTTCGCCCGATGCATGGCAAGCCGAAATACATAGCCTCAATAAAAGATAAACCGAAAAAGTCAAAGCGCGAGGGCAGCACAAAAAGGTCGGAACAGGCCAGCATTTTGAAAAGAGCAGGTTTGTCGAGAAAACCGTGGGAAACAATATGCACATCCTCTGCAACGTCCTTCGGCAGGTCTTTCGCGGTCAGGCCCGCGATATGCAGATAATAAAGCCGACCGTTTTGGCTGTTCAGCAGTTTTACGGCATCAATAAGCTGACCGCAGCCCTTTTCCTCGAAATTAACGCCGACAAAGGCAATGGTTACCGGGGAGTTATCACTAAGCGTTTTTGCGGAAATATCGTGCGGCAATTCGAACCCGTGAAAATTCGGGCCGGCATAAACGGTATGGACTTTTTCGGGGGCGATGCTTGTCGTATTGACAACGCTTTCCGCCATCCAGCGGCTCATGCAAAAAATACCGGTTGCATTTTGATAAATACTCCGCACAGTTGACGAGGCGCGCTCAAAATAATCTGGCGTGAGCGATTGAAAATTGTACGGCAATTCACCGTAATTGCTGTAATAATCAAGTGTCATGTCGTGGGTGGCGTCGCCGTAAATGTAATAGGGAAGCTCCGGGTTCTCTACGCTGAATCCGCCGATTTGCAGCAGCGCGTCAAGCTGAAGGGTGGGCAACAGTTTATTCAGCGCCCGTGAATTGACAATGTTGTTGACAGCCGCGCCCGTTTTGGCGGTGGGCTGCCTGTTTTTGACTGTGGCTGTAAAATCAAGGTTTTTATAATAGTTTATCTTCAGGTCTTTTTCGGAAGCATAGGCTGAAAGGTCAATATCGTTGAGCGCCGCGAGCCTTCCGCTGTCTTGCAAGGCGCAGAAAAGGCTGTACGGCGTGCCGGACCACATATTCGGATTTCTAACATCGTAAGCGGCGGCATATCCGAGGTTCATTTGGTTCAGCCTTTCATTTTTTATACAGGATATATTTGCAAATCAGGTGAGCGGGTAAATACAGTTTGTTCTTCGCGAACCGCAGCATTACCCAGTCCATCGACTTGCTCCGGAAACTGCCGATGTCGTAATATTCAAACGCGTCTGAAATCATTTTTGACTGAAATATTTGTTTCAGCCCGCTTTTTGAAGCTGGCGAAATTGCTGCATAAGCGTTTTTCAGCAGCAGCGGCAGCAGCGTTTTGATGTTATATTCGGCGGTGCTTTTCAGTATTGCCGGTAAGGTCTCTGCGCCGTATTTTTCAAAAAGTTTGAGTTTTTCCTCATACTGCAGGGTGAGCGAGCCGAAAAGCAGCGGCTTAAAAGCGCTTTTGCCCATCGCGCTTTCCCCGTGCATGCGGTAATGGTACGGTGTGCCGGGCAGCATGAGAACACCTGAGGAGGCAAGCATGGCTTTCATATTAAAAAGCGTATCTTCGCCGACGGAAATTTTCGAATTGAACCGGATTTTTTCAAGTTCGAGAAAGTCTCTTTCAAAGATGTTTCTCCACGTAAAGTGGAAAACCTGATTGACATTCATTGAGGGTAAAAGCACGGTCAGGTCGCTGTGGATTAAAAACGCCGGCTTTGCATATAAAAACGCTTTATCGGGCGGATTTCCATCCGAATCGTATGCGCATTTAAACCATGTGCTGACGATTTGTGCGCGCACGGTTATGGCAGCCGTGTAAAGATTTTCGAACATTTCGGGTTCAATGAAATCGTCCGCGTCGACAAAACCGACATATTCGCCCCGGGCAAGTTCAAGCCCGGCGTTCCGCGCGGAGCTGACACCACTGTTTGGCTGATGAATTACCCGGACGCGGCTGTCTTTTTCCGCGAATTCGTCGGCTAGCGCGCCGCTGCCGTCGGTTGAGCCGTCGTCCACAAGAATCAGCTCAAGCTCCGGCAATGTATGAGCCAATACGGAATTGACGCATTCTTCTAAATACGGCAGGCTGTTAAAAAACGGGGTGATGACACTTACCTTAATATGCATTACAATATCCCCGCGATTATCTGTGAATGATAAGTTTCATCTTGGAGTTCGCCAACCTCGGTGCCGCCGATTGCCTCAAACACCATCTTGTTCTCAACCGGAATTTTATTTGAGGCTCCGCGCAAGTACCATTCATATTGCACATCGATATGACCGAGATCCAAAGCCTGGTGTCCTTTTAAAAAAAGCTCATGGGCAATAACCGTTGCCGCAGGGCCGGCCGCCAAAATGAACAAGGTATCCTTTGCACCGCATTCAAGCGCTTTGGCGATGATTCGCTCTTTGGCAGCATAAGCGAAACTGTCCGGGACCAAAATTCGCTTTATGGATGAAGTGTTGGAAAAAAGATCGTTTCCGAAGCCAAGCCGGCTTTTTCCGCCTTCAATCAAAATAATATCTCTGCCATCCCAAATCTTTTTTATCTTTTCAAACAGAACGCCGGCATACGTCTTGTCATTATAATCAATATAGAAGCGGGATATAAACGAGTTGCCGTAATGGATATTTTTATTGATGTTATGGTACCATGCGCTGCGGAAATACGACAGATGCCATTTCCAGAAGGATGCCCCTTCCGCGGTTAATCCGTCTAAACTGCTGAAAAACGAAGGAATGCATGGAAGGAACAAATTGTTTTTATCTGTTAGAGCGTACTTCAGGTCTTTGGTCAGCTCAGCGCTTGGTCTTTCATATCTGGTCATTTTTCCGCAGACTAACTTTATCTCACCGTCACCGAAACGGCTGACAGAACACCGGGTTTCGATAATATAATCAATTGTTTCCAAATTTGTCATGACCTTCGGCGGAGAAGCTAAGCGCCGGTAAAAAAAATCGGCCGATAAGAACAGGCTATCTATAAGCTTTTTTTTAGTATCAAACAAAAAATTCCAAATCACGAGCAAAAATTTCTTCATAGTTTTTTCACCTTGATTATCAGTTTGCAAAGGCGGGGGCTGATTCTGAACAAAATAATTACAAACTTTTCCTTTTGCGAAAGCAGGGTATTTTTCATAATATCGGGATACAATCGGCTGAAATCCCGGCGGATTTCCTGAAATCTCACCGCGACATCTTTTTGATTTAGGTCAAATCTTTTAAGATTATAAATAACTGCGCCGGTATATTTCGTTTCCGCTTTCGCCAGTAAATCCAGGCAGCCTTTTTCTTTCAGAAAATCGATTGAATCCACTTCCGCATCCAATCCGTCCAGGTTTTTAACACTGAGCGAAGAGGTTGTTATGCTGTTGCTGCGGGTGAGATAAAAGTAGCAGCAATCGGGCAGGCAGACAACGGTTTTGCTTGCAAAAAAATAACGGAAAGCAACATAACCGTCCTCAAAAAGCTTGCCCTCCGGAAAACGGAGAGAGTCGAACAAGCTTCTTTTGAAAAGTTTGTTGCAGGCAATGGTGAAATACAAATAATCATTGGTGTAGAGCTTTTCAAGCGCCTGCATACCGGTCAGCACCTGAAAAGGAATACTGCTCTTATCCCCGGCAGGCAAATAGTTTTCGCTTACCCGTTGAAAGCCGCAAATGCACAAATCCGCGTTTTCTTTTTGCAGGGCCGAGAGCATTTGCTCAACCATTTCAGGAGCGATAGTATCATCACTGTCAACAAAAGCAATATATTCACCGGCTGCATTATCCAATCCAATGTTTCGGGCAACGCTGACACCGCTGTTGTTAATATGTTTGACGATTACACGTTCGTCTATTTCCTTATAATCGTCACAAATCGTTCCGCTTAAGTCGGTTGAACCGTCGTCAACAAGTATTAACTCAATATCGGTTAAAGTCTGCGCAAGAACAGAATCCACGCAGCGGCGCAGATACGGTTCAACATTAAAAATCGGGATGATTACGCTGACCTTTGGTTTATCCATTGGCAATTTCCTCAAACAGGGTATCAAACCGGCTGCTGAAATCCGGGGTTTTCGGGCTTTCGCACTGCATAGCCTTTTCGACAAGCGACGGGACATCTTCTATGGTTTCGGCAAAAAAAACAAAATCCAAATCCTCAAACCACTTAATACCCGAGGTGATTTTATGGTCTGCGGAACGCAACGCGACGCAGGGAGTACCGGTTAATACAGCGCTTATTACGCCGTGATAGCGGTCGGTAACCGCAACCCTGCTTTCCGAAAAAAGGTGGAGAAGCTTTTCAATCTCTTCTTCGCGCCGGTCACCGGGAACATTATGGCCTGCGCTTGTGTCACCAAACTTAACGGCATATTTTTCTTTGACTTCCGTTATCATTTTGCCGCGTTCGTTCTCATTGTAAAAGGTTTCATTCACATCGGGCCTCAGGCAAAACAGAACGCCGCCGCGCGTATATTCTTTTGGTTTATATGTGTTGAACAGGAACATCGCGATATCGGGGCAAAGGCGAACTTTTGCGTGCTTAAACATTTCGTTTGCAATTGCGAAGCTGGTCTCATCCCTTGTATATAAGGTGAAATCGGGATGGCTGTCATAGGCTGCTGTTGTTTTCAATTTTTCTTCCCGCCCGCCCGGGGTGCTGCTGAAATTGACGGACTGGGGGAACATAACGATTTTGTTTTTTGCAAAGCTTTTTAAAACCTGACGGATTAAGTATTCATAATCTATATACCAGTCACCGACACTGCCGCCCCCGCGCAGAAAGATAAAATCCTGTTTTCTGACTGCGGCTTTCAGCAAATTCAGGGCGGACCAATCCTCAAACAGCCTGTCTTCATATTCAACGACAGTATTATCGGACAAATATGTTTCGCACCATTTTTTCATGGCATAAACAATCAAATGGTCGCCTCTGTTGCCGTGGGTAGGGGTTGCAAAAATAAAGATATATTTTTTTCTGCTGAATATCCGTTTGACTGCAAGGGCGAGAACGGGCTTGGACTTTTCGTGATTTTTACGAATGAAATCAGCAGCCTCGTAAATAGCGGTAAAGGTTTTGCTCTTATTTACAAGGCTGTGAATTTTTGTCTTTAATTTGGTTTTTTCAGCCCCGCCGGTTTTCGGCATACCCTCACCCCGTTAAAATAAACTGCTGATATTGTAACCAACAGCGTTTGCTTTGTCAATCAATTAGTTGAAGCAACTTGAATTCTGTGCTACACTGTTACTGTTTTAGAGAAAGTAAATAAATCTTTGATTTTTGCAGAACGGAGTGGGTAGATTTGTTAATTAAAAAAGTGCTTTCCGTCTTTATGTGTTTTGCTTTGATTTTGCCGCTCTCAATAAATTCGCAGGCGAAAGATCCGGCTGCCTCAACCGTTATTGCCGGGCTGAAAACGAATCTTATCACAAACCCCGTCGGTATCGAGGGTCAGCCAACCTTCAGCTGGCAGATGCGTTCTGTTGTGCGCGGGGAGTATCAAACAGCTTATCAAATCACACTTGCCAAAGACAGCAATTTTTATAATATTGTATGGGATTCAGGCAAGGTTGAAAGCGGTGTATCGGTCGGGATAAAATGCGGCGCGGTGCTGGCTTCCTCCACAGAATATTTTTGGCATGTCAAGGTTTGGGACAAAGACGGAACATTATCGATATCGGACACGGCGACCTTTGAAACTGGGTTGCTTGAAAGTTCGCCGTGGAACGGCTCCGAATGGATACAGGTCGGCACCGAACCGACCCCGCAAAGGCTGATACCCAAAGAAGGTGTTTATGATGTTGACAACCAGGCGGAAACAATTGACTATATCTATGATGCGAGCGAAGCGGTAAAATTTATCACCGGCTTTTTGCCGCACAATGCGGCTGCGGTCATCAATACTGTTTATAATTGGCTGCTGGGACGGGAGATGAAGAATTTCGGCTCCTCAACCTTCCGGAAAGAATTCAAAACAACACCCGGCGTGGAAAGCGCGAAACTCTATGTGACAAGTTTGGGTATTTTTGACGCATATATAAACGGCAAGCGCGTGGGCAGCATTAAGCCGGACGGTTCGGTACGCTATGATGAACTGAAACCCGGTTATACTTATGCCGGCAAGAGAGCCCTTTATTACACGTATGATGTCACCTCATGGCTTGCCGAAAACGGCGATAACACAATTTCCGCAATTGTTTCCAACGGCTGGTGGAGAGACGCAATTGTTTCGAATGTCGGCAAAAAGAGCGCGCTGAGAGTAAAGCTTGTCATCACATATAACGGCGGTACAACAAAAACTGTTTCAACCGATACCACATGGAAAACAAAAACCTGCGGTCCCGTGCTTGCCGCTACCATATACGAAGGCGAAGTGTATGATGCCAATGCCGATACCGGATGGAAAAACAGCGGGTATAACGATAAAACCTGGGTTAACGCGGCAGTGAACAGCGAGTTCACAGGCGAAATCACCTCCGCGGCAATAGGCGCGAAGGTGCACGTGCGGGATGATTTAACGCTGAAACCTGTCTCGGTTAAGGTATATGATGGATATTTGCCGTCATCTTTAAAAGGGTACGGCAATGTATATGTGATTGCAAAGTATACCGGCGATGAAAGTTTTACGCTTAAAAAAGGCGAAACGGCGGTCGTTGATTTCGGCCAGAATTTTGCCGGCTGGACGCAGATAACGGCGACAGGTGTTAAAAATACGGTGATTAGAATGCGGCAGGCCGAAATGCTGAATGAAAAAGACGGCCTTGCAAGCAGAGGCAATGACGGACCCGGCGGCAGTATCTATGTAAAAAATCTGCGTGGTGCCTCAGGCAAGGCGATGTATGTGATGAACGGGAGCACAACGGAAACTTACCACCCAAGCTTCACTTATTTCGGTTTCCGGTACACTCAAATCACAGCAACCGAAGATATTACCGTGCATACCTTGAGGGGACTCGTTCTTACCTCTGTAGAAAAGGAAACGGGGGAGATAACAACTTCCGACAAGGACTTGAACCAGCTTATCAGCAACGCTTTTTGGGGGCAATACAGCAATTATGTCAGTGTGCCAACGGACTGCCCGCAGCGTGACGAGCGCCTCGGCTGGTGCGCGGATACGCAGGTGTTTTCCACCACCGCCTGCTATAATGCCGAAAGCTATGCTTTTTTAAGAAAATGGATGCAGGATATGCGCGATTCGCAGCGCGATGACGGTGCTTTCTCCGTGATAGCGCCATACGGAAAATATATGGGATACGGCCAATTAGGCTGGAGCGACGCGGGCATCATTGTGCCGTACAACGCCTATAAAATGTATGGGGACAGCACCATAATCGAAGAAAATTATGCCGCCATGCAAAAGTTTATGGATGTTTATATGGCATCCACAGGCAAGGTCGGCGGGGGGAATGCTTACGGCGACTGGCTGTCGTACGAAGCAAACGACGATGACTTGAAACAGCTGATCGGTATCGCTTATTTTGCCTGGGATGCTCAAATGATGGCCGAAATGGCAACAGTGCTCGGAAAAACAGCTGACGCGGAAAGATACCGCGCCGTTTACAATGACGAAAAGGCGTTTTTCATTCAGACCTATGTAAACCCCGACGGCACTATGAAGCGCAAAGAGCAGACCGCATGCCTGATGGCGCTGAAGATGGATTTGCTGCCTGATGAACACTCAAAAGACATGGCGATAAAATCGCTTGTTGACAACATCGAAGGCAACGGCAACAAACTCCAAACGGGGTTCCTTGGGACGGCAATCCTTTTGCAGGTTCTGGTTGATGCCGGCAGAGCAGATGTTGCGTACAAGGTTTTAATGCAGCACGGCAATCCGTCCTGGCTTTACAATGTCGATATGGGCGCTACCACCTTTTGGGAACGCTGGAACTCTTACACGGTCGAATCGGGGTTCGGAGACGCGGGCATGAACTCATTTAATCACTATGCTTACGGCTCTGTTGCCGAGTGGCTGTATACCTATATGGCCGGTATACGGTTCGATTTCAGTCAGGCAGGATTCAAACACATTATTTTAAAGCCCACGCCGAACAAGGTGCTGGATTTTGCGAATTGTTCCTATGATTCATCCTACGGAACGATTACAAGCAATTGGAAATATGAAGCTGGGAGTCCGGTTTATTATTTTTCCATCCCGGCAAACACAACAGCGACCGTCTATATACCCGAAATGTATACAGACAGCTTCAGGGTCAGCATAAACGGCGTTTTAGCAACAAGCCTTGATTTGCAGAAGGACGGAGCGGTGTTTACGGGGCTTAAGGACGGGTTTGAGGTATTTGATATTGTGGCTGGTAATTATGAGGTTGTCTGCAAGTAGGTTGATGCTTTGCATTACGATAAAATTAAATTGAAAGAGGTATTTGAAATGGCAAAAACGGCAGGCATTGATAAAAAAACAGCGGGAACAGGCGCGGGAAAAAAGACGCCTTGGGAATTTATCAAATTTATTTTTGTAAGCCTTTTGGCGATGGTCGTGCAATATGCGTCACTTAATATTCTCATTTTGCTGCCTTTCATAAAAGATTTGTATGCCAACCCGTTCAGATGGTTTGTTTTCAATTATCCTGTTAACATGAACGCATCCGGCATCATTGTTTCCGGCGCGCTGGGTTACTTCATCGCATTCAATTCTTCCAATATTCTGGCGCAGATTGTCGCGTTTTTTGTAAACAAGGAAAAGACCTTCAAAAGCGGCGCAAATGTTGCGGTTACCTTCCCGATTTATATTGTTTTTACTATTGCGCTTATTTGTTTCTCCGCATGGCTTTCGCCGATGCTCAACACATATTTTATCGGGAAAGGTATCGGCGGTCAGCTTTCAACAAACATTGCTGCCATGGTTTGCAGCTGTATTCAGTTTTTCGTCTATTTTCCGGTGGATAAAATTTTGTTCCATAAGCCGAAAGAGGCGAAAATCGAAAAGAAGTAACAAAACAGGTTCGTTTAGCCTGCAAAAACTGACAGAAGGAGACTCTGCTATGAGCTTAGAAAATATCTACAGCGTCGGTATCGATATCGGAACAACGACCACGCAGGTTATTTTCAGCAGGCTTGTTTTAGAGAAGTCGGGCGGTTCTTCTTCCATACCGGATGTAAAAATTACTAAAAAGGATATCATTTATAGAAGCGAAATCCATTTTACGCCGCTTCTTTCACCCGAGATTGTCGACGCAGTTCGGCTGAAAGAGATTGTTGCCGAAGAATACCGTAAAAGCGCAATTAACATCAAAGATATAACAACCGGCGCGGTTATCATCACCGGCGAATCGGCACGCAAGGAAAACGCGCGTGATGTTTCGGAGCAGCTTGCGGAATTCGCGGGCGATTTTGTCGTATGCACTGCCGGGCCGGATTACGAGGCTGTTTTGGCAGGATGGGGTTCCGGGGCAGGTGAAATTTCCAAAAATCTAAACGGCAGCATCATTAATTTCGATATCGGCGGCGGCACAACCAATGCCGCAGTGTTTAAAAACGGCGAAGTAACGGACGCGTTCGCGTTGGATATCGGGGGCAGGCTTGTAAGAGTGAGTCCCGAAGGCGTAACAACCTATGTTTCGGAAAAAATCAAACCGCTTATCAAATCATTGGGGCTGAAGAAAGTCAAAACGGGTCAGGATGCCGATATCGTAGAACTTGGCATCCTGACGGCACGCATGGCGGAGATGTTTTTGGAACTTGCGGGGGAACGGGAGATTAGCGGCGAAACCAAAAGTCTTTTTATCGGCCACTCAGCTGCCGGTTTAAAAATTGACCATATCATGTTCTCCGGCGGTGTAGCGGAATGTATCTATGAAGAGGAAGATGCCGGTTTTTTGGAAGGGCTTCAAAAGTACGGGGACATCGGCCCGCTGCTGGGGTTAAGTATCCGCAGGCTGCTGCCGGAAATGACTGCCGGGCTGTTAAACCCGCATGAAAAAATCAGGGCGACAGTGGTGGGAGCGGGCAGTTATTCCATGGGTATCAGCGGCAGCACGGTGGCGGTTGATGACGCGGTTCTGCCATTGAAAAACATTCCGGTCATCAAGTTTGCCTGCCTGAACGGAGCAGAAAGCCTTGGCGAAAGAATAGCGGCTCAGGTGCGGCTTTATGACGGGGAACAGATTGCAATCGCAATAAACGGCTTGGAAAATCCGGGATACGAAATGATAAAAAGGATTTCGGAAGAGATTTTAACCGGTCTTAAAGGTACGGCTAATATTATTATTGTAATCGTTGAGTGCGACTGCGCAAAGGCAATAGGGCTTTTGCTGCGGAATTCATCCGCTGTTAACCGGCCGATTATATGCCTTGACAAAATACACGCCGATAACGGAGATTTTATCGATATCGGTAAACCGATAAGCGGCGTTGTTCCCGTCATTGTAAAAACACTGATATTCGGCAGTTAAATTATGATTAGATTTGTAAAAAGGAAACGGGGGTAACGGACTTTGATATTGAAAACGAGGCTGTTTGGCAGAACCTATGAATTTAAGGATGTTAAGGATGTGCTTGCCAAGGCTAACGAGGAAAAGTCGGGTGATACGCTTGCGGGTATCGGCGCGATGAGCACCGAGCAGCGGGTAGCCGCCAAGGTTGTTCTTGCCGAGATGACGCTCGGGGATTTGCGAAATAATCCGGTGGTTCCTTATGAAGAGGATGAGGTAACGCGGGTTATTCAGGACGCGGTCGATGAAAACCTGTACAGGCAGATAAAAGGCCTGACGGTCGGAGAATTCCGGGAATTTCTGCTTTCCGCCGAAAGTGATGAGATTAAGCGGATAAGCGCGGGGCTGACCGCTGAAATGGTGGCGGCGGTGACCAAGCTCATGGGGAACATGGATTTAATCTATGCCGCCGGCAAACTGCGTGTGACAGCCCATTGCAATACCACCATTGGCGAGAAAGGCATTTTGGCCTCAAGAGTGCAGCCCAACCACCCGACGGACGATATCCCCGGCATCACTGCCTCTCTTAAAGAAGGCATCAGTTACGGCTCCGGTGATGCGGTTGTCGGACTTAATCCCGTTTTCGATACGGTGGAGAATTTGTCAAGAACGTTCAACGCCTTTGATGAGTTCGTAACAAAATGGAGAATCCCAACCCAAATTTGCGTACTCGGCCATATCACAACCCAAATGGAAACACTAAAAGCCGGTGTGCCAATGGACCTGATGTTTCAGAGCCTCGCCGGTTCGCAAAAGTCCAACTTGTCATTTGGTATCGATGTTGCCATGCTTGACGAGGGTTATGCGATGATGAAGCAGCTGGGCAAGGCAAAGGGACCAAATGTGATGTATTTTGAAACAGGCCAGGGGTCTGAGCTTTCTTCCGAAGGGCATAACGGCGCCGACCAATTGACCATGGAGGCGCGCTGTTACGGCCTTGCCAAACGGTACAGCCCGTTTTTGGTCAATACAGTCGTCGGCTTCATCGGGCCGGAGTACTTATACGATGCCAAGCAAGTGACAAGAGCAGGGCTTGAGGACCATTTTATGGGCAAGCTTTCGGGGTTGCCTATGGGTGTTGATGCCTGTTACACCAACCATATGAAAGCGGATCAAAATGACATTGAAAATCTTATGGTGCTTCTTGCAAACGCGGGCTGCAACTTTTTTATGGGTATACCGACAGCGGATGATGTTATGCTGATGAATCAAACAACGAGCTACCATGATGTGGCGGCAGTACGCGAAATTACCAATACACGGCCTATTAAGGAATTTGAAAACAGGCTGGCGGAACTCGGGATATTGGATGAGAACGGCAGGCTCACGGACCGGGCCGGAGATCCTTCAATATTCGCGGATTAAGGGGGAATTGTGATGAGTGAGACAATGGTAAACGATATTTCAGCGATCGATTTAAGCGACAGAGTAACGATTAAAAACCCATTGGATGAGAAAGTCTGCAGAAAATTAAAATCAACGACCCTCGCAAGAATATGTGTAGGCCGCGCAGGCCCCCGCTACCGCACGGAAACCCTCCTGCGTTTCAGAGCCGACCATGCCGTGGCGATGGATGCCGTATGGTCGAGCGTTGACGAGACGGTTGTGGATAAACTTGGATTTTTAAAGGTTCAGACACTTGTTAACAGCAAAGACGAGTATATTAAACGGCCGGATCTCGGCAGATGCTTTTCGGAGGAGACAATGAAGTTTATAAAAGAAAACTGCGTTGACAGCCCGGATGTGCAGATTATCGTTGCCGACGGTTTGAGCGCGCCCGCTATCAACGACAATATCGGGGATATCTATCCGATTATGCTTGACGGATTCAAGGCTGCGGGTTACCGTATTGGTACGCCGATATTCGTAAAATTCGGCAGGGTTGCCACCATGGATAAGATAAGCGACGCGCTGCACGCAACGGTCACGGTGCTGCTCGTGGGCGAACGGCCCGGCCTCGCGGTCGGCAACAGCATGGGGAGCTATATGGCATATGAGTCGAGTGCTTCAAAGCCGGAGTCCCAGCGGAACGTTATCTCCAACATTCATAAAAACGGCACGCCCGCCGTAGAGGCAGGCGCGCATATTGTTTCAATCGTAAAAATTATGCTTGAAAAAAAGATAAGCGGTGTTGATTTGAAATTATAGAGATAAAAGACATGCATAAAAGCTTCGGCGATGAGCCGGAGCTTTTTGTGTTCTTTGCAGTTATAATGCTATTTATCGCTGATTTTTTGAAGGAGTTTGATGATTTCGGCGAAGCCGATAAAAAATATGCCCGTAATGAAGGTGCCAACCCAATATGATAAAGCAAGCCAAAAGTCATTAAATAACATAACGAATCCAACAGAAAAACCCACAATAAATATAACCAATGCGATAACAGATAGAATATTGGCTACCTTGTTTTCTGTTGGAGGGAAATCTATTATGATATCCTCCGGGTTTTCCTCAGTTTGTATGTTGTCTCCCGCAGGTTTTGCATCATCCAAAAACCGGCAATAATTTTCGATATAACTCAATCCGTGCGGCCAAAGACCGTTTGCTGTCAGTTTTGGTTTTGACATTTTATAAAAATACAATGCTGATTTTTGTGAATGTACTTTGTTTAGAAAAAAGTTAGCTTTGCTTTGGCATTTGGAACACATCCGTGCTTCGGTTTTGTTCCAAAGAGGATAGGCATCACTTAAAGGATCGAGCTTGCGATCGCAGTTGACGCAGAAATTTTCCATAAAGCAGCTCCTTTATTTAAATTACTATACTTATCTGCTTAAGTTCTCCAAGGTTCTAATACGTTCTATTGGGAATGAATCTTCAATTTCAACCACTTCAAAAACATGAAGATTAAGCTCTTTTGCCCCGGTAACAGCAAGATAGTCATCTGTTATTTTTTTGTCAATCATTACCTTGCCTTTACCGGCCCAATACCTGTCCTCGCTGTTTTTCTTAACGCCCGAAATCCAGTAGCTTTCGCCAGTTTCAACATCATAAAAATTTGAATTAATGCCCTGATATTTTTTGAAAGCGTGGTCGTTAAAATACACAGTATTGCTTGTTTTGGAAAGCTTCACTTTTCCTATCCAAGCCGGGCCGTCATCATTATAGCCGGTTTTCAGTTCTATGTAGCGAATTTCATAATCAGGTTGACTCAATTCAAGCACCTCACAAAAAATTATTAATCATCTTTTTTTACATACCTTTTCTGTAGCAAATATAAACATAGAAAGTAAAATTCCTGCAATTGAAGCTTCCCATATTGCCCAATGCTTGTCAAATAAGCGATTGAGAAGAAGAAAGCCAATAAAATATATTACAAAGTTAACCAGCATTTTTCCGGCAACAGTTTTTAACCCGTCTTTTTTAATGCTGAGATATAAAACAATTGCTGAGAAAACAACTCCAACAATGGCAATAATGCTTACTGAAACGAGAAAGGCTATTAGCCAAATACTTGCAAACTCCGTCTTTTTATTTAGAATAAACACAATGGATAATGCAAGAGACAGCACTATTGCTGGAACAACACCATAGGTTAAAAATGAAACGGATTTTTTCATTAAATACAGACCTCATTGCAAACAAATTATTCCTAATGATGATTATACCGTCAAGAAAAGAAAAAAGCAATAGGTTGGGTTATTACAATATAAAAATATTGTGAAAAAATTACAAGGATGGATTCGCTTTTCTGCGAAACAAAATGGAAGAACTCGCTTACAAAATTTTACAAATGAAGTGCCGTTACGACGGCATGAAGTATTGCCATGCAATATGACGTACTGAGCTGCGCTCAGTATGAAGCAAAGTTTGCCACCTATGTTCCGCAGAACACTTCATGAGCGACGCGTCTTCATGTGCGGAGCACGCTTCTCTTGCCGAAAGGCAAACTTCATTGAAAAAGCACTTCCGAGGAAGTGCTTTTTCTGGTGGGAGAGGGTGGATTCGAACCACCGAAGTCGTTGACGACAGATTTACAGTCTGTTCCCTTTGGCCGCTCGGGAACTCTCCCATATTCACTTTTCGCGCCCCTAAAATGCGTGGAGCTGGTGGACGGACTCGAACCCCCGACCTGCTGATTACAAATCAGCTGCTCTACCAACTGAGCTACACCAGCGTTGGACGCTCGAATAATATATCATATAATAAAACACTCGTCAATAGGCAAATCAAAAGATTTATCCGGTTTTTCAGTCTGACTTGGCGGCAGGGACTTCTTCTTTTGCTGCCGGTTCTTTAGTCTCCGGTTTAACATCGCCAAGGTTTTTCCACAGCTTGATAACGCCGTTGTCATTGAGCATTTTTACGCACATAATGGTGAGCGGAACAAGAAAAACCCCTATAAAACCGAACAGTTCTAAGCCGATATATATGCCCATAAGGGTTACAATCGGACGGAGTCCGAGGTTGACGGAAACAAGCTTCGGCTCAAGAATCTGCCTGACGACATACATCAAAACCAAAATCACCAACAGCCCTATGCCAAAGCCTGTGCTGCCCGAAAGCAGGGAATATAACGCCCATGCAAATACTGTGCTTGGACCCAAATACGGAATGAGGTCAATCATGGCAATAATTGTCGCCGTTGCGAGCAAAAAATTTGATTTATAAAGCCCGGCCATTCTTAAAACAGCCAACCCGAGAAGCATTTCACAAAAGGCGATAAACATCAAAATCGCGTATGCTTTAACAAGCTTGCCGACAGAAGAAAACATAGTCCTTTTTGTAAGTGAAACCGCGTCTCTTTTGCTGCGCGGCAATTGGCGTTTGATAAAATTGATAATCCTGTCATAATCAGAAGTTAGAAAGAAACAGGATACAACAACGATAAGCACTGCAATAAAAAATTTAGGCAGCATCTTTGCTGTGGACCAAACGCCGCCAAGCGAAGAGGATATACTCGAAAAATTAAATTTGAATCCGGTTTTTGAGTTAAGTTTGTTATACAGGTCGGTAATCCATGTATCCAAATATTTTTTGATTGACACCGGCAGGAAGTGAACTGCGTTTATCAGCGTTGTTTCTGATTTTTTATAAAAATCGGGGAGGTCCTTGACATCGACCATAAATGTTTTTATAAGTCCCTGGATTTCCGTTTCAATCTTTATGCCAATCAGCATAATGATGCTCAGTATAACAGCCAGCAGCGCGAACACGCAGAGAAAGGAAGCCGCGCCTTTTTTAATCTTTGTCTTTTTAACAAGAAAGTTGATTGGCCTTTGCAGCCCCATAGCGACAAACAGGGCAAACAAAAACGGAAAAAACAGCCAAAAGGCATACTGCATAAACAGATAATACAATCCGAAAAGAAATATTACGTAGATTGAATTGATTAAAAAGTTTTTTCGCTTATCAATCTCTGTCATGGCAGCCACCTTCTGGAATCCATTTTTATTAACAATTATATTGTTTTATCCATTATATCAAAAATCATTATAAACTCAATATTATTTAAAAAGTTTTCGGATTTTTCAGTCCGCAGTCTTGGCTGGGACTTCCGTCTCAGTTATCGGCTCTTTCGGTATCGGTTTAACATCACCAAGGTTTTTCCACAGCTTGAGCGCACCCTCGTCATTCAATATTTTTACCAGCATAATGGAAATCGGAACAAGGAAAAGCCCTATAAAACCGAACAGCGTGACACCTATATACATGCCCATAAGGGTAACAATCGGAGGCAAACCCAAGTTGACAGCAACAAGCTTTGGTTCGACGGTTTGCCTGATTATATAGATAATTATATAAAGCACCAAAATCCCGATGCCAAAGCCTGTATTGCCGGAAAGCAGGGAATAAATAGCCCACGGGATTAAAACGGTGCCCGTACCAAAAATCGGGAGAATGTCAACTACGGCGACAATAACCGCGGTGGCAAGCAGAAAACTTGCTTTGTAAAGCCCGAACATTCTTAATACATTCAAACCGATAACCATTTCGCAAAATGTCATACACATCAAAATCGCATAAGCTTTAACCAGCTTGCCGACAGTTGAAAACATGGTTCTTTTTGTAATAGAAACCGCGTTTCTTTTGCTGCCCGGCAATTGGCGTTTAATGAAATTGATAACTCTGTCATAATCGGAAGCTAAAAAGAAACAGGAGACAACGGCGATAAGTACCGCAACAAAAAACTTCGGCAGCATTTTTGCCGTGGACCAAACGCCGCCCAGCGAAGAAGATATACTCGAAAAATTCAGGTTGAATCCGGTTTTTGTGATAAGCTTGTTATATAGGTCGGCAATCCATGTATCAAAATACTTTTTAATGGCGGCTGGTAAAAAGCCGATTGCGTGCAGAAGTGTTGTTTCGGATTTTTTGTAAAAATCGGGAAGGTCCTTGACATTAGTCATAAATGTGCTGATGAGTCCCTGAATTTCCGTTTCAATCTTTATGCCAATCAGCGAAATGATCCCAATAATAACGGCCAACAGTCCGAAAACGCAAATGAAGGAAGCCGCGCCTTTTTTAAGCTTCGTCTTTTTGACAAGGAAATTGATTGGACGCTGTAAACTCATTGAGACAAACAGGGCAAACAAAAACGGGAAAAACAGCCAAAAGGCATATTTCATAAACAAACAGTAAAATCCGAAAAGGAATATCACATAGGTTGAATTAACTAAAAAGTTTTTTCGCTTATCTGTCTCTGTCATGGCAGCCACCTTCAAAATTTCACAATATTAAAAAACATATTGTTTTATATATTATACCAAAAATTATTTTAAACGCAACATTATTAAAATTTAAAAAATAGTTTTTTTAAATTTGCCCTTTATTCCGCGGGTTCTTTGTGTTAGAATGGTGTATCTATTCAGCAAGTCAGCAAGTCAGCAAGTCAGCAAGTCAGCAAGTCAGCAAGTCAGCAAGTCAGCAAGTCAGCAAGTCAGCAAGTCAGCAAGTCAGCAAGTCAGCAAGGAGGCGTAAAGAATGTATGTTGCGTTAATGGGTTACGGTGTGGTCGGCTCCGGCGTTGCCGAGCTTTTCACAAAGAATCATGACAGCATTGTTAAAAAAAGCACTCAGGCGCAGCTTGAGCTCAAATATATTCTTGACCTTCGGGATTTTCCGGGGGATGCGAATGAAAAACTTTTTACCAAAAGCTTCGATGCCATATTAAATGACGACGAAGTCAAAATAGTGGTGGAAACCATGGGTGGTCTTCACCCTGCCTATGAATATACACTCGCTTGCTTAAAAGCGGGCAAAAGCGTCGTCACCTCAAACAAAGAACTGGTTGCCACAAAGGGTTATGAACTCTTAAAAACGGCGGACAGCATGAATGTGAACTACCTTTTTGAGGCAAGCGTAGGCGGCGGTATCCCGATTATCCGCCCAATAAGCCAGTGCCTCGCGGCCAACGAAATCAACGAAATCGCCGGCATACTTAACGGAACAACCAACTTTATTCTGACAAAGATGATAAACGAAGGCATGAGTTTTGAGGCGGCGCTTAAACTCGCGCAGAATAACGGCTATGCCGAAAAAGACCCGACCGCCGATGTCGAAGGGCATGACGCCTGCAGAAAAGTCTGTATTTTGGCATCGCTTTGTTTCGGGAAGCATGTTTATCCGGACGAAATTCACACCGAGGGGATAAGCAAAATAACCCTTGCGGATGTGGACTATGCGCGCTCCTGGGGCGGTGTCATCAAGCTGATCGGCAGGGCGGCAAGGGTGGATGAAGACCATATTTCCGCAATGGTAAGCCCTGCATTTGTGCAAAAGCACAGCCAGCTTGCGAGTGTCGATGATGTTTTCAACGCTATTCTGGTGCGCGGGGATGCTATAGGCGATGTTGTTTTTTACGGCAGGGGAGCAGGCAAAATGCCGACCGCAAGCGCCGTCGTCGCGGATGTGATTGACTGCGCGAAGCATTTTGACATGAAAAAGGTATACGGCTGGGCGGACAGCATCAAGGGCTATGTCATCGATTACCTTGATGTCGAAACAGCTTTGTATATAAGAGCAAAGGCAAAGGATAATGACGAAGCCATCGAGGCCGCTGTCAAAACCTTCGGCAACATTAAAATCCTTTGCAGGGAAGGCGCGCCGGCGGATGAAATAGCGTTTGTGACAGCACGCGCCACAGAAAGAGAACTGCGCAGAAAGCTTGAAAAAATAGAGAACATTGAACCGCTCTCCGTTATCAGAGTAACGGATTATTAAAACAATTGCAGATTAGTTACAAACAAGCATTTGTTTTAGATGTCTAACATCAAGCATCTAAAATCTAATATCTAAATTCGGAGGAAAATGTATGGCACTTATTGTTCAAAAATTCGGAGGAAGTTCCGTCGCCAATGCCGACCGCGTCATGAATGTCGCGCGTATCGTGACGGAAACCTACAAAGCGGGCAACGATGTTGTTGTCGTCGTCTCTGCCCAGGGGGATACAACCGACGACCTGATTGACAAGGCGAAGGAAATCAACACGAAGCCTTCCCGCAGAGAGATGGATGTGCTGCTCTCCGCAGGCGAGCAGATATCGATTGCCTTGCTTGCGATGGCTATCGAAACGCTGGATGTGCCCGTTTGCTCGCTTTTAGGCTGGCAGGCAGGTTTCCAAACCAGTTCAACTTATGGCAGCGCAAGGATTAAATCTGTTAACACCGAACGGATTCTGACAGAACTTGACAAGAGAAATATTGTTATTGTCGCAGGCTTTCAGGGCATCTGCAAATATGACGATGTCACCACACTCGGGCGCGGAGGTTCGGATACAAGCGCCGTGGCGATTGCGGCCGCGATGAACGCGGAGCGCTGCCAAATCTTTACGGATGTTGAGGGCGTTTACACCGCCGACCCGCGCAAGGTTAAGGGCGCGAAAAAACTGGAAGCGATTACCTATGACGAGATGCTCGAGCTTGCGACGCTCGGCGCTCAGGTTTTAAATAACCGTTCGGTTGAAATGGCAAAAAAATACAATGTTGAGCTTGAAGTTTTATCAAGCCTTAAAAGAGTACCAGGAACAATAGTTAAGGAGGTTGTAACAGTGGAAAAAATGTTAGTCAGGGGCGTTACCAAGGATTCGAATGTTGCCAGAATATCAATTATAGGGGTGCCGGATGTCCCCGGTGTCGCGTTCAAGCTTTTCGGCAAACTCGCGGCCAAAAATATCAATGTGGACATTATTCTGCAGTCCGTCGGCCGCGACGGCACAAAGGATATTGCCTTCACCGTCAGCCGCGAGAACGCTCCGGTTGTGCTTGAACTGCTTGAGAACTCCCTTGATTTTCTAAAAGGGCTGGAAACAGTTTGCGATATGGATGTCGCGAAAATCTCCATTGTCGGCGCCGGCATGCAGACGCATGCAGACACAGCCTCCAAAATGTTCGGAGCTCTTTTCGAGTGTGATATAAACATTCAAATGATAGCCACAAGCGAGATTAAAATATCCGTTTTGATTGACGCGAAAGATGCCGACCGGGCTGTTGAAGCGGTGCACAAGGCGTTTATACCGGAAGAATAAAGCCAATATTAACAAAAAAGACTGCCTCAAATCGATTTTGGTTTGAGACAGTCTTTTTCTTCCCTATAAAATCAGAACGATGTTGAAAACGCGGCGGTGAAGGCGTTATAGGTGCCGTCAGCAGCGGGTTTAAGCCTGGCAAATGTGTGGTCTTCCGACATTGTGCCGCCTACAACAAAAACCGTGTAGCCGTTTAAGCAGCTTGCCGCTCTCGGCATATCATCTTTGGTGCCGGCAAGAGCAGTCAAATTAACGGTGTCCCCGAGTTCGTTAATAAGCAGTAAAAATCCGTCCTGCAGGCCTAAATTGCCGATTGCCTGAAAATCCCTGTTGTTTGATTCCGTGGCGCCAACCAGCGCATAGCCGCCGTTAACAGCGGTTATGCCGGTAAATCTGTCATCTAAAAAGCCGGCGAACGGTTTTGCCCAGCCAATCGTGCCGTCGCTGTTGAATTTCATCATGAACGCGTCGAAACCTCCCGCGTTGAAAAAGGTCTTGAAACTGCCGTCATTTTTTATGTTTATAGAGTATCTGCCTGCCACAACGCAGCCGCCGTCCGGTGAGGGGGCAACGGAGGTCATTTCATCAATTCCGCTGCCGGAAATGGGTTCTGCCCATTTGAAATTTCCGCTTCTGTCATATTTAAAAATAACCGAGTCCGTTTGACCTCTGCCGGCAAGGGTTTTAAAATCTCCGTCGTCCGACATGGTCAGGCAGCCCGCGAAAATATCGCCGTTGCTGTTAACCGCTATGTTTTCAAAGTTATTGTGCATCGTGCCGGATAAAGCCCTTTTCCAGCGCGGAGAGCCGTCGCTGTCATATTTTATCAGCACGGCTTTGATAGAATCCGGTTTCAACCCTGCGAAATCGCCGTTCGAGGATTCTGTTTTGCCGCCAGCAACATATCCGCCATCCGGCGTCGCCGCAACAGAGCTGAAATATTGACCCTTTGAACCTCCGACAAGTTTAGTCCATACAAGACTGCCGGAGGAGGAGTATTTTACCATAAGTGCCTGAAGACCCTGACCCAACTTAACGCCAAGGTCGGAGGATTGCGTATCGCCGACAACGATATAACTTCCGTCCGCAAGCCGGGCCAAAGCATTAAATTCAACGCCGTTGTCTCCGCCGAGGAACGCGCTCCATTCAACTCTGCTGCTTTTATCATATTTAACAAGCATGCCTTTTGTGCCTTGCCAGGCGGGGTTGGCCTTTTTACAGTCGCCGTTTGCGGCGCCGAAAATGCCTGTTGCCGCGAATCCTCCGTCGGGGGTAGCGACAACGCGAGCAAACATATCGTTGCCGGAGCTGCCGAAGGCGGTTGCCTTATCCAAAGAAATGCCGTTAAGCACAGTTTTTGACACTTGAGTTTCGGTTTTATATACATCGGTGACAGTGCTGCTTTCATTTGAAGGCAGCCCGTTGCGCCAGGTGTTGTCTTCGGGACCCAAAGCCTGCAGCGTGGTATAACTGCCGGTGGTAGTGGTGTTATTACCGCCTCTGCTGCATGATGTTAAAATGCCTGTAAACAGGGTCAGCGCAAAAACAGCGGCCAAAATTTTTTTCAATTTAATTTTCATGAAAACGCATCCTTTTGTTAAAATATATGCTGATATTATAGCACGATTATTGCTGTTTTTCAACTTTATGTTTTATACTTCCGGGTCGAGCAGAAGGATAACATCGTCATCCGTCCTTCAGGTAATCCGGCAAAATACTGTATTCCCGCAACAGGTCGTCAAAGGTATAATAGCGGCAGTTCGCAGGACTTGTGGACGGCAAGGCAGCCGCCTCGATGCCGGTTTTCGGCAGGCAGTATTTTTTATAAAGCTGCGCCGCCTTCGTGCCGGTGGTAAAAATTGCCTTGATATCCGCGGCGTTTAACAGGATGCTCAAATCGTTGGCAACAGGCTCTTTTATGCTGCTGTCGTCGGCGCCGTCTATTTCGCAGCTCGCGAGCACATCCCACAAAGCGATGCCGTGCCGAAGCAGCAAAGCCTTGCGTTCATCGTTTGAAGCGGGCAGCGGTTCGTTGAGCAAGCCGCTCAGCACCCGCCAGAACCTGTTTTGCGGGTGCATATAATAAAATTCATGCTCGCGTGACTTGGGCGACGGCATCGTGCCCAAAATCAGGATTTTCGAGTTTTTGTCATATACCGGGGTAATGGTATGGTATATTTTCATCAAGCGTTCTCCATAAAAGTACTGTATTTTTATTATATCATAGCAAGTGTTATTTGCAAATTATCGGAAAGTAAATATTCCCAAATAAAGTACGCAATCTCTCCACCGCTCACGCGGTCCCCCCAACCTTTAACAAAGCAGGTAAAAAAGGTGGAGCGGAAATCTCTTTCCGCCCCGCTGATTTTTCGTTGTTAATCTTTCCGCTTTGCCGCCAGCCGTTGGAACACTTTCACCACTTCCACAATCGGGATAATCGAAAACGCCAGGCACATAGCCGTAAAATACTCTCGCATCGAAATTTCGGTAAATCTGAAGGCTGATCTGAGGACGGGCACATAAATAACCGTTGTTGTTAAAATGAGCGACCCGAAAGTTGACAGATAAAGGTAAATGTTGTGGCTGCCCATTGCTGCCATGGCGAATACGGAACCTCTTTGTGAGCGCATGTTGAAGGAGTGGAAGATTTCGCACATGGACATGGTCAAAAACGCCATCGTCATGCCGTCCGCGCTTTGCGCGATTTGCCAAACTCCGTTCTGAAGACGCTCACCGATAAAATACGCCGCAAGAACAAGCATTGTAACAATTACACCCTGATATAAAACATCTAACCCCATGCCGCCGGCGAAAATACCGTCCTTTGCCGCGCGCGGGCTGCGCTTCATAATGTCATGCTCCGCCTTTTCCATCCCCAAGGCAAGGGCGGGGAAGCAGTCGGTGACAAGGTTTATCCAAAGCAGGTGAACGGGGTAAAGGATATTAAAACTCAGAAGGGTTGCTATAAAGATTGAAAGCACTTCGCTCAAGTTTGAGCCCAGCAGAAACTGAATCGCTTTGCGGATATTGTCGTAAATTTTTCTGCCTTCGGCAACGGCATGGACGATGGTCGCGAAGTTGTCGTCCGCCAGCACCATGTCGGCCACATTCTTTGTGACATCTGTGCCGGTGATGCCCATCCCCACGCCGATATCCGCGCACTTGATGGACGGCGCGTCATTGACCCCGTCGCCGGTCATGGCGGTTATCATGCCTTTAGTGCGCCAGGCTTTGACGATACGCACCTTGTGCTCGGGCTGAACCCTGGCATAAACATATATTTGGTCAACCCTTTTCGCGAACTCTTCGTCGCTCATTTCGTTCAGCTGCGCGCCGGTTATAGCCTCCGCGCCGTCGTCAATAATGCCGAGCTCCATCGCGATAGCAACGGCCGTATCACGGTGGTCGCCCGTTATCATCACCGGGGTAATGCCTGCCTCGCGGCATTCCGCAATCGCCGCCTTTACCTCCGGGCGTATGGGGTCAATCATCCCCGTTAAGCCGATAAATACCATGTCTTTTTCCAGGTCTGCCGGTTTAAAGGATACCGGCAGCTTGGGATATTTTCTGTACGCGGCAGCCAGAACACGCAGCGCCTTGCCTGCCATCCGGTGATTTTCGGCTTTAATTCGGTTGATATGCTCTTCGGTTAAAGGCACCGCTTTACCGTCGACATCAATGAATGTGCATTTTTTCAATATTTCATCCGGCGCACCCTTTGTGTATTGAAAGAAGCTGCCGTCCTGCTCATGAACCGTTGACATCATTTTTCGCATGGAATCAAACGGCGCCTCGCCCACTCTGGGTTGGTCGTCTTTCAGGTCGTTTTTATCCATTTCCAGCGTCAGCGCGTATTTGACAAGTGCAGCCTCGGTCGGCTCGCCGGTAATGCCTCCGTCCCTGTCCAGTTCGGCATCCGTGCAAATAGCCATGGCATGCGCAAGCAGCATTTCATTCGAAGCGTAATGCTCAACAACCGTCATTTTGTTTTGGGTCAGTGTACCTGTTTTGTCGGAGCAGATAATCTGGGTGCAGCCCAGTGTTTCCACTGCCGTCAGTTTGCGGATAATCGCGTTTTTCTTGGACATATTGGTAACGCCGATTGAAAGGACGATGGTAACCACCGCGACAAGCCCTTCGGGTATCGCCGCGACCGCCAAACTGACCGCAATCATAAAAACATCAACCGCGAAGGGTATGTTGACAGGTTCGCCGTTAATCATCTGCATAACCAGCCGGAAGGCGAAAATGAAAACACAAATGCCGATAACAAGAAAACTGAGGATTTTGCTGAGCTGATTGAGTTTGATTTGAAGCGGCGTAAGCCCTTCCTCCGCGTTTGCTATCGCGTCGGCGATTTTACCCATTTCCGTGTTCATGCCGGTGGCGGCAACAACTGCCTTGCCTCTGCCGAAAACCACTGTGCTGCCCATATAAACCATATTTTTACGGTCGCCTAAAGAAACCTCTCCGTTTTCGCCGCCAGTCAGTTTTTCGACAAGTTTGCCCACAGGAACGGATTCACCCGTCAGTGCCGCTTCCTCAATTTTCATGCTCGCGCACTCAAATATCCGGCAATCAGCCGGTACCGCGTCGCCTGCTTCAAGCAGAACCACATCGCCGGCAACAAGATCCTCGCTTTTAACGCTTTCTATTTTACCGTCACGCAGAACCTTAGAAGTCGCAGCAGCCATTTTCTGCAGGGCTTCAATCGCTTTTTCCGCCTTGCTTTCCTGATAAACCCCGAGAATCGCGTTGATGACGACAACCGCTAAAATAATAAGGACATCCGCGGGAAACTTTTTATCAATAACCGCAATAAAAGCCGAAATAGCAGCCGCGGCTATCAGAATAATAATCATCGGGTCAAGCATCTGCTTAACAAACCGTTTTATCAGTGAATCTTTTTTTGCCTCGTCAAGCTTGTTTTTTCCGTCACGGGCAAGCCTTTTCGCCGCTTCGGCAACCGTCAAGCCGGCTTCGGAACTTTTGACTTCGGCGAAAACCTCTTCGATTTGCTTAAGATAGAACTTCATAAAAAATCAAAACCTTTCTATTTAGCGAAGCAATAAAATTTCAAGTATGGAAGTATCTTGGAAATAAAAAGACCTTTGGCAGACAAAAACCATCTGCCAAAGGTCTTGCTTCCCATAAGGCCACTGCCAGCCGAAAATTTTCGACGGTTGTTGACAGGCGGGTCAAGCTTTGGGATTGCCAAAGCTTTCAAGCTACTCCCCTTTGATATTAACCGGATAACGGATATAACAATAACACAACTTATTCAACAAATCAACTGTTTTGCCGCATTATGACCGGTGGATTGCCCTTGCTTTTAATTGTTCATTCCTATATAATTTCATTTTGGCGGACAACCCGGACGCAAACACATCACCGTTCGCCTTTTTGGGGGAATCATGTTTAAGTATCTGAACAAGGGCAAGGCGTTTTACACTTCGCTGCTGAAGCTGGCGCTTCCGGTCGTGCTTCAAAATGTGCTGAACAGCTCGCTGGTTATGGTGGGTACATTCATGCTTGGGCAGCTTGGCGAAACCGAGATTGCCGCCGCTACGCTTGCCAACACACCGTTTTTTGTTGTTCTGCTGATGGTTTTCGGTTTTCAGAGCGGGTCAAGTGTGCTGTTTTCACAATACTGGGGCAAAAAAGATATGAAGTCCATCAATAAAATTCTGGGTATCGGCGTTTACGCCTGCACCGGGATTACTTTTATTTTTTCGCTTACTTGTTTTATTTTCGCCGGAAAAATTATGGCAGTCATCAACCATGATCCCGAAATAATCAGGCTTGCTTCGCAATATATGCGGATAACGGCGTTTTCTTATGTGCTGAATGCCGTGTCAGTCGTTTATATCAGCGCGCAGCGCAGCATGGAAAACCCGAAACTCGGGCTGATAATCCTTACAAACACCACGGTGATTGACACAACGCTGAGTTATATCCTGATTTTCGGCAAGCTGGGCTTTCCCGCAATGGGTGTCAAAGGCGCAGCATATGCGGTGCTGACCGCGCGTATTATCGAATTTATTATTACCATGAGTTACGCGTTTTTCATTCAGGGCAGGCTGAAGCTGGACCTGAAAAGACTGCTTCGCCCCGGCAAAGAGTTTATTCATGACTTTATAAAATATTCAGGCCCCGTCGTGCTCAACGAAGCAATCTGGGGGCTCGGGTTTTCTCTTTACAGCGTCATTTACAGCCTGATGGATAAAAGTTACCTTGCGGCAAACACTGTTGCAGGGAACATAGAAAGAATAACTAGCTCCGTCACCTTCGGCTTTGCCGTTGCCGCCGGTATTATCATCGGCAAATTAATCGGCGAGGGGAAAGAAAGAGAGGTGCAGGAAACCGGCAAGACTTTCAATATTTTATCCGCTATGATCGGCGTTTGCCTGAGCGGAATTCTTCTGCTTTCTGCGCCGGTTATTATCGAAAAATTCAACCTGCCGGCTGCTACAATAGATGTTATCCATATGTTTATTGTTGTTATGGCTTTTCTTATTCCCTTCCGCTGCAACTTGGTGGTCAACATTATCGGTACGCTCAGGGCGGGCGGGGACACCCGCTTTGTCTTTATGATTGACACCGGCTATATGTGGCTGATTTGCCTGCCGCTTGCGGCGCTTTTCGGTTTGGTGCTGCACCTGCCGGTCATCTGGGTTATTCTCATGCCGGTTCTTGAGGATGTTTTAAAGGGTGTGAGCGGACTTATCAGGTTTTTATCCGGTAAATGGATAACCAATGTGACCCGTTCCGAAGCGATTACGGGTGATGAGGTGATTGACAGCCAAATCATCACACATGTGGAAATTTAAGCAATAAAAATGTGCATAAAAAATGACGGTTGGTTTTACATCAACCGTCATTTTGTTATTTTAAAAGTAATTTTCGTTTAGCCGGCATATACCCCGGCGTAAGTCCCTTTCCGGGTTCGATATTCTTCTGCCTTGCCGACAGTTTATTGTTTATTATCGTTTCTTTCCAGCCATTTCAATATAAAATAGCTCGCAAAGGCAATCACAACCATCAGCACCAAAAAGGCGGGGTATGAAACCTTCCAGCTGAACCGGCTGGTCATCATCGACCATTCCGACATACCCAAAATACCGGATATCAACGTAAGAGGCATGAATATGGTTGTAATAACGGTCAGCCTTTTGACGGAATTGTTGGTTGCGTTTGCGGATATCGCGATATCATTATTGATGATGGCGAGATTTGTCTGAATAAGGTTTGTCACCATTTCACGGTAGATTTCGGTAATCTCAAAAAATTTGGTGACATGGTCATAAATATCGTTGTAGTGGATAATCGCCTTATCAGGAATCAAGTTGATGTCATTACGGCAGATTTTAACCAAAATCTCTCTTTCATGAAACAGGCTCTTCCTTAAGGACATAAGCGATTGCCGGATTTTTTGGAGCAGGGTGTGGTCGAAAGCGCTGTGATTTTCCGTCATAATATCTTCAAGATAAGCAAGGTTGTCGCCGACAGCTTCAATCGCGGTAAACTTATCATCCACAATATGGTCTAAAATGACATGCATCGCGAATGACGGGCCCATTTTGGCGTTGCGCATTTCACGCTCCATTACAGCTTTAAATTCTTTTAAAACTTTGGGATTGTTTTTTTCGGCTCTTGTTACCGTTACAAGAAAATTTTCTCCGACAAGCAGATTTATCTCGTTTATCAGCACAACCTTGTCCGAATATAAAAAGGTGTTAAATAAAACCTGCAGATAAGTTTCATATTCGTTTATCTTTGGAATTTGGTCATCGTCCAGGCAGTCTTCCAAAGAAAGGGCGTGAATCTTAAAAGGTTCCGCTAAAAGGTTAAGGTTTTCCTGTGTCGGTTCATAATAATCCAGCCAAAGGTATCCCTGCGCTTTGTCATCAAGTTTCTTCAAACCCTCTTCAAAGGTGTCCAGAGTATCTAATGTCCCTGATGTACCGATAAAATAAGTATCAAACCCTGTCAAGCATATCACTCCCCAAAATTTTACTCTTGCAAGATTATATCAAATTATTTACTTCTTTTCAACGCTGAGTTTCGGTTCGTATGTGTCAAGTAAAAGTAGGCAAAAAGTTTGAGGTACAAAAAAACCGGTAAAAATTGATGAAATAATCCGCCACCCTTGACAGTCAATCAGAAAAATAC
>Ga0118677_10002133_pt1 | contig 40463 bp, 31 predicted proteins | sample AliMusrvi5mmetaG_FD_86154 | JGI IMG/M metagenome (GOLD analysis project Ga0118677, IMG submission 86154) | reverse complement strand
TTTATCCATTGGTTCCATGTTTTTTGTTTCGCAACTCAAACTTACGGAACCTTAGCGAAGGATCAGCTATGTCTGGTCCTTCCTTTTTAACCTATATTTCAACTAAGTTTGGGACAATATCATCATTTATCCAATATGACACTAAATTAAGACTGCGAGCCTGAGTTTATCTGTATTGTTGCCAGCAGCCGGCTAATGTCTGTTCCGTGTCTCGATCCCGCGGATAAAATGCCAGTGGCCATCGACGAATTGAAAACCATCGTAGGTCTCGCCTGCGGGTATATAAAACTGGAATTGACCCTCCAACTGGGGATCCAGCGGCACGAGCCGATCGCAGACGATCATCTTGGCGGTATTGGCTTTTGTATCAAATTCACGATTTTTTGCATTCCATTTTTTTGATGTCGACAGGATCTGTTCTTCATATTTCAGCGACATGGAGGTTGAGGCTGAAAAGCGAAAGATGATCCTGCTCCTGCTGATGGTGTCGAAGTCGGGGAAAACAGGCAGGCCAAAACGGGGCGTATCCTGTTCATCGAAAGTGACAATGTCAATGACCTTTTGCGTAATACTGGCATTGTTGCCCGACCATCCGAGCAGCGTATAAAAGGTCTTTCCCGCGGCCGTCGTGCCGGTAATGGCCGTGTAATAAAGTGCAGCAAACCAGTGGTTGCAGTCGAGAATTGCAGTTTCAGGATCGGGAATTGAATCGGAATAGTCTCTCAACTGGTACACAACGGGTGATTTGCGATGCAGCAGTTTCAGGAAGCCAAAATATCTTTTCTTGCCATCCGAAGTAGGGAGATTCCAGTGATAGATCCTGAATTTACTGTCATCGGAACCTATTTTCGCGAGTGTTTTCAGTGATTCAAAGGGATAATCGTCGGCCGACGGAAGCATAAGCGCCTTCTGCAGTGCCAGGTAAAAATGGTCGTTGACGATATCTTTCAGACTGTCGGTTTCAGCCTTGTTGAGGGTTGCAACGATAGAGGAGAGGGAATCTTCAGCCTGTTTCATATTTCTGAATTCCTGGCCAAAAGCCGGGTTGTGACCCGCAAGCAGACCACCGGTAATGACGGCGGCAATCAGGAGATGTTTCGTCAGGTTCAGAAAGTTCAGCATCGTTGTATAAAGGTAGCCGGAATGAGCAAAAGTATGAAATCCGGCGTTAACCTTCATTAGCGGACCAAACTTTTATGCGTTATATATTGGATTAACTTTGCAAAAACTGAATCGATGAATCTGTCCGACCGTGTAAAATCATTTGAATGGCTGGGTGAGCGTCTCCGCGGGTATCATGAGAGCAGTAATGATCCCGGGGATAGTATACTGTCGGGTGCAGCAGCAGCTGCCTTTGCAGAGAACCCGTGGTTCACCCCCGGGCATACCAGGATAGCCCTGAACAGCCTTGGTGAATCCCTTCAGCCTGGAAATCTCGCCCGTTGGATTATCCCCTATGAAGCCCGGATCAACCGTCAAACCACAAGGAAACGGGTAGGAGTAGTGATGGCGGGCAATATCCCGGCGGTGGGATTTCACGATTTCCTTTGTGTCCTGCTGGCGGGTCATCAGTTTACCGGCCGGCTCTCCTCCTCGGATGCCAGGCTGATCCCTGCGATGGCCTCCATGCTCAGGGCAGAGTTTCCTGGCTGGCAGGATACCATTGCATTTACCGATGGGAAGCTGGAGAATTTCGATGTCATCATTGCCACCGGAAGTGACAACACATCCCGTTATTTTAACTACTATTTTGGCCGGTATCCAAGCATCATCAGGGGAAACCGTAATAGCGCCGCCATCCTTGACGGCCACGAGGATGAGGCTGCGCTGGAGCATCTTGCCGATGATATCATGCTGTTTTTTGGCATGGGCTGCCGGAGTATTTCGAAAGTTTTCGTCCCCGAAGGGTATGATTTTACCATGCTAATCCGGGCATTGCAGAAATATGCAGGATTTATCAATCATCATAAATATTGTAACAACTACGAATATAATAAATCCATCTTCCTGGTAAGCCAGACACCCTTTATCGATGCAGGGTGCCTGTTGCTGAAGGAAGACCGCGCGCTGGCATCGCGTATTGCGGTGCTGAATTATGAATACTGCCATTCCGTCGGGGAGGCAGAAAATGCAATTCAACAAGACAGAGAATCAATCCAGTGTGTCGTTTCAGGGGCCGCGCTGACCATCGCTGTGGTGAAGCCGGGAGAGGCCCAGTATCCCGCTTTATGGGACTATGCAGATGATGTTGACACCCTTGACTTTTTACTTTCCTGAGTTACAGATAAATTTTCTTTGGAAATCAAATAAAAATGATTAATTTTGCGCCCTCATTAAAAATACCATTTAGCAATGAAAAAAGATATCCATCCAAAAGATTACCGCCTGGTCGTATTTAAAGATATGTCGAACGAGTATGCATTTATGTCGAAGTCGACCGTTAAAACAAAAGAAACCATTCTGTGGGAAGATGGGAAGGAATATCCATTGATTAAACTGGAAATTTCGCATACCTCTCATCCGTTCTATACCGGAAAGATGAAACTGGTTGATACAGCCGGCCGTGTTGACAAGTTCAAAAGCCGCTATCAGAAGCATATTGACAGGAACGCAGCTGCAAAATAAGATACTACAACAATATTCCCTGAAAAGCCTTCGTTTTTTTGCGGAGGCTTTTTTTATTTAGTTTATTTCCTAATTTTGCATACAGGAAACCATAATCTAAACCTTATATAATTCTGTCGTGCCATGAATTACATCCTATTCGACGAAAATATTGTCCGGACAAACCTGCTGCCTCTCACCTTTGTACGCCCTGTGGCCGATATCCGTATCGGGATATTGACTATCCGGGAAAAATGGGAAAAACGGCTGAAGGCAACTACTTCCTCATTGACTGATAGTTACCTTGCTGCAAAATTTCCGATTTTGAAGGAAGCTGAAAATGTCCTGATAAACGGTTCGATCTGTCCGAATGATGAAATCATCGCTGCGATAAAAGCATTGAAACCCAACCAGACGGTGGTTTACAAAGATACCATTATCGCCCTTCATGTTACCGAGGATGAACTGGATAACCCGGGTGACTCTGCAGGCGGGGGGATTGAAGAGATCAAGATGGAGGAGGCTCCTTTAAAGATCAACCATACGTGGGAGATCTTCTCAAAAAACGATGCTGCCATCCTTGAGGATTTTCACCTGATCACCAAAGGCCGTAAGTCGCAGAAACTAAGTGACACCAACCGGGTGCTGGGTGCTGAAAACATCTTTGTTGAAAAGGGTGCCATTGTGGAATGTGCCATCCTTAATGGGACCACCGGTCCGATCTATATCGGCAAAGATGCCCACATCATGGAGGGCGCTGTGATCCGCGGACCATTTGCCCTTTGCGAAGGCGCCGAGGTGAAAATGGGGGCAAAAATCTATGGTCCCACCACCGTGGGACCCTTTTGCCGCGTGGGTGGCGAAATCAATAATTCGGTGCTGTTCGGCTATTCCAACAAGGCTCATGACGGCTTTATGGGACATTCTGTCATCGGGGAGTGGTGCAATCTTGGTGCCGACACCAACACCTCCAACCTGAAGAACACCTACGACAACGTACGCCTGTGGAGTTACGGCAAACAGACATTCATCAACACCCACCTGCAGTTTTGCGGACTGATCATGGGTGATCATTCAAAATGCGCCATCGATACAAACTTCAATACCGGCACGGTAGTTGGCGTTAATGCCAATATCTTCGGTTCCGGTTTCCAGCGCAATTTCATTGCCTCCTTTACCTGGGGGGGAACTGCAGGATATACAAACTACAGCATCAAAAAAGCCCTCGAAGTTGCCGAGATCGTGTTTAAACGCAGAAACCGGGAGCTGAATGAAATCGAGCGGGACCTTCTCACCAGTGTCTATAACATCACCCTCAAGAATAAATACCTCTAAACGGGCCTGAAACGATTCTGGCACATTAATTGCCTTTGTCACAATCCTGGCAATCATGCCAGTATTTGTGACATTTTGTCTATTTTAAAAAACGCAACCCCAAATGGAGCATAATTCATTGATGTTTTCAGATATTATAGATTCAGAAACCGAGTTTATCCCCCTGCTTTCATCTGAGGATGAAGAGGCCATGAACACGGAAGATGTTCCCGAGATACTGCCAATCCTGCCTTTACGTAATACAGTCCTTTTCCCCGGCGTGGTTATTCCCATCACTGTTGGGCGCGATAAATCAATCAAACTGATCCGGGAGTATTACAAGGGCAGCCGTATCATCGGCGTAGTGGCGCAGAAAGATGCCACGGTTGAAGATCCTGAATTTGAAGATCTGCACCCGGTCGGCACCGTGGCGCATATCATCAAGATACTGCAGATGCCTGATGGCAGCAATACCGCTATCATCCAGGGAAAACGCAGGTTCGCGATCAGGGAGATGATCCAGTCGGACCCCTATATCATGACCTCCGTGACCGCCTTTGAGGCGCCCGTCATCCCACAGGAAAACGGGGAGTTCAGCGCGCTCATCGCATCCCTTAAAGATCTTGCCATCCAGATCATTACCAAGTCGCCGAACATCCCGTCGGAAGCTGCATTTGCCATCAAGAATATCGAATCACCTTCCTTTCTGGTCCATTTTATCTCCTCGAACCTGAATATCGAGATTGCTGACAAGCAAAAACTGCTGGAGGTCTCAGATCTGACCGAGTGTGCCAACCTTGTGCTTACCTATCTCACCAAGGAGCTCCAGGTTGCCGACCTGAAACAGCACATCCAGAACAAGGTAAAGACTGATCTCGACAAGCAGCAGCGCGATTTTCTTTTGAATCAGCAGCTTAAGACGATCCAGGAGGAACTTGGCGGCAGTCCCAATGCCCAGGAGATAAACTCCCTTCGCGAGCAGGCGAAGGACAAGAAGTGGTCGAAAGAGGTTTCCGATGTATTTGAAAAGGAGATGGTCAAACTGCAGCGGATGCACCCGATGGCGGCTGAATACTCCATCCAGACAAACTACCTGGAAACCCTGGTTCAGCTCCCCTGGGGAGAATATACTGATGATAACCTCGACCTGGACCATGCACAGCAGGTGCTTGATGAGGACCATTTCGGACTGGAAAAGGTTAAAGAGCGTATCATCGAACATCTGGCCGTAATCAAGCTGAAGCAGGATCTGAAATCGCCCATCCTCTGCCTGGTAGGCCCTCCGGGCGTTGGCAAGACCTCCCTCGGCAAGAGCATCGCACGCGCCATTGGCCGTAAATACACGCGTATGTCGCTTGGCGGCCTGCGTGATGAATCGGAGCTGCGCGGACACCGCAAAACCTATATCGGCGCCATGCCCGGCAGGATCCTGCAGAGCCTGAAAAAGGTCAAATCATCCAACCCGGTGTTTGTACTTGACGAGATTGACAAGGTAATCGGCATGAATATCAACGGCGATCCACAGGCAGCCCTGCTGGAGGTACTCGACCCTGAACAGAATATCGCATTTTACGACAACTATCTTGAAATCGAATATGATCTTTCTCGGATCATGTTCATTGCCACCGCCAATACCCTGAGCACCATCCACCCCGCTCTCCGCGACAGGATGGAGATCATCGACATCCCAGGTTACCTGCTGGAGGAAAAGGTGGAGATTGCCACCAAACACCTGGTTCCCAAACAGCTCCGTGAGCATGGCGTTAAAAAAAGCCAGCTCCAGTTCAGCAAGGAGTTGCTGCAAAAGATCATCGAGGATTATACCCGTGAATCGGGCGTGCGTTCGCTCGAGAAAAATATCGCGAAAATCGTCCGGAGCAAGGTTAGATCAATTGTCTCCGACGAAAAGTTCAAAAAAAAGCTGGTGGATGCCGATCTTAAAAAAATCATGGGGATTCCAATTTTCCAGGCTGAAAAATATATTTCCAATGAAATTGCGGGTGTTGTAACCGGCCTGGCCTGGACCATGTCAGGGGGAGAGATCCTATTCATTGAAGTGAGTCTCAGCAGGGGCAAGGGCGACCTTACCCTCACAGGGAACCTGGGCGATGTGATGAAGGAGTCGGCGACCATTGCCCTGGCTTACCTGAAGGCCCATTCGGAGGTCTTTGGCATTGATCCCGACATTTTCCAGCGCTGGAATGTCCATATTCATGTTCCCGAAGGTGCCACCCCAAAGGATGGCCCGTCGGCGGGCATTACCATGTTCACGGCGCTGGCTTCGGCTTTTACCCAGCGTAAAGTCCGGCAGCGCCTGGCGATGACCGGTGAAATAACCCTCAGGGGAAAGGTGCTGCCGGTCGGTGGCATCAAGGAAAAGATGCTGGCAGCCCGTCGTGCAAACATGACCGATATTGTTCTTTCCAGGGAAAATCAGAAAGATATCGAAGAGATCAAGGCCGATTATGTTACCGGGCTTACTTTCCACTACATCGATGAGATGAAGGAGATCGGGAGTTTTGCTCTGCTTAACGAACTGGTTGATAATCCGCTGGTATTAAAATACTGAGATCACCCGCCAATTACCTGACTACCACCATTTTTTTCGAATCGCTGAAGTTACCGGCGGTCATCTTGATGACATATACACCCGGTGAGAGGAGCAGGTTTGCGAGTTGTATCCTGTAAAACCCCGGCTCCTGGCGGCAATTCACAGGGCAGTTGATCAACCTTCCGTTGCTGTCCATTACCGAGATATTGACCCAGGCGGCCACTGGCACCTCGTAGGAGACCATGGTGCTGCCCGAGAAGGGATTCGGTTCGTTCTGATAAAGCGTGAATCCTGAAGCTTTCCCCGGCGTCGTTACAGCATATATAGTAGCAGCCTGTTTAAGCAGGATATTCCTGTAGGGATCAAAAGTAACGGCAACCGGTTTCCTGGTAAATGTAATGGCATAAGCTTGGTGGTTCAGATCGTTCATGACTTTGACAAGCGTATCGGTCTGATTACTGAAACTCACCAGGAATTCAACAGGCATCTTAAAGAAGCCGGGATTCGTCTGGAGTTGGTTTACCAGCAGGGTCACCTTCCAGGATTCTGCCGCCAGGCTGTCGATCTCGAAGATGTTATGGTAAACAGGGTGGTTGGGGGAATAAACCCATTCCTTAAAAAACCAGTCCAGATCCTGTCCGGCCGACAGGCTCACCTTTGTGGCAAAGTCGGATGTAACAGCGTGCCGGAACATCAGGGCCGTATCGGTGGTATAATCGTGCATCGCCTTGAAAAAGAGTGAATCGCCCAGCACATACCTCAGCTGGAATAACACGCAGGCGCCTTTGTCATAGGTAATTGCCTGGTTATAGAGATAGTTGGCGGAGGGAGTATGGATTGCCCAGTCAGGCTGGTACAGGGGCCAGCCGGGGTTTGCCGAAAGGTAATAATTGGCGAGGTTGCCCATTCCCGATCTGTACATTGCATTGCCCAGCGAATGTTCCACCCACAGGTTCTGGCAAAATGTGGCAAACCCTTCATTTAACCACACATCAGCCCAGGTTCCGCAGGTGATAAGGTCGCCAAACCACTGGTGAGCATGTTCATGAACAAATATCTCTGTATTATTATAGGCCCCGGGCATCAGGTTGACCATCGACTGGTTTTCCATGCCTCCCCAGGCAAAGGAGTTGTTAAGTGTAGCAAAACCTATCTTTTCGAAAGGATACCGTCCGAATTTTGATGAAAAAAAGGTGGTTGCCGGGCCGATAATACTGTCAAGCAGCACCATGCTTTCTCCGTTCCTGTAGTACGCCATGATGGGAACACTGTCGGTGGGGGAGGAGGGATCGATCCAATAGCGTGTATGGATAAGAAAATTGATCTTAGAGGTAAGGGTGATCAGGTAGGTAGCAACCTGGATATCCGATTTCCAGTGGTAACTTATTGTATCGCCCGATATTGTTGAATCGGCGAGAAGCCCTGTTGATCCGAGCCTTGCCGTAAGCGGAACCCGTGCTGTCAGTTCCCACACAGCCTTGTCTGACGGGCGATCCCACGATGGCAGCCACTTACGGGCCCCCTCTGGTGGCGAGTCCGTAAACACCGTACCGTAAGAGGCATAAAATCCGTTGTCATTCACATTTTTATGCCCGTAACAGATTTCAACATCCAGGATCTCCCCCGGTTGATAACTCCTGTCAAGTTGTAAGGTCAGGGTGTCGTTCAGGTGCTGGAATGCAACAGCGGCCAGTCTGACAGAATCTATCGTCAGGGAAGTGCTGATGGCATTCAGCCTGATGGAACTGAGGACGGAGTCAACCTTCAGCGTTATCACCTCCTTTGCATGGAAAGTGCGTGGATAAGGATTCATGAAACACTGGTACAAACCTATATCCAGCTTGTATTTCAGTACATCATAACTGTGTTTCGTATAAAAATGGGAGGTATCGGCCGGAAACGGTGCAAAAGCATGCGCCAGACCCGGAATGAAGAGGCAGAGCCACAGCACTGCAAGAAAAAACGGCTTCATGGCTATTTTACAACTACCAGTTTCCTGTACTGAACGAAGGTGCCGGCAGTCAGCTTATACAGGTAGGTGCCTGCCTTCAACCCTGAACAATCGACGGTTACTTCATGCATCCCTGCATCCTGCAGGTCCCTGACCAGTTGCATGACCCTGATGCCTGGCAAATCGGTGATGTCAAGTTCAGCATACACGGGCTTGTCGAGATTGTAGCGGATCGTTGTCGCAGTGTTTGCCGGGTTGGGAGCATTCTGAAACAGGGTGACGGGGCCAGCGGAGGAGTTTTCATCAACACTCACCACGGTGGAACCGGCTTTCAGCACGATCTGGCGATTGGGGTCAAACTGGGCATAGACGGGTTGTTTGTTAAAAGTCCAGGCAAACTGCTGATAATTAACATCGTTCATCACTTTTACAGTGGTATCGGTACCATTCAGGAAATGGACCAGGATCTCCACAGGCATCTTGAAAAACGGGGGCGTGGTCTGAACCTGTTTGGCAAAGAAGTTCACCTTCCATAAGCCACCCCCGATATCCTTCATATTATAGGTATTCTGGTAAACGGGGTGATTCGGCTGGAAGATCCATTCATCGAAGAACCAGTCGTAATTAGCGGAGGTTACCTGGTTGACCTTTGCGTTGAAATCCTGGATGGTTGCCGACTGGAACTGTAACAGTGTATCGGCGCTGTAGCTTTTCATGGTTGCAAAGAAGAGGGAATCGCCCAAAACATAGCGCAACTGGTGCAGCACGCTGGCGCCCTTCATATAGGTGATGGAATAATCGAACAGGGTATTCACATTCGGCGTGGTCACTGCCCATGCGGGATCTGAGATAGCCCAGCCAGAGTTTGTCGACAGGTAATAGTTTGCGTCGTTATTGATACTGGTCTTATAGGCAGAGTAGCCACCATAGCTTTCATACCAGAATGCTTCGCACCAGGTGGCAAAGCCCTCATTCAGCCAGATATCGGCCCAGGTTCCACAGGTAATCATGTCGCCAAACCACTGGTGGGCAAATTCGTGGGCTGCCAGGCTTTCCTGCCAGCAGTTAGGGCATAGACTTGTCAGGGTCTGGTTCTCCATTCCTCCCCAGACGAAATCCGAATTCAGCGTGGCAAAGCCGTTCTTGGCAAAGGGATGTTCAATGAAATTCTGTGAATACCAGGTAGTCATTGCGGGTAGTATTGACATGACCGGGGCCGGGTTTTCGCCCAGGTTGAAATAGTATCGTAGCGGGATGCTGTCGGCGGGATTGCTGAGCTTATGCCAGTAGTTGATATTCACCTGGTAATCAACTTTTGAGGTCATAACCATCAGGTAGGTGGCTACATTCTGGTCTGAAATCCAATGATAGGTAAGGACATCACCGACGAGGGTCGAATCGGCCAGCCTGCCATTGGAACCCAGCCTAACGGAAGCTTTAACCTTGGCTGTAAGTTCAAAGAGCGCCTTGTCGGAGGGATGGTCCCAGCAGGGAAACCATTTCCGGGCACCTTCGGGCTCGGCATCGGTGAAGACAAACCCGGTATTCACATAAAAGGCGCCATCTGTCACGTTGTTATGATGGTAATAGATCTTCACGCTCGCCGTTTCGCCTGCCACATAGGTGCGGTTAAGCTGGACCTTCAGCGTATCGCTCGCATGGGTAAAGGATATCCCTGCAAGCCGCACGGAATCGATGGTCAGTGATACATTGTCGGCATTTAGTTTGATCTTGTTCAGGGCCGTATCGATTTTGAAATCGATGATCACCGAGCCGTTGAAGTTTTTCGGGTAGGGGGTAATGTAGCAGTTGTAAAGGTCAACACTCATGGTATATTTAAGCACATTGTATGAATGCGGAGGCACTGTTGCTACATTGCAGGGCTTACTGGCAACAAAACGGCCTGAAGATTTTTTCTGTGAACAGTAGTAGGCTCCGTTCTGTAATTTTTGTTCCTGTGCGCGCGAACCGGCTGCAAGAATCAGGAAAGCCGCAAACAAAAGGGTAAAACGTTTCATGAATGAGGATTTTGTGTGAAAGACTGATACAAAAATACTGATTTTCAGGTGAGCTCCGGCACAATATCGGGATATCTTTCAAAGTGATCGCGGATGCATGACAGGAGCCTGAAAAAAGATATGTTGTGAATATCCTCACTTAAAGAAAAAACAGATATTTTTGTGCCGCCCCTTATGAAAAAATCTGCCTTACTTTTCCTGTTATTTCCCGCGTTGCTGGTCTCCTGCACGAATCACGGCCAGCCGGAAGGCAAGTCGGTGTTCCGGTACAACGAGGCAGCCAATATCACCACACTCGATCCTGCCTTTGCACGCGACCAGACGATCATCTGGGCGACCAACCAGCTATTCAACGGGCTGGTACAGCTAAATGATGGAATGGTGATCCGCCCGTGTATTGCAAAGTCGTGGGAAGTTGCCGATTCGGGGCTGACCTATTCTTTTCATCTTCGCCGGGATGTTTATTTCCACGACAGCCCGGCCTTTCCCGGCGGTAAGGGGCGCAGGACAGTGGCTGGTGATTTTGTCTTTTCCTTTAACCGTATCACCGACCCCGCCGTGGCTTCGCCTGGCGCCTGGATCTTCAACATCGTAAAGGAGAATCCTGGAAAACCTGCCTTTGAAGCCCCCGATGATTCTACTTTTATTATCCACCTGCGGAAAGCCTACCCACCCTTCCTGAGCATGCTCAGCATGCAGTATTGCTCGGTATTGCCGCCTGAAGCCATTGCCTTTTACGGCGCCGATTTCCGCCGTAACCCGGTAGGAACAGGGCCGTTCAGGTTTAAAATGTGGCAGGAGGGGGTGAAACTGGTGTTGCTGAAAAATAATGACTATTTTGAGTACGAACAAGGTGAACGCCTCCCGCATCTTGATGCCGTGGCGGTCACCTTCGTTCCCGACAAGCAGTCGGCGTTTCTCGAATTCATCAAGGGAAACCTGGATTTCATCTCCGGGATAGATCCTACCTATAAGGACGAATTACTGACCCGGGAGGGGAAACTGCAGCCAAAATATGCATCGCGTATCAACCTTATCACCCAACCCTACCTCAATACAGAATACCTGGGATTTATGGTCGGCAAGGCCGGTCATGGGAATGCCTCCGGCATGGTTGACAAGCGCATCAGGAAGGCTGTCAACATAGCATTTGACCGTAAAAAAATGATCCGCTACCTGCGGAACAATATCGGGACCCCGGGTTACCAGGGGATAACCCCGAAGGGACTGCCATCCTTTGATTCAACAAGGGTTTTTAATGATTACGATCCTGACGCGGCCCGGAAGATGCTGGCCGCAGCGGGCTTTCCCGGCGGAATCGGCATGCCTGCCGTCACCCTGAACTCCACACCCGACTATCTCGACATCTGTAAATATATCCAGCACCAGGCAGCTAATCTCGGGATAGAGGTGAAAATCGAAGTCAGTCCGCCGGCCGCGGTAAAAGAGATGAAGGCAGAGGGGAAACTGGCATTTTTCAGGGCATCCTGGATAGCCGATTATCCCGATGCGGAAAACTATCTTTCCATGTTTTATTCCGCCAATTTCTCTCCCCAGGGCCCCAATTATACCCATTTCTCCAATGCTGAATTCGATCGTTTGTACGAGCGTTCGATGTCAACTGTTGATGATTCAACACGATACCAATATTACCGGCAAATGGAGTCGATCATGATGGAGGAGGCCCCGGTGGTCATCCTGTACTACGACCAGGTACTGAGGTTTGTACAGAAAAATATCGACGGATTGGGCAGTAATCCAATGAACCTGTTAACGCTGAAGCGGGTCAGAAAGAGACAGTAAGACCGTCATAAGCCAGCTTTACATTCGCCGGCAGTTCCCTGCCAACTTCTTCACTGGTCCCCATCTGGTGGCTGATATGCGTCAGAAACCCCTGTTCCGGTGCAAACTCCTTCATCAGGGCCAGCGCCTCTTCCAGGTTGAAGTGAGAATAATGCTTTTGTCTTCTCAGGGCATTGATTACCAGTATATTCGTTCCCCTTATCTTCTTCTTTTCCCGTTCGCTGATCTCAACGGCATCGGTAATGTATGTAAAATTCCCGATCCGGAAACCAAAGACAAAATTATGCTGGTAGTGCCGCGCCCGGATCGGGATCACCTTTTGGTCACCAACCATAAATGGTTCATTGATGATATTATGGAGATTTATTTTCGGAGCGCCCGGGTAAGGTTCTTTTGCGAAGGCATATGAAAATTCGGCCCTTATGGTACGTTGTACCTTTCGGGATGCGTAGACTTCAGCAGGCCGCCGGTTGATATAGTTAAAGGCCCGGATGTCGTCGAGGCCTCCAACATGATCCTTGTGTTCATGGGTGACCAGGATGGCGTCGATGGAGCGGATATCCTCGCGAAGCATTTGCTGGCGGAAATCTGGTCCACAGTCAATTACGATGTGTTTGTCACCCGTCATCACTGAAACTGATGACCTCAGGCGCTTATCGTGCGGATCGGCCGACTTACAAACCCCGCAATCGCAGGCAATGACCGGTACCCCCTGCGAAGTCCCTGTACCCAGAAAGGTTATCTGCATTTTTCAATATTTCTGCAAAGATAGACCCAATACAATTATGGAAACCATCAAACACCCATTATGGTCATAAGATACTGTATATTAACGTAATACATTCATGTTATTCCTTTATTGCCATCGTGCCGTCATGGTGTAATGGCGGTTAAAACTTTAAAATTTAACTGTTTACGACAAACTTCAACTTCATTATAAGATCAAATTCGAAAACATCCTGACTTTTTGCATTTTTTCCAGATTATTAACATTTGAGTCATACTTATCCGCACAGGGATGCGTTTGTAAGTTATTGCCGTGATTCTTGTATCGTTAACCAGTATTAAGTAACTTTGCAGGATCAGTTTATATTTATACAATTAACTGAAAAGTATGTTTCATAATCTCCGGATCAGAATTGGTCAGTATTATTTCAAAAAAGAACAGTCACAGTCGGCCCGTCAGTGTAAAATGACCAGCCTGCAGGATGCCAGGCGGATTGGGATCCTGTATACCCTGGATGAGGTTCCCGATTATGATTTTGTATCGGAGTTCGTATCCCAGCTTCAGGGAAAGCACAAGGAGGTGAAGGCGCTGGGGTTTGTTAAGAACAAAAACCTGATTCAGCGGTTTTTACCGAAAATATCCTATGATTTCTTTTCCAGGCGCGACCTGACTTGGTTTTATAAACCCATTCACACACAGGTTCGCGACTTTATTGAAAAGGAATTTGACCTGTTGATTGACCTGAGCATGCAGGATAATTTCCCGTTGAAATATATTTCGGGTCTCTCGAATGCCTTACTCAGGGTTGGTAAATTCTCGGAAGAGAATACAGAGTATTACGACCTGATGATTGATATGAAACCAACCATGACTACCGCTGATTATCTCGGACAGATACAACATTACCTTACAATTATTCATCCCCATGCGAAAAGGGTATAAAGACTTCAAAGGGACCGGAATGGCCATTGTGACTCCCTTTAAAAAATCGGGAGCCATTGATTTCGAAGCATATGAGAGGATTATCAACCATGCCATCGAAGGGGGCGTTGATTTTATTGTCGCCCTGGGCACGACGGGAGAATCCTCCACCATCCTGAAAAATGAAAAGAAGGCGCTGATTGAATTCTCGGTAACAGCGATCCGTAAAAGGGTGCCGCTGGTGATCGGGATTGGTGGGAACAGCACAGCCGAGGTGGTGGTTTCCATTCATGGAACTCCATTCAACGGTGTTAACGGCATCCTGTCGGTATGTCCGTATTACACAAAGCCACAGCAGGATGGGATTTACCAGCATTACAAGATCATCGCGGAATCAAGTCCCGTCCCTGTGATCCTGTACACGGTTCCCGGCCGGACAGCCAGCAACATCAGCGCTGCCACCACACTCCGCCTTGCTGCCGACTGCCCTAACATCGTGGGGATCAAAGAGGCCTCCGGAAACTTCGACCAGATCGGCCAGGTGATTAAAAACCGGCCCGACGATTTCCTTGTCCTGTCGGGCGACGACGGGATTACCCTGCCACTGCTTGCCATCGGGGCCGATGGAGTGATCTCGGTCACCGCCAATGCCTATCCAAAGGAATTTTCTGAAATGGTAAACCTGGGATTATCCGGGAAATTCAAAGCCGCCAGTGCACTTCACTACAAGTTGATTGATTTTACCAATGCACTCTTTGCCGACGGAAGCCCGGCAGGGATAAAGGCTGCACTTGAAATAAAAAAATTATGCAGTAACTACCTGCGATTGCCGCTGGTTCCGGTCAATCACGAGGTTTATTCACGGATTAAAAAACTAATTGACCAATTTGAATAGTCCTATGAAACAGTTTATACACGCTACGATCATCATAATTTTTGCCACCCTCACCTTAACCAGCCTTGGACAATCATCACGGAAACAGGTATTGGACAGTTTGTTCGGGAACAGCCAGGAAGTTTACTTTAGATGTATGATCCACGACAGGTCAGATATTCAAAATCTTACCAGGATAATTTCAATCGACAGGGTTAAAGGCAATGAGCTTTTCGCCTATGCAAACCGGAAGGAGTTCACCGCATTTATGCAGAGCAACCTGAGCTATACGCTGCTGCCGCATCCGGGAAGTTTACTGAGTGAAACCGAGGTAAATCCTTACGGAACAGGCAAAAGACCTCTGAATACCACCACATGGGACGCTTATCCTACTTATGATCAGTATGTAAGCTATATGGTTGGTTTTGCTGCGGCCCATCCAACGATCTGCAAGCTTGATACGGTTGGCACCTCCATTGAGGGAAGGCTTATCCTTGCAGTCAAGATCAGCAACAATGTAAACCAGGATGAGGCAGAACCCGAACTTCTTTATACTTCCAGCATTCATGGCGATGAAGTCACTGGCTATGTGCTGATGCTGCACCTGATCGACTACCTGTTGTCAAATTACGGCACCGATCCTGCCATCACCAATATGGTCAACACCACGGCAATCTTCATCAATCCGCTGTCCAACCCCGACGGGACCTATCATGGCGGCAACGGCAGCGTTCTTGGTGCCCAGCGGTATAATGCCAACGGCATTGACCTGAACCGCAATTACCCTGACGCTAAAGTCGGGCAGCACCCCGACGGCAATGCATGGCAGGTTGAAACCCAGGCATGGATGGCCTTTGCCGCGGCAAACCATTTTACCATGAGCGCCAATTTTCACGGCGGCTCGGAAGTGTTTAACTATCCCTGGGACACCTGGCCCAAGTTAGCTGCCGATGATGCATGGTGGCAGTTAGAAGGTCGCGAATGGGCCGATACCGTTCATAAATACAGCCCTGCCGGATACTTCACCGACGAAATAAATGGCGTTACCAACGGATATGCATGGTACGAGGTAAACGGCGGCCGTCAGGACTATATGAACTATTTTCATAATTGTCGTGAAGTAACGGTTGAACTATCATACACTAAAATACTTCCTGCCAGCCAGTTAATTACTTACTGGAATTATAATTATCATACCTTTCTCAATTATATAACCGAAACACATCATGGTTTTAACGGTATTGTAACCGACACTGTGACGGGTCAACCCTTGGCAGCAAAGGTTTACATTGCATTGCATGATATGGATTTTTCGGAGGTTTACTCCTCCCTGCCATCTGGATTTTATGCAAGGCCCATTGCCGAAGGCAGCTACAACGTGACCTTTTCAGCAGTGGGGTATTTTTCCAAAACCATCAGCAATGTGGCGGTTACCAAATGGAACACCACAAGCCTGAATGTTCAGATGAAGCCTCTTTCTTACGGACTTCCGGACAAGATGATCAATACGGCAATGATTTACCCGAATCCCTCGGATGGAAGTTTCAGACTTGTCATTCCCGAAGGTTCCGGAAGATCAGGCATTGTCGAAGTGACCAATACACTGGGCAGGGTTATATACACCTCAGCGATTGACTGTAGTACCGACAGGAAACCAGCAGATATCAGGGTTCCCGGGATTTTACCCGGAATTTACTTTGTGAAAGTTCAGGCAGGGGGCAGAATTTATCTGGATAAGCTGGTCATTAAAAATTAGAATCGCGGTTTACAGCCGGACTCCTATTCCAAAAATAACCCTGAAAAGTACCAGCGAGACCATGGTCACCACGATCATGCTCATCCTCATTTTAATAACCCTGGGTTCTTCATCGAAATACATATCCTGGAAGCCTACACTGCGAACCAGCAGCGGGATCAGGATCAGGATGCCGGTGATATTCAGTGTGGCATCAAAATAGCTGAATGAGGGGATTTTAATCAGCAGGATCAGGAAATTCCCGAGGATAAAAGGAATAAAAAACTGGCTGAGGATAAATTGAATCCTGTAGGACTTTCTCAGATCGTTAAAATAGATGTTTGACGAGTACAGAAAAAGCTGAAAGAGCAACAGGCCAATTGTAAACATGGCCACAAACACAAGGATCGAAAGGATAACTTTGCTTGTGTCAAGGACAAACATATAAAGGAATACATAGCCGAATCCCTTTCCCATGACGGCCCCGACCAGCAACTCCCCGAAGAACCTGGTCAGTGCATGAAAAATCATCCACAGGACCAGCAGGCGCAGGATGCCGGTTTCAGTAGCAACGGCAATATACAGTATCAGCAACAGCAGGGATATCACCGCCATGGAAATCGGCCCGGCGCTAAAAACCCCGGTAACCATATCGGTGGTCCAGTCAATTCCACGGATCAGGAAATCAACATCTTTATAATAGATCATGACAGGGATGTCGAAAAGCAACGCCACAAAGGCTGTAATAAAAAGGTGCAGCGTGTAGATGATCAGGTAGGCCAACATGAAAAGAAAAAAGGAATTGACCGAAATGATCGAAAAGGTTCCTTTAGGAAAATCGGGATGGAGGTTCCTGTCGAACTGAGGTAAAGAAAACAGAGTCCCCCGGTGAGCCAGAAATCGGAGCTTACGGTAGGCTATGTAATATTTCCTATGCTGGACAAGGGGACGGTCGGGCATCGGTTAAAATTTATCAGCAAAATCAGGGATCCTGCCCAGGGTATATTTACCTTCGTCCAGTTTTTTCCGGACATCGGAAAATGCATCGATCGTAATGGCAACATCTTCCAGGGTATGGGCGGCTGTTGGTATGAGGCGGAGCATGATGACACCCTTTGGAACGACCGGGTAAATGACCATGGAGCAGAAAATACCATAGTTTTCGCGCAGGTCAGCGATGATCTGGGTAGCTTCGATGGCGCCGCCCTGTAAAAACACCGGTGTAACGGGCGACTGGGTCTTTCCTATGTTGAATCCCTTTTCTTTTAACCCCGACTGCAGCGCCTTCACGATGGTCCAGAGTTTCTCGCGCAGTTCCGGGTGCGTACGGATCAGGTCGAGCCGTTTTAACGAGCCGACAACCATGGGCATTGGCAAAGATTTCGCGAAGATCTGCGAGCGCATGTTGAATGTCAGCGCCTTGATGATCCGTTTTTCACTGGCCACGAAGGCTCCGATCCCTGCCATCGCTTTGGCAAAGGTTCCGAAGTAGATATCCACGCCATCCATGACCTTCTGTTCCTGGCTCGTCCCTGCCCCGGTTTCTCCCATGGTGCCAAAACCATGTGCATCGTCGACCAGGAGACGGAACCCGTATTTGTCTTTAAAACCGAGGATCCCATTGAGGTTTCCAAGGTCGCCCGGCATGCCGAAGACACCTTCGGTAATCACCAGAATCCCGCCGCCGGTCTCATCGGCAACTTTCCTGGCATGTTTGATCTGGCTTTCAAACCTATCCATGTCATTATGGGGGAAGACAAATCTTTTCCCGATATGCAACCGCAAACCATCGAGAATACAGGCATGCGATTCGGAGTCATAAACCACCACATCGTGACGGTCGACCAGGGAGTCGATGATGGAGACCATGCCCATATACCCGAAATTCAGAAGATAGGCGGCCTCCTTGTTTTCAAAGGCAGCAAGTTCGCGTTCGAGCTGAATGTGATAGTCGCTCTGACCTGACATCATGCGGGCTCCCATGGGGGCAGCAAGTCCGAACTGCTCGGAGGCATCCTTGTCTATTTTTCTGACTTCAGGATGGTTGGCCAGGCCAAGATAATTGTTCAGACTCCATACAAGTACCGGTTTTCCACGGAAATACATGCGGTTTGAAATGTCACCTTCCAGTTTTGGGAAATAAAAATAACCATACCCCTGATCGGCAAACTGGCCAAGAGGCCCCATATTTCCAGATACTTTTTCGAAAAGATCCACGGTTTTACAAATTTAGTGAGACGATAAATGATTGAGTTTTGAACTGCAAAAGTACCAAAAAACAAATACTTTTTCATAGTTGAAACCGTTACTCATTGAGAACATTATGATATTTCCATCAAAAGTTGTAATTTTGCACCATGAAAAATAGGGTCCTTGTTGTAATCGTTTTTAGTTTGCTATTTTCATTTTCATCCTGTACCTTCCAGAAGATCTTGAAAAAAGGCACTGTTGATGAGAAGTATGAAGCTGCTGTAAAATTGTACAACAAAAAGGACTATTCGCGGGCACTCCAGCTGTTCGATCAGCTGGCCGGCGCCATGCGTGCGACCGAGAAGGCCCAGAAAATTGCCTATTATTATGCATACTGCTATTACAACCAACGGGATTATACGCTGGGGTCATACTATTTTAAACGCTACGCAACCAACTACCCCAATACGACCGAATCGGAGGAATGTTTGTATATGAGCGCCTTCTGCAACTATCAGAATTCGCCGGAATACAGTCTCGACCAAACCACCACCTACGATGCACTGAAAGATCTTCAGCTGTTTACGAATACCTACCCGGCCAGCAAAAGGGTTTCGGAATGCAACGATCTGATTGACAAGTTAAGGGTGAAACTTGAAATGAAAGATTACAAAATTTCAAAAATGTATTACCGGATGGATGACTATGCAGCCTCCATCAAGGGTTTTACCAACATACTGAAGGATTTCCCCGAGTCGCAGCATAAGGAAGAGGTTATGTTCCTGATCGTCAAATCCTATTACAGGTATGCGAACGAGAGTATCATGGAAAGACAGAAGGACCGGCATACAGGCGTGGTTACAGCCTATAACGACTTTGTTTCCCAGTTTCCCAACAGCAAATATATTGCCGAGGCGACCGATTTAAAGGAAAAGTCAAAAAAGGAGCTGGATGCCAGCAAGAATAAAAATTTAAAAACAAAATAAAGCGAATACAATCACAAATACAGGATAATCATGGATTATAAAAAGGTAAAAACGGATGTGCACGCGGTTACGCGTAATATCGAGGACTTTACGGCAGGCACCAACAACATGTATGAAACTGTTGCCGTCATCTCCAAGCGGGCAAACCAGATTGGTCTTGAAATAAAGGAAGAACTCAACCAGAAACTTTCGGAGTTTGCAACGACGACCGATAACCTGGAGGAGGTTTTCGAGAACCGTGAGCAAATTGAGATCGCAAAATATTACGAACACCTGCCAAAACCTACATTGATTGCGATTCATGAATATCTGAACAACGAGGTATATTTTCGTAATCCGCATAAGGAAAGGCCTGAGGATTTCTAATCCCAATCTGACCGGATCATGTTGAAAGGAAAGAAAATCGTTGTCGGAATCACCGGCAGTATTGCAGCATATAAAATTCCGCTTCTGGTCAGGTTGCTTATCCGGGCAGGGGCAGAGGTGCGGGTGATCATGACCCCCGCTGCAACAGATTTTGTCACTCCCCTTACGCTGGCAACACTTTCCCAAAATCCGGTCATCATCAACCCTTTCAAAACAGGTACAGGAGAATGGAACAACCATGTTGAACTGGGCTCCTGGGCCGACCTGATGATCTTTGCACCCGTTACGGCCAACACCCTGGGAAAAATGGTCAACGGGATTGCCGATAATTTTGTGATAACAGCCTACCTGTCGGCAAAATGCCCGGTATTTATCGCACCAGCGATGGACCTGGATATGTTTGCCCATCCTTCAACCCGGGAAAACGTAAGGAAACTGAGATCCTTTGGAAATCATATCATTGAACCTCAGGTTGGTGAACTGGCGAGCGGACTTACCGGCCCCGGCCGGATGGAGGAGCCGGAAAATATCCTGCAGATCATCAGTGACTATTTTACCGTGCAACTGCCGCTGAATAAAAAAAAAATCCTGATAACAGCGGGTCCGACCTTTGAAAAGATCGACCCGGTGCGTTATATCGGTAACTTTTCAACAGGTACGATGGGCGTTTCCCTTGCCCTGGCTGCTGCCGGGAGAGGGGCGGAGGTTATCCTGATCACCGGACCGATACACATTCCGGTCAGTCATGAAGGTATCAGGAGAATCGAAGTTGAATCGGCTGATGACATGTATCAGGCCTGTATGCTGGAGTTTGCTCCGGCCGACATCATCATCATGGCTGCAGCCGTAGCCGATTATACGATCGCCGGCCCCTCGGAAACAAAACTGAAGAAAAGCAAGTCAGTTTTATCCATGGAACTTACACCTACCCGGGATATCCTGCAGGAGATGGGCAAAATAAAAACACAGCATCAGGTATTGGTTGGCTTTGCACTCGAAACCGACCATGAGACTGAGAATGCTCTTGGGAAGCTGCACAGGAAAAATCTTGATTACATTGTCCTTAATTCATTGTCGGAGAAAGGAGCCGGCTTTGGATCCGAAACCAATAAGATCACGATCATCGACTCAAATGATACGATGTATCATGGTTCTCTGAAAACCAAGCCTGAAGTTGCGGAAGACATTCTTGACATCATCTGTAAAAATAGAACATTATAGCCATGGCCAGCATCAAACCAATCCTGTTCGCTCTTTTTTGCCTGATCACCCTGGTGAGATTGCAGGCACAGGAGCTCAATTGCACGGTTTCCATCAATACTCCCAAGGTAGAGGGAACCGAACGCAAGGTCTACGAAACCATGCAAAATGCAATCCGTGAGTTTATCAATTCGCGGAAATGGTCAAACTATAATGTCAGGGAGAGTGAACGGATCGAATGTACCATCCTGATCACCATCAATGAAAGGCTGGGCGTTGATGAATTTAAAGGCACCATGAATGTCGTGCTCCGACGGCCCATTCTGAATTCTGCCTATAATTCCGTCCTGCTGAACACCATCGATAAAAACATTCAGTTTCATTACGTTGAATTCCAGCCGCTTGATTTTTCTGACGGGACTTTTTCGTCGAATCTGACAGCCCTGCTGGCCTATTATTCCTATACGGTCCTGGGATTTTACTTTGATTCCTTCTCCCCCTCGGGTGGCACACCTTTTTTTGAAAAGGCCCAGACGATCGTCTCCTCCGCCCAGAATGCGTCAGAGGTTGGATGGAAGGCCTATGAAAGTGAAAAAAACCGCTGGTGGCTGAACAATAACTATTTGAATGCCGCGAACGCAGGACTTAGAGACTTTGCCTACAAATATCATCATCTGGGTCTTGACCAGATGTATGAAAAGGTTGACCAGGGAAGAACCAGTGTTTCATCCGCCATTGAACTGTTGCAGGGAATCTATAACGCAAAACCCGGCCTCTACGCCTTACAGCTTATTTTTGATGCCAAAAGGGATGAGATTATCAACATTTTCAGCGATCAAAGGGTCGCCCCGATGGAAAAAACCACTGTTGTCAACATTATGAAGGAGATTGATCCGGCCAGCAGTTCCAAATACCAGACTATTTTAGACGCTAAATAACAGACGACAGCCGGCGTACCAATTTTAATTCAAATGGTTACCGATGCTCATTAAATTATCAATTAAAAATTACATCCTCATTCAAGAGCTTGAAATTGATTTTTCGGGTGGACTGTCCGTGATTACCGGTGAAACCGGTGCGGGTAAATCCATCCTGCTTGGAGCTTTGGGACTGATCCTGGGTCAGCGGGCCGATTCCGGTATCCTGCTGGATGAATCCAGGAAATGCGTGGTGGAAGGCACCTTTCAGATCGGCGGCTATAACCTTGAAAACCTGTTCCAAATAAATGAACTTGATTATGACGATATGGTCATCCTGCGCAGGGAGATCAGTCCTGGAGGGAAATCCCGCGCTTTTATCAACGACACGCCGGCCAACCTGGCCTTGCTGAAGGACCTTGGCGACCGGCTTGTCAACATTCATTCCCAGAATTCTATTATAACCCTCAACGATTCAAACTTTCAGCTGGCGGTAATCGACAGTTATGCGGGGATTCAACCCCAGGTTGCCTCGTACCGCACCGGTTTTTCAGGATTGCTCGAACACAGGAAACGGCTGGCCGGGTTGCAGCAGATGGAGGCCAAATCGGCCATCGAACGGGACTATAACCTGTTTCTGCTGAATGAGTTGCAACAGGCAGGTTTAAAGTCAGGCGAATTTGAGGAGCTTGAACAGGAGGTTCAGCTGCTGACCCATGCCGGGGAGGTCAAAACCAACCTGTTCAGCGCCAGTCAGCAGATCGGGGGTATGGAAGCCAGTATACTGGCCCAGCTTTCCGAGGCGATCCATCATGTCAGCAGTGTCGCCAAATATAAAAATGATCTTAAAGTGTTAGTTGAACGTTTAAATATTAACTACATAGATATTAAAGATTTATATAATGATTTATCCATCATTGAAGAACAAGTTGAGGTCGATCCTGAAGCGATGGAGGTTATGACCCAGCGGCTCGATCAACTGAACCGTCTGCTGAAAAAACATCAGTTGCCGGCTGTTGATGGTTTGATCCAGCTGAAGGAGGTGCTTGAAAAAAAGGCGGTGGATGTGGTGGATCTTGAAAACCAGATTACCAGCCTCACCGCGGAAATTGCAACCGGCGAATCCCTGCTGATGGCAAAGGCAGAGGCCATCTCGGCCGCAAGGAAAAAGGTATTTCCGAAATTTGAAGGAGAGATAACCGGGGTACTCGCAAAGCTGGGGATCGCCATGGCGCAGTTCAGGATTGAATGTACCCGGGCTGACCAGTTTTCGCGTGACGGAATTGATAAGGTCAGGTTTCTTTTCAGTGCCAATAAAGGGATTGAAATGAAGGAGTTGTCCCATGCTGCTTCAGGCGGGGAGTTATCACGGCTGATGTTAAGCATCAAGTCGATGATCAGCCAGCAAAACCTGTTGCCTACCATTGTATTTGATGAAATCGACAATGGCGTATCTGGAGAAGTGGCCGGCAAGGTAGGAACCATCCTGAAAAAGATGGGCACCCGCATGCAGGTGATCGCCATTACCCATCTTCCGCAGATAGCCGGGAAGGGGGATCATCATTATTGGGTTTACAAAACCGAAAACAAGGGAAACACGACCACCTTCATCAAACAGCTGGCCGGACAGGAACGTGTAGTTGAAATTGCAAAAATGCTCAGCAATGATATCGTTACCGATTCAGCAGTGAAAACTGCGCATGAATTGCTGGGAAATTAATCCATTAATTATTCATTAAAAGAAACCAAAAGAATGGCATATAATTTATTAAAAGGAAAAAAAGGAATTATTTTCGGGGCACTTGACAACAAATCCATTGCCTGGAAGATCGCCGCAAAGGCACATGAAGAGGGCGCGGTATTTACCTTGTCGAATACGCCGGTAGCCCTGCGTTTCGGTGAAATCAACGAACTGGCTGAGCAGTGCAATGCGCTGGTTATCCCGGCAGATGCCACCAGTGTGAAGGATCTGGAAAATGTATTTGTAAAGTCGATGGAGGTCTTGGGTGGCAAGGTTGATTTCGTGCTCCATTCAATCGGTATGTCGATGAATGTCAGGAAACAGCGTGAGTATGACGACCTCGATTATGATTACTTTCAGAAAACCATCGATATCTCGGCCCTGTCGTTTCATAAAATGCTGCAGGTTGCCAAAAAACTCGACGCCATCACCGAATGGGGCTCCGTGCTTGCACTGTCGTATATTGCCGCCCAGCGAACTCTGGTAGGCTATAATGACATGGCCGATGCAAAAGCCATCCTGGAATCTATTGCCCGCAGTTTCGGCTATATCTATGGCAGGGAAAGACATATCCGTATTAATACCATATCCCAGTCGCCCACCAGAACTACCGCAGGAAGCGGTATCAAGGGTATTGACGGGCTGCTTGATTTCACGGAAAGGATGTCGCCCCTCGGCAATGCAACAGCCGACGAATGTGCGGATTTTTCGATTGTTCTCTTCTCCGATCTTTCAAAAAAAGTCACCATGCAGAATATCTATCATGATGGCGGATTTTCGAGCATGGCCATGAGTCTGAAAGCAATGACACAGTACAATAAATGTCTGGAGGACCCGGATAATTTATAGACAATCTATCTGTTGATTTTTTTATCTTTGCACCCCTAAATCCTCTTTTTTTATAAAAACTATTTTCAATGAAGATATTAGTTTGCATAAGTCACGTTCCTGATACAACGACAAAGGTCAAATTCATTGCCGATTTCAAGAAGTTAGACATTACCGGGGTGCAATGGGTCATCAATCCCTGGGATGAATTATCCCTTGCCAGGGCGCTGGAACTGAAGGATGACGCAGCCAACGGGATCGAGTCGGTTACCGTGGTTCATGTCGGCCCTGCCGCCACCGAGCCTACCATCCGCAAGGCACTTGCAATCGGTGCCGATGATGCCATCAGGATCAATGCTGAAGCCGGAGATGCCTATTTTGTCGCCGCCCAGCTGGCTGAGGCCGTCAAAGACGGTGGTTATGACCTGATCTTTTGCGGAATCGAATCGAGCGATTACAATGGCTCGAATGTGGGAGGGATGCTGGCGGAATTTCTGGAGATCCCTTCGGTATCTTCCGTTTCCGGTGTGAAGATCGACAATGGCCAGGTTCAGGTTACCCGTGAAATTGATGGAGGAAAAGAGGTCATTTCGGTACAGACTCCCATGGTTGCCATCGTACAGAAGGGAATTGCCAAAGAGCCAAGGATTGCCGCCATGCGCGGGATCATGATGGCGCGTACCAAACCCCTCAGGGTCGTAGAACCCGGTTCAGTTGCCGCCATGACCGCCCTGATGGCGTTTGAAATGCCGAAACCAAGGGCAGCCTGTAAATTCGTCGATCCTGAAAATCCGGGACAACTGATTGAATTACTGCAGAATGAAGCAAAAATTATCTAACTTGTCTGATCACACAAAAATCATTATATGTCAGTATTAATCTTTGTAGAAAATTGGGAAGGGAAATTTAAGAAACTTAGTTTTGAACTGGTTTCCTATGGCGCTAAAGTTGCGGAAATGCTTTCCACCGACGCCATTGCCCTGACCATCGGGGATGTTGATAAGGATGAAATGGCGAAATTGGGAAAATATGGCGCCGACAGGATCGTCAACGCCTGCAACGATGCCATCGGAGTATTCGACAGCCAGGGTTTCACCTCCGTCATAGCCGGTATTGCCCAAAAGGAAAATGCCCGGGTCGTAGTTCTTTCCAACAACAATACAGGTAAAGCCATTGCCCCGCGGCTTTCTGTACGACTTAAAGCCGGCCTCGGATCAGGTATAAGCAAACTGCCTGCCTCCGTAAGCCCCTTCGTGATCTATAAGAAGGTCTTTTCAGGGAATGCCTACGCCAACTTTATCATCAATACCGAAATTAAAATACTGACACTCGCCCAGAATTCTTTTGAACTGATCGAGTTGAATAAGAATGCAGTAATTTCCGAGGTCAGGGTTGAATGGAACCAGGCTGACGTAAAAACCAAAGTACTGGAGGTCCAGAAGCAGGATGGCAAGATTTTGCTGACGGATGCCGATATCGTGGTTTCAGGCGGCCGCGGGATGAAATCGCCCGACAACTGGGGACCGATCGTGGAGTTTGCCGAACTGCTTGGCGCTGCCACTGCCTGTTCACGGCCTGTTTCTGATGAAGGCTGGAGACCTCACGAAGAGCATACCGGCCAGACCGGAAAAATCATCGCACCCAATCTCTATTTTGCCATTGGTATCTCGGGAGCAACCCAACATCTGGCCGGTGTAAGCTCTTCCAAATATATTGTGGCGATCAATACGGATAAAGATGCACCTATTTTTTCTGCCGCCCAGTATGGGATTGTTGGCGATGCCAGCAAAGTACTTCCAAAACTTGTAGCGGCATATAAGGAAATTAAGGGGAAATAGATTCATGATGGTTAAACAGATCATTTTTGCTGTAACGCTGCTTGTAACCATAGCTGTTTTCACCTATACCATCCAACGCATCATACGTTTTTTCAAGTTGACGAGGAAGGCCTTCCCGGTCCGTGATCTTGGCAAACGGTTTTGGGTGATGTTTGAAGTAGCCTTTGTCCAGACTAAAATATTCCGCAAACCCGTTATCGGTCTTTTCCATGCCCTGGTATTCTGGGGATTTTGTGTCATTGCCTTCGGGAGTATTGAAATGATCATTGACGGCCTGTTTGGTACCGACCATTTCTTATCGTTCCTGGGTCCCGTTTATACCCTGGTGGTTGCTTCGGGCGATATCTTCGGCCTGGTGGTTGCAGTTTGTATCGTGATTTTCCTGGCACGCCGTCTGTTTTTTCACATCAGCAGGTTTGAAGGGATCGAGATGAAGAAGGTTTCCCATATGGATGCCAACATTGCCCTTAGTATGATCCTCATCCTGATGATCTCCCTGCTGGGGATGAATATGGCATTTGTCGCATTGCATACAGGTGCGGAGCAGCCCACTTCAGGAATCTATCCTGTAAGCCTGATTTTTGCCGGTATTTTCAGCGGGATGCCAGCCGACCGGATAAACCTGGTTTACGAATGCTGCTGGTGGCTTCATATCCTGATGATATTTGTTTTTGCCAATGTGCTTCCCTATTCCAAACATTTCCATGTTTTCATGTCGATTCCCAATGTGTTCCTCTCGAGACTTGAACCGCTCGGGAAGCTACCGAACATGGACAGTATCACCCGTGAGGTTAAGTTAATGCTGAACCCGGAGAGTGTGCCCGGCATGCCAGCGGGAGAACCAGTTATCGAACGGTTTGGCGTTAAGGATATCGAAGATGTTTCCTGGAAAAATTACTTTGATTCGCTGGCTTGCACCGAATGCGGGCGTTGTACATCGGTGTGCCCCGCCAACCTTACCGGAAAACTGTTATCCCCGCGCAAGATCATCATGAATGTAAGGGCCAGGATGAAAGAAAAGGGTCCCGGGCTGGTTAAAGAGGGGATGAGTTACTCGGATAAAAAATCATTGCTCCGGGATTACATTACCGAAGAGGAATTATGGGCTTGTACCACGTGTAACGCCTGTGCCAAGGAATGCCCCATCAATATCAACCATCCCACCCTCATCATCGACATGCGCAGGTACCTGGTGATGGAAGAGGCTTCGGCACCGAGCGGGATCAAATGGATATTTGGGAACATTGAAAATAACGGCGCCGCATGGCAGTTCTCCGCGGAGGATCGCCTTTTGTGGGCGCAGGATCTGGAGATCCATGTAAACTAACAAGAGCTACCCTTACTATGAAAGTTGTTAAAGTTGATGTCCCCGTTATGGCCGATCTGCATGCCAGGGGAGAACATCCGGAATACTTGTTCTGGGTAGGATGTGCCGGGGCATTTGATGACCGGTATCAGAAAGTGGCTCAGGCATTTGCGAAGATATTAACGTTCCTTGACATCAGTTATGCAGTCCTTGGGAAAGAGGAGTCATGTACCGGCGATCCTGCGCGCAGGGCCGGTAATGAGATGCTGTACCAGATGCAGGCCCTACAGAATATCGCACTGTTTCAATCCTATAACATCCGGAAAATCATCACCATCTGTCCTCATTGTTATAATATTTTCAAAAATGAATATCCTGATCTCGGAGCCGACTTTGAGACCATAAATTACCTTCAGTTCCTGGATCAGTGTTTTATAACGGGGAAGATCAAACCGGAAATGCTCTCCACCAATGATGTCTGCATAACCTATCACGACCCTTGCTATCTGGGAAGGGCCAATGATATCTATTTTGAGCCTCGTTCCATCCTGAAAAAGGTCACCACCAATCTGGTTGAGATGGAGCGGAATAAAAGTTTCGCCTTTTGTTGTGGCGGGGGTGGCACCCAGATGTTCAAGGAAGCTGAAAAGGGGAATAAGGAGGTTTATACCGAGCGGACGGAAGAGGCGCTGAGAACGGACGCCAGGATCATCGCAACCGCCTGTCCCTTCTGCATGACAATGATTACCGACGGAATCAAGAATAAAAACAGGGAAGAAGATATAAAAAACTTTGATATTGCCGAACTGATTGTACAATCGCTTAAACTATAACAACATAAACCAATGGAAATGGAGAACAAGAAAGTACTTAAAAGTGGTGAGTTTCTCGTGGATGAAATTGAAGCCGGGGATATTTTTATTCCCGAAGAATTCAATGAAGAGCAGAAGATGATTGCACAAACCATTCAGGACTTCCTGGATACCGAACTTTATCCGAATATCGAGCAGATCGATTCCCCTGATATCAACCTGATGAAAAGCACCCTGAAGAAAGCAGGTGAGCTGGGTTTGATGGGCATCTCCATTCCCGAAGAATATGGCGGATTCGGCCAGTCGTTCGTCACCCAGATGCTGGCGGCTGAAACCATCGGCGCCGGCCATTCGTTCTCTGTTGCATTCATGGCACACACGGGTATCGGCACCCTGCCTATCATGTATTATGGCAGCGAGGAACAGCGTCAGCGTTATGTAACACGGCTTGCAAGTGGCGAGCTGATCGGCGCCTATTGCCTGACCGAACCGGGTGCCGGAAGTGATGCCAACTCCGGAAAAACCAGTGCAACCCTTTCGGAAGATGGCAAACACTATATCCTGAATGGACAGAAGATGTGGATCACCAATGCCAATTTTGCCGATACCCAGGTGGTCTTTGCAAAAATTGACAAGGACAGGGTATTAAGCGCATTTATTGTTGAACGCGATTATCCGGGTGTTGTCATAAATCCTGATGAACATAAAATGGGTATTAAAGGCTCCTCAACAGCCCAGATCTTCTACAATGATGTAAAAGTGCCGGTTGAAAACCTGATCGGCAACAGAGGCGAAGGTTTCAGGATTGCCCTGAGTATCCTGCACATGGGTCGCATCAAACTTGGCGCCAATGTTCTGGGGGCATCCAAAAAGGCCATTATCGATTCGGTGAAATATGCCAATGAACGTAAACAATTTGGCGTTTTTATCTCCACATTCGGCTCCATCAAGCACAAGCTTGCCGAACAGGTGATCAAAACCTTTGCCCTGGAATGTTCCATTTACCGTCTCAGCAAGGATATCGACGACCTGATCGAAAAGAACAAGGCCTCCGGCATGGATAAGGGTAAAGCTTCCGTTGAAGGAATCAGCCATTATGCTGTTGAAGCCGCCATCCTGAAGGTATATGGATCAGAGGTCCTTGATTTTATCATTGACGAGGCAGTTCAGATCCACGGTGGAATGGGATATTCTGCAGAAATGGCAGTTGAAAGAGGTTACCGCGATTCGAGGATCAACAGGATCTTCGAAGGTACCAACGAGATCAACCGCCTGCTGGTGGTTGATACCGCCATGAAAAGAGCCATGAAGGGCGATTTCGATCTTTTTGGCAAAGCCGATGCCCTGGTTGCCGACCTCGACAACCTGACCGATAATAAAAAGGAAGGTGAAAGTTATTTCGGTGAAAAACTCAGGAATATCAAAAATTTCAAGAATCTCATCCTCATTGTGATCCAGGGTGCCTCGAAATTTTTCGACAAAAAACTGATCCTGGAACAGGAGGTTCTCAACAATCTTACCGATATGATCATGGAAACCTATGTCGCTGAAGCAATGGCACTCAGGATCCAGAAAATGGAACTTCTCGGGCTCAACCATTCCGGTCTTTACCGCCAGATGCTGGATGTATTCATTTATGAAGCAGCAGACAAAATCAGGAAACCGGCCCAGGATGCAATCAATTCCTTTGCCGGCGCCGACAGCATCCACAAATATAAGAGAGTTGCCGGACTGCTCACAAACGTTGCAGATATCAATGTCAAGGATGCCCGCAGAAAAATCGCCGATAAACTGATCGAGGATAATTGTTATAAATTCTAGAATTTTATTAATTTCGCAAGAACCAAAAACAAATTGACGATCCTCAATTCAAATATTTCCGCAATTCTGCTTGCCCGGCCCGACAGAGAAATCTCGCTGGATGGGGGGTTGTTTTCGTTCATGACAGTGATTATCGCCATTTGCGTGTTGTTGCTGATTCTGATATTTTTGCGGCAAAGGGTATCACTGTTGATCAGGCTCTGGTATTATTCACTTTTCTATGGCCGTTACAGCCATGAATTTCTTACCTTCTTCAAGAATAGTAACCTCCGGAGCCCGATCAACGGGTGTATCAAGGATGAGATTGCCCAGCACCTGCTGGTCTTTTGTAACAAACTCAAAAATTCCCTGGAATATCAGACTACCGTTACCATTGATTATGGCAGGATTCCCTTTATGACTGGAAATAAACAGCTTTTTCAGGTTAAAGGAAAACCGGATTGCATGAAAGTAATCACCATTAATGATATGAAATTAATGGTGGCTGGATACAACGAAACGTTGCAGGGGATGAAAATGAGATCCCTTTTCTTTTTCATCAACGGTTCATTCGTGATGGGGGAGTTCCTGTTCTCAGAGTTGCTGCGCTTTAAACCTGAAAATCTGGTTGGCACGCTATCATCAAAATACCTGAATGGTCTCCCTGTTGAGAGTGATGTTTTTTACATTACTGATACAAAGGGAAACCGTTTGAACTATGAAAACAACGGGTTTTCAATTTCAATCAAGTATTTTTATGGCAGCGACGCGACAACGAATAATTTCCTATCAACATTGCTTGCCAATGGAGAATTTCCCGAAGTTGAACTAAACAATCCAGGTAATAATGACCTGTTAGACCTCTTCTGATTTTTCAGCCAGTTTCACATTAACAACCACTTCATCTTTTGCTGCATCATAATCAACCGTGATCACATCACGATCGGATAATTTGGTTTTAATGATCTCCTCAGCAAGCGTATCTTCCACGTATTTCTGAATGGCACGCTTCAGCGGACGGGCGCCAAACTGGGCATCCCAGCCTTTGTCGGCGATATAATCCTTTGCTGCCGGGGTTATCAGGATCTGGTAGCCAAGATCTTTTGTTCTTTTGAACAGATGCTGAAGTTCGATATCGATGATTTTATGAATATCTTCACGTTCGAGGGAATCAAAAATCACCACATCATCGATACGGTTGATAAACTCGGGGGCAAAGGCCTTTTTCAGTGCGTTTTCAATGACTCCTCTTGCATAATCGCTGCTGGCAGCCTGTTTGGCAGAAGTTGCAAAACCAACACCCTGGCCAAAATCCTTCAGTTGCCGCGAGCCAATATTGGAGGTCATGATCACGATGGTGTTTTTGAAATCCACCCGGCGGCCAAAACTGTCGGTAAGCATGCCGTCATCCAAAACCTGAAGCAGCAAATGGAATACATCGGGATGGGCCTTTTCTATTTCATCCAGCAGAACGATGGAGTAGGGGCGGCGGCGGATCTTCTCGGTAAGCTGACCACCCTCTTCATAACCAACATAGCCCGGAGGGGCGCCGATGAGACGGGAAACGGCAAACTTTTCCATGTATTCGCTCATGTCGATCCGTACCAACGCGTCTTCCGTATCAAACAGGTATTTTGACAACACCTTGGCAAGGTGCGTTTTACCAACCCCGGTAGGGCCAAGGAAAATAAAAGTCCCGATGGGTTTGTTGGGATCCTTGAGTCCGGCCCGGTTCCTGCGTATGGCCTTGACCACCTTTTTAATGGCATCATTCTGGCCGATAACTGAATTTTCAAGTTCCGCCTCCATATTGATGAGCCGGTCGCTTTCATTTTTGGCGATCCGCTGTACCGGGATACCCGTCATCATGGCAACGACCTCGGCAACATTATCTTCAGAAACCGTCTGGCGGTTCAGCCTGGCATTCTCCTCCCATTTTTTCTTTTCCCGTTCTAGACTCTCCTGGAGTTTGCGCTCCGTATCGCGCAGATCGGCTGCCTCTTCAAATTTCTGGCTGTTGATGGCCGACATTTTCCGCTTCCGGGTATCTTCGATCTGGTTTTCGACAGTGATAATCTCCTCGGGAACATTGATATTGGAGATATGTACCCGTGCTCCTGCTTCATCAAGGGCATCGATCGCCTTGTCGGGCAGGTACCGGTCGGTAATATAACGGTTGGTGAGCATGACGCAGGCCTTGATGGCATCCTCCGTATACTGTACGAGGTGATGGTCTTCGTATTTTTCCTTGATATTATTGAGGATTTCAACAGTCTCCTCCGGTGAGGTAGGATCGACAAGCACCTTCTGAAAACGGCGTTCCAGAGCGCCATCCTTTTCAATGTACTGGCGATACTCATCGAGGGTAGTTGCCCCGATGCACTGGATATCCCCGCGTGCAAGGGCGGGTTTGAACATATTGGAAGCATCGAGCGAACCGGAGGCATTGCCGGCACCTACGATGGTGTGGATCTCATCGATAAACACTATGATATTGGGATTTTTCTCCAGTTCATTGAGCACAGCCTTCATCCGCTCTTCAAATTGTCCGCGGTACTTGGTTCCGGCAACCAGCGATGCAAGGTCGAGTGATACCAGCCGCTTGTTGAAAAGCGCGCGGGAGACTTTCCGTTGTACGATCCTCAAAGCCAGCCCCTCGGCGATAGCCGATTTACCGACACCCGGTTCCCCGATAAGGATCGGGTTGTTCTTTTTGCGACGGCTTAATATCTGGGCGATGCGCTGCAATTCCTTTTCCCGGCCCACGATGGGATCAAGACGGCCCTCTTCGGCTGCCTTGGTTATATCGCGGCCGAAGTTGTCCAGTACCGGGGTCTTTGACTTTGAATCCTGCGTTTTCTTGGGGTTTCCTGAGCTGAAGCCCTTGCCACCCTCTTCAGCATCCTCATCGTCATCATCTTTTGGCAGGATATCCTGCGGATCAAACTTCGTTTCCTCGCTGCCATTGGACAGGATTGCCTTGAGTTCGTCCTTTACAACATCGTAGGTAACACCATATATTGAGAAGGTCTTGGTCACCAGGTTGTTTTCATCCTTGAGGATCGCCAGCAACAGGTGTTCAGTACCGATCATTTCGCTGTTGAAAAGTTTTGCCTCCAGGTAGGTGATCTTCAAGGCGCGTTCCGCCTGCTTGATCAGCGGGAGATTTTCTCCGCCCGCCGGTTTTTCCTTGTGGCTTGCAACTGCCAGTTCAACCTTTTTCTTAACCTCGCCAAGGTCTATTCCAAGATTCCGCAATATGCGGATCGCAAGACCCTCACCTTCACGGATGATCCCTAATAGCAGATGTTCCAGACCTATATAATCATTGCCTAAACGCTGAGCCTCTTCGCGGCTGAAAATCAGAACGTCTTTGACACGCTGTGAGAATTTTGCTTCCATAGATATTGAATTAACTTGATGATAATGCACCTGACAAAAATCGAACCATACTTGTTTACCTGCAAAAATGTCAAGGTCTTCAAAAGTACGATCGAAATCACTCAAATATTGCGTCAGACCCTTAATTTATTAACACTTTCATGTTAGTAAGAGTCCAAAATAATTAAGGATTGTACCATGGTATTCCGGTAGATATTTGTTACCTTCGTAGCTGTTAAGGGTATAATTTATCTACCTGAAAATTAAGTAAATAACTAAAGGTGCGAGACGAAATGGAATCGGGAGAAAAAATAGTTCAGGTCAATATTGAAAATCAGATGAAAACCGCCTACATTGATTACTCAATGTCGGTAATTGTTCAGCGTGCACTGCCCGATGTACGGGACGGTTTGAAACCGGTTCACAGGAGAGTGCTCTTTGGCATGTATGAATTAGGCGTACTCGCCAACCGGGCCTATAAGAAATCTGCCAGGATCGTAGGAGAGGTGCTGGGAAAATATCATCCTCACGGAGATACCTCCGTGTATGATGCCATGTGCCGTATGGCACAGGAATGGAGTTTGCGCTACCCGCTGGTCGACGGCCAGGGAAACTTTGGCTCGATGGACGGTGACAATCCTGCTGCCATGCGATACACCGAGGCACGCCTGCAGAAGATCGCCGAAGAGATGGTCGCCGATATTGAAAAGGATACTGTTGATTTCCAGCTGAATTTTGATGATACGCTGAAGGAACCCACTGTGATGCCTTCGCGCATCCCGAATCTCCTGATCAACGGGGCATCCGGCATTGCCGTCGGGATGGCCACCAACATGGCGCCGCATAACCTGCGCGAAGTTGTTGACGGAATTATCGCCTACATCGACAACCGCGACATAACCATTACCGAGTTGATGCAGTTTATCAAAGCACCAGATTTTCCTACCGGAGGAACCATCTATGGCTATGACGGGGTAAAGGATGCATTTGAGACCGGCAGGGGCCGCATCGTCATGCGCGGGGAGACCAAAATCGAACAGGACAAGCATGGCAGGGATATGATCATCGTCAACTCTGTTCCATACCAGGTCAATAAGGCGGAGATGATCAAAAAAACCGCCGACCTTGTCAACGATAAGAAACTTGAAGGGATCTCCGATATCCGCGACGAATCAGACCGCAGCGGGGTGCGCATCGTGTACGAACTGAAACGCGACGCCATTACCAACGTGGTGCTGAACAAGTTGTTCCAGATGACTGCCCTGCAGACATCGTTCAACGTCAACAATATCGCCCTGGTCAAAGGGCGCCCCGTGATGCTTACCCTGAAGGACATGATTGTCCATTATGTGGAACATCGTCATGAAGTAGTCATCCGGCGCACCAAGTTTGAATTGTCGGAGGCTTTGAAACGGGCCCATATTCTCGAAGGATTGCTCATCGCGCTGGACAACCTGGATGCCGTGATCACGCTGATCAGGTCATCCCAAACGCCCGACGAGGCACGTACGGGGCTGATGAGCAGTTTTGGCCTGAGTGAAATCCAGGCCAAGGCCATTCTTGAAATGCGTCTGCAACGCCTTACCGGACTGGAGCGCGACAAAATCAGGGATGAATATAACGAACTGATGAAACTCATTGATTTTCTGAGGGGTATTCTTGCCGATGAAGGTCTCCGGATGAATATTATCAAGGATGAATTAAGGGAGGTCAAGGAAAAATACGGCGACGAGCGGAAATCACATATTGAATATGCCGCATCGGATTTCAGGATTGAAGATACCATTGCAGATGAGAATGTGGTCATTACCATCTCCCATATGGGTTATATCAAGCGGACCGCGCTTACCGAGTACCGGGTTCAGAACAGGGGGGGACGTGGCGTGAAGGGATCGGATATCCGGGATGAGGACTTCCTGGAACATCTTTTTGTCGCAACCAACCACAACTACCTGTTATTCTTCACAGAGAAGGGTAAGTGTTTCTGGCTCAGGGTATACGAAATCCCGGAAGGGGCAAAGACCTCCAAAGGCAGGGCGATCCAGAACCTGGTGAATATCGAACCTGACGACAAGGTACGGGCCTTTATCAACGTCATCAACCTGAAAGATGAAGATTACATTACCTCCAACTTCATCATTTTAGCAACGAAAAAAGGAACCATCAAGAAGACCTCGCTCGAAGCCTATTCCAGGCCGAGGCTCAACGGCATCAATGCCATCACCATTAATGAAGGCGACCAGCTGCTCGAAGCCAGGCTGACCCAGGGGACCGATGAGGTCGTCATGGCACTGAGGTCGGGCAGGGCTATCAGGTTCAACGAAAAGACCGTCCGCCCGATGGGCCGCAACGCGGCAGGGGTGAGGGGAATTTCCATTCCCGGGGCCGATGATGAGGTCGTGGGCATGATCTGTATCCCAACGGATACCAAGCGAGAGGTGCTTGTTGTTTCGGAGAACGGTTATGGGAAACGTTCCGACCTGGACGATTACCGGATCACCAATAGGGGAGGGAAAGGGGTTAAGACCCTGAATATCACCGAAAAAACAGGAGCTGTAATTGCCGTCAAAGACGTAACGGACAGTGACGACCTGATGATCATCAACAAGTCGGGTGTGATTATCCGCATGGCTGTAGCCAACCTGAGGGTTATGGGAAGGGCAACGCAGGGAGTCAGGCTGATCAAGATCGATGAGGGAGATTCCATTGCAGCAGTAGCCAAGGTAGATGTGGAAGACGCCGAAGAGGTGGCCGGAGAGCAGATCACCGATACAATGGAAAGTTCATTTGATAACGAAAATGAAAATTCAGAAGGGCCTGTTGTGAATGAAAAAACAGATGAGCAGGATTCTGAAAATTAATTTGTTCTAAGTTACATAAAATCAGCCGGTATTTTTTATCTTTGCCGGCTAAAAATCAACAAAAAAGAAATCATACTAACCAACAAACCGATGAAAAAAGCCGTGTTATTTCTGGTATTGGTAACCTCCTTTACCTTTGCTTTCGGACAGAAAAGTGTTCGTCAAACCGCCTCCAATTATCTGAAAGATCAAAAAATAGATAAAGCATTGGAAGCCATCAACCAGTGTATCCTGGATCCAAGTACGGCACAGGACAGCAAAACGTGGTTCCTCAGAGGAAATATTTACCTTGAAATTGCCAATTCCAAGGATGAAAAAATCAGGAATCTTGATCCGAATCCTTTGGCAAAAGCGATGGAATCATATAAAAAATCGCTCGAATTTGATCCCAAAAAGGAGAATCCCAAGAAGGAGTATTTTGCTGAGATCATGGTCAAGGTCGACCACCAGTACCGTGCTTTCTTTGATACTGCCATTGCCAAATACAACAAGAAGAACTACCGTGAGGCCATGGTCAACTTTGGTAAATCGGCCGAGGTACTTGAAACTGTCAATGTGATCGATACCCTGAGTTTACTGAATGGGGCATTGTGTGCCGGGTTGGCGAATGAGAAAAAAATTGAAAAGGAATATTATCTCAAGTTACTTGTAGGAAATTACAGGTCACCAAGTGTATATAGCATCATATCAGATCTTTATTTAAAAGAAAAGGACTCTGCCAATGCGTTCAAGTATATCCATATGGGATTGAAGCAATATCCCAACAACATGACCTTGTTTAACAGTGAGATCAACATCTACCTGACCTATAACATTGTCGACAAGGCCATGAACAACCTCAATATTGCTGCCAAAAAAGACACCTCTAATTATTCGATTCCCTTTGCACTGGGAACCCTGTACGATAATATTGCCAATGATACCACCAAATCTCTTGCCCAGCGGGAAGATGCCTTTGTAAACGCAGGAAAGTCCTATTCGAAGGCATTGCAGTTAAAACCCGATTATTTTGATGCCGCCTTTAACCTTGGGGCATTGAACCTGAACAAAGCTTCCGACATCCTGGTGAAGGCCAATAATCTTCCTCCGGATGCATCTACAGAGTTTGCAAAGATGAAAAAGGATGCCGACGGGTATTTGGCCAAAGCGATGCCGCACCTTGAAAAGGCGCTGGAAATCCAGCCGACCGATGTCAATGCCATGAATGCACTGCGTCAGATTTATACGCGCTTAAATCTTGCAGACAAGAAGAAGGCTCTGCAGGACAAAATCAACGCTACCCAGAAGAAATAGGGGGTTATAAAACAGGATCAGGAGATGCTAACCGATGGCATCTCCTGATTTTTTGGATTTGTTATTTAACATAATATTAATTATAAGACATTTAGAAAAGTATATATATTTGATAATCTGCCCCTTATGATTTTTGAAAATGACCAAATATGGCTGAATATGGCAACCCAATATCGAAATATCAGGGAAAATTCAAGACAACGAACAGAGAACGAACAACATGCGATCATGCAAACTCGCGCATGATTGCAGGAATTTATGATAAAGAACAGATATACAGAATATTAACATTTACAGTTTAAGAATGAGAAAAATAACTTTAACTCATGTAGAAGGACCTGAAGGAAACAGTTTCTACAGAGAAAGGAATTGTTATAGTATCGCCCTGGGTAATGGCGTTATTGCCGGATGGTCCAGTGACCGTTTGGCAAATGATTTCATGGTTAAAATAAATCAAGACCTTAATTACATGCTCGTCACACTTAACCAAATCCTTATTGAGACTTACTCCCATTACCGGAAAGTATGGTTTTATGTGACCAACTTTCCGGATCACTCTGCAATTGAAAGGGCAATTGTGAGTGAATTCTCTTCCATTGACCGATGTTTGGAATTAGCTACAACCCGTGGACACTTTGAAAATGGTAATCATATGGTATTCAGGCATTTATTTACTTCACTGAATAGCCTTGATGAAATTTTATGTAATCTTCAAAAAGTTGAAAAATACTGCAAACACTACGTTGAAGTGCGGATGCTCCAGGTTTTTCGGGATAGAATTGAGTATGTGCGGACTGATCTAAAGAGCCTTGGTCAAGGTGAAGGGAATGTGGAAATGCGCACTGGACCAGTTAACGGAAAATCTATTAATGTTCATTAAAAACAACAACTATGAACAACTGGAAATCATATTTGGATGGATTTGTTGCCTTTATGAAAATTGAACGGTCCTTGTCACCTAAAACTGTTGAAGGATACTCTCATGATATTTGGAAATTGAAAAATTATCTTGACGTTAAAAAAATAGAAATTCTACCCGAGAAAGTTGAGGTTAAACATCTTAGGGGTTTTATAAACTGTATCAACCATGAGGGCATTACAGCCCGTACTCAGGCTCGGGTAATGACTGGTGTCAGGGCATTTTTTAATTACTTGTTGTTAGAAAATATAGTCCGGCAAAACGTTGCAATGTTGATAGATTTGCCAGTTATCGGCCTGCGGTTGCCTGTGATGCTGAGTGTTACGGAAATCGACAGGATGATAAAAAACATCGACTTCAATGTTCCTGAAGGGAGAAGAAACAAGGCAATTGTCGAAACCCTTTATGGATGTGGCCTTCGAGTTTCTGAACTGGTTGATTTGAAAATTTCTGAATTATTTTTTCGGGAAGGATACATTAAGGTGACTGGGAAAGGTGACAAGGAACGGATTGTTCCTATCGGATCGGTTGCTATGAACGAAATCAGTGAATATTTGAAGGTCGATCGACAAAAACTAACCATTAAGAAAAAGCATGAAAATTTTGTATTCCTAAACAGAAACGGTTCCTCTCTTTCTCGGGAAATGGTATTTATTATTGTTCATCAATTATCGGTTCTGGCAGGAATAAAAAAACAGATAGGTCCTCACACTTTACGCCATTCTTTTGCTTCACACCTGCTAGAAGGTGGCGCCGATTTAAGGTCTATTCAAGAGATGATGGGACATGCTTCCATTGTCACTACTGAAATCTATACGCATATAAACAAAGAACATCTCAGGAATACTATAATTACTTTTCATCCTCGGAATTTCTAATAGGTAATTGTCGAAATATTTTGCCGTCATACTGATTAAAACGATCACCCGGCAATGCAGGTGATCGTTATCGTCAGCAGTCCAAGCACTCCCCCATCGGTTGTCGCTGCAGGTTCTCCCCCACCGGCAATGGCTGCTGGCTCCTCTTCTTTTGGTAAGATTTCTCCATCCTTCTGAAACAGTTCAAAATAAAGCCAGTTGCCGGCCGACAGGGCAGAATTTACAAAGGTGGTCGTTTCGGTTCCGTCATGCACGGCGAGGATCGGTTCATCAGTGAGCGTTACCCCTGAATCATTCACCGAATCACGGTTCTTAATATTAAAGGCCACTGTGTCACCACCACTGAAGTGAGAGTCGATCCGCACCACGGTCTGGGTTTCAAACAGCCTGACGAAAACCATGGCCGATTTGATGGAAGGATTCAGGATACTCAGCAAATATTGCATCGTCTGCTGGGTCTGGCCAGCGGAATATTCTCCCCAGGCTGTCCAGAAACTACCGGTCCAGAGATAAGCGGTGTGCTTACCAGAGTTGTAATACAGCTGCCCTTCAACCGGATTTTGTGGCATATCCGGTTGATTTTCAAGGACAGCATTGAGCAACTGATTTTGCTCAAGATCAATATTTGATTTAAATGAAGGCATATATA
>Ga0118677_10002131_pt1 | contig 40477 bp, 38 predicted proteins | sample AliMusrvi5mmetaG_FD_86154 | JGI IMG/M metagenome (GOLD analysis project Ga0118677, IMG submission 86154) | reverse complement strand
GCCAGTACGAGGGGATGGTGAACGTGTGGTCGGACATGTCGGCGGCGACCTTGACCATCCACGCGTCGAAAAGCAGTACGAGCAGGAACCCGGCCGCGAGCATGTAGGGGAGGCGCAGTGCGGCGATGAGCGGCGGCACGATGGCGTTGAGCACCGCGATGAGGGCCGCTGCCAGCAGCGCGCCGAAGAAGCCTTCGACCTTGACGCCGGGCACCAGCAGCGCCGCGACGTACAGGGCGAGGGCGCTGGTCACCCACTGGAGCAGGAGCCGGCGAGGCCGCAGTCTGGGCCGACCCGGCCGCCACTGCGGCGTCACGCCGTGCGTACGCTCGTCATCGGCCGGCATGCTCGCCCCCCGAGTCCTGCGTCGACTGGGCCGCGGCGATCATGGCCGGCGATGCGTCTCCGAACGGCGACCGGTCGTAGTCGCCGTGGAGGGCGACCATCCGGAAGCCGGCGCGGATGAGCAGATGCTCGAGCTCGTAGCGAAAGATGTAGCGCAACGAGATCGTCTCGGTGAAGCGCTGCGTCGCGCCGCCGGGCTCGATGACCTCGAACGTCAACTCGCAGTCGTTCCACTGGTGGGCGCGGTCGTAGGCGGCGATCGTCACCCACCAGCGGATCCGGCGGCCGCCGGACCAGTCGACCAGTTCCGCCGTCGCCTCGCCGTCTGCCGCCTGGTCGCCCGCGTAGGCGGCCGGCGCCGGGTCGGGATTGGGAAGGTCGAGCACGAGCGTGCCGCCGGGCAGCAGGTGGCTGCGGCAGCGGTCGAGACACGCGAGCTGTTGCTCGACCGTCCGCAGTTGCTGAAAGCCCCCGAACGGGCAGGTGATCGCCGCGAAACGGCGGCCGAGGTCGAACGACGTCATATCCGCTTGGACCAGCGCGACGCGCCCGCGCACCTCGGGCGACTCCACTTCCAGCTTGGCGCGGCAGCGCGCCAGCATCACGGAGGAGAGATCTAGCCCGGTGACCTCGAAGCCGGCACGAGCCAAGGGGAGCAGCACGCGCCCCGTCCCGCAGCCCAGTTCGAGGATCGGGCCGCCGGATCCGGCGGCGACAGATCGCCAGAAGCCGACGTCGTCGCGAGACGCGTAGATGGCGTCGTACATCGCCGCAAAGTCGGCGGTCTGGCCTGCGCTCTCGTCGTCCACCGGGCGTCTCTTTCACTCGCCGAACCGGGGTCCCGCCGCCGATGGTACACGACGCAGGCCGGCAGCCGTACGTCGTGAGAATGCTCCGGCAGCGTCGCTGCTGGACTTCTGCTTTACCCGTTGGTTACCATCGTCGCGCCCGGCGGTTACGACAGATTGCCCGGGGGTATCAGGCACCTAGTGGACGGGCGTCGATGTGAGAGCCCGCCTCGCGAAACCGGACGAGGAGGAGATCATGCCATTCCTTTTGCGCGCTGCCATCGTAGGCGGAGGCGCCTACGCCGTCGGTAAGAGAGTCCAGGGTGGCCGCGACCAGAACGCCGCTCAGGATCAGCAGATCCAGGAACTTCAACAGCAGCAGGCCCAGGCGCCGCCGGCGCCGGCGCCGGCCGCTCCGGCCAGCGACGAGGACGCCATGGCCAAGCTCACGCAGCTCAAGTCACTGCTCGATCAGGGCGTGCTCACCCAGGCCGAGTTCGACATGCAGAAGCAGAAGATCCTGGCAACGATGTGAGCGGTCCGGACGCGACCGATTCCTAGGAGGAACCATGGCACTTGGTCCGGTACAGCTCCTGACCATCGGCTTCATTGAACCGAATTTCACCGGCGCCGCTCTCAAAGAGCTTCAGCGCCTGAAGGAACACGACATCGTGCGCCTGGTCGACGTGCTCCTCGTGGCCAAAGACGACGACGGCAACGTCACGCAGATAGAGGTCGCCGACGTGCCGGAGCTCGAGAAGTACGGCGCGGTCGCCGGCGCCCTGGTGGGCCTCGGCGCCGCCGGCGAGGAAGGCATGGCAGTCGGCGCAGAGCTCGGTGCCGAGGCGATGGCCGATGGCCGGATGTACGACCCCGAGCAGGTGTGGGTGCTCGCAGAGGAGATCCCGCCGGGGACGACGGCCGCCATCGCGCTGCTCGAGCACCGCTGGGCGATCCCGCTGCGCGAGGCCATCCTCGACGCCGGAGGTACCGTCCTGGTCGACGAGTGGCTGCACCCGGAAGACCTCGTGCGCTACGGCGCCGAGGAGTTCGCGGAGTAGACGCGACGACAGACCTTGCGGAACGCGACGGGGCAGCCGCTGGCCGCCCCGTCGTGTTCCGTCAAACGCCGGCGTCTCCCGGGTCATCCACGGCCAGGCCCGGGACCGATGCGCCCAGCATCACGCGGATCAGGCGCTCCAGACCCGCCTCGACTTCCGCCCCGTTCAGATCCTGGATCCCCGCCGCCGGGCGTACCCACGACTCAGTCGCGGCCCAGCCGAGCAGAAGCGCTACCGCGCCGGCCACGGCGATGCGAGGGTCGAGATCCTTCTCTGCGCGCTCGGGAGGAGACGCGGAGGCGGCTGCGCGCTCGGCCAGCTCGACGAGCCGCTCGGTCGCGGCGAACCGGCCCGAGGTGCGCTCATACGGGAGGCCGTGCAGCGCGGAGTGCGCGATGAGGCGGATGTAGCGACGGTTCTCAGCCAGCGCCTGCCGGAACATCAGCGCGGCGCTGTCGAGAAGGTCCGGGTCGTCAGGCGCCGCCTGCAGGATGGCGTCTTCCTGCGAGACCAGGACGGCGCGATAGATATCTGCCTTGCTGCCGAGATAGCGGTGGACGAGGGCGTGCGACACGCCCGCCCGCTCGGCGATGGCACGGACTGTCACGGCCGAGAAGCCCTGCTCTGCGAACAGTTCCTCCGCGGCCTCGAGGATGGCGGCGGTCGTCTGCTCGCGTCCGCGCCTCTCCCGCTCTGGATGTGCGTCCGACATCGTGGGCACGCCGTCCTTGGTCCGCGCCGGCTTGGTTCCGCGCCGGCCTGGGTCCACAGCCGGCTACGCTGCCAGTGAGCGTACACCATCACCTCCTGCCAGCACATAACCGTCTGGTAACATGCGCCGGGTAGGGTGCCGATCGCCAAACGGCCGGGGCGACTGACCGGGCCGTTCCGGCGGTAGATTCCGGGTGCCGCCCGATAGCCCTCGCGCGACGCGCGGAGCGGCACCGGGCACCCAGACGCTCGCAAGCACATGCTCGAGGATGAGGAGGGGATCGTGTCTGACACCTACGACGTCATCATGGCCGGCTACCAGGCCATCGAGCCGGCCCAGAAGGACTTCGACGAGCTCGTGCAACTCGTCAAGGACAAGAAAGTCCGCACGGAGGGCGTGATCCTCGTCGAGCACGACGCCGACGGTCAGGTGAAGATCGCCCAGACCGGCGACCACCTCGGCCGCAAGGGTCTCGGCTGGGGCGGCGGCGTCGGCCTGCTGGTCGGCCTGGTCGCGCCACCGCTGCTCGCCTCGGTCGCAGTCGGCGCGGCGGCCGGCGGCCTCATCGGCAAGTTCACCAAGCACAAGGTCGAGAGTGGCATGGAGACCGGCCTCGGCGACAAGCTGGCGCCGGGCACGGCCGCCATCGTCGCAATGGTCGACGACGACGACCGCCTCGCCGCTGAACGGGCGCTCGCCGGCACGCCGGCCAGATCGGTCGCCCAGATGGACAAGAAGGGCGTGCGCGGCCTCAAGGATGCTCTGGCGGAGGCCGCCCTCAAGTTCGTCCCCGACCGCACCGTCCTGCCGATCCCGGACAAGCCGTTCGGCGGCACCGCCGGCCGCACGCTGCGCGACTCCGTCGCCGACTGGGCGATGATCCCTGGGCCAAAGGCGCCTGAGGGCGCGCCCAACGTGCTCGTCGTTCTCATCGATGACGCCGGCTTCGGCGCCATCGACACGTTCGGCGGCCCGGTCAGCACGCCGGCCTTCACGCGCGTGCAGCAGATGGGCGTGACCTATGACACGTTCCACGTCACCGCCGTCTGCTCGCCCACCCGGGCCGCCCTGCTCACCGGCCGCAACCAGCACCGCGTCGGCTTCGGCTCCATCGCCGAGTACCCGGGGCCCTTCCCCGGCTACACCGCTGCAAAGCCGCGCAGCTGCACTGCGTTCCCGCGGATCCTCAAGGAGAACGGCTACGTCACCGGCGGATTCGGCAAGTGGCACCTGACGCCGGACAACGTCCAGGGCGCCGCGGGCCCCTTCGATCACTGGCCCATGTCCTGGGGCTTCGACCACTGGTGGGGCTTCCTCAGCGGCGCCGCCGGGCAGTACGACCCGATCATCACGCAGGACAACGCCGTCATCGGCGTCCCGGAGGGCGAGGACGGCGAGCAGTACTACTTCCCGGACGACCTCACCGACAAGGCCGTCGAGTGGCTGCACGCGGTCCGCGCGCAGGACGCGCAGAAGCCGTGGATGATGTACTACTCCACCGGCTGCGCCCACGCGCCGCACCACGTCGCCACGGCGTGGGCCGACAAGTACAAGGGCAAGTTCGACGACGGCTGGGACAAGCTGCGCGAGGCGACGCTCGAGCGCCAGAAGAAGCTCGGCATCGTTCCGCAGGACACCGAGCTCACCGAGCGGCCTGAGGGTCTTCCGGCGTGGGACTCCCTCACCGACGCGCAGAAGAAGCTCTACATCCGCCAGATGGAGGTCTACGCCGGCTACCAGGAGAACGCGGACTGGAACGTCGGCCGGCTGCTTGACTCGCTCGAGGAGATGGGCGACCTCGACAACACGCTGATCTTCTACATCTGGGGCGACAACGGCGCCAGCATGGAGGGCACGACCACCGGTTCGTTCAACGAGCTGACCTTCCTCAACGGCCTCGTGCTCGACGCCGACCAGCAGACCGAGCTGATCGAGAAGTACGGCGGCGCCGAGGCGCTCGGCGGCCCGCACACGGCGCCGCACATCGCCTGCGCCTGGGCTCACGCCTGCAACACGCCGTTCCGCTGGGGCAAGCAGATCGCGGCCTACCTGGGCGGTACGCGCGACCCGATGGTCGTCGCCTGGCCCAGCCGGCTCAAGCCGGACACGGCAGTCCGCTCGCAGTTCACCCACTGCATCGACATCGGCCCGACGGTCCTCGAGGCGGCCGGCATCCCGGAGCCCAAGCTGGTCGACGGGATCGAGCAAGAGCCGATGGACGGCACCAGCTTCCTCTACACGTTCGACGAGGCGACGGCGGCCGAGCGGCACACGACGCAGTACTTCGAGATGTTCGGCAGCCGCGCCATGTACAAGGACGGCTGGTGGGCGGCCTCGAACCCGAAGCGCATGCCATGGGACGTATCTCCAGCGACGCTGGCGCAGTTCGGGCCGGACGCCGACTGGGACCCGGACCGGGACGTCGGTTGGGAGCTCTTCTATCTCCCCGACGACTTCTCGCAGGCCCATGACATCGCCGCTCAGCACCCGGACAAGGTCAAGGAACTGCAGGAGCTCTGGTGGCACGAGGCGGAGCGGAACCGCGTACTCCCGCTCATGGGTGGCCTGTCCGTGATCTACGGCATCCTGCCGCCGCTGCCGACGATCACACGGCTCAGGTTTGCCGGCGACGTTCAGAACATCCAGCGCGGCATGACGCCGCGCATCCAGGGGCGCTCCTACTCGATCGAGGCGCAGCTGCACGTCCCGGACGGCGGCGCCGAGGGAGTCATCGTCGCCAACGCCGATTTCATCGGCGGCTTTGCGCTGTGGGTCGACGAGAAGGGTCTGCTCACCCACACCTACTCGTTCCTCGGCGTCGACACCTTCAAGCAGGTCGCGACGGAGCCGATCCCGGCCGGCGACATCAGCGTCAAGATGCTCTTCGAGTCCGACGCTCCAAAGCCGGGCTCGGGCGGGAAGGCGACCCTCTGGGTGAACGACAAGCAGGTCGGCGAAGGCCGGCTCGAGCACACCGTGCCGATCGCCTTCACGTCCTACTCCGGCATGGACATCGGCCGCGACAACGGCTTGGTCGCCGATCTGGCCTACGAGGCGAGGGCGCCCTACGCCTTCACGGGTACAGTCAAGGAGGTCGTGTTCGACCTCACGCCGCACGCCCATGCCGATGAACACGAGCTCCACCAGCACGCCGCTCACCATGCGGTCGCAGCCGGCGTCGCCGGCTGAGCCGGCACCCGGCTCCGGCGTTTGGTTTCGCCACCCGGCGGAAGAAGAGATTGGCGCAGACGACATAGGCAGAGCAAGACGGAGGAACGACATGACCGACGACATCGAGAAGACCCTCGAAGACATCCAGGCACTCTTCGCGCAGACGGCGCGCGAGGTGACCAGCACGGGCGACAAAGTGACCCTCCACGGCGCCTCGCCCGCCACCCTCTACTTCTCCGACCGCCCGCAGCGCGTGGTCGGCCACCTCACCACCAAGAAGTTCGTCGAGGAGTGGGGCGAGGGCGAGAACAGCTTCGCCGCCGACCCGCCGAACGCCGTGATCAGCTTCGTGGAGAAGGGCGACCAGACGCCTGAGGACGCTATCGTCGTCCTCAAGGACCCGCAACTCGAGGGCGACAAGCTCACCTACACGGTGGACCTGCTCGAGGGCAGCCTGCCGGCCAAGGGCGAGCTCGTCTCCGTGTTCATCGACCCCTTCGGGCGGCCGCTCTCGCCGGTTTCGCTGGCCGGCATGAACCGGCGCGCACGGCGGCGCGGCCGCTGAACGGGCTGGTCCCGGCCGGGCGTCCGTGAAGGGACCGGCCGGCGAAAGGCAGGCACGAAAGGCTAGACGCGAAGGGGGCGGCCGGTGGCCGCCCCCTTCGCGTCTTCCGTCTTGCGTCGTCCGTTGTGCGCCGGCGACAGACTGTCGGCCCGCCGGCGCGGCTGCCTACGCCTCCTGCTTCTTGGTCTCCGCGAGGCCCTTCTTGAGCTGGTCGGCGGTCTCCTTGTCGGCCTTCTTGATCGCCTTCTTGGTGGCCTTGGCGAGCTCGCGCTCTACCTCGTCGACCCAGATCTCCTCGAAGACCGCGACCACGCCCGAGGTGCCGGGCGGAACGATTTCCTCGACGTCTTTGGCGATGCCCTTCTCGTCGTGGTGCTTGACGAGCTTGCCGGCGAGGCCGCCGATGAGGCCGCCGACCACCATGGCGCCGAGCAGCGGCGGCGCGAAGAGGCCGACGACGAGGCCGCCGGCCACGCCGATCGTCGAGCCCTTGAAGACGTCGTGGTCGCCGCTCTCCTTGACGTGCATCGTACCGTCGGCGTCGCGACTGATGAGCACGGCCCCGTCGATGAACACGATGCCCTGGCGCTGCGCCTTCTTGAGGGCGTCGAAGTCGGCCTTGGCGGCCGCCGGGTCGTCGTAACCGGCGATGTACAGGTCGAGTGGTGCGTCGCTCATGGTCCCTCCTGAGTCGTCGTTGTGCCTGTATGCGGAATCACGGAGCCGGGCGTCCGCCCGGCGAGATGTGCGACCAGGATATACACGCTGACCATGAGCACCCACGCGGGGAACACCAGGATGACCCAGTCGGCGTGCGCCACCACGAACAGCAGGACGAGCGCCAGCGGGTAGGTCAGCAGCGCCATCCAGCGGGGCATGACCCCTGTACGCAGCCAGAGTGTCGCCTGGGAGATCAGGAAGATGGCGGCCATGCGCAAGGCATAGACCTGGAAGATCTGCCCGACGATCTGGCGCGCGTACAGGTAGGTGGTGCTCGCCACGAACCCGCTGGGGTCTTTGGCGTAGGACGCGGCGATGGCGCCCGCCGAGGCGGCCGCCCCGAAGATCATCGCCAGGAACAGCAGGCCGCTCCCGAGGAAGACCGTGGAGAAGAACTGGTCCTCGAAGCGCCCCAGCCGCTCCCGCGCCACGGCGATGAACCAGAGGAAGAAGAGGCCGGCGAACGGGATGAGGCCGAGCGCGAACTTGAACGGCTCCGCGCCGACCTCCAGCCACTTGCCGGTGTCCCGGGCGATGTCGGCCATGGTGTTGGAGAGGATCATCACGCTCACGCCGAAGGTCACGGCGAAGAGGATCCCGGCGATGGCGCCGGCGATCGGCGTCGCGGCCCGGCGCGCGACCTTGGCCGCTTCGGCGCCGGGCGCGGCCGATTCGTCCACCGAAGGCACGCCGCTCAACTCTTGCCGTGCCCCAGCCACCTGCGGACGGTGCGCACAGGGAGAAGCAGGTAGACACCGATGACGACGTACAAGGTCACGCCGGCGTATGGCTGGATGAGCCCGGCGATCGTCGCTATTGCGTAGAAGATGAGGCTCGGCGCAAGCTGGTACTTGACCCGGTTGTCCTCCTGGCGCTCCTCGGCGGCGTCGTCGCCGAACAGGCCCTCACGCTCGGCATACTTGCCCAGCACGATCAGCATCAGGCTCATCAGGAACAGGATGATGCCGTAGAAGGCGACCGCCGTGCGCTCGCCGCCGTGCTCCCTGTCCACCAGGCTCATGTACTCCGACATCACCCTGGTGGGGAACGGCAGGAAGGCGACGAGCAGCAGGAGAAGCAGGTTGAGCCGCAGGAAGCCGGCGTCGACGCGTTCGAGCGCCTCGGTAAGCGCGTTGTGCTCGATCCACACGAGGCCGATGGACATGAAGGAGATGAAATAGGCCAGGTAGACCGGCCGTTCGCGGAGCAGCGCCGACAGCAGATGGCCACCGGTGTGGTGCGGCACCGCGATCTCGATGACCAGAAGCGTGATGGCGATCGCGAAGACGCCGTCGCTGAACGCCTCCAGACGGCCCTTCTTCTTGTACTCCCTCAATGCCGGCGGTTTCGTCACTCCTGTTACCTCCTGAGACGGGCCAGTCTGCGCTGGCCACATGATAGACGGTCAGGCAACGCCCACGTTTGCGCGCCGTTCACGCGTCACGACAGGCCGCAGATCCTCTTGCCGACGAGCGACACCCCGAACACGAGGAACAGAACGACCATCGCAGTCGCATTGTTGGCGGCGAGCCACGTCTTCCAGCCGTCGAGGACGTGGCCGGCCTTGTCGCCCATCCCAAGGTACACGCCGACGGGGGCGATGATGCTGAGGCTGCCGACGAAAAGCACGATGAGCGCGGCCGTCTGCTGCGCTCCAGAACGGCGTCCGTTTGCCGCGGCGCGCACGGCGCGCAGTACAATCCACGCCAGCAACCGTGTGACCGTTCGGTGACGTCGCCGGTGGGGCCGACGGAACGACTTGGGGGGCCTGATGGCCGAGCAGACTTCAGGGGCGAAGGCCGCAGCGGCCGGCACGGCGAAGGCGGGCGCCGGCCTCATCCTCTTCACGCTGGCCACCGGCCAGTTCCTGATGACGCTGGACACCTCGGTGATGAACGTGTCCATCGCCACCGTCGCCAAGGATCTGGGCACGACGGTCACCGGCGTGCAGACGGCGATCACCCTCTACACGCTGGTGATGGCGAGCCTCATGGTGCTCGGCGGCAAGATCGGCACGATCATAGGCCGCAAGCGCGCCTTCGCCATCGGCTGCGTCATCTACGGCTGCGGCTCGATGACGACCGCTCTGGCGCCGAACCTCACGGTGCTCATCATCGGCTGGTCGTTCCTGGAGGGCATCGGCGCCGTGCTGATCATGCCGGCCATCGTCGGCCTCGTGGCCGGCAACTTCCCGCCGGGAGCGCGCGCCAAAGCCTACGGCTTGATCGCCGCCGCCGGCGCCATCGCCGTCGCCGTCGGCCCGGTGATCGGCGGCTTCATGACCACGTACTTCTCGTGGCGCTACGTGTTCGCCGGCGAGGTCATCATCGTCATCGCGATCCTCTTCCTGGCGCGCCGCGCCGCCGACGACCCGGTCAGCGCGCGGCCCAAGCTCGATCTCATCGGCGCCGCGATCTCGTCCGCCGGCCTCGCGCTGGTGGTCCTCGGCGTGCTCAAGTCGTCGACGTGGGGCTGGCTCCTCCCCAAGGATGGCGCGACGTCGCTGTTCGGCCTCTCGCTCACCATCTGGTTCGTCACCGGCGGGCTCTTCTGCCTGTGGCTGTTCCTGCGCTGGCAGGAACGCCTGGAGAAGGCCGGCAAGGAGCCGCTCATCTCGCCGGCGCTCCTGCGCGTGAGGCAGCTCACCGGCGGCCTGATCACGTTCCTGTTCCAGTTCCTGATCCAGGCGGGGCTGTTCTTCATCGTGCCGCTGTTCCTGTCGGTCGTCCTGGGGTTGTCGCCGATGGCCACGGGCGTGCGGCTGCTGCCGCTCTCGCTGTCGCTGCTCGTCGCCGCCGTCGGCGTCCCCAAGGTGTTTCCCACGGCCAACCCGCGGCGCGTGGTGCGCATCGGCATGCTGGCGCTCATAGCCGGCATCCTGGTGCTGATCGCGAGCCTGCAGGTCGGCGCCGACAGCTCCATCGTGTTCGTGCCGATGCTCATCATCGGCTTCGGCATCGGCGCGCTGGCGTCGCAACTCGGCAACGTGACCGTCTCGTCGGTGCCCACGGACAAGAGCTCCGAGGTCGGCGGCCTGCAGAACACCGCCGGCCAGCTCGGCGCCTCGATCGGCACGGCGCTGGCCGGCTCGATCCTCATCGCCGCGCTCACGGCATCGTTCCTGGCCGGTATCGAGGCCAACCCCAACGTGCCGCAGTCGATGAAGACGCAGGCCGACACCAACCTCGCCGCCGGCGCTCCCTTCGTCTCCCAAGCCGACGCGCAAGCGCAGCTCGACAAGGCCGGGGTGGCGAAGGACGTGAGCAGCGAGGTCATCAAGGAGTACAACAAGTCGCAGATCGCCGGCCTGCGCACGGCGCTCTCCGTGCTGGCAGTCATCGGCGTGATCGCGCTGTTCTTCACCGGGCGCATCCCCCGGAAGCAGCCGGGATCGGAGCCGACGGCGGACGACGAGCCGGCACCCGGGCCAGAGCCGGCGTTGGCCTAGAGCCCGCCAGGCCGCACGACCTTCGTCAAGTGCAGAGCGCGACGGGGCGGCCCTCAGGCCGCCCCGTCGCATCTCACCTCCGCTGTGCTGCAGAGCTAGCGCGAGTCGCGGCGCGCCTGGCGCCGCTTGTGGCGCCGCCACATCAGCGCGAACTGGCCGATCACGAACGCCACCAGCGCCGTGATGACGAGCGCGAGCCAGAGCGGCGCGCTGAACGTCCAGAAGAGGAACGAGAACGAGATCGTCTCCCTGTTCTGGAGGATGAACGCCAGGAGCAGCGCCAGCAGCACGCCGCCGCCGATCAGAAAGCCGCTGCCCGAGCCCGAGCTCTGCGAACCACCCTGCGATGAACCGTTTGCCATGGAGTCCCTCCTGGGTCGCTGCGTTTCTACCCCGCGCCCCGGCATCCGTCACGTGCCGCTACCGCCGCACCTCTCGCGCCGAGCCATCCGGGTGGTCCACGGTCTCAACCGGACCCGTCGGCTGCATCGCGGAGTCGCCGTCCACATCCCGCTGGCGCCGTCGCGCGCTGCCCAGGTTCTGGACGACGAGTGAGACAACGGTGATGAGGTAGAGCTGGCCGAACACGGCCTCCGTCATCGCCATCATCCTGCCGACAGGCAGGGCGGACGTGAAGTCGCCGTAGCCGACCGTCGTGATCGTGACGAAGCTGAAGTAGATGTAGTCGATGGCCGAGGGATGGCTGGTCTGCACGAAGAACGGCTGGCCGGCGATGAGCCCGGTCAGCGAGAACAGCGTCGCGAAGAGCTGGGCGATGAGCAAGTAGATGCATACCGCGCCGAGGAAGGTCTCGACCGACAGCGCCATCCTGCGGGAGAGGTGCCATGCGATGGCGACTGGGGCGACCACGACGAGGAGAAGCGAGATCGCAGCGGTCACTGCATGAGCGACGTTGTCCTCCCCGATCAGCAGCGATGCGAATGCGACGAGACAAAGGAGCGGGATGAGCGCCTGGGCGATGCGCATCCCGCGCCGCTCCACCTGGGAAGCGCGCAGAGCGAGCCAAGTCGCGGCCGCGAGCACGAAGACGCAGACGACCCGGCCCCACGTGTAGTCACCGAGCGCCGCGTCGCAGAAGTAGGAGAGCACGAGCAGGAGGAGGACGAGGCCGTAGCTGTCGGCGAAACGCTTCCGCCGCCCGAGACGGCCCTCCACCTCGTTGTCGCTCACGCGCACCCCCTCCCCAGCTTGCCCCGCGTCCTCGAAGCGCCGACTCTGCCCATGCCGCAGGCCGGGGACACCGCCCGCAAACGGTGACTCCGGCGCGATCGCCGGGTACGTGCGCCGATAGGCGAAGCGGGATATCCTTTCGTGACCATTCGGTAACTGTACAACCGACCTGCTCGGAGGTCCGCATGCACTGGCTCGACTTCCTCCCCTGGTGGATCGTGGTGCCGTACATCCTCGTGTGGCTCTATGTGATGGCCACGCTCATCATGGAGGACCGCGAACCCGCCGACACGCTCGCTTGGGCGTTCGCGCTGCTCCTGGTGCCGGTGCTGGGCATGATCTTCTACTTCATCGCCGGCCGCGACTGGGCGACGATCACAGAGAAGAAGAAGTGGATGCGGGACTACTACGAGCAGCTGCAGGCCGCGCTCAAGCCCTTCTTCGAGCGCAACGCGGCCGCGGAGCGCCGCTTCCGGCAGGAGTACGGCGGCACCTATGTCGAGCGCCTCGCCGATACCATGGCCCGCGAGGACGGCCTCGGCGTCGTCACCGCCGACCGCGCCGAGATCTTCCCCACCGGGCAGGAGAAGTTCAGCCGCCTCAAGGCCGACCTGGCGGCGGCCCAGAAGTTCATCCACATCCAGTACTTCATCTGGGAGGACGACGAGCTCACCGACGCGCTCACCGAGATCCTCAAGGAGCGCGTGCAGGCCGGCGTACAGGTGAGGTTCCTCTACGACTACCTGGGCAGCAAGCACTGGGACAAGACGAAGCTCGAGGCGCTCGTGCCGCTGGGCGCCAAGGTCGAGAAGGACGTGGTCTCGATCTCCCACCTGAACTACCGCGACCACCGCAAGATCGTCGTCATCGACGGCGAGATCGGCTACACCGGCGGCTACAACGTGGGCCAGGAGTACGTGGACGGCGGCGAGCGCTTCGCGGTCTGGCGCGACACGCACGTGCGCGTGACCGGACAGGTCGTCGGCGAACTGGAGGCCTTGTTCGCGGCGCGCTGGTTCGATCAGACCAAGGAGGACGTCTGCACCGACGAGTACCTCCCCGATCGGCCGCGCGGCGACGCCGAGGCGGGCGTGCTCTGCCAGGTCATCGCACAGTCGGTGGAGGACTACTGGAAGTCGTCCCGGCGTGCCCACATGGTCGCCGTGGGCAACGCCGCCAAGCGCGTGTGGATCCAGTCGCCCTACTTCATCCCCGAGGTGGGCCTCTACGACACGATGATCAACGCGTCCCTGAGCGGCGTCGACGTGCGCTTCATGATGACCGGCGTGCCGGACAAGAAGGTCCCGTTCTGGGCGGCGTGGACGTACTTCCGGCCGCTCCTCAAGGCCGGCGTGAAGGTGTACCTCTACGAGGCCGGCTTCCTGCACTCCAAGACGCTGACCGCCGACGGGCAGATCACCGCCATCGGCACGATGAACATGGACATCCGCAGCCTGCGGCTTCACAAGGAACTCATGCTCTGGATGTACGACGACAAGCTCGCCCACCGGCAGGAGCGCCTCTTCGAGGACGACATCGCCAACTCGCACGAGGTCACGCTGATGGACCTCGACTCGCTGAGCCTGCCGGTACGCTTCCGCAACTCGTTCATGCGGCTGCTGAGCTACTTCATCTGAGCCCATCCGGGTCCATCTGAGATACTGGCGGGCATGACCTCGGAAGCGCCCTCGAGAGCCAAGGAGCCGCGCGTCGTCGGCGAGGCGCGCTGGCCGATGGCGTTCGCCGTCGTCGCTGTCATCGTCCTGACGGTGCTTCTCCCGCGCGGGCTCGTCCAGCATCCACGCTGGGGCGTGCCCCTCGTCGAGGGCCTCCTGCTGGTCGCCGTGATCATCGCGGACCCAGGCAAGATCGATCTGGTCTCACCGCGTGTGCGGGCGCTCTCGATCACGCTCATCGCACTACTGGTGGCGACCACGCTCTGGTGCACGACGCAGCTCATCGTCGAGCTGATCAGAGGCGGCGCGGACACCCAGTCGGCCGGCGCGCTGCTGGCCGCCGGCGGCATCGTGTGGATCTCCAACTGCCTCTCGTTCGGCCTGCTCTATTGGGAGCTGGACAGCGGCGGGCCGGCAGTCCGCGCGCACGGTCTGCCGGCCCATCCCGACTTCGCTTTTCCACAGCAGCTCAACCCGGAGCTCGCGCCGGAGCACTGGCGGCCGAGGTTCGTCGACTACATGTACCTCGGCTTCACGTCGGCGACGGCCTTCAGCCCCACCGACGCGATGCCGCTCAAGCCCTGGAACAAGCTCGCGATGATGGCCCAGTCGACGATCTCGCTGGTACTCCTGGGCCTCGTGATCGCGCGCGCGGTGAATGTGCTGACGTAGCCGCCCGCTGAGCCAGGGTTGCTCAGGCTGTCACGCCTCGCCTGCGGTCCCTCACCAGGTAGGCCACGATGAGGGCGGCCGGGAAGAAGACCAGGCTGAAGATGAAGAAGCCGATGAAGCTGTGCCCTTTGCGACCGGCGACGCGCGCCGGCCAGAAGGCGATGAGGACCCAGATGATGACGGCCAGCACCCAGATGATGACGCTCATGTCACGAACCTCTTTCAATGATCGGACTCCGGCTTCCATCCGGTGCCCGGAGACTAGTAATGTGCACTCACCGGCCACAGACGGCCGGTGTCGCTGGTGGTACCCAAACAGGGGCGGCGGCAACCCCCCCGGCACCGCGGCGGCCGGTGGCTCCGGGGTGAAGCCGTGACCCAGACCAAGTCGAAGGACTTCGAACGCTGGGTCCCGGGCGTGCACATGGCGCGCACCTACGAGAGGCAGTGGCTGCGCGCCGACCTCGTCGCCGGGATCGTCCTGGCGGCGATCCTCGTTCCCCAGGGCATGGCCTACGCCGAGCTCGCCGGGCTCCCCCCGGTCACCGGCCTGTACACGACCATCGCCTGCCTCGTCGCCTATGCCATCTTCGGCCCGTCGCGCGTGCTCGTCCTCGGACCCGACTCGGCGATCTCGCCCCTGATCTTCGCCGCGATCGTGCCCCTGCTGGCCGGCGGCGACCCTGCCAAAGCCATCGCGCTCGCGGGGGTGATGGCGCTGATGGTCGGCCTCATCGAGATCGGGCTCGGCCTGGGCAAGCTCGGCTTCGTGGCCGACCTGCTCTCGAAGGAGGTCCAGGTCGGCTACATGAACGGCCTGGCCATCGTGATCATCGTCGGCCAGCTGCCCAAGCTGTTCGGCTTCTCGACCGACGCCGACGGGTTCATCAACGAGGTGCGCGCATTCATCGACGGCCTCAGCAAGACCAGCGCGACGACGCTCGCCGTCGGGGCCGCCTGCCTGCTCGTGCTGCTCGGACTTCCGCGGCTCACGCGCCGGGTACCGGCCGTGCTCGTGGCCGTCATCGGCGCGACGGTGGCGTCGGCCGTGCTCGGCCTCGCCGAGCACGGCGTGAAGACCGTTGGCGCCCTGGCCCAGGGCGTGCCCACGCCAGCCTTCCCCTGGACCAGCCTCGGTGACGTCGGCCCGTTGCTGATCGCCGCCGTCGGCATCACGCTCGTGTCGCTCACCGACACCATCGCCACGGCGACGAGCTTCGCCGCCAAGCGCGGCGACGAGGTGGCGCCCGATCAGGAGATGATCGCCATCGGCGCGGCCAACATCGCCGCGGGGTTCTTCCAGGGGTTCGCCGTATCGACGAGCGCCTCGCGCACCGCCGTGGCCGAGGCGTCCGGCGCCAAGAGCCAGGTGACGGGGCTGGTGGGGGCCGGCCTCGTCGCCATCCTGCTGCTGTTCCTCAGCGGCCTGCTCGCCGACCTGCCTCAGACCACCCTCGCGGCGGTCGTGATCGTCGCCGCACTCTCGCTGCTGGACTTCGGCATCCTGGCCCGCTACTACCGGGTGCGCAAGAGCGCGCTCGCGCTCTCGCTGGTCGCGACGGGTGGGGTCATCCTCTTCGGCGTGATCTGGGGGATCGCCGTCGCCGTCATCCTCGCGGTCTTCCTGTTCTTCCGGCGAAACTGGTGGCCGCATGGCGCGGTCCTCGCGCCGGTCGAGGGAGTGCCTGGGTGGCACAGCATCGACACGTACCCGGACGCCCCTCAGATCCCGGGGATCGTGGTGTACCGCTGGGAGGCGCCCCTCTTCTTCGCCAACTCGGGGATCTTCCGCCAGCAGATCCGCCACCTCGTTCGTGACTACAAGCCCCTCTGGGTCGTCCTTCAGTGCGAGGCGGTCACCGACATCGACGTCACCGCCGCCGAGATGCTCGAGGCGCTCGACAATGAGCTGAACGCGATGGGGATCCACCTGGCCTTCGCCGAGATGCGCAACCGCCTGCAGGACCTCATCCTGCGCTACGGGCTCCTGGAGACGCTCGACCGCGAACGCTTCTACCCCACGCTCAAGGCGGCGGTGAAGGCAGTCGAGGCGCTCGGGCCGCTCCCGCCGGCGGAGCCGGCTCCCGGCGGCCGCGGGCACTTCCACCACGAGTCCGACCTGCACGGCCCGGACGACCAGCCGCTGGTGTAGAGACCGGCTACACTTGGGCCTGGCGTGCATCGCGCCCTGGACTCGGAGAGAGGCGAAGATCCCGGTGGGAGATACCGAAGATCCCAAGACGATGGGCGGCGCGGCCGGCGTGCCGGCAGTCGCGCCTCCCGCCTTCCACCTGCTGGCGAAGCCCACCGGCTCCGTCTGCAACCTCGACTGCGCCTACTGCTTCTTCCTTGAGAAGGAGAAGCTGTACCCGGGCGTGCGCTCGCGCATGAGCGACGAGCTGCTCGAGCGCTACATTCGCGAGCTCATCGCGGCGCACCGCACGCCCGAGGTGACCATCGCCTGGCAGGGCGGCGAGCCGATGCTCATGGGGCTCGAGTTCTTCCGCCGGGCGGTCGAGCTTGCCCACAAGTACGCCCGCCCGGGCATGACCGTACGCCACACCATCCAGACGAACGGCACCAAGATCAACGGCGACTGGGCGCGCTTCTTCAAGGAGAACGGCTTCCTCGTCGGCCTCAGCATCGACGGGCCGCGCGAGCTGCACGACGCCTATCGGCGAGACAAGGCCGGCAAGCCCACGTTCGACAAAGTCATGCGCGGCCTCGCGGCCCTGCGCGAGCACGGTGTGGAGTGGAACGCGCTCACGACGGTCAACGCGGCCAACGCCGCTCACCCCGCCGAGGTCTACCGCTTCCTCCGCGACGAGTGCGGCTGCGAGTTCGTCCAGCTCATCCCCATCGTCGAACGACCGACCGTGGACGGCGTGCCGCACGGCGACACGGTGACCGATCGGTCGGTCGGACCGGAGCAGTGGGGCGCCTTTCTCATCGGCGTCTTCGAGGAGTGGGTGCGCCGCGACGTCGGCGAGGTGTACGTGCAGATGTTCGACGTCGCACTGGCGAACTGGTACGGAGAGCCGGCCGGGCTCTGCGTGCACTCCGCCACCTGCGGCGCGGCCCTGGCGCTCGAATTCAACGGCGACGTGTACGCCTGCGACCACTTCGTGGAGCCGGCGTACCTGCGCGGGAACATCACGGAGCGCCCGCTCGCCGAGCTGGTCGGCGCGCCCGAGCAGCTCCAGTTCGGGCGCGACAAGCTCGAGCTGCTGCCGCGGTACTGCATGGAGTGCGACGTGCGCTTCGCCTGCCACGGCGGCTGCCCCAAGGACCGCTTCACGGTGACGCCGACCGGCGCGGTCTCGGCGGCCGGCGAGTCGCTGGCCGGCGAGCCGGGGCTCAACTACCTCTGCCTCGGCTTCAAGGCGTTCTTCCGCCACGTCGACGCGCCGATGCGGCGCATGTGCGAGCTGCTGCGCGAGGACCGCGCGCCGGCGGAGATCGTCGCGGAGTACGCCGGCAGGTAGCGACCGTCCCGACCGTGCGAGGCGGAGGTCCGCCGCGCGGCACCCAAGGGCTCAGCCGCGCGACCCTTCTGAGGCTTCCTGCAGTGAGCCCACGTCGTCAGCCGTCGCCTGGTGCCGCCGGCGCGGCACCTGCGCCGGCGCCGCCTCAGGCGCCTGCGGATGCGCTTCAGTGTGCGTCTCGTACCAGCGGTGGTACATCGCCACGAACGGCACCGACGTGAACCCGTGCAGGAAGACGCTCATGGCCACGGTGACGACGACTGTCGCCAGCAGCGTGCTCGCCTCCGGCACGCCGCGCTCGACGACGAGCAAAGCGAACACGATGCTCGCGAGCCCGCGCGGCCCGAACCACCCCATGAAGGCGATCGTCTGCAGGCGCACGCCGCGGCCGATCATCGCGATGGCGACCGGGAGCATGCGCACCACAGTGAGGCTCAGCACGGCGTACAGCACGACGTGCCAGGTCACGGCGGGCCGTGCCGCGCCGACGGCCAGGGCGCCGAAGCCGATCCAGGTCACGGCGGCGAGCAGACTCCCGGTCTCCTCGGTGAAGTAGGTCACGCGCAGGCCGTGCTCTCCCGAGGCGCGGCCGAAGGCCATGCCGCCGACGAACGCGGCGATGAAGCCGCTGCCGCCGAGGGTGACGGCAGCGGCGTAGGCCCCGAGTGCCACTCCCAGCGTCATCACCTGGCGCCAGTGGCCCTGCAGCCATTCGCGGCGCTGTGCCTCGCGCAGGATCAGGCCGCCGAGGACGCCGATCACGATCCCTGCCGCTAGGCCCCAGCCGATCTGGTCGACGGCGTTGTGGATGACGGCCGACGGCACGCCCCCTTTGAGGCTCGCCGCCGCGATGTCGGCCGCGACGAGGAAGAACGGCACGGCGAGGCCGTCATTGAGCCCGCTCTCCACGTCGAGCGCCTGCCGCACGCGCGAGGGGACGGCCGTGTCGTCTACGACCCGCTGGCCAAGCGCCGCGTCCGTGGAACAGAGCATCGTGGACAGCAGGAAGGCGGTGGCCAGGGACATGCCGGGGAAGACCACCATCCCCGCCCCGATGCCGGCGACCATCGTCAGCGGAAGGCCGATGAGCAGCAGCCGGCTCGGCCAGCCCAGGTCGTGGCGCAGCGACCGCAGGTCGAGCCGCGCCGAGTCGCTGAACAGCAGGAACGCGAGAGCCAGCTCGGTGATCCGCTCGGCGGCCGCGCTCTCGATGCCGATGTGAAGCCATCCCAGGCCCGATGTGCCGACCGCGAACCCCACCGCCACGAGGACCATCGCCGACGTGATGCCACGCCGGTCGAGGGGGCCGGAGACGGCGCCGTAGACGATCAGGATCAGCGAGATGGTGAGTATCGCGCTCACGGCGCAATGATACGTCGGGGCGACTCCCCCGTCGGCGCCCGGCCGCGGCCTGCACCCCGCTCTTGCGGCGCGCCTCGCGAAATCCTCACGGACGAGGCGCATGCTGCAACGACTCAGCAGCGCGCCCAGCGGGTAGGTTGCTCCGCAGCCGCGAATCCGACCGGAGGAGGATCCATGGCCAAACCATTCAAGGGCGTCGTCAACGTCGACATCCGCGACTCGACGCCCGACTGGGCGCCGTTCGAGTCGCCGAAGGCGCCGGACAAGGCGCCCAACGTCGTCTACATCGTGCTCGACGACGTCGGCTTCAGCGCCATGAGCTGCTACGGCGGCCCCATCGCGACGCCCAACATCGACAAGATCGCGGCCGACGGGGTGCGCTACACGCAGTGGCACACCACGGCGCTGTGCTCGCCGACGCGCTCGTGCCTGCTCACCGGCCGCAACCACACGCGCAACAGCATGGCCTGCATCACCGAGGCGGCGATCGGATTCCCCAACGCCAGCGGCACCATCCCGCCGGAGAACGGCATGCTCCCCGAGATCCTCGGCGAGCTCGGCTGGAACACGTACATGGTCGGCAAGTGGCACCTGTGCCCGACCGACGAGATGAACCTGGCCGCGCCGCGCCGCAACTGGCCGACCGGGCGCGGCTTCGAGCGCTGGTACGGGTTCCTCGGCGCCGAGAGCAACCAGTGGTATCCCGACCTCGTCTACGACAACCACCCGGTCGATGCGCCGAAGACGCCGGAAGAGGGGTACCACTTCACCGACGACATCACGGCCAAGGCGCTCGAGTTCATCAAGGACGCCCAGGCGATCGCCCCGGACAAGCCCTTCTTCCTTTACTATGCGCCCGGCGCGTGCCATGCCCCGCACCACGCGCCCAGGGAGTGGATCGACAAGTTCAAGGGCCAGTTCGACATGGGCTACGAGGCGATGCGCGAGCAGACGCTCGCGCGCCAGAAGAAGATGGGCCTCGTGCCGGCCGAGACCGAGCTGCCGCCGATCAACCCCATGGGCACGACCGAGACGCGCACGGGCCCCGACGGCAAGCCGTTCCCGGCCCTCGACGTGACCAAGCCGTGGGACACGCTGTCGGACGGAGAGAAGCAGCTCTTCTCGCGCATGGCCGAGGTCTTCGCGGGCTTCCTCGCGCACACGGACCACTACATCGGGGTCCTCCTCGACTACCTGGAGTGGGCAGGTCTGCGCGAGAACACGATCGTCATGCTCGTGTCCGACAACGGCGCCAGCGGCGAAGGCGGCCCCGACGGGTCCGTCAACGAGAACCTGTTCTTCAACGGCATCCCGGACGACCTCGAGGCCAATCTCAAGATGCTCGACGAGCTCGGCGGCCCCAAGACCTACAACCACTACGCCAACGGCTGGGCGATGGCGTTCAACACGCCGTTCAAGATGTGGAAGCGCTACGAGTTCAACGGCGGCACCAGCGACCCCTGCATCATCTCGTGGCCGGCGGGCATGAAGGCCAGGGGCGAGATCCGGACCCAGTACCACCACGCGATCGACCTCGTGCCGACGGTCCTGGACTGCCTCGGCGTCGAGGCGCCGGGGACGATCAAGGGGCACGTGCAGAGCAGCTTCGACGGCGTCAGCATGCGCTACAGCTTCGACGACGCGACGGCTGACGAAGCGCGCAAGACCCAGTTCTACTCGATGCTCGGCTCCCGCGGCATCTGGCACGAGGGCTGGAAGGCGGTGACGACGCACCCGACGATCGCCGGGTGGAGCCACTTCAACGACGACACCTGGGAGCTCTACCACACCGACGTCGACCGCTCCGAGCTGCGCGACCTGGCGAAGGAGGACCCCGAGAAGCTCAGGGAACTTCAGAGCCTGTGGTTCGCAGAGGCCGGCAGGAACGGCGCGTTCCCGCTCGACGACCGCTCGCCGCTGGAGATCATCTTGACACCGCGGCCCCTGCTCGCGCCGCCGCGTGACCGGTACACCTACTTCCCCGATACCGCCGACGTGCCGGAGCAGCAGGCCGTCAACGTCCGCAACCGCTCCTTCGCGATCGGGGCGCTCGTGGACATCCCCGCCCCCGGCGCCGAGGGCGTGCTCTTCGCTCACGGAGCGCGTTTCGGCGGGCACGCCCTGTACGTCAAGGGCGACCGGCTCCACTACGTCAACAGCTTCTGCGGCATGTTCGAGCAGAAGGTCGACGCGACGGAGGATGTGCCGACCGGCGAGGGCGTGATCCTGTCGGCGTCGTTCGAGAAGGACGGCGAGGACCCGCCCGGCGTGGCGACCGGCTTGCTCTCGCTGTACCACGGCGACAAGAAGGTCGGCGAGGGCCGCATCAAGACCCAGCCCGGCTACTTCTCACTCGCCGGCGAGGGCCTCTGCGTCGGCCGCGACAGCGGCGAGGCCGTGACCGACGACTACCCAGGCACCTCGCCGCACCGCTTCACCGGCGGGACGATCAAGCGCGTCGCCGTGGACGTCAGCGGCGAGCCCTACCTCGACCTGGAGCGCCAAGCGCAGGCGATGCTGGCGCGGGAGTAGCGCTCCCGGCCGTCGCGGCCGCCAGACGAAGAACGCCGGAGGGGCGGCCCCAGGGCCGCCCCTCCGGCGTATCGCTCGAGTCTGGACGCGGCGCTCGGCGATGCCGGGCGTCACGCCGCAGTCTGCGTCAGTCCGTGCTCAGCGTCAGTCTTTGCTGTGGTTCTTCGCGCCGAAGGCGTGCTTGAGTTCCTTCTCCTGCTCCTCCGTGAGGTTGGAGCGCACGAGCGTCGCATTGGCACCCTTCACGGCGGCCAGGAACTTGTCTTCCGTGAGCTGAGCGATGAGGAGGAACCAGCCGGCCTCGCCGGGCTTGATGGCGTCGCCCATCTGCTCGAGGACCTGCTTGTCGATGCCCGTCTTGCCGAGCTTGCCAAAGAGGGCGCCCATGCCGGCGCCGATGGCGAGGCCCAGGAACGGGACGAAGAAGAGCAGGCCGAAGAGCATGCCCCAGAAGGCGCCGCCCATTGCGCCCACGCCGACGAGGCTGTGGCCGTGCTTGACGTGCGGCTTGCCGTCTGCGTCGCGCACGACTTCCGCGGCGTCCTGCAGCTGGACGATCATGTCCTTCTGCATCTCCGCCAGCTTGACGCCGAAGCGGTCGGCTTCGACCTCGTTGGGGAAGCCGAGAACCATCAGTTCGCTCATGCTTTGCTCCTTCGCTCTTGACTTGACTGTCGCCGGCAGCTGCCGACGGCGTGACCGTGTGGTCCCGTGACGGGCATACCCGCCGCGGTCCCAACATACGCGCCGCGCAGGAGACAGACCATATCACCGGGAACGTGGTGAGGCGGGCGCGGCCGCGGCGCGGGAACCAGCGGACCAGAGGAGCGGATGGCGACAGACGTGAAGAAGATGCGCGGACTTCCGGTGCCGCTGTTCGAGGGCCTTCTGCCGATCGGCAAAGGCCGCGTGCCGGCGGAGGTCATCGCCGGCGTCACGCTCGCGACCCTCGCGATCCCCGAGGTGATGGGCTACACCAAGATCGCCGGGATGCCGGTGGTCACCGGGCTCTACACCATCCTGATCCCCATGGCGCTGTTCGCCGTCCTGGGCTCCTCGCGACACCTCGTCGTCGGGGCCGACTCCGCCACGGCCGCCATCATGTTCGCCGCCCTCACGCCGCTCGCCGCCGCCGGCTCGCCACAGTACGTCGCCCTCGCGGGGATGCTGGCCGTCATCGCCGGCGCGTGCCTGCTGCTGGCCCGCATCCTCCGCCTGGGGTTCCTCGCCAACTTCCTCTCGCGCACGGTGCTCATCGGCTTCCTGACGGGCGTCGGCATCCAGGTGGCCTGCGGGCAGCTCGCCGGCATGTTCGGCTACGCGAAGGCCGGCAGGGGGGCGGTCGCCGAGGTGATCGACTGGGCCAGGAACCTCGGCCAGACCAGTATTGCGACGCTGGCGGTCTCGGCCGCCGTGCTCGCCGTGATGGTGCTCGGCGGTAGGCTGCTCAAGCGCGTGCCCTGGGCACTCATCGCCGTCGTCGGGGCCATCGTGGCGAGCGCCGCGCTCTCGCTCTCGGCGCACGGCGTTCCGGTGATCGGCAGCGTGCCCGGCGGTCTGCCCCACCTGAGCTGGCCGAGCATCCCCGCGAGCGACTACGACAACCTTGCCATCGCCGCTCTGTCGATCTTCGTGGTCATCCTGGCGCAGAGCGCGGCGACGTCCCGGGCCTACGCGGCCAAGTTCGAGGACGACTTCGATGAGAACGTCGACCTCGTCGGCCTCGGCGTCGCCAACCTCGGCGCCGGCCTCACCGGAACGTTCGTGGTCAACGGCAGCCCCACGAAGACGGCGATGGTCGACGAGGCCGGGGGCCGCGGCCAGCTCGCCCAGCTCGTCACGGTGGGCATCGTCCTCGTAGTCCTCGTTCTGCTGACGAAGCCCCTGAGCTACCTGCCCGAGGCCGTGCTGGCCTCCGTCGTCTTCCTCATCGGCATCAAGCTCGTGGACGTGGACGGCATGCGCACCGTGCTGCGCCGGCGTCCGGTCGAGTTCGGCGTGGCGCTGGCCACGACCGCCATCGTCGTGATTCTGGGCGTCGAGCAGGGCATCGTCCTGGCGATCCTGCTGTCCATCGTCGCCCACCTGCGCCACAGCTACACGCCCTACGACCGGCTACTGGTACGCGTGGAGCACAAGATGTGGAAGAGCCTGCCGCTGGAGAGCGGCGCCCAGGCGCGGCCCGGCCTTCTCATCTACCGCTTTGGCTCGAGCCTCTACTACGCCAACGCGAGCCGCTTCGCCGACGAAGTCCGGCGGCTCCTCAAGGATGCCGCGGAGCCGGTGCGCTGGTTCTGCCTCGCCGGTGAGACCATGGACGACCTCGACTTCACCGGCTCCACGGTCCTCGCCAGGGTCCTCGACGCGATGGCCAAGGAAGGGGTCACGTTCGTGGCCTGCGACATCCAGAAGCCGGTCCTCAGGGAACTCGAGCGGGACGGCCTGCTGGCGACGATCGGCGCTGAGCACATATTCGGCGACACCGACGACGTGATCAGGGCCTACAAGGCACAGGTGCTGGGGGAAGCCCAGGACACTTGACCAGACGCCTCGAAGCGGAGAGTCTGGACCGCGACAGGCCGCTTCTACCAAGGGGGAACGCTCATGGGATGTTGTCTGCTGGCGTTCGTGGGGAGCTTCTTCCCACGCCTCGCCCTTGCCCTGATGTGGATCTTCACGAGCTACGTGGACCGCGCCTTCAGCAGCTTCATCTGGCCGCTGCTGGGCCTGATCTTCCTGCCGTTCACGACGATCTTCTTCTGCCTCGCGTGGAACCCCGTCACGCACGGCGTGCACGGGGCGGCGTGGGCCTGGGTCGTCGTCGGCTTCCTGCTCGACGTCATGTCCTACGGCAGCGGCGCACGCGGGCAGCAGCAGCGCTCGACGACCGCCTGAGCCGATCCGGCTGGGCGGCGCAGGACGGACGGCCCGCCTGCCCGAGACGGCAGAGCACGTGACCGACGCGAAGGGGCGGCGGGCCTTCATGGCCCGCCGCCCCTTCGCGTCCCGCCCCTAGTCGTCCGGCCAGACCCCGCCGAGCTGCGTGAGGTCCGCGGGCGGTCTGTCGCCGGGAGGTCCGGCGCCTCCGGATCGCGCCGCGACTTCCGGCAGGCCGGCGGTGGCGCCTCCCGCCGTGCCCGCGAGGACGCCGCGTGGCGCCGGTGCGCCGAAGAGCCCGATCGCCTTGAGGCGCCCGTACGAGTCGATCGCGATCTTGAGGAACGGCGCGGCCACGATGCCGCCGATGGCGCCGAAGAGGATCGCGCCGGCAGTGGTGGCGAAGAGGACGGCGAGCGGGTGCAGCTTGAGCGCCGCGCCCAGGGCGAACTGCGAGACGACGGTCTGCAGCGAGCCGTTGGCGACGATCACGATGACGAGCATCGGCAGCGCCTTTGACCAGCCCCCGGAACCGAAGGCGATCACCACGGCGAAGGCGCCGCCGATGATCGCCCCGAACGTCGGGATGTAGTTGGTGAACCAGGCGACGACCCCGATCGTGGCGGCGAGCGGCACGCCCAGGATCAGCGCTCCCAGGAACATCACGGCGCCATTGAAGAGGCCGATGATCGTGCTCCCCCAGATGTAGCCGCGCAGGAAGCGCGCGGCGTTGGCGAGGATCTTGTAGGCCACCGGCTGGGGGATGGGGCTCATGTGTTTCGAGGCCCAGAGGCCGAGGCCGGCGCCCTGCATCAGGAACCAGACGATGATGTTGAGGCCGATGAAGATGCCGAAGATGAGGCCCGCGACTCCGGCGATCCCCTGCACGAGCGCGCCGGCGACTCCCTTGACCAGCTCCGTGTCGGCCTGCTTGAAGGCGTCCTTGAAGTCATCCTTGCTGACGTGGACGTCGTGGCTGTTCAGCCACTGGGACGCCGACGCAGCGGCGGCCTCGAGGTTCTTCTGCACCGTCGGGAACTGGTGGAACACGCCGAATACCACGATGGCCGCGACGGCCACCGCGATGAGCACGATGAGGAGCATCACGAGCAGCGCCGCGATCCAGCGCTTGACGCCGCGGCGCGCGAGCTTGTCGGCCAGCGGCATGAACGTCGCTGCGAGCAGCGCGGCGAACAGCACGGGGACCAGCAGCGTGCTCAGCTTGGCCAGCAACGCGAGCAGCACGGTGAGCGCGACGGCGAGGCCGAGGAACAGCCAGCTCGACCGGCCGAACTCCGCGAGCCAGCCGGGGACGGTGAACGCGGCCTCGGCGCCGGCGGGAGGCGCGGCGATCGCGCCTGGCGCCGCGCCCGGCTCCGTCCCGGCACCGCCGGCGCCCGCAGCAGGCCCGTCTCCGGCCGGCGACTTCTTTCCGAAAATGCTCAACGGCCACCCCCGGTCGCTCGCCCCATCACGCCGCTGCGCGCAATCCTACCGACAGGGGCCGGGCCCGTCGATGGACCGCGCCGGTCCGGTTTCGCGGTTGTTTCCAACCGGTCACGCAGCGGGTACGCTGTAGCTCGACCATCACCCCCGGGAAGGACCTCCCACGACCACCTCAGAGCTCTTCTCCGCCATCCTCGTGCCGGCTCTCATCATCGCCGTGAACCCGGTGCCGATCATCGCCTCGGTCACGCTGCTCTCCACGCCTCACGGCAAGCGCAACGCGCTCTACTTCATCGCCACGATGGTGATCCTCATGCTCGCCATCGGCTCGGCCGTGATCTTCATCGTCGGCCAGAGCTCCAGCTCCTCGACAAGCACAGGCGGCTCGGGCGTGACTCTCGCGTTCGGCATCATCTTCCTCGCCGTCGCCGTCCAGCAGTGGCGCACGAAGCCCGAGGAAGGCAAGGACCCAGGCTGGATGAAGGCGCTCGACAAGGCCGGGCTGGTCGCCGGGGTGGTGCTCGGCGTGTCGCTCACCAACTACGCCTTGCTGACCAGCGGCGTCGAGAAGATCGTCAAGTCGGGTCTCAGTTCCTCGGTGCAGACCACCGCGCTGGTCGTCTTCACGCTCATCGCCACGTCCACGATCATCCTGCCGCTGATCGTCTTCCTCGTGCGGCCGGTCTGGGCCAAGAAGGTGCTCGGCGGCTTCCGGGACTGGCTCATGAAGCACAACCGCGTGATCCTGATCGTCGTGTTCGGCGCCATGGGGCTGCTGTTCACCATACAGGGCATCAGCGCCCTGCTGAGCTGACCGTCGCTCCGCCCACGGCCGGCCGGCCGGCGCCCTCCCTCCCTGCGAGCTCGTGACTCAGCTGCTCGCCAGCCTGCTCCTGCCCGCCCTCGCGATCGCCGTGAACCCGGTGCCCATCATCGCCGCGGTCACGCTCCTGACGACGGAGCATGGCAAGCGCAATGCGGCGGTCTTCCTGGGTTCGCTGCTTGCGGTCATGCTGGCCGTGGGCGTGCTCACGATCTTCTTGATCGGCAAATCCTCATCGGCGCAGCACTCGACCGGCAAGGGCATGGCCGCGCTGCAGGTGTTCTTCGGCGTGAGCTTCGTCGTCATGTTCGTGCTTCAGTGGCGCGCCCGGGATCCCGGCGGCGAGCCCGGCTGGATGAAGCTCATGGACAAGGCCGGGTTCATCGCCGGCGTCGTCCTGGGGCTGGCGCTCACCAACTACGCCCTGCTCACGGCCGGCACGACGACCATCCGCAAGGCAGGGGTCAGCGCCACGAACGAGGCGATCGCCCTCGTCTTCTTCGTCGTGGTGGCCACCTCCACCGTCATCGCACCGCTGGTCATCTACCTCGTCGCGCCCGCTTGGGCGGAGGACAAGCTCGGCCACCTCAAGGACTGGCTCACCCTGCACAGTCGCGTGATCCTGATGATCGTCTTCGCCCTGATGGGCGCTCTGTTCACGACTGAGGGTATCGTCAACCTGCTGCACTGATGGACGAGGGCGGAGCGCCGCAGGCGCCCCGCCCTCCGCTCCTTCTCACGCGCGTCGCGATCGCCGGCCGGGCCCCGCGACGCGCCGCTCCTCAGATCGAGCGCTGGTACACGCGGAAGGCCCGCGTCGCCAGCCACGTGCAGACGAGCGCGAACAGTGCCAGCATCCCGACGCGCGTGAGGACGTAGCTCCAGGCGACTCCCAGGCTCAGCGCGGCGCGACCAGCTTGTGCCGCCCAATTGACCGGGTTGTAGCGCGCCACGGTGACCATCCAGCCGGGCATGAGCCCTTGTGCCATGAACACCGACGACAGGAACGTGAGCGGCAGCAGCACCAGGTTGGCGGCGGCGATCACCGTCTCCTCCCGGCGGACCAACAGCGCCAGGAGGGTGGACAGCGCCCCGAACCCGGCGCCGAGCAGGATGGCGCTGGCCACCAGGACCAGGATACCCAAGGCGCCGCCGGGGTACTTGGCTCCGATCAGATACCCGACTCCGAGCAGGATCGCGGACTGGATCACGGCCACCAGGCCAAGCTGGATCAGGCGACCGCTGATCAGCGAGCCGCGGCTTGCGGGCGATACCAAGAAGCGATCGACCACTCCGCGGTCGATGTCCTCGATGACTCCCATGCCGGTCCACCCGGCGGAAAAGAGGGCCGTCATGACGACGATACCGGGCGTCAGGAAGTCCACGTAGGACCCCGCCCCGAACCCGGGGAGCTCGACGATGCGCTTGAACAACGGCTCGTACAGCAACAGGTAGATCAACGGCTGGACGAGCGTGATCACGATCCAGGCCGGCTGCCGGAACAGATTGAGCAGATGGCGCTGCGTCATGTACCAGGAGTCCGTGAGCGCGGCGCTCATCGAGTCACCTCCACATCGGCTTCGCTGAAGGCCTTGCCGGCATGACGAAGATAGACATCGTCGAGCGAGGGCCGGGCCACGGTGACCGACGCGACCTTCACTCCTTCTGACTCCAGAGCAGCGAGCACCGCCGGGACGGCGCGAGCGCCGCTGTCTGCCCGAGCGCGCAGCGCGCGGGCCTCCACGGCGACGTCGTGGACGTCTGGCACTTTGTCCAGGGCGCGCTGGACCTCGCCGTCGAGCGGCTGCTGCGCCAGCTCGACGGCAATGGTGTCGCCGTGCAACTCGCCCTTCAGCTCCTCGGGCGCTCCTTCGGCGACCACACGACCCTGATCGACGATCGCCAGACGGCCCGCGAGGCGATCGGCCTCCTCGAGATAGTGCGTCGTGAGGAGGATCGTTAGCCCCTCCTCGCCGGAGAGGCGCGCGATCTCGGACCACATGTCCACGCGTGCCTCCGGATCGAGCCCGGTGGTGGGCTCGTCGAGGAACAACACCTGAGGCCGGTGCATGAGCCCCATCGCGACGTCGAGCTTGCGTTGCATGCCGCCGGAGTAGCCCTTCACGACGCGCCCGCCGGCTGCGGCGAGACCGAAACGCTCGAGCAGCGCGTCGGCACGGTGGCGCAGCTCGCCGCCTCGCATGCCGTACACCCGCCCCTGGAGGATCAGGTTCTCGCGCCCGGTCGCCGCGAGGTCGAGGCCGGACTTCTGCGCCACGCATCCGATGACGCGCCGCACGCGCGCCGGCTCGCGCACGACGTCGTGGCCCGCCACGCGCGCCTCACCGGCGTCGGGGTGCGAGAGCGTCGTCAGGATCTTGACCATCGTGGACTTGCCGGCCCCGTTGGGGCCCAGCAGGCCGAACACGGTACCGGGCTCGGCGATGAGACCCACGCCGTCGAGAGCGCGCACGTCACCACGGTAGGTCTTCACGAGCCCCCTTGCTTCGATCGCGTTGTCCATCTCGATTCCTTTCCGCGGACGTGCCGCAGGGCTTCCAGGATCACCGCCCCGGACTGCTCGTCACCGCCGTGCGGCGGCATCTCCCGGGAACGGGAACAGTTTAGTCAGACGATTATTAGATTGTCAAACTATTCGTTTGTGGTATAGTCATGAGTATCCAAGGACACTGAGCCGGACCCGGCCCCGCGGAGGGACGATGACCAAGGACGACGCCAAGCGCGAAGCGATCATCACGGAGGTCGGCCTGGAGCTCGAAGAGCTCCGCCAGGCCGCAGACCGGCTCGACGAAGTCGTAGCCGCACAGCTCAGCCTCAACCGCACCGACCTGCGCTGCCTCGGTGTGCTCTACCGCCGCGGCCGGGTGACGGCCGGCGAGCTGGCCGACGAAAGCGGCCTCACGCCGGGCGCGATCACGACGGTGCTGGACCGGCTCGAGCGCGGCGGCTACGCCAACCGCGTCGCCGACCCCAACGACCGGCGCCGCGTGCTCGTCATCTCGACGGCGGCGACACGAGAGATCGGGGCCCGGGTGTACGGCGAAGTCGAAGTCGCGGGACGCACCGAGCTCGACGGCCGCAGCGCGGACGAGCTCGAAGTGATCCGCGACTACCTGCGGCGCACGCGCCAGGTGTACGAGAGCCAGGCCGGCGACATCGCCGGCCAGGCGCCGGTGGCGCAGAGCGCGGGCGGCGACGGTTCCCCGGAGGCGTCCGCTCCTCTGGGCGGGGTGACCGCCGGCCGCCTCGAGTTCACCAAGGGCGCCGCCAAGGTGAGCGTCCGCGGCGACGCGTCGCTGGAGGACCTCTACCACGCCCGCTTCGAGGGGTCGGCACCGGACGTGAGCGTGCACGGCGGAACCGTCGTGATCCAGCAGCGCCGCCGCTTCCGGCTGTTCGACTGGCATGGCCAGACGGCCGAGGTCCGGCTCAACACCTCGGTGCCCTGGGCAGTATCCCTCAAGGGCGGCATGTGGGAGCTCAGCGCGGATCTGCGGGAACTGCGTCTTGAGTCGCTCGCGGTGAGCGGCGGCGCCAGCGACGTGGAGCTGTGGCTGCCGGCGCCGGTGGGCGTTGTCGGCGTCGTCGTCTCGGGCGGCGCGAGCAGTGTCAAGATCCACCGCCCAGCCGGCGCGGCGATGCGCGCCGCGGTCAGCGGCGGCGCCAGCCAGCTGAACTTCGACGGCCAACGGCTGGATCGCGTCGGCGGGCGCAGCGTACTCGAGTCGCCCGGGTTCGAAGCTTCAGTGGACCGCTACGAGACGCGCTTCTCCGGCGGCGCCAGCGAGGTGACGATCGACACGATCTGAGCCGCGTGCGATACGCTCCCCGCATGGCCGAGGGACGCACACGGCTCCCCTGGGAGCACGAGGGCATGCGCATCGAGGGCGAACGCCTGCTCGTCGCGGGACGCGACGCCGAGGCGTTGGCGCGCGAGCACGGCACGCCGCTGTACGTCTTCGACCTGCGGCGCATCGGCGAGCAGGCCGGCGCGCTGCGCGAAGCGCTCCTCCGCGCCGGCCTCACGCCGCACGTCCGCCTCGCCATGAAAGCCCTGCGCGACGAGCCCGTCCTGCGCTACCTGCGCGGCCTGGCAGCGCCGCCCGTCGCCGGCTCAGGCGTCCCCGGTGAACTCGCAGCCATCGGCCTCGACGCCTGCTCGCCCGGAGAGGTCGGGCACGCGCTCGCCTGCGGCTTCCGGCCCGAGGAGATCAGCTACACCGGCACCAATGTCTCTGAGCGCGACCTCGACATCCTGGTTCCGCTCGGCGTGCACCTCAACGTCGATCTCATCAGCCAGATCGAGCGCGTCGGCCGCCGCAGCCCCGGGCGCACCATCGGCCTGCGCCTCAACCCGCGCGCCGGCGTGATGCGCGGGCACGTCCAGAGCCTGTACGCGGGCGCCAGGCCGACCAAGTTCGGCATCTACGAGGAGGATCTCGAGCGCGCGCTCGCAGCCGCCGCGCGCCACGACCTGACGATCGACACCGCCCATTTCCACCTCGCCAACGGGATGCTCGACGACGAGCTGCCGGCCTTCGACGAGGCGCTGGCCGCAGCCGCGCGCCTGGTGCGTCGCCTGATCGACGCCGGCTGCCCGCTCGAGGAGGTCAACGTCGGCGGCGGCCTCGGCACGCCGTTGCACGAGGGAGAGCGGCCGTTGGATCTCGACGCCTACGCGGGCCACATCGCGCGTCATTTCGGCGATCTCGGCGTCGCCATCGGCGCCGAACCGGGCGAGTTCCTCACCAACGAGGCCGGCATGCTCCTGGCGGAAGTAGTGACCGTCGAGGACCGCGCCGGCACGCCGTTCGTCGGCCTTGATTGCGGCTGGAACGTGCTCAACGACCACCGCATCTACGGCCGCGAGCCGGAGTTCGTGCTCCCGGCCCGCGCCGACGCGCCCCCGACCCGCTTCGTCACCGTCGCCGGCCACATCAACGAGGGCGACGACGTGTTCGGCGAGGGCGTGCGCCTGCCCGATGTCGCCGAGGGTGAGATCGTCGCCTTCGTCAGCGTGGGCGGCTACTGCCACAGCATGTGGACCGACCACTGCGGCCGGCCGCGCGCGGGCGCGGTCTTCTTCGCCGACCGCGCCTGACGGGCGACCGGAGGACTCAGACCGCCGGGCCGGCCTCGGGCGGCTGACCAGCCTCGGTTGCTGGGTCGAGCGCGGCGTCCGGCCGGGCCGGCGCCGGTGCGGAGCTCCCTATCGCCTTCTCCGACTCCGGGTCGAAGAAGTGAAGCCGGTCGACGTCGACGCACAGCCTTGCCCGCCCGCCGGCGCGGATCCGGCTGCGGGCGTCGACCTGTGCGGTGCACACGGCCTTCTCGGCGGCCTGGCCGACGCCGAGGACGCCGGTCTCCGTCTCCTCGGCCTCCTGCTGGACGGCGCGCGTGGCGTCGGTCACCACCGGCGAGGCGGCGAGCGTGAAGATGACGTTCATCTCGGCGCCGAGCTCCTCGACCATGTCGACGGCTACGTCGAGCGAGGGGAGCGACGCGTCGCGCACGAGCGCCGCGTCCTCGAACTCGTTGGGGCGGATCCCGACCACGACTTTCCGCCCCCCGTATGCGCTCAGATCTTTGGTGCGCGGCAGCGGCAGCTCGATATCGGCGAAGCGAAGGCTGCCCCCCTCCACCGTCGCCTCGATGAGGTTCATCGAGGGTGAGCCGATGAACGCCGCCACGAACATGTTCGCCGGGTCGTTGTACAGGGCTTGCGGCCGGTCGAGCTGCTGCACCACGCCGAGGCTGATCACGGCCACCCGGTCGCCCAGCGTCATGGCCTCCACCTGGTCGTGCGTCACGTACAGTGTCGTGGTCTTGAGCCGGTCGCGCATCTGCGCGAGCTCGGCACGCATCTGCACGCGTAGCTTGGCGTCGAGGTTGCTGAGCGGCTCGTCCATGAGAAACGCCTGCGGCTCGCGCACCATCGCCCGCCCCATGGCCACGCGCTGGCGCTGACCACCGGAGAGCTGGGCTGGCTTGCGCTTGAGCAGCGGCTCCAGGCCGAGGACTCCCGCGACGCCGGCCACCTTGACGGCGCGGTCGGCCTTGGGCATGTGACGGAGCTTGAGACCGATGCCGAGGTTCTGCTCGACGGTCATGTGCGGGTACAGCGCATAATTCTGGAACACCATGGCGACGTCGCGATCCTTGGGGGCCAGGTCCGTGACGATCCTCTCCCCGATCATCACTTCGCCGTCGGTGACCTCCTCGAGGCCGGCGACGATGCGCAGCAAGGTGGACTTTCCGCAGCCGGACGGGCCCACGAGCACCATGAACTCCCCGTCGCCGATCTCCATGGAGACGTCATCGACGGCGAGCACGTCCTTGTCGAACAGCTTCGTCACGTGATCGATGACGATGCGCGCCATGTCAGGCCTCCGGGGCAGTCAGGATGCGCTCCAGGGTGAGCGCACGACGGACGCGTTCCCCGGCTGCGGCGGCGTCGAGCCGGTCGAGGCCGAGCAGAGCCGCGCCGACCACCGGCGGGACCGTGAGCGGGCGAACGTCGGCGGCCGGCACCGCGCAGCGGATGCCGGCCTCGATGCGCCGCAGGAAGCTGCCGTCGCCGGCGTGGATGAGGCCGCCGCCAAGCACGACTGCGACTTCGCGCCGCAGCAGATGCAGGCGGCGGGCCGCCGAGACGACCATGGCGACGACCTCGTCGGCCTGGCGGTCGAGGATGCCTTGAGCGACGCCGTCGCCCTCTGCGGCGCAACGGAACACGAGCGGGGCGAGCTGTGCCGAGAAGTCGTCCAGCTCGCCGGCCTGGACGCCCTCGAGCACGGCGAGCAGCGAGCGTTTGCCGAGGAACGCCGGCACCTCTCGTTCCAGCGCGGTGCGCGGGTCGCGGCCGTCGTGGCCGCGCACCGCCGCGCGCACGGCCTGCCGGCCGACCCAGCCGCCCCCGCCGTCGTCGCCCGACACCTCCCCGAGGGCGGCGAAGCGTACGGTGCGCCCGCCGGGGGCGACGCCGCAGCAGTTCATGCCCGTGCCGCAGACGACCCCGATGCCCCAGTCGCGCTCCGTGCCCGCGCGCAGGACCGCGAACGTGTCGTTGCGCAGGCGCAGATCGGCCGCCAGGCCGAGCGGGCGCAGCGCACGCTGGAGGCGGCGGTCGTCGACCGGCAAGTCGTCACCCGCCAGGCAGAGCGCGCCCACGCGCGCCAGCGGCGGCGCCGCGACGTCGATGCCCGCGTCGGCGCAGGCGCACGTCACGGTGTCGAGCAGGGCGGCGACGGACCGCGCCATCCCGTCCGGCGTGAACGGCGCGCCGCCGCCGCGGGCCGCACCGAGCACGGCGCCGGCGGCCGAGACGAGCGCGACGTCGACCTTGGAGTTGCCGCCGTCGACGGCGAGGACGTCCACTGCCGCGCTCATACGCCTTCCCTCAGTCGCGCCGGCACGAAGGCCTCCTCACCGAGCACGTCGAGCCGCACGAGCTGCACGCGCTCGCGGCGCAGGACGTCGAGAAGCTTGGGCAGCGTAGTCGCGGTCACGTCTGGCCAGCTGTGCAGAAGCACGCGCGCACCGTCACCGGCCTCGCGGCAGCCGACGACGATGGTCTCGATGAGGTCCGCGCCGCGCCGGCCGTCCTCCCAGTCGTCGGTATCGAAGTCCCACTCGACGTTGCGGTAGCTCAGCTCCCCGAGGATCGCGAGCACGCGCGCGTCGCGCTCGCCCGCCCCGTAGGGGCAGCGGAACCAGGGGCGCGGGTCGACGCCGCCGACGTCGCGCAGGACCTGCTCCGCCCTCTCCACGCTGGCGTGGACACCGTCGTCGGTCATCAGGTCGAGCGGCGCGTGATAGTAGGTGTGATTGCCGACGAGGTGGCCTGCCGACACGATGCGCCCCAGCACGTCGCGGCTGGCGCCGGCCCATCGGCCCTGCACGAAGAAGGCGGCGGGGACGCGCTCGCGCGCGAGCGCGTCGAGGAGCAGGCCGGCGTTGCCGGCGTCCGCCGGCCGCCCCGGCTGCTCTGTGTCGATGGTGAGTGCTGCGCGCACGGTCCACCCCGATCTGCCGCTTCAGTGGCCTGCAAGGAATCTATCAGGAAACTTTCCTAACGGTTTCTCTCGCTGCCCAGCATACCGTAGGATGCTGCGCATGGGAATCAAGGTCACAGTCATCGGCGGCGGCAGCTCGTACACCCCCGAACTGGTCGAGGGCTTCGGCCTGCGCCGGAACGTCCTACCCGTGGACGAGCTCGTGCTGCACGACATCGACGAGGAGCGGCTCGGCATCGTCGGCGGCCTCGCGCGCCGCATGCTCTCGAAGCTCGGCTTCCCCGGGAAGCTCACGCTGACCACGGATCGCGAGGCGGCGATCGCCGGCGCGTCGTTCGTGCTCGTGCAGCTGCGCGTCGGCGGCCTCGCAGCGCGGCTTCTGGACGAGACCATCCCGCCGCGCTTCGGCTGCGTCGGTCAGGAGACGACCGGCCCGGGCGGCTTCGCCAAGGCGCTGCGCACCATCCCGATCGTCCTCGATATAGCCGAGGATACCGTCAGGCTCGGCGCGCCGGGCGCCTGGCTGCTCGACTTCACCAACCCGTCCGGCCTCGTGACGCAGGCGCTGCTCGACGAAGGACGGCTGCCATACCTCATTCCATGAGGTGAGCCATTTGAACGACCATGTGGGGATTGGCAGGCATGGCCGTGCAGCCCGTGCTGCCGACGCGGTTTGTTGGAGGCTCGTCGGGCCATCGAGATCCATGACTGGCTTGTGAGTAGTTGTCTCACCATCTCTCATTATCCCAACCCTTTGCTTTCGAAAAAGATCTCGTACGGCTTCATGAACGGCTTCAGGAATCCCTTTGGCAGGGCGCCTACGTACGGATTAGGGCAGCCCGGCGGGTGAGATCCGACGTAGTGGTTCACAGCTGCAAGTTTGGCCTCCAACACAGAGGATATGTCGACTTGCCGCACATTGCTGAATCCGAGCTTCGGCAGGCGGCGAAACTGCATGCCGTACCAGCCCCAGACCAGATAGAAGTAGACCTGAGACCTGCCTGCCCCGCCGAAGCGTCCGCACGAAGGCGGGAGACCTGAAACCCGAGTGGCCTGAAGAACTATACGGACGGCCGCCTCGTGATCTGGCCAGCAGTCGAGCGGGTGGGGACAATAGATCTCATCAGGCATCACCTGCCGCATGACCTGTGCCAACTGGTCAACTGCACGATTGAATTCCGAACTGTCTTTGGCCGGTATGGATCCGTCCCGCATGCCAAGCCAGTGTATATGATCATCAGGGACGCCGAGGATCCCAGCGACTGCACGCGCCTGGGAACGACGTGCTTCTCCGAGCTTTGCCTGGTTCATTTGGCAACAGTTGTTGTGCGATGCCTCACCGGTCGTGAGAAAAGTCAAGTCCACAGGTATCTGTCGGGCATGCTTCAGCGCGATCAGCCCTCCGCATCCGAAGGTTTCGTCATCAGGGTGAGGGGCGATTACCAAAGTCTTTCCGAGTGTCGGCAACTGACGCTGCCGTGCCACGGAGCGAATGAGCCTTGAAACCAATGTGCGACGAAACAGTCTGAGGATATCTCTCATGAGAATACACGGTAAGATACGCCGTAGGGGCACCCGTTCTACTAACCGCATCCTGCCATTCTTCCGCGTCTACCGCTTTTCACTGTTCCGGGTGCGCACAGTTTATCCAATCTCGCCTTGAGTGTTTCCAGATACGGTTCTGGTTGCCACAGTTCTTCATAACAGCAAAGAGCGTTCTGATGAAAGAGCTCGTAGCCAGCCATTATCGTTTCGATTGCTGCTTCTATCTGATCCAGACTATCGACACAAATACCGCATCGGTACTTGTCGATGTATTCTTTGACAGTGGGGAGGTTTGGCGCAATCACTGGGATGCCATTTCGGAGATACCGTCCGACCTTCCCAGGTGCCAGACCGAGCAGATCCGCACGGTATCCAAGAAACTTCCGATCATACCATGCGATGCCGATGTCGGAGGAACTAATGACCTCGTCAAGACCTTCGGGAGAAACAGGCTCGTTGTTCAAAACAGAATGAGTCATGGATTTCATTTGCTTCGCAAAGTTCTGGAAGTAATCCTCCTTCTCCATGCGGCAATGAGCATGGAAGACCAGATAGCGGTCGGATCCCCAGCTTTCCGCAGCCTGTGCCAGCGCCAGGCTCTGCTGGGCACATCCTATACCACCGGCATGAAGGATAAGCACCTTACCTGAGCTGGCCGGATAGCGCTTCCGCAGATAGTCATTCTTACTACTCATTGTTCGGCCACTGGCGGCATTTGGCAGCAGAGCTATTCGGCTCGCATCGGCACCAGTTTGGTTCGTGATGAAGTCGGCATGATGACGATCCATTGTAACTATCAGGTCGGCCGTTCTGATACTCCAGTGCTCCATTCGTGCTAGCCAGGAAAGTGGACGTTGATGCGGGAGAGGAAGTTCGAGTCCATAGTATAGTAGGGGGCTGTTTACGAACCTGGCAATCATGGCCGCGACGACGCTTCCGAGCCTGTCAGCACCCATGATAATTGACGGGTGATTCTTGATTGCGCTGACAAAGGCCGTTTGCAGCAACCGGGCTGTCATTGGCATGCGCAGCAAGCTCTTGGTTGGTTGCAGCGACTGATGTGTCACGCCATGGTGAGTCCATACCGGGTCCCCGGCAAAATCGTGTCCGGGGCAGACGATCTCTACCTGGAAGCCAATATCTCCAAGAAGACTCAGGAGTTCCACAAGAGACTCGTACATCTGGATGTTCGGGTTGCGCGATATGCAAATGACTCGCCGTTGCTTCATGAGACATGATGCCAGGAAAGAGCAGGAGGAGGCCCTGCTCCTATGCCGCCTTGCTAGCAGGCCAGAGGCCGAGAGTTCGCAGTATCTTCCTCACGGGTCGTACCAGGCAGAGAGGCAGGTCAGGCAAATCGCCCAGGAGCTCAATAGCAATCTTGCCAGAACGCGGTTTGCCGCTCTGTCGCCTGGTATCTTGGAGTTCTTGGATCAGGTTTAGGTACTGCCGGCACATAGCCTCAACAGTGGACCGATGCCGTGCATTGTTCCAAGCTGCCTTGGACATCGTTTGCAGCTTCTCCCTGTCAGATCCGAGCTTGGTAAGGTGTGAAGCGAAGGTCTGGATGTCGGTGGGCTCGACGAGGAACCCGTCAACCCCTTCCGTAATTTGCTTGTCCGTGATATCCGGTAGTCTTGAAACGACCGGGACAACGCCAGCGGCCATAGCCTCCAACACGACAATTGGATATCCCTCGAAGTTGGATGGTAGAATCAACACATCCTGTTCCTTTAGCACGGCGAGAGTGTGATCCTTGTTGAGCAAACCATGAAACCTCGCTGCTGACCTATTGCCAGTCTCAATGAAAGCCCTCTCAAGCGCTTCCCTATCCGGACCGTCCCCGATAATGTCTAGCGAGATAGCGGTTGTCTTTGCGGCTTGTTTCAAAATTGATGGAAGCCTGAGAACGCCCTTCTGCTTGTCTTCAAGCCGGCCTACATACACAGCCTTCAGAGGGGTCTGCCAGTCATGTGCCATTGCCTCCGGCAGATCAGCCGGTGGCCAAGACGGAGCCTGCCCCTCCAAAAGAGGCGCTGAGCGGGCTGTTGGTGCGGTGGTGTGGGATCCTTCGTCTCTGGGATATCCGTCCGGTACCTCCACACCGTATGGTATTTCTCGAATCACTTCCCTTCTGACGTGATACCTGCCGACAAGTGCGGATGTTACCCTCGGACCTACGCTGACGATGGCATCCCAATTATCGCTACTGCCTGTGGCATTCGTGTAGAAGCTCGGCATGTCGAGATGGACAATGGGTATCGCTGCCGTCGCATGTGGCAACAATCCTAGCACAGCCTGCGCAAACGGCGCATCGTTGAGGATCACAACGTCGAACTGCCTGAGTGCCTTGGCTATACGCCACGAATGGTGCAGGCGGCTTCTGAGCGGCTGACCAAGGATGTCCATAACCGACAAACCTGATTCTTTGTATTCATCTGCCCATTCGCCGTGTTCTTCGGTTTCAATTAGCGTGACCTCGTGCCCCTGGGCGAGGAGGAATGTGGCCAGGCGTTTCAGGAACGTCTCAATCCCGCCGAACTTTATGGCGTATGTGACCAGAGCTATGTTCATGGATTGTAACTGCACGCCACGAAGAACACGATGCGAGTCCCCGGGCGAGCTCTGAGGGCGTCCTCTTTCTGACGTCTAAAGTCTTCTCCTCAGGCGCCAGAGCGGCACGATTGCCTTAAACACCGACAGGGGCAGCCGTGCCAGGCACTGCATCGGCCAGTACTCGGCTCCCGTCCATCCGCCGGCCACGGCTCGCAGGGCCACATCCTTGGCACGCGCAAGGTCGTTGGCCTCATACAGGGCACGGAAAGAATAGGTGTATGCCGTGGCAAGGAAGGCGCTCTTCCGCGCCGCATCGGCGAAGAACACGGGATGCCGCCGCACCATCATTTCGTGCTTTTCCCAGCATCGGTAGGCATTGTTCTCGCTGTTTGATGTGTTGTAGCGCCTGTAGAGGTATACCAACTTCGGGATACGATGGAATTTGAATCCCTTCTCGCAAAGACCGATATTGAAGTCAAAATCCGATCCACTTGCCCACATCTCCTTTGCCAGTCCTCCCACGGCCCGCCACGCGGTCATGCTATAGGCCGCACCACTGCCTTGCAGAGCGTCAAGTCTGGCGAGGATGTCTGGGGTCATCTCATCAGGGTTCTGTCTGAGTTCGTTACGATCTCCGAACAATTGGATGTCGCCATAGACCATTGCCGCATCAGGGCATTCCTTGAAACCTTGCAGCAGCCAAGCCACACTGTCAGGTACGAGCAAGTCGTCGGCGTCAACATAGAAGTGGTAAGGAGTGCGTGTCTGTTCAAATGCCAGGTTTCTGGTACCGCCGTGACGCAGGTTTTCATTGCAGACATGTTTCCGGAGACGCGGGTGTTCTATTGCGTTGAAGATGGATGTGGTCTTAGCGTCTGCTCCGCCATCCAGAACCATGACCGCTTCCCATCGGTTGTCCGTTTGCGACAGGACGCTGTCCCAGCACTCACGAAGCCAGTCGCCTTCACGGAAGCAGCAGATGGCGATGGTTATGGACGGACTACTGTTCATACTAAACACACGTGTCTGGCAGACTTATCAATGATCCTAAATCCTGTTGTGCCGCATCAGTCAAGTCTGTGTCTATACAAGCGCACGGTGTGAAAGTCATTTCACCAAAGACTGTTCTGCCCGCAATACAGTAAAGATCTACGCGAACAAACGGGAATGGCGCGGATAACTTCTCCGCAGCAGCAATCATTTCATCATGATTGTCCGGCTTCGCCACGTCGCTGACGGACACGACCGAAAATCCGTTGGAGGATCTGGCGGCAAAGGCGCGCCCGCTTGCCGCCGACGCCGCGTTTGAGACGCTGTTGGGGAAGTGAGCGGCGCAGGGCTGCGGGGCTCACGATGACAACGATCAGGAGAAATCCGCTATGATCACAAGCTGGAGCTCAGTTATCGCGCTGTGCGCGGGTATGGCTTGGGGTGCCGAAGAGGCGACCTCTTTACGGACTGACCTG
>Ga0118677_10002129_pt1 | contig 40493 bp, 37 predicted proteins | sample AliMusrvi5mmetaG_FD_86154 | JGI IMG/M metagenome (GOLD analysis project Ga0118677, IMG submission 86154) | reverse complement strand
TTCCCACATTCAGTCACCCTTATGCAGTTGCGCTTCGCTTCGTTCGCTGTGGTCAACTTACGGGAGGACTTGCACCTCCAAGATTGCGCCCATGCTGGGCGCACCAAAAAAAGCCGCCTGTTGATGGGCGGCTTTTACTTGTGGTGGGGACAGGACTTGAACCTGCAACCTTCGGGTTATGAGCCCGACGAGCTACCAATTGCTCCACCCCACGATGTTTGTCCTCTAATGTAAGGAATAAAATCTGTTATGCAAACTTTTATTGTATCTGTTTGCCGTTTATTTCAAATCCATCGGGTTCTATGACAAAAAGCTTCCCGTCAGCCCCCTCAACAGCAAGAATCATACCCTCTGAAATGTCGTCTCGGATGGTGCGTTCGACAAGATTGGCAACCAGCACGACATTTTTGCCAACCATCTCTTCAGGAGTGTAATAGCGAGCAATCCCGGCAAGAACCTGTTTTGTTACAGAGCCTACCTGGAGTTGAAGTTTGAGAAGTTTTCCTGCTTTTTTAACCGTTTCGGCCGCAATAACTTTAGCTACCCTCAAGTCAATTTTTAAAAAATCATCAAAACTGATCGGAGGCTTAAACTCCATTCGATCCTGTTCAGCTCCCGCCTCCCGCTTCTCGGCTTCGGCCAGTAATCCCTCAATTTTCGCAAGCTCCGGAGCAATATCGGCATCCTCAATTTTAGTGAAGAGTATTTCAGAATTTCCATGGAGTCGATGTCCCTTTTTTAATCCAGGCTTTTTCGCCATATCCCAGATGGAAACGCCTCGATTTATGAGACTTTCGATCGTACCATCAAAACCGAGCATGGCGTGTATGCGATTGCTGGTTTCCGGAATAACGGGATAAAAGAGCAGGGCAAGCGTATGGCAAAGGTTCAGCGATACAGACATAATCTTCGCAGCAGTATCACGATCAGTCTTTATTAGTTTCCATGGTTCGTTTTGCGTTAAAAATCGGTTAGCCTTACGAGCTATATCCATTGTTTTGGAAACTGCCTCACGGAAATGGAAGTCCTCATAGGCTTGTCCAATTTCATCAATCAAATCTTCAAGGTCCACCCTATTACCAAGCTCATCAATTTCAACATCATTGCCATGAGTCAGAATAACTGTAAAGGACTGCATAACATTAGGAGGACAATCAATCGGCACGACCCCAGCAAATTTCGAATTGGTAAAATCCACCGATCGCTTGATAAAGTTTCCGAGAGTATCGGCCAGTTCGCCATTTGTCCTGTTCTGAAAATCCTGCCAGCTGAAATCACTATCTTTATTTTCAGGATAATTCATCGCAATGCTGTATCGTAGGGTATCAGCTGGAAATTTTTCAAGGAATTCACCCAGATAGACCGCATAGTTTCTTGACTTTGAAAACTTTCTTCCCTCGAAATTCATGAACTCCGATGCGGGCACATTATCGGCCAGATTATAGCACCCGCTCGTGCGCTCTTCGTTCCATGCCATCAGAATTGCAGGAAACATAAGCGTATGAAACACAACATTATCCTTGCCGATAAAGTGAACGAGCCGGCTTCCGGGATCCTGCCAATACTCTTTCCATAGGTCATTCTGCCCACGTTTTGCTGCCCACTCTTTTGTAAATGAAATATATCCGAGCACAGCATCAAACCATACATAAAGCACCTTGCCCGCAGCTTCCACCGTTTCGAGGGGCACCCTGATACCCCAGCTCAGATCACGGGTTATCGCCCGGTCATTCAACCCCTGTTTAAGCCATGTGCGGCTATAATTCAGCACATTCTGCCGCCAGTCATCCTCATGACTGTCTACATACTCCTCAAGCTGTTTCTGAAATCGTCCAAGCGGAAAATACCAGTGCATCGTCTCACGCAGTTCAGGCGTAGCATCGGAAAGTTTGCTTTTCGGGTTAATGAGTTCAAGGGGACTTAAGTGGGTGCCGCACTGTTCACACTGGTCGCCGTTAGCCTCCGGATTATTGCAGATCGGGCAGGTACCGGTAACATAGCGGTCCGAAAGAAAGCGGTCAGCTTTGCAATCAAAGAAAAGCTTTTCTGTCCTTTTGGTAAAAATCCCTTTCTTCTCGATCTCAAGAAAAAATTCCTGTGCCGTTTTATGATGAAGCCGAGAAGTTGTTCTGCCATAATAATCAAACGAAATACCACACTTCGTGAACGCATCAAGGTTCATAGCATGGTAGCGATCGACGACATCCTGCGGAGAAATACCCTCTTTCTCAGCTGTAATGGTTATAGGGACACCATGCTCATCTGAGCCGCCTATATGAATGACATCTTCACCTTTGAGCCTTTTGTAACGGACATAAATATCCGCAGGAAGGTAGACCCCTGCCAGGTGACCGAGATGAACGGGACCATTGGCATATGGAAGAGCTGTAGTGACCAGAGTTCTTTGAAACTGACGCATACTGAATGAAAATACGGTTACAGCGATTAGAAAATCATCGTTCTACCGACAGAGCGGCCTGCCGCAGAAAATCGTTAGCTGGTGTTCTATTTTTTTACAAACATGGCATTGAACTTTTCAACAGGGATCCTGCGAGTCTGTTCGCTCTTCAGGTAACGAAGGAAGATAAGTTTTTTTTGAGCATCAATATTTTCAACGACAGCTGCTCCCTCAGGCGTATTGACCCTGCTTCCAACGGGAGGAAGAGGCAACTGGGGTGAAGCTTGCGTATGACAACCCTTTTCATGTTTCGAATACCCGAGACAGCATTTCGGGCGATTACATATCCCTGTAATATTAAATGCATGGCTGTCATTCCCCGAGATTTCGGAATACTGGGATTTTTCAGAAAACGGATTCGCGTGTATTTTCTGCAACCAACTCGAACAGCACAATAGACAGCCGCATGGTCCGAATGCATTTGCTCTTCTGGCTTCTTCACGTGTTGTAATCTGCACCATCTGAATTCTCGCCTTGAACTCTCCTGCCAGATCACGAACAAGCGTCCTGAAATCTACACGGTGTGAAGAGGTGTAGTAGACCGACAGTTTCTGCTGGTCCATGCGCAACTCCACATCGACCAGTTTCAGATCAAGTTCATGCTTTTTAATCTTGTTCAGACAAACCTCACGAATCTCTGACTGCCGCTTTTTCAGCTCGATAATTGCCTGATTGTCATTCTCGTCGGCAATACGCAACACAGCTGTATACTCCTGTCCGTTCTTGTCAAGTCCTTTCAGTTGAAGCTTTTTCCGGGCAATCTGACCTATTGAATAGACAACGCCGAAATCATAACCTCCATCAGATTCTATGATAACCTGCAATCCGATACTGAATGGGATTCCCGTATTGTTGCGAAAAAATTCACGACGGCAACCCTGCAGCTCAATCTCACAGATATCGTCAACAACATCTTCGGAAACAGACCCATAAATAGCTTCCATCTCGCTATGCAGCAATTGTGAAAGCCGGAGCCTTACTTTTGCATTATCACCTAAAAGACAACTGCATATAACATTACTCATAAGAGATTGTTTGTATTTATTACTTAGGAAACAGCAGATACTTTCGGTTTCCTGCTTAACCCCTCCTACCCTTTTTCAAAACCAAAAAAACGCATAACCGCTTCAACACGCTTATTTATTGACGCCTTTCCCCTGACAACTGTCAGTGCTTCATTCAGCGTACGGTTCCTGATATTCCCGCTAAGCTCGTCAAGGTGTGCCTCCGTCATTTTCTGCATGTAAGCAGTAAGATCATCAGCATCAGAATATTCTGCCAAAGAGAGTAACCGGGGCTCCCGGAAAGAGAGGCATAATTCAGGTTTCTGTTCATCAAGATATTCAATCCGACTGACAACTGAAACAAGGTAAATCAAAGGAGTATTCTCAAAGGCACGGGAAACAATCGATGCGGTTCCTTTAAAAAAAAGAAGCGGTCGCTGGTCAACCGGTTGTATTTTTCCCTGAGGAAATATCCATAAGGCATTTTGACGATCACTGCCGGCCGTTAGAAGTTCTGCAGCATAACGAAGCGTGTCGAGTACACTTCTAGGGCGGGATCGATCAAGCGAAAAAGCTCCGAGACGGGTAAAAAAACGATGTTTCTTTAACTGCTGATACTCGATAATGATATGCAGGTTCTGATGAAAAAATTCTTCAGTACAGAGCTGCGACCAGAACCCGTCCCACCAATAGGCGTGATTAGCATAAAAAATAACCGGAATCCGGGAATTCATTTCCCGTACTCCGGTCTTCATAAAAACACGTACCGAGTTAAAATACCGCTTGAACTGCCGGCGGGAATACCAGCTGAACCATAGGGTATAAAGTCTGCTCCGTCGGACTTTGAGCATCCGCAATTATTTGAAAGCTCTCCTGATACGGCTTATCGCCTCTTCCAGTGAGGAGATCGAGGCCGCATAGGAAAGACGAAGATTTTCAGGCGCACCGAAGGCATCACCAGGTACGGTGGCGACATGATGCACTTTCAGAAGATATTCAGCAACATCCGCTGAATCCTTCATGACCACCCCGTTAAAGGTTTGACCAAACACTCCGCTGACATCCGGGAAGATATAAAAAGCACCCTCCGGAAGTGCCGTTTTGAATCCCGGAATGCTGTTGAGAGCCTCATACATATAATCACGACGCTTCTGGAATTCGGCACGACGCTCTTCAACAACTCCCTGATCCCCTGTCAACGCTGCAACAGCAGCTTTCTGGGCAATAGCATTTGGATTCGATGTGGTCTGTGACTGTATCTTGTCGCATGCGTCAATAAACCATTTCGGTCCGGCAAGATACCCGATTCTCCAACCGGTCATGGCATAGGTTTTCGATACACCGTTACTGACAATAACCCAATCCTTGATTGCAGGAATCCTTGCAGGAGAGAAGGGTCGTACATCACCATAAACGATCATATCATACATTTCGTCAGAAACAACAAAAACCCCTCGTCCCTCAATAACCTTTACAAGTGCACGCACCTCATCTTCGCTATAAACCGATCCGGTGGGATTTGATGGAGAATTGAGCACCAGAACCTTCGTTTTCGGTGTAATGGCCGCTTCAAGCTGCTCCGGTGTCATTTTGTACTCATTGTCCAGAGTGGTATGAACAATAACCGGTGTAGCACTGGCAAGACGAACCATTTCGGGAAAACTCACCCAGTATGGCGCAGGAATAATCACCTCATCACCCTCCTGACAAAGGGCAAGAAAGGTGTTCGCAAGAGTCTGCTTGCCTCCATTGCTGACGATGATCTGGTTTTCCTGAAACTCAAGATCATTATCACGCCTGAACTTGGCAAGAATGGCTTTTTTAAGCTCCGGAATCCCGGAATTGGTTGTATAGCGGGTAAACCCTGCATTGATAGCTGCAATAGCAGCCTGGTTGACATTGTCCGGAGTTGGAAAATCAGGTTCACCGGCTGAAAGGCTGACAATATCCTTGCCTTCGGCTTTCATTGTAGCGGCAAGATTGCTGATTCGCATAGTCTGCGACTCCTGCATGCTGAGTACCCGGCGTGTCAGATATTTTTCTTCCAGAATATGTGTTGTAGACATTTCGAATGGTTGGTTATGATTTATTTAATTCTATTCATCCCGTTTTTGATGCAGCATTTCCAGAACACATGGATGCACAAATTTACTGACATCCCCGCCCAGTAAAGCTACTTCCTTGATAATTGAAGATGCGACATAGGTATATTTGACATTCGGCATCAAAAACACCGTTGTCACCTCGGGATAGAGCTGCCGGTTCAAAAGCGACATCTGAAATTCATACTCAAAATCCTTGACCTGCCGTACACCCCTGACAATAGCCCTGGCACCTACCTGACGGGCATAATCAGCAAGAAGCCCGTCATGCAGCAACTCAACACTCACTGTTGAATAATCGGCAGTAACTTCCCTTATCATTTCGAGCCTTTCATCAGCGCTGAAAAGTGCCAGTTTATGACTGTTCGCAGCAATGACGACAACAACTTCCTCAAATATATTAAGGGCACGCTCCAGGACGTCGAGGTGGCCGTTAGTAAAGGGATCGAACGTTCCTGGATATATGGCTTTCTGTTTCATCGGCAGCAAAAGGATCAGCGCTGAAAAAAAGTAACTCTTGTCATACCATAATCTCTGTGAAAAGAGTAATACGGCAACTGCTTGAAGTCAATATGGGTACTATGTTCGATAAGCAGAAAGCCATCCTCAGCAAGCACTTTCCCTCCGACAATTTTTTCAATCAGCATATCATAATCATGCCAGGAATAGGGTGGATCGCAAAAAACAAGATCAAACTCTCCTGTCGCACGTCCGAGGAAAGCTGAAACATCCGAATTAACAATCTTGACACGATCCTGAACTCCTAATTGAAGGGTTGTAGACTTCAACGCTTTCAGGGCATCAACATGCTGATCAACAAAACAAACTGAACCAGCCCCGCGGCTCAAAGCCTCAAAGCCAAGAGAACCGAAACCGGCAAACACATCGAGCACAGAAACTCCTGCAAAGTCTATCCTTCCTTCAAGAATATCAAAGAGAGACTTTTTAACACGGCTGCTGCAAGGTCGTATTGCTTGTGACGATGAACTCCTGAGTTTGCGTCCTTTATAGGTACCTGCCAGAATCTGCATTGAACCGATGCAGATTAAAAGTCACCGAAAACGGTCTCAGTAAGGATGACAAGTGCTTTTTCAGCATCATCCTTGGACGGCGGTTTTCCGTGCCAGTTACTCTTATCAGGCATGGTCCCTTCAAAAAACGGAACACCTTTACCCATAATGGTTACAGCCAGTATTACTGATGGCCTGCTGCGCTTTTCATCAGCCTTGATAGCTTCAACAGTGCTGACAAAATCTTCAATATCGTTTCCATCGCAATGATAGACATCCCAGCCAAACGACCGCCACTTGTCAGCAAATGGTTCAACTCTCATAATATCGTTGACCTCACCGTCAATCTGCTCATTGTTACAATCAACAATACCAATAAGTTGTCCAAGCCCGTAATGGGAGGCGCTCATGGCTGCTTCCCAGATCTGACCTTCCTGGCACTCGCCATCACCCATCAGACAGAACACATCAGCATCGTTACCGTCTATGCGAAGACCGAGCGCTGCGCCGACTGCTGCTGAAAGGCCCTGACCCAGTGATCCGGAAGCGATTCTGATGCCTGGGAGCCTTGATTCAGAGGTCGGATGGCCCTGCAGGTATGAGCTGATCTGGCGCAGGGTATTCAATTCGCTGAGGGGAAAATAGCCTGAACGGGCAAGCACACTGTACCATACCGGAGCGATGTGCCCATTGGAAAGAAAAACCATATCTTGATCAGGGCTCTGCCAGAACCTATGCGGTTCCTGCTTAAGGAGCCTGAAGTAGAGTGCTGTAAAAATATCAGCCATACCGAGAGAGCCACCCGTATGACCGGAATTGGCTTTAACAAGCATTCTGATAATATCCCGTCGGACTTGACGGGCCATCTCATTGAGTTCATCAAATGTGGCAAGCTTAAGAAGCTCGCCTTTTTTATCCGCAGGATAAACTTTTAAGTCTTTTGCCATGGTACGTCAACAAAATTCTCGCGAATTAATAAAAAAGTGCAGTTTAAGAGTCTGGTGATAATAACAAAAAAACTTATTCATGTTCGCGCTTTCTTTCCCTGAAAAACTTCCATACGGAAAAAGAAAGCAGCAGAACAAACAAAATCGATACAGGAACAGTGTATAGGGCAACATAACCACCAATATGCTGCCAGTTACTTCCCAGTAAAAAACCACCGTAGAGCAACAGCACATTCCAGGCTGTTGCGCTTGTTGCTGCAGCAAGAAAAACAAACGGGGTTTTGAGATCCATCAACCCGGCCATAACGGAAATAACCGCCCTGGAACCGAACAGAAAACGGTTTACCAGCACGGCCAGATACCCATGAGCAGAAAATTTCCGGCGTAGAAGCTCCATATCGGAAGGCGGGAAAAAACGATGAGCACTTTTTGACAGCCAGTGTTCAACCGAAGTACCTCCCTCAACATACAATTTCATGCCGAGATATTTACTGAGCAGGTAGACAAGCATGAACCCGGCAGTAGACCCCGCAGAAGACCAGAACAATGCCCCTGCAAACGTTATACCGCTTTTATAAATGAGATACCCGATAAAAGCAACCGGAACATCTCCAGGTATCGGCGGTACTACATTTTCAAGAAACGCAATCAGACACAGAACCAGATAGACCGAAAAAGGATCGGCATGCTGCAGATAGATAATCGCAGACTCAAGCATTCAATCCTCCGGCCTTCTGAATTTTAATTCTCAATCGAGCTCAAGTACCCGTCTCTGAACTTCGCTGTATGCATCCTCCACACCGCCAAGATCAAACCGGAAACGATCTTTATCCATCTTTTCATTGGTTTCAAGATCCCAGAACCTGCAGGTATCAGGACTTATCTCATCGCCAAGAAGAATCTCTCCATTATGACGCCCGAATTCAAGCTTGAAATCAACAAGCTTTAGTTTTCTATCAGCAAAAAACTTTTTGAGCACCGCATTGATAGTTTCAGCACGGTTTTTCAGAACGGCCAGTTCTTCTAAAGTTGCAACACCCAGTGCCACGGCATGAGACTCATTCATCAGCGGATCATCCAGATCGTCATCTTTCAAATAGAGCTCGACTATCGGTTTTTCAAGCACAGTTCCTTCCGCAAACCCGTAACGCTTCACCAGTGAACCAGCTGCAATATTGCGTACTACAACCTCAACCTTTATAATATCAAGGTGACGGCAAAGCATATCACGATCGGAAAGCTTTGCAACAAGATGGGTACGGATACCCTCCTTCTCAAGCATGGTAAAGAGCTTGCAAGAAATAGCATTGTTCACTACACCCTTGTCCGCAATGGTGCCTTTTTTCTTGTTGTTGAAAGCAGTCGCATCATCCTTGAACTCCTGTATGACCAGGTTGCTGTCTTCCGTTAAAAAAACCTTTTTAGCTTTGCCTTCGTAGAGCTGTGTTGTCTTTTTCATGTAACCCGTTTTTATTGTGATTGGCCACCCATGGAGGATAACCGTTAACGCCGTAAAATCTATTCCCCTTCAGATGGCCCTTGATGATCAGAAGCGGCCTGTTCAACAGCGCCGGTAAGCACTATGGTAATTTGCTCATCTGTGAGGCCCTTGTCTTTCAAAAAGTTCATAAACCTGAACACTCCAAGGTCTGAAAGCATGGCTTTCGGCTGATCCTGTTCACTGAGCCCTCTGGTAAGACTGTACTCCCGGGAAGTCTTGATCCAGTCATCAATAAACTGTTCCGATTTCCCGTTTTCAAGAAAATAACCAGTCACAATCCTTTCGACATCATCCCTTGATGGTTCCGGATGAGCCGTAAACAGCAACTGCATCTCTTCGGAAATCCTTGCCAACACAATAACCGCCTCCCTGTCAAGGGTCTCCTCGAGAATATCTTTCGCCTGTTCCTTGACACCGCTCTTCTGGGTCATACTGTTTTCCGGATCGTTGGGTAATAAAATATTGATAGCTTCAAAATCCCGAATAAGTTACAAAACTAAATAACAAATACATAGCAAGAGAGCCCACGCCTTGCAAGCAAAAAGACAGGTCATATAACTGAATTCACACAGTAGCCAGAAACACCGCTGTAAGAAGTAACCACAACAAAAATATATAACTTATATACCTTGCTTTGTTCTTCTCTTTATGTAAAGCGGCATGCAAGGTGAAGCAGTATTGGCAACAAGCGAAGCCGCAGGTGAGACTCGATCCCCGCTTGATCTTTTGATTGCTGCTCATGCTCAAGAAGTCAATGCCTAAGAGACCACCAACACTTTCAGCAGTCAAAATCCTTGCGTACATTCATTTTCAAGTTTACATAAAAAGCAGTAGTAATCAGCGTTCTTATACCGATCCGCATAAGAAGCAGAGTTAAGTCGGATAACCTCTTACCATGTGTAAAATTAGCAGTATTTTGAATCGTGAGTATGCAGTGTCTTCTATAGTTTGCTATTTAAACATCCGCGGTTTAGGCGGATCAATCTGATTATTGTTCGACAAGCTCGGATCAAGCGGTGGTGAGCAACCCCCGTCGAAGTCGTCGGCTCCTGAAACACCCGGCTGCGCGAACCTTGTAACCAGAACGTGGAGTAATTCTCAATGAATACTAAGAGTGCGGCCAGGGACTTCCCTGTCGTATGCGTGGGAGGTTCGGCTGGTGGTCTCGATGCATACATTCGGCTGCTGCAGAATCTGCCTGCTGACTTGGGGGTCGCCATCGTCATCGTAAATCACCTCAGAACCGTAGCTACCATGTTGCCTAAGATCCTCCCAAACTACACGACGATGCCAGTTGAGTTGATCACCGACGACCTGGTCATTGAGCCCAACCACGTGTTCATCATCCCGGAGAAGCGTGACCTGCATGTTCTTAATGGCGAATTCCGCCTTAAGCCGATCTCCAAGCCCCGGGGATGGCCTGACGTGATCACGGTCTTTCTGCGTTCACTCACGGAAAACTGGGACGGGAAGCTCATCGCCGTCATCGTCTCCGGCTACGACGGCGACGGTGCGTCTGCGCTGTGTGGTATTAAGGAAGTGGGCGGCATCACCATCGCTCAGAAGCTCGACACGGCATCGCAGCCAGACATGCCCGAGAGCGCAATAAAGACCGGGTACATCGACTTCGTCCTCGCACCTGAAAGTATCGCTAAGGAAATCGCCAGAATCGCGCGGTCAATATAGTGTCATGTCATGCATAGAAAATTGCATAAACAACTGTGAGTAACTTCAAGCAGGAAAAGGCATGACTGGGCAAGATTTCTTGAAGAGATTCACAACAGAATAGGCGAGAATAAAACTATTGTACCACTATCCTGTCAATTAACGAGTGACGTGACGCTAGTGTTGTTTTCCTGCTCTTTGTTTGAACAGGAGTATACAAATCAGCATAAAGACGATAAGAACAGCCGACGCAGAATAGCGACTTAACGCTAACCCACCAGAAACAAGTGGCTTATCAAGGAAATCACCTAGTGTAGCCCCAAGGGGACGAGTGATAATGAAAGCTGCCCAGAAGAGTATGGTTCGAGAAGCTTTTGTCCAAAAGTACGCAGCAGCAATAAGCGCCAACAATCCACTGAATACAAGTGCTCCCCCAACATAGCCAAGACCCGCAGTGTCCGCTGTCCAATCGCCAAGAGCAGTACCTAATGTTTGGGAGAACATAATTGTCACCCAATAGAATGTTTCGGCTTTTGCTGAAGTGATAGCACTAACCGATACTGTGCCAAGTGACCTATGCCAGATAGCAAACGATACTATTAACAGGAAAAATAACAATGAAGAGCCGCCTGCATAGCCAATACCCAAAGAGTGATCAGCAAAATCAGCCAACGTTGTTCCCACGGTTGTCGTTGCAACAATCGTTGTCCAGTACTGGAAGGGATGAAAGTTTTCTTTTTTAATCTGGGCTAAAACAGCAATTAAAAAAATTGCCGCAAATATTGCTGTTCCAACAAGATAGCCGAGATTCATCGACATCGATACGGCATCGCCACCAGTTTCGCCCAGTGTCGTGGCTGCAATCTTGATAATCCAAAAGGCTAGAGTAACTTCTGGAACCTTGCTCAATTTAATCGCAGAAACTTCTTTCATATATAAAACATTTCTCTACATTTTCCCTTCCGGTTCCGAACCCGGAGCTAGTCAGAATACAGACCTTCTTTTTTTATTTTCAAGTATCCGACTGACCCCTGATCATGATTTATTTTCCTTTTGCCCTTGCAACATCGCCCAAAACTTCAAGAAATACCTCTGGGTTCGGATTTTCTGCTGTTGCCTTGAGGTATTCGACAATCACTTCATCGCTGTCGAGATAGCTGGCCGAGTCAAAATCCCGGATTATCACTTTGTTCATAGTTTCCTTCCTTAATTTCACGGGCAAGTACTTTTGCTCGTGTAATGTCTTGCTATTGTGTTGTCTGGATATACAACGTCAAACCGTTCAGCATAAAATAAATACGTTATCCTGAATTGTAGATCAAATATTACGCATAAATTAAGGTTTTCTGAATTAAAATCAGTTATCATTTCTTTTCACTGCCTTTTCCCTTATAACCACCTTCGAGATTTTTCTCATGTATACGTTCATGGATCCTCTATCGAAGAGTTGCTGATAGTTCATCATAATGGTTCAGAAAAAAGAACGAGCTCATGCGAAGACTACTTTCTTATGCTTTTCTCTTGTTCGGCATAGCATTTTGCATTTCCAGCTCTGCCTCAGGAAATACAAGACCTGAAAAAAATGTGCTCTTTATGTGGTGGAATGTTGAAAATCTCTTCGATCCAACCAACGATCCGGCAACCGACGACGATGATTTCACTCCAGATGGCAGCATGAACTGGACACAGAAGAAGCTCCTTCTGAAACAGATGCGGATCCGCCATACCCTTTCCGCGATAGAGGCTCACCCTGACTACAGAAAATATCCGGACATCGTTGCGTTTGCAGAGGTGGAAAACGAGCGTGTCTTTAAGGGAACAATATCCCCGATAAAAGGTGTCAGTTACAAAACCATTTATTACGAAACATCAGATCCGAGAGGCATCGATATCGCTTTGGCCTACAACCCGCAAACACTCCACCCCCGAGCGTCAAAAGCGTATACTGTCCCCATGGAAGGCAGGTCGACAAGAAAAATCATCGTCGCAGGATTTTCCGCTGGGCGTCATCCGTTTCATGTTATTCTGAACCACTGGCCATCACGCTCCTTCGATACCGAGTGGACAGAGCGCAAGCGACTTTCTGCATCAATGGTAACCCGACATATTCTCGACAGCCTGCGTATCGCAAACCCTGCTGCCGACATCATTGTCATGGGCGATTTCAACGATGAACCCGAAAATCGTTCAATAACAGAGGTGCTTGGCTCAACCGATGATGCTGCAAAGGTTAAAGCAAACGGCAGAAAGTTTCTCTACAACTGCTGGAGTGGCTATGAGGGAATTGGAAGTTTCTCTTTCCATAACAAGTGGCAGCACATCGACCAGATTCTTCTCTCCTCCGGAATGTTCGACAACAAAGACCTTTATGCTCGAAAGAGTGCCTTCCGCTGCTTCTCGTTTTCAAAAATGCTCGACGAATCCGGTAAAAGGCCCTATGCCACCTATGAAAAAAGAAAATATAAAGGCGGTTACTCCGACCACCTGCCGCTCCTTTTGAAAGCAGGCATTGCGCAGTAGCTCACCCTGCCTGGATGTTTTTTCTAAAAAAGCCAAACCATTTTAGTGCCTCAAACCAGAGTACACTTGCAAGACCTGCCAGAAAACAAACAACAAGGTCAAAGGGATGGATGCTGGAAAACTTGAATAACGTTACAAAAAAAGGAACAAAAAGCACAACCGCAAGCAAAAGAACCGCACCTGCGAGTAACGGCAGCAACGCATAATTGTAAGAACGCAGTGTTGCGATAAATGTGCGGCTCCAAGACCGGTTAGTCAGAATCAGGGCAAGATTCGAAATAATCAGCGTTGTAAAGCTCAATGCCCGCACTTCCGGCACACTATCCCCCCTGTTCAGAGAATAAAAGAATACGCCGAGAACAACACCAAAAACAATAACTCCCTGAATGATACTTACAACTACCGTTTGACGACTGAACAGGGGTTCCCTTGAGTTACGGGGAGGACGTTTCATAACATCTTTTTCCTCCTCCTCAGCTTCAAAAACAATTGAACAGGCCGGATCAATGATGAGTTCAAGAAAAGCGATATGTGCCGGCAAAAGAACAAGCGGAAAGTTAAACAGCACTGGAAAAATCAGCATCCCTGCAATAGGAACATGAACCGCCAAAGTATAGGCCATTGCTTTTCTGATATTATCAAAAATCCTGCGTCCAATCCTTACCGCCTGCACAATCGAAGAAAAATCATCATCAAGGAGCACCAGTGAAGCAGACTCCCTTGCAACATCAGTTCCTCGTCCACCCATAGCTATTCCAATGTTGGCGGCTTTCAGAGCCGGGGCATCATTCACTCCATCCCCTGTCATCGCAACAATTTCTCCATTCGCCTTGAATGCCTTGACCAGACGCAATTTCTGCTCAGGCACAACCCTTGCAAAAATATTCACTCCGTTAATCCTTTCCTTGAGCTCTATGTCTGACATACTCTCGACTTCGGTGCCTGTCAAAACCTTATCAGCATCATTCAGGCCTATCTGGCGGGCAATATTCCTGGCAGTACCAGGGTAATCACCAGTAATCATCACCACACGGATTCCCGCACCATAGCACTCGGAAATTGCCGATGGCACCGTTGGTCGAACCGGATCAGCAAGACCTATCAGACCAAGAAATTCAAAGACAAAATCATGCTGCTTTTCAGGTAAAAATGGTTGCTGACTGAATGCACTTGCCACACCCAGTACCCGCAACCCCTTATCGGCCATTGCACTGATATGAGTTGACAGGAACTCTCTCCCGGCGGCATCAAAATGACAAAGATCAATGATTGCCTCAGGAGCCCCTTTGGCAGCAATCACATACTCTTCACCAGCCGGTGATTTCCATACCCGGGAAAGTGAAAGCAGCTCTTTCGATAACGGATATTCACGCACAAGCGCCCAGTCATGGTGCAGATGCTCACTCTCTCGGAGATAGTCACTCCCAGTCTGCTTTATTGCCTGTTCCATAGGATCAAAAGGATCAAGCTGACTGGCAAGAATACTGTATTCGATAAGTTCATGAAAGCCTTCAGGCATCGAGCCGTTTAGATCCGATCCAATTGCAATAACCTCTCCCCCGGCAAAGAGTTCACTTACCGTCATACGGTTCATGGTGAGCGTACCCGTCTTGTCAACACAGAGAACAGTCGCCGAGCCGAGTGCTTCTATCGCTGGCATACGTCGTGTAAGTACCTGTTTTTTTGACATGCGCCATGCCCCAAGGGCAAGAAAAATCATCAGAATAACAGGCAGCTCTTCAGGAAGAATTGACATTGCAAGGGTAATCCCTGCAAGTATACCGTTAAGAAGATCGCCGCGGCTGAGACTATAGAATACAATCACCACAACACATAAGAAAAGCCCGACAAACGCCAGATTACGAACCCATACCCCTGTTTCCTTCTGCAATGGGGTCTTTTCCGTCTCCACAGCCTGCAAAACCTTTCCGATTTTCCCGATTTCACTCCTGAGACCGGTTGCTGAAACACGGGCAATACCCTGCCCCTGAACAACAAGGGTTCCCGAATAGATGAACGGAAGATCATCTCCGCCAGGATGCACCTCTTTGCCATCCGTTTCATTATCGGATTTTCTGACCGGAACGGATTCACCGGTTAAAAAAGATTCATCAACTGAAAGATTGAGGCAGGAGAGAAGAATGGCATCTGCAGGAACCCGATCACCCTCATTGACAATAATAATATCCCCCTGCACCACTTCGCGTCCGGCAATGCGCCGTTCTGCTCCATCCCTGATCACCAGGGCACGAGGACTTGAAAGATCCCTTAAGGCTTCGAGTGCATTTTCTGTTTTTCGTTCCTGATAGAGAGTCAGACCCATGACAAAAAACACAAAACCAAGAAGCATGAGTGCCTCCTGTACATCGCCAAGCACCAGATAGACAGCTCCGCAGGAAACAAGCAGCAGCAGCATCGGTTCACGAATAACATCAAACGCTGTAGAAAAAATGCTCCGTCGCCCGGTTGAAGGCAACTCATTGTAGCCGTCCAATGCCGATCTTTCAGCAACTTCTGCTTCTGAAAGGCCAAAAATTCCAACTGAAGTTATTACATTTTTCATGATCTGCCTTTCGTGAAAGTACTGACTGCTGACCAATCATAATTGAAAATAGCAAAGCTTGCTTTTCACGTATGGGAGAGCTTTACTATTGTATAACCCGCCTCCTTCAGTAAACGAGGAATACTTTCTGAAACCAGCGAACTGTCTTTATCTTTTTCCTCTTTCGACAGTCTTTCCCAATCGACGAGAAGAGCATGAAGCTTTTTCTCTTTGTTGGTGTGAGGAGAATATTTCCACCCATCTTTCAGTTTGGCATCCATCCATCGCTCGTGTTCAAGTTTAGCCATTTCCTTCAACTCCGGAATCGGGAATTCAACCGCTTGCTCATTGTTACGCATTGGAACTATGGCGTATCCAAACGTCGCAAGTTTATTGGGGATATCACGGACAGCCGCACGATTCTCTTCACGTTCATGGGGTGACAGGGCAGTAAAGCTGACAAGGGAGCTGTGCGTTTTTGGATCTGCATCTTCATCGGTCACCTTTCCCCAAACATAGCCCTGGCGTTTAAGATTGTTATGAAACAATTTATGGTTAAGACGGGCTAATTTTTCGAGAAGCTGTTCCCGGAGCTCAAGATGATGAACAAGTGCCACAAAAGAGTGAGGATCAACATGCAGTCTGAGTTGTTCTTCAGGAGGCAGGTAGGATCGATTGAAATGTGTTGCGTTTCCAAGCCTGCTCATAGCAACAATTGCCTCCATCGAACGGGAGCCATGTCGATAGGAATCAACCCGGAGAAATGCGCGCATGATTCCGGTATCGATTCGGAGTTTATGGTTTTCATCAAACAATTGAGGGGTCAACCGCTCGAACAGTGATCGCAGAAGCAATGCACGTCGTACTATAAAATATGGATCATCGCGTCCCTCAGAAAGTTGCGGATTTGGCCCAAGCACGTTGAGAAACCCTTTCAAACGGCTTAGAAAGTCGGGGGCTTTTGCTTCGACAAACTGGTGTTGTTTTTTTGATTTCGTGAAGGAATCAAGACTGGAGGAGGTTCCACCTGCAAAAACAAAAATAGCTTTCCCTATCGGATGGGTCAGCTGTCCTTGCTGAAACTCGCCATCCTGCATTGGAGCAAGAAAAAAACGCAGCCAGCCCAAGGGTTTACCGTCGAGCGATGAATCAAATTCATCCCAAAACGCCAGGGGAATTTTACCTGATAAGGCTATATCCCTGATCTGATGAAAAGCATCAATGAGATCAGCCGGACCTTTGAACTGAGAAAGATTAAAAGTAAGTGTTTTCTCGGCAATTTTTTTATCGGGACTGGCAACCTTGGCAATTTGCTTGACGGCAAATGATTTGCCTGACCCTGGAGGGCCAAAAACTGCTATTGAAACAGGCCGCTCTTCCTGCTGATTGCAATATTCTGCAATCAGACTATGAATACTTCTCAGAGACTCAATCTCCTGACGATCCACCGTAACCAGTTCCCCGAACTCACCTATTGGAACATTTTTCAATGCAGCTTTGGCGCCTTCAAGAACAATTCGCTGACTCAACTCTTCAAGGTCATCATGGTATCGATCCCTGAGAATTGTCCAGGAAGAGGGCTGTGATTTGTTTTCTATATCAAAGATTGGGAAATCAGCACTTGCCAGTGGCATTTCCAGGCTTTTCAACGAGGTAACGACACCTTCAATCGGAAAGCGCAATCGGGGCGAAGCGTCAGTATCTTTCTCATATCCGGCTTTATGGAGATAACGCATTGCTGTAACACCAGACTGAATTCCTTTGGTAAGATCAGGATTTTCAGTATTGATGATGATTTCACGAACAATTCCAGCTAACAATACCGATGTTTTGCCGATAATTTTCCCCTTTCCTGCCGGCCATTCACGTTCCATATAAAATGGATCAAACAGCAGTTGAGGTGCTTCATCACTTTTTTTATGCCCAGGAAGAAGCACTGCTCCAGTCGGGCCAAATGAAACAATACTATATGCTGAATGGGTTAGCGTGTTGATCATTGGATTGTGCGTCAGTTCCCAGATAAGTTCCTGGGCTGTTTTTTCCCATGAAATCTGAGCGCTCACCTGAATGGCCGACTGCCGCAAATCGTTAATGGATAAAACAACAATCAGGCGATCCGAAAATTTTGACACAAGATGCTCCCATAAGGCCCCTTCGGCGACAGGAGCGGACATCTTAACAATAATCCAAGGAGCTTTTTTATCCTTCAGAGGATGACGTATCGCCTGGGGCCAATGAGCAGGGTGATCTCTGAACCCGAGATTGCTATCATCGATAACAATAATATCCGCATTTTTGGAGCTGGCGGGAACATTGTCAACACCATTGGGTTCCGTAGCTATTTTGGATAACCGGTCAAGACCAAGAAACCGCTCAACCCGCCAGATAACGCTATCGGGAGCTTCCCTGTCAGGGTAAGGAGCCCAGACAGAGTAGCAGTGGTAGAAATGCGGGTCGTATGGATCAATCGGCTCTTGTGAGGTTGTATGAGTACTGGTAATCTCTATGGGAAAAAGCTGTTCTTCCTTGAGCTGATTCGACATGGCAATAATTAGGTCGACAAGAAGAGCCGCGCTGCCATATTGCCAGCTCATTCTGCAAATATCTTCTCCAATCCAGTCAGTTTGTTCATGCGATCCACGTGATACATGTGCGATATTCCAGTCAATCGTAACATCACCTGTAACAAAAACTGAAAGTACATCCTTTTTTTTCCGCATTGCCAGTAACATTAGATTTAGAAAAAAAGCCGAGAGAAGGTTCTCCCTTCTTTTAAAGCATGGTACCAACACGCCGAATCCGCTTAAGGTGCGCTCTATCCGTGACCTTCAGCAATGATGGATTTATAGGAGAAAATGTACTTTATCGCCCGCGTTTTGAAGTCGACAGTATATGTTAAACATATATTACATATAATAAGTTTGAAGCAGGCGCCCCTATACGTTGATTATTAATACGCCATGAAGACAACCGCTAAAAAAAACCGGACTCATCAAAAGATTCTTGGGAATTCTAGGTCCTGGCCTGATTACTGGAGCAAGTGATGATGATCTTTCAGGGATAGCAACCTATATCAGGCAGGTGCAACCTTTGGTTCTCAGTTGCTCTGGAGCGCAATTGTCACTTACCCGTTAATGGTTTTCACTTTATAGGGATAAGTCCTGTTCATGCACTGATCTACACAGCAGTACTGTATGGGGGGGGGTAACCGCACCTGTTCTGATTGCTCTCATTCTGCATATCTGCAATAACAAAAAAATAATGGGCAGGTATACCAATAATTTCTGGTCCAATTTTTTTGGCATAGCAACCTTTATTCTGATGACGGTCTCTTCACTCTTCCTGCTCTGGTATACCATTGTCAACTGAATCACATTGAGTAATGGGGGCCGGGGCGGCATAAACGGAAAAAGGCGACTACGGAACCTGCCGTAATCGCCTCTGGTGTCGGGGTGGCGGGATTCGAACCCACGACCTCTGCGTCCCGAACGCAGCACTCTACCAACTGAGCCACACCCCGAAATACCTCTTTTCTGTGCCCTTGGGCAGACTTGAACTGCCGACCTTTAGTTTCGGAAACTACTGCTCTATCCACTGAGCTACAAGGGCCCGCTGTCAATTACCTGAATCGAATCAGGGAATTGAAGATAATAATTAAAATATTAATTATCAGAATAAAACATCGCAAGGCCAATATCCCTTTAAAATAAGGACTTAGCAAAAGTCCTCCCTGCTAATATCGCACCAGTACACGAGTCGTGGGAAATGTAATACATATCATTTGCACCCTGTTTTGTACCTCATCCCATAACCGAAGGAAATACTATGTATAACTGTCGCGGTAGAAAGTACGCTCCATTGTGTCTTTCGTGTCAAGCTGTATGACGGATTGAAGGCCTTTTTCTTTAATCTTTTTTACTTGTCGCATCAGCTACGTGCAGAACTGGAATTTTTAGCTTCTCCTGAATATCTTCAGCACGTTCGGGGATATCTCGGCAGATTGCATGGAATGTTGCAGTTTTTCCGCTGCTGTAGCGGGCGAAACAATGCAGCATAGGGGTTACGAATACATATTGATCAACGTGTAAAAGGGGGAAGTCGCATATCTTTTTAATTCCAGCGAGGTTTATACAAGCAAGAGGGAGCCGAAAATCTCTTCGACTCCCTCTTGCGACTTTGAATGTCTCATATTGAGATCGTCTTTATCTATCTCGTCCGCCACCGCGACTATCTCCTCCATGATCTCTGCCGCCACCACGAGTATCACCGCCATGATCTCTGCCGCCGCCGCGAATATCACCGCCATGATCCCTGCCGCCGCCACGAATATCGCCGCCATGATCCCTGCCGCCATCACGGCCATCGTGACGCCAATCACCATCAAAACGATCCCGGTCGTGACGATCCCTGTCTTCCCAGTATCGGCGATCGTGTCGGCGATACTCAATATCACGATACCTTCTTAAATCATCCCAGTGATGCCGTCTTATGTTGTAAGGAAGATTATGCGCCGGGACAACAACCCAGGGCCCACGATAATGCGAAGAACGATACCAGAAGCCAGCGTTATAGAGATAATAGGTATCGCCATAAAAAACAATATCATAAGGACTGCCATAAGAAACTGAAAATCCTTGATCATTGAGGTAAATAAACCTTGGCCGTGTATTGATTACAAAAACCGGTCTATACCCGAACACTACTGGAATTCCAACGCTTGCATGAGTCTCAGCAAGTGGATTCCCGAGAACCATTCCGGCAATGCCTGCTGTTATCAAGATTGTTTTTTTCATAGTATTCTCCGATTAACAGTTTCTCCGTCTGCTAAACTTACATAAAAATGAAACTCGAATATTTCTCTAGGCTCTGAAATGAAACTTACGTAATGGTTGAATAATATTGAAATCCGGAATTGACGGCCCGTGTTTTGATGCGCCGATCCTGCTTCGGAAGATTGCTCCGGGGAGACATAGCGCCTCAACTCAAATGGTGCTCCTTTCAAAATGATATATACCCTGAAGTTCACAAATGAGGTATCGAAAAAAATCTTTGAAATCTTTGCTTTATATATACAAATTATATATAATATAACAATACACTCTTTCAACAGAATAACACCGATAAAAGGAAAAGAGATCTGATAACTCTGATAACATCAATGGCGACACAATTAATCAAGCCTGCCAAAGCAGAGTCTCCAGAATCAGAATCAAAAAAAATGAGTACAAAAGACGGGAAAAGTAATTATTTTGAAATAAGAGTTGAGTAGAAACAACATGAGGTGATATTATGGAAATAGTATGTGAAGCTTGTGAGCACTATTTCTCATTTCCGGAATACAATCACGAAATGGGGCAGTGCCGTATGAAAGCACCGTCTATGGTGCCGATTCAGCAGCCTGACAAACATGACGATGACTTTAAAGCGCTTTTTAATTCCGGCGGCTGGCCTGAAGTTGATCATAAGGCTTGGTGCGGAAAGTTCAAAGAAAACAGTGAGATTAATCATGATTGCGTAGAGCAAGATGACTTGGAATCGTTCTGAATTCTGCCATGCGCTTTTCACTGCATAGCAAGCGATCTTACTCCGCGGGTCGGGTCAGTGTTCTTTACAATTTTTCAACCTGCCTGAAAAAAGTTCAGGCAGGTTGCACCTTATGATTGAGTGCTGCTCTCACTGATCCATTAACCCGGATTGCTTCACTATACCGTCGACTGCAAGGTTGGCGCTCATCACTGCACCACCCATTGAATCGTAATAGAGCTGCTGCGAAAATCCACCTGCGAGAAAAAGATTGCGAACAGGGGTAGTCTGAGTCGGTCTGTACTGCTCCATAAAAGGAGTAGGCGCATAGACCGAGTGAGGGATTTTAACCAAAGTTGACTTCAGAATCCGGGCTCCTCGTGAAGCCTCGGGATAGCAGTTTCTTACACTGAGATCAACCTGACGGATTATCTCCTCCTTCGAAAGCCCCATAAGGTTTCTGGCCGGAGCTACGCAAAATTCGAAGCGCGTTTTACCGCTGAAGGGCATACCCCTGAGCATACGGTAATCAGGTGTGGTTCGTGCAAGATTTGCATAGACCGGAATAACACCATCGGGAGAGAACAGTACATTATCGTCCGTGGCGATTTCCCGATCGTACCATATCTGAACAGAAATCACAGGAACAGCATCCAGATTATCAAGTCCCCCGAAAAACTGGTCATGTTTTTTCAGGTTGTCAGGCAGCACCCGGTTCAGGTTATGAATTGGCAATGCACAAAGATAGTAATCCGCAGTCAGGATCTCACCGTTGCGTAGATGAACACCTTTGATTTCGCCCCCGTCAAAGAGCAGCTCCTCAACCGAGGTTCTGTTCTTGAAGATTGCACCTTTCGACGCTGAATAGTCAAGAAGCGGCTGATGGATATACTCCTGGGGTGCCCCTTTCAGAAATCCCATACAGGATGACCGAGGAAGGCGATAAAAGGTTTCCGTAACATCAAGGATAATCTTGGCTGATATCTCTTCCGGCGGAATAAACTTCAGGGCAAGAGCCATCGGACGGAACATTTTGTCCATCAGTCGTTTACCGAATTTTTTCTGTTCCGCCCATTCAGCAAAGGTCAGGTGGTCCTGTGTAGGCGGATATTGAGCCTTTTTCAGCGCAAGAGGAATAAGCGATTTCGAAAAAGCCGCCATTTCGCCAAGAGTGAAATAGCCGTTTTTAGCAATCGCCGGCAAGAGATGAAGCGGGCTGGGAAGTTCCCAGGTATTGAAGGTAAAGCGCTCTCCGTCATTAAGCGTATAGGTCAGCTGATGCTCCTTCCACAACACGGCATGATCGGTTTTGATCTCCTTCAGAAGATCATAGAGGACGGTATATGCTCCAAAAAAGCAATGGGTGCCGGATTCAATCCAGTCCCCTTCTTCATCTTTCCACGAAGAGACTTTCCCTCCGAAAATCTCTCTTTTTTCAAGCACTTTGACCTGAAATCCTTTATCTGTCAACCGCTTGGCTGCAGTCAAACCGGCAAGACCTCCGCCAAGAATCAAGACTGACTTTTTTTCTGAACTCATTATTGTGGAATTAAAACGGAATTGCTAAACAGCCGAACGCCCTTCCATTGCGCGTGAAAGGGTGGCTTCGTCAATAAACTCAAGCTCCGCTCCTACAGGTATCCCCCGTGCTATTTTTGTTACAAAGATACCGAGAGGCTTGAGAAGTTTGTTGAGGTAGAGCGCTGTGGTTTCGCCTTCAATCGTCGGATTCAGCGCAAGAACAACCTCCTTGACTTCCGAAGGGCCATGAGCTGAAATCCGGACAAGCAGTTCACGAACCTTGATATCATCGGGTCCTATGCCGTCAAGAGGTGAAATGACGCCGTGCAGCACATGATAGAGGCCTTTATAGTAACCGGTTTTCTCAAAAGCGAGCATATCGACTGGAGATTCCACCACGCAGATTACCGAACGGTCACGAGCCCTGCTGGTACAGACCGCACAGGGATCGGCACCTTTATCGGTAACATTCTGGCAGACTGAACAGCGGATAACCTTGTCTTTTACTTCAAGCAGTGCTTCAGCCAGCTTTGCCGCCTCAGTTCTCGGTTCATGCAGGACATGCATTGCAAGACGTTGGGCAGTTTTGCGTCCGACACCGGGAAGTTTGGCAAATTCATCAATAAGAACTTCAATAGATACCGAGGTATAATGCATGGAGTACTATTTACCGAGATTCAGGTTCTTGAGGATATCGGCAGGATTCATCATCCCTCCGGTCGCCCGGGATATCTCCTCCTGTGCAAGTTTTGCCGCCTCGTCAAGCGCATTATTCACGGCAGCCAGCACAAGATCCTGAACCATTTCCGGATCATCCATAATATCAGGATCAATGGTGAGGCTGAGCACTTTCTGCTTGCCGCTGACGCTGGCCTTTACCATCCCGCCTCCGGCCTCGCCATAGGCCACAATCTTTTCAAGTTGTTTCTGCACATCCTGCATCTTTTCGCCTGCCTGCTGGATCTGCTTCATCATATCACCGAAATTAGGCATTGCCATAGCTTGATTCTCCCCTGCGTTAAAAAATTGTCAATCACTTATCATCCTTTTCCATGCATAGAACGTGACATTAATTCTTTCTGCGCAGAGCCAGATAAATTTTTTCAAGAATATCTCCTGTTGTCAGCTTGTATTTTTCAAGAAGATCATCAGCTTTTCCTGACTCACCAAACTGATCCTCAACACAAACCATTTCTATAGGCACCGGAATATTGCGGGCACAGACATTGGCAACAGCATCTCCAAGCCCGTTATAAATCTGATGTTCTTCAGCAGTAACAATGGCGCCGGTATCGTTGGCGGCACGAACAATGGCCAGAGTATCTATAGGTTTGATGGTATGCATATTGATAACCCTGACACCAACGCCCTCTTTTTCAAGAATGCGTGCAGCTTCAAGGGCTTTCCATACCATGATACCGCAGGCGATAACGGTCACGTCCTTGCCTGGATGAAGCTCTATCGACTTGCCGATTTCAAACCCGTCCTCATCCAGGGTAAAATCAGGAACGTTCGGCCTTCCGAACCGCAGGTAAACTGGGCCATTATGCTTTATGACTGCTTTTGTCGCCCGTACAGTTTCGCTGTAATCGCAGGGCACAACAACCGTCATTCTAGGCAAACCGCGCATCAGGCCGATATCTTCAAGAATCTGGTGGGTAGCACCATCCTCACCGAGCGTAAGTCCGGCATGAGAGGCACATATCTTGACATTGAGGTTCGAATAGCAGACCGACTGGCGGATCTGGTCAAAAACTCTTCCGGTAGCAAACACGGCAAAACTTGCCGCAACCGGTATTTTACCCGTTGTAGCAAGACCGGCAGCCATGGAAATCATGTTGGCTTCAGCTATCCCGGTCTGAATAAAACGGTCGGGAAACGCTTCACGGAACAAATTCATGTTTAACGACCCTGTCAGATCGGCGCATAGCGCGACAACAGAGCTGTCCTCCCGGCCGATTTCAAGCAAAGCGTCGCCAAACCCGGTACGAGTAGCTTTGTTCCCCCGCGAAACATATTGCGCCGGAGCGGCCCCGATGATATTTTCTTCCATTACTTCCAGAATAACTTAAATTATAAAAACTACTTCCGCGTGGATATGCACTTGAAACAATCCCAAACCTCACTGATGAGAAAAGTTGAATATAAGGATACTGAAATAGCGGTAAAAAAAAAATTAGGTCAAAACTTTCTGACCGACCGCAATATCACCAGAAAAATAGTAGCAGCATCCGGAGCCAGCCCCGGGGACAACATCCTGGAAATCGGCCCGGGGTTCGGCTCCCTGACAAGAGAGATCATTGACATCTGTCCTCTCTTTACTGTCATTGAAAAAGATCGGAAGCTGGCGGAATTCATCCGTACCGAGTATCCGGAACTGAACCTTATTGAGGGCGATTTTCTTGAAATTGACCTTGAACCGCTTGCCAGAGAAAAACCTTTAAGAGTTCTCGGCAATATCCCTTACTCCATTACAACGCCCATTCTTTTCAAACTGCTTGAACACCGCCACTCCCTTATCTCAGCAACCCTCATGATGCAGCATGAAGTGGCAATGAGAATAGTTGCCAAACCTGGCACAAAAGAGTATGGAATCCTTGCCGTCCAGATGCAGGCATCATTTCAAGTCAACTATCTCTTCAAGGTCGGACGAAAGGTCTTTCGACCGCAACCGGGAGTCGACAGTGCAGTTATCCGCATGACGCCAAATAAAAATGACCGGATGGAAGATCAGAAAGGATTCAGCCGATTTATCCGGACAGCCTTTCACCAGCGCCGCAAGACACTTCTGAACAATTTAAAAGAGAGCTATAATCTTGAGCTGGTTGACAGAAATACACTCACACTTCGCGCCGAAGCACTTTCGATCGAAGATTTCTTCAAACTTTTCAGCCAGTTGAGGCCGCTTCCGTAACAAATTTCAATAAAAAAATGACCACCTCATTACCTTCCGCAGGGCTCCTGCAATACCTGAAGGTGGCATACAAACCTCTCTTCAGGGGTTCTTACAAAAATATCCTCCTTTCCGACAAGAAATGTTCATTGTTCAAATGTGTATTTTTTGTTAACATTAGGTTTATCACTAACAAGCCATTCCAGTTCATGCTCCTCTTTTACCTTGCCATCAATTGTTGTACTTATAGTAATCCACCCTCCCTTCTTTTTCATTAAATCATCTTTATCCGGGGGTCACTCGTATGCCGCAGTCCTTCAATGCCGTTTATCAGAACTCAATTCAGAATCCGGAAGCTTTCTGGGGAGACGCCGGAGAAAAGCTTCACTGGTACAAAAAATGGAATACGGTTTTAGACACAAGTAACCCTCCCTTTTACCGATGGTTTGCCGGAGGAGTAACAAACACCTGCTACAATGCCCTTGACCGCCATGTTGATGAAGGACGCGGCAACCAGTTAGCCGTTATTTATGACAGCCCGGTAACAGGAACCAAGCAACGCTATACCTACCGTGAGTTTCGTGACATTGTAGCACTCTTCGCCGGAGCACTGCAGTCACGTGGAGTCCGCAAGGGGGACCGGGTTATCATCTACATGCCCATGATACCTGAAGCTGTTGTTGCCATGCTTGCCTGTGCAAGAATCGGCGCGATCCATTCCGTTGTGTTCGGAGGTTTTGCTTCTCATGAGCTTGCCATACGGATTGACGACTGTAAGCCAAAAGTCATCATTTCAGCATCATGTGGCATTGAACACAGTAAAATTATTGATTATAAACGACTCCTTGATTTTGCCATTGAACTGGCCCACTTCAAGCCTGAAATCTGTATCATCAAACAACGTGACCAGCTCAAGGCAGAACTGAACGAAGAACGGGATCTTACCTGGAACCAGTCTCTTCTCGGTGCAGAGCCTGCACAATGTGTCCCTGTTGAATCTTCCGATCCCCTCTACATTCTCTACACGTCAGGCACAACCGGCAAGCCTAAAGGCATTGTCCGCGATCATGGCGGGCACATGGTAGCCCTGCAATGGTCAATGAAAAACATTTATAATGTCGAACCTGGAGAAGTTTTCTGGGCAGCAAGTGACGTCGGCTGGGTTGTCGGCCACTCCTATATTGTGTACGCTCCCCTTCTTCAGGGCTGCACCACCCTGATTTTTGAAGGCAAACCGGTCGGCACCCCCGATCCGGGAACCTTCTGGAGAATCATCAGCGAATACAACGTATCGGTACTCTTTACGGCACCAACTGCGTTCAGGGCCATCAAAAAAGAAGATCCGAACGGCACCTATCTCAAAAACTATGATTTAGGAAATTTCCGTACACTGTTTCTTGCCGGAGAACGGGCTGATCCCGATACGGTAAGATGGGCTGAAGAAAAACTCAAAGTACCGGTTATTGACCATTGGTGGCAGACGGAAACCGGATGGGCAATTGCAGCAAACTGTCAGGGCATTGAACCCGGACCGGTCAAATACGGATCAGCATCAAGGGCGGTTCCCGGCTATAATGTCCAGGTCATTAATGCAGATATGCATGAGCTTCCAGCAGGGCAGATGGGCGATATTGTTGTAAAACTGCCTCTTCCTCCTGGCTGTATGCTCACCCTGTGGAAAGCCGACAACCGGTTTGTAGACAGCTATATGACAGAGTTTCCCGGATACTACCAGACCAGCGATGCCGGCTTTATCGACGAAGAGGGCTACATTAATATCATGTCGCGCACTGATGATATTATCAATGTTGCCGGGCATAGACTTTCAACCGGTGGAATTGAAGGTGCGCTCTGCGAACATCCTGATGTTGCTGAAAGCGCTGTAATCGGCGTTCATGACGACCTGAAAGGTCAGGTACCGCTTGGCTTCCTTGTTCTTAAAAACGATGTCGAAACACCGCACAACCTTATTATCAAGCACGTTATAGAGTACGTCCGTGAGAATATCGGGCCGGTTGCTTCGTTCAAGAGCGCGATTATTGTTAATCGTCTGCCGAAAACCAGGTCAGGAAAAATACTTCGCAGCACCATGAGAAAAATTGCCAACGGTGAAGAGTATACCATGCCCGCCACGATTGACGATCCGATGATTCTCGAAGAGATAACAACTGTACTGCAAACAATCGGCTATGCACAGAACAAGCCAAAAAAACCCGCAGCAAAAAGTAAATGATTACAAAAATTGACCACATAGCAATTGCCGTTCAAAATCTCGAAAGTGCACTCGAAACGTTCCAGAACGTTATCGGGTGCACCAGGGAGGCAATCAGGATTGAAGAGGTTGCTTCTGAAAAAGTAAGAGTGGCATTCATTACTGTAGGAGAAACCAAAATCGAACTGCTTGAGCCGCTGAGCGATGAAAGCCCGATTGCAAAATTTATTGCAAAAAACGGGGATGGAATGCATCATATAGCACTTCAGACAGACGACATCAACAAAGAAACCGATCGACTTGAATCCCTGAACATTAAACCACTCAGCCAGCCAAAAGAGGGGGCAGGCGGAAAAAAAATCATGTTTCTTCATCCAAAAGAGACAAACAAGGTACTTATTGAGTTTGCGCAGAAAAAGCATTAACCAATCAAGACAAAGAAGCTTGTAACCAGTGAAACATTTTTATCTGCCTTTTGAAAAAAGAGAGGGCTTCAGCTACTCTCACGAGAGTATTGAAAAACTCACCGAATACGAAAAGTATCAGCTCTCCTTTCACCCCGAACGCCCCAAACATCTTGACTACCTGACAGTATTTGATGACGCTGAAGAGTGTCTCGAGAACAATCTGCACGGCAGCTGCATCATCCAGACTCACAGGGCGGTTCTCCGCAATGGGACAAATGCATGGCCGGTCATGCTTATCGGGCAGCAGTCAGGACCGACATCTGATTTCATGCTCATGCGGAAACTGTTGAGAAATCCTGTTGAGATGCAGAAATGGAATCAGGGCATGCCTACACCTGCAGCGTTTGAAAAAGCAATCGATGCCATTAAACTGGCTGAAGAAGAAAACCGTATCATCATTACGGTTATTGACACAGCTGGTGCTGATCCAACCGAACAGTCGGAAGCTGGCGGCATTGCCTGGAAGATCGGACGATGCATGCAGTTACTGGCTGAAGCAACTGTTCCAACCTTATCAGTTATTATCAACCGGGGCTGCAGCGGCGGAGCCATTGCTCTGACCGGATGCGATGCGGTTCTGGCGATGGAATACTCCACCTACATGGTTATTTCGCCTGAAGCATGTTCATCAATCCTCTTCCGCACAAGGGAAAAAGCCGGTTTTGCTGCTGAAATTTCGCAGATAACAGCACAGGAGGCGTTGAAAAACCGCATCATTGATGACATTATCGAAGAACCTGAAGGCCCGGCACACCATTTCCGTGAGTCTGCCCTTCAGTCGTTCAAAACTTCAATGGCTAAGTGGCTTGACAAACTGAGTAAAATACCCCCGCAACAGATCTTTGCACAAAGAATGGAACGCTGGGAAAAAATCGGTCAGTGGAATACAATTTCCGAAGAGGAGATTGTCGCCTTCGAAAAACAGGTATCCTTCTTCATCCCTAAACCGGAAAATGTTCTTTTCGTCGCCCGGCACAAAAACTGCCATAACATCGTGGGCAAAAAGGTGCTCGACCCGATTCTTTACACGAAACTGCTCGCAGACAATTTTGTGTGCGAAACGTGCGGACACCGCTATGTCCGACTGACTGCCCATGACTACATCAATCTGATCCTTGACCCCGGCTCTTTTCAGGAACATCAGGAAACACGCTACATTGTTGACAAGGATATCCTTCATTTTCCCGATTACCAGCAAAAAGTCGAAGATGCCCAGCACAAAACCGGTGCTGCCGCATCGTTTATAACAGGCGATGCCACCGTTAACGGGGAGCCTGTTGTCTTTTGTGCAACCAACTTCAACTTCCTTGGTGGTTCTTTCTGCATGACGACTGCAGAAAAAATCTGGCGAGCCAGCAAAATAGCCATCAAACGGGGAGTTCCCCTTATTGTCCAGGCAACGGGTGGCGGTGCGAGAATGCATGAAGGATGTTCGTCGATGGTCGGACTCCCCAAGCTGCATGTAGCCATATCAAGTGTTGAAAAAACAGGTCTCCCTGTCATCTCCATCATTACCGATCCGACGCTCGGCGGCGTGGCTATTGGTATCGCATCGAGGGGTATCAAACTCTTTGAACACAATGCAGGGAACATCGGATTTTCCGGTAAACGGGTCATTGAGCAGTATACTGGAAAACCGACAACAAGAGACTTTCAGACAACCTGGTGGCTGCAGCAGAAAGGATTTGTTGAAAGGACAGCTCTGCCGTCAAAAATAAAATTTTCAATCTCCGAAATTCTCAACGAACACAAAATCGAGCACAATCTGCTGGAAGAGCAGGAGGCGTAGATTGCCTGTTTTGTATGAACCACTCTAAACGAAGATATGACACACTCCCGGCCTGATTCTCTTTTTCATGAGTTCCCGGCGGTAAGCCGGGAGGAGTGGAAAAAAAAGGCTATAGCCGAGCTCAAGGAAACTCCCTACGACAGCATTGTCTGGCATACGCCGGACGGCTTTGCGCTTGAGCCCTGGTACAGCCATGAAGAAAACACACAACCTCCCTGCATACCACTCGATAAAGCGGTCAACAGCTGGAAAAGCTGTCGGCAGATTATCGTACGTGACCCTCAAGCTGCAAACCGGTCTGCATTAAAATGCTTTGAACTGGATGCCGCAGCAGTTGAATTTCTGATAGCCGACCCATCACTCTGCACTCCGGAAAATCTTACAATACTCCTTACAGGAATTAAACCCTCTGCTGCAGCTGTATACTTTTCCGGTACACTGCCCCCTGAGGCTGACCTTCTGAAAACCCTCCTTGCCATTCCAGGGTTTACCGACAACTCCGGTGGTCTGCTTGTCGATGCACCGGTTGGCACAAGCAGTAAGGATGCTGAGCTTTTCGCCTATGGAACATCACTGCCGGAGTTCCGGTTTCTCGCTGTCGATACAATACCCTGGCATGAGAAAGGCTCAACCGCTGTGCAGGAAATTGCGCTTGCTCTTGCCGGAGTGAGCGACGCTCTTCACCGTTATCTCAAAGCAGGAGTTCCGGCTGACACCATTGCATCAGCCATAACCATCATCCTGCCGATTTGCTCAAGCCATTTTACTGAACTGGCAAAACCAAGGGCACTGCGCTTCCTCCTCGGACATCTTCTGAAAGCATACGGTGCATCAGCGGCTTCACGTCCATCCCTTTTTGCACGAACATCCGAGAGAAACCGCTCTCTGCTCGATCCCTACACCAATGTCCTCCGGCTGACAACTGAAGCGGTTTCTGCTGTGCTCGGAGGTTACGACACGCTGCAGATAGGTGCTTTTGATACCGGTCTTTCAGTAAACCCTGACATTGCTGAGCGAATTACCGCCAACATTCATCTTCTTCTCAAGGAAGAGGCCTCTTTCGACCGCGTTCTTGATCCTGCGCATGGCTCTAACTACATCGAGGCCCTGACAAGAAAACTTGCCGACTCCGCATGGACACTCTTCAAGGAGATTGAAAAAGAGGGCGGTCTTGCTGAAGCTGTAAAGAACGGTTTAATCCAGGCAATGATTTCGAAAGTTGAAACAAAACGTCGCAAAACCCTCGGCAACCGGAAAAATACACGTATCGGTGTCAACCGGTATCCATGGCCTCTCTTGACCGAGCAGGTTGAAAACATTGATGCACTCGAACAGGCAATGGCCAACCTGCCTGAAGGAAATGAAACCTCCGGATATGAGTTGTTGCGTCTTAAAACCCTCTCTTTCAGCATCAGAACGGGACATTCACCATCTGTATTTATCTGGATGCTGGGTGACCCCGCTGTAAGCTTCCGGCAGGCGGGATTTGCAGAAGACTTTTTCAATTGCGGCGGATTTACCATCGCAGGCCGGGCATCACTTCCTCTTGAAGAGAGCTCATACAACGCTGCGCTGCAAAGTGAGCCCGACATCATTGTTCTCTGTATCGCAGAAAAAGATCCCGTACCAACCGCGGAAGCTCTTGCTGAGAGACTCCGCACTCTTAAACCCGGCATTATCACGGTCATGGCTGGTAAACCGCCTGAAACGCATGAACAGCTTCTCAATGCTGGCATTGACAGCTTTATTTATACAGGCGTCAACGTTCTTGAAATGCTGAAATCCTACCAACATAAAACCGGAGTGAAATGAGACCGGACTTTTCTGAGATTGATATATTTTCTTCCAATCCCGCAACTATTCAAGAGAGCCCGGAGGTTCAACCTGAAACCTGGACGACGGCAGAAGGTATCGGCATAAAATCCATATACCGCGAGTCTGACATTTCAGAGGCTGAGCATCTGAACTTTGCACCAGGTTTTGCTCCCTACCTTGGCGGGCCCTACACCACCATGTACACCACAAGACCGTGGACAATCCGCCAGTATGCAGGATTTTCAACAGCCGAGGAATCAAACCGCTTTTACCGCCAGAATCTCGCTGCAGGCCAGAAAGGCCTTTCCGTTGCATTCGATCTCCCAACCCACCGCGGGTACGATTCGGATCATGAGCGGGTCGTTGGCGATGTCGGCAAAGCCGGTGTAGCTATCGACTCGATTGAAGACATGAAAATTCTCTTCGATCAGATTCCGCTCGGCGATATTTCGGTCTCCATGACCATGAACGGAGCGGTACTCCCAATCATGGCATTTTATATCGTGGCAGCCGAAGAACAGGGTGTGGCGCCTGAAAAGCTCAGCGGTACGATCCAGAATGATATTCTCAAAGAGTTCATGGTGCGCAACACCTATATCTACCCGCCTGAACCCTCCATGAGAATTATCGCCGATATTTTCAGCTATACCAGCAGCCATATGCCGAAGTTCAACTCCATCAGCATATCGGGGTATCATATGCAGGAAGCTGGTGCAACGGCTGATCTTGAGCTTGCATTCACCCTTGCCGATGGACTTGAATACATCCGTACCGGCCTCAAGGCAGGGCTCGACATCGATGCTTTTGCCCCCCGCCTCTCCTTCTTCTGGGCAACAGGCATGAACTATTTCATGGAAATAGCAAAATTGCGCGCGGCAAGAATGCTCTGGGCTAAAATTGTCAGCCAGTTCAATCCGAAAAACCCGAAATCCCTGATGCTCCGCTCGCACTGCCAGACCTCAGGCTGGAGCCTGACAGAGCAGGACCCCTTCAACAACATTACACGTACCTGTCTTGAGGCCCTGGCGGCAACGCTCGGCCACACCCAGTCACTGCACACCAATGCACTTGACGAAGCCATCGCACTGCCTTCACCCTTTTCAGCAAGAATAGCCCGTAACACCCAGCTGTATCTGCAGGAAGAGACCGATATCACCAAAAGCATCGATCCCTGGGCTGGCTCAGGTTATGTCGAATACCTTACCGGAGAGCTTGCTGCAAAAGCATGGAAGATCATCAGCGATATCGAAGCCGCAGGTGGTATGGTCAAGGCTATTGAACAGGGACTGCCAAAACTTCAGATCGAAGAGGCCGCAACCCGCAAACAGGCTCGAATAGACAGCGGCAAAGAGATTATTGTCGGCGTTAACGGCTACAAAACCACCAGCAAAACTGATATCGAACTGCTCGAAGTGGACAACACCGTCGTTCTCGAGCAGCAGCTCCGGCGCCTTGCAACGCTGAAGGCCGAGCGAAACAACGAAGAGACTGAACTCGCCCTCAAGGCAATTGAAAATGCCGCAGCAACAGGCGACGGCAATCTGCTTGAACTGGCCGTTGACGCTGCAAGAAAAAGAGCTACATTGGGAGAAATATCATTGGCCTGTGAGAAAACCTTCGGAAGGTACCGCGCTGTCACCAGGCTCAACACCAGTGTCTATATGTCCCAGATGCAGGATAATAAACTCTTTAAAGATGCCCAGCAGCTTGCCGATACCTTTGCAGGGCTTGAAGGCCGACGGCCAAGAATCATGGTCTCCAAAGTCGGGCAGGACGGCCACGACCGTGGAGCAAAAGTTATTGCTGCAGGTTTTGCCGATATCGGTTTTGATGTTGATATCAGTCCTCTCTTTCAGACACCCGAAGAGGTAGTGCAGCAGGCCCTTGATAACGATGTTCACCTGATCGGCATATCAAGCCTGGCCGCAGGACACAAAACCCTCATTCCGAAAATTATTGAGGAGCTGAAAGCAAAGCACAGGGAAGACATCCTTGTCATTGCCGGCGGAATCATTCCGGAAAGAGATCACGCGTTCCTTTATGAAAAAGGAGTTGCCGGTATTTTCGGACCTGGTACCGTTATTGCTGAAGCTGCAATAAACATACTCAAACAGCTTATTTCACGCTTTGATCAATGAGCAGCAGTGAAATTCACAGCCGTCTGAAACCCTATTACGACCCGGACGTCGACACCGTCGTCAGTGGTATCATGAATGGCGACCGCCACATGCTGAGTCGTGCGATTACGTTGATTGAATCGCAGAAACCCGAACATGAACGCAAGGCACACGAAATCCTTGACCGCTGCCTTGCGAAAAAAACAGCATCGATACGTATAGGCATAACCGGCTCTCCGGGAGCAGGTAAAAGCACTTTTATCGAAGCATTGGGGGAGTTGATCATCACCGAGGGACTTACCCTGGCGGTGCTGGCCATTGACCCCAGCAGCCGCCAGTCAAAAGGAAGTATCCTCGGCGACAAGGCACGCATGGAAAAACTGGCCTCCAGAAAAGAGGCCTATATCCGCCCGACAGCCTCTTCCGGCTACCTTGGCGGCACTTCACCGAAAACCCATGAAGCCATCGTACTCTGCGAAGCTGCAGGGTATGATGTCATTGTGGTTGAAACGGTAGGTGTCGGTCAATCGGAAGTGCTTGTAGACTCAATGGTTGATTTTATACTGCTGCTTATGCTGCCCGGTTCCGGAGACGAACTGCAGGGAATCAAACGCGGCATCATGGAAATTGCCGATGCCGTGGCAATCACCAAAACCGATGGAGACCAATCCGGTATAGCCGCTATTTCAAAAGCAGAATTTGAAGCTGCACTGAGGATGATGCCGGTAAAACATGCTGCATGGCAACGGGAGGTTTTTCTTACGTCAGCCCTTACCGGCAAAGGCATCAGGGAGGTATGGCAGAATATTTCTGATTTTGCTGCGGCAATGCGCGTTGGTAATATCCTTGAGGCACGACGCCATGAACAGCTTAAAAGCCTGCTCTATACCGTGCTTGAAGAGATGCTGAAAAAAGAGTTCTTCTCACACCCTGAAATTGTGGCCTCCAGAGAGAGCGTCGAACAACAGGTACTTTCCACAGAAATCAGCCCCTTCAGCGGCGCAAAAAACCTGATCGCGACCTTTAATCGTCGCCGATAAACTCCTTTTCTTCCGATTTTACAATCAATACCGGGCAATTGGCCTTACGGACAACTGTTTCGGCAACACTGCCCATAATCAGGCGGCTCAGTCCTTTTTTGCCGTGCGAACCCATAATGACAAGATTGACATTGAACATGTCGATGTTTTCAAGAATCGCGTCAGCTGGATTACCTATCACCACACCGTACTCAGCCCTTAGCCCGACACGCTGAAAATCCTGAAGAATGACCTCAAGATCCTCTTTGGCCGCTTTTTCAAGATCGGCTTCAAACGGCACATAATTGAGCGATACATCTACCGCCATAGGGCGCGGCTCAACAACATTCAGCAGATAGACGGAAGCTCCCATATTGGCGGCAAATTCCTGTGCATAGCGTATCGCCTTTTTTGAGGCATCTGAAAAATCGACCGGACAAAGAATCGTATGAATCTTGAACATGATCAACAGCGTTTAGGTTGTCTGAGAAGATGGCGGCGGCTTGATTTCAAAGAATGGCCTGAAAAGATCCATTGGTATTGGAAACACCGTGGTTGAGTTATTCTCAGCTGCGATATCCTTCAATGTCTGCAGATAGCGAAGCTGCAGGGCTGCAGGAGTACCTGAAATGATTGCTGCCGCATCAGCAAGGCGCTGGGCAGCCTGAAACTCCCCTTCCGCATTAATGATTGCCGACCGACGTTCCCGCTCTGCCTCGGCCTGTTTAGCCATTGCCCTCCGCATTCCCTCCGGCAGATCAATCTCCTTGACTTCAACCTTGCTCACCTTTACCCCCCAGGGCTCGGTATCCTTGTCAAGGATGGACTGGATACGGTCATTGATTTCATCACGTTCAGCAAGCAGGTTATCAAGCTCCCCCTGTCCGCACACGCTGCGAAGCGTGGTCTGCGCAAGCTGCGAGGTTGCAAAATGAAAATCCGCAACATCCACAATAGCCTTGATTGCATCAAGCACTCTGAAATAGACCACCGCGCTGACCTTCACTGATACGTTATCCCGCGTGATAATATCCTGCGGAGGGACATCAAGGGTTACCGTGCGAAGATCAACCTTCACCATTTTATCGACCCCCGGAATAAGAATAATAATCCCCGGTCCTTTTGCGCCTATAATCCGGCCCAGGCGGAACACAACTCCCCTTTCATACTCCCTGAGAATTTTAATCGTCGAAGCGAGAAAAACAACCACAAGAACCAGAACAGTCAGCAGATTAAATGTCATCATAGTCATCTCCTTTATCATGAGTTCACTTCATGGTGCAGATATAATATACTGCTCATTTACATTTATATCGACCCCTCGCGCCATTCACCGTTTTTCTTTGAAACCAATATTCAGTAAATAGATACAACATTCTTTCAACTCAACTAACCAGCAAAAAGTGCTCTTATGGAAACCCCGCACAATCCTGATAACGCATTAATCGAACAGATAGTTGAGCGATGGGCCAATGGAAAAACCCTGCTCGAAACAACCGGAAAACCAAGTGGCTACTACCGCCTCACCAACTATCTGCGCGAATATATCACTGTCCATAAAACCCTGCCCGCAGGAGTCCACACCATGCCCGAAGGACGCGATCGCAACAACAACATCGAACCGTCCTTCCCGGTAGACTTCGATGCCATTACCCATCCAACCTCTTTCATATAAAGCAATTATTTTGTAAATAATGGTTTACAGCAGTGTAAACCCCGAGAACCCTGAACCACCTGACACACCGGTTAACCCTATGACGTTTACCACTACATGATCGAAGACATTAAAAAGACACTCTGGGCCACTGCCGATAAACTCAGGGCAAACATGGATGCAGCCGAATACAAGCACATTGTACTCGGCCTCATTTTCATCAAATTCATCTCCGACACCTTTCAAACCCGCCATCAGGAGCTGAAAGATCGCTTTACTGATTCGGGTGACGACTACTACATCCCCGATGCAAACACATCTCTGCTTTCAGAAGAGCTCGAAGACCGCGACTACTACCGCGAAGTCAATGTCTTCTGGGTGCCTGAAGCTGCCCGCTGGGAAAATATCAGGGCACAGGCAAAGCAGCCCGACATCGGCAAGCGCATCGACGATGCCCTTACCCTGATCGAGGCTGAAAACCCGAAGCTCAAAGGCATTCTCGACAAACGCTACGCCCGCGTTCAGCTCCCTGATGGCAAGCTTGGCGAACTGGTGGATATGGTCTCCACTATCGGCTTTGGCACAACCGGCCAGAGCGCCCGAGACCTGCTCGGCCAGGTGTATGAATATTTTCTCGGTCAGTTCGCCAGTGCCGAAGGCAAGCGAGGCGGTCAGTTCTACACGCCCGCCAGTATTGTTAAAACCCTTGTGGCCGTTCTCGCCCCTCATCAGGGTCAAGTCTATGACCCTTGCTGTGGATCGGGAGGCATGTTTGTGCAGTCTGAAAAATTCATCGAAGCCCACGGCGGCACCATCGGCGATGTCTCTATTTACGGGCAGGAGTCAAACCCTACCACCTGGAGGCTCGCTGCCATGAACCTTGCCATTCGGGGCATCGACTTCAACCTTGGCAAGGAGCCTGCCGACACTTTTGTTCGCGACCAGCACCCCGACATGCGTGCCGACTTTGTGCTGGCCAATCCGCCCTTCAACATCTCCGACTGGTGGCAAGACAGCCTTGAAGGCGACCCGAGATGGGTCTATGGCACACCGCCGCAAGGCAACGCCAACTACGCCTGGCTGCAGCACATGCTCTACCACCTGAAGCCTAATGGCCGGGCAGGTATTGTACTGGCTAACGGCTCAATGTCCTCCAGCCAGAACTCGGAGGGCGATATACGGCGGGCTATGGTCGAGGCCGACAAGGTTGAAATCATGGTTGCCATGCCGGGGCAACTCTTTTTCAATACCCAGATTCCCGCCTGTCTCTGGTTTCTGGTCAAGCAAAAGAGCAGGCGCAAGGGCGAAGTGCTCTTTATCGATGCCCGCAAGCTCGGCACCATGATCAGCCGGGTGCAGATTGAGTTTACCGATGCTGATATCCGGAGAATTGCCGATACCGTTCATGCATGGCGGGAAGATGGTGACGCGAGTGTTGAATATGCTGATGTGGCAGGGTTCTGCCGGAGTGTTACACTGGCGGAAATTGCTGAACATGGGCATGTGCTGACTCCGGGTCGGTATGTTGGAGCTGAGGCGGTTGAGGATGACGATGAAGCTTTTGGTGAGAAGATGCTGAGGCTTACGGAGACGCTTGGGGAACAGATGGCTAAGGGGGTTGAGTTGGATGCGCTGATTCGGCAGAAGCTGGGAGGGCTGGGTTATGAGTTTTGAACTTTTAGCTCCGCTGCATGAGAGTGAGACTGTCTATAAGACTGTCGATAAGAGTGTCTATAAGAACTCGGACAGCACCAAACGAACCCCAAAGAAACACCAAAGAAACCCTAAAGAAAAGCTCCTTACAAGTATCAAGGGACTACAGGAAAGACTACAGGAAAGGCTGATGAGAGGAGGATCGGGTTATGAGTTCTGAAGCTTTTCTTGGAGAAATAGCCGAGATCACTATGGGACAATCACCAAGTGGGGAAAATTGCAATGCAGTTGGCAATGGATTGCCATTGTTGAATGGGCCAACAGAATTCGGTACCAAACACCCTTATCCGGTTCAGTTTACCACTGACCCAAAAAGATTAGCTTACCCAGGTGACTTGTTGTTTTGTGTGCGCGGCTCAACGACTGGCAGAATGAATTGGTCTGACCAAACTTACGCAATTGGCAGAGGTATTGCTTCGATTCGTGGTAGAAATGGTTATCCAAATTCCTTCATTAGAGCAGTTATTGAGTCCACGCTGGACAGTCTCTTAGTTCAGGCCACTGGCTCAACTTTTCCGAACGTAACTGGAAAGTTGATTGCATCTCTGACTATCCCAAAAGTAACACCTAAAACAGCGAGCACGATTGCATCAATTATCGAACCTCTCGATGACCGCATTGCATTGCTGCGCGAAACAAACACCACCCTCGAAGCCATTGCTCAGGCACTGTTCAAATCATGGTTTGTGGACTTCGACCCCGTTCGTGCCAAACAGGAAGGCCGTGAGCCGGAGGGCATGGATGCTGATACCGCTGCGCTTTTCCCTGACAGCTTTGAGGAGTCGGAACTGGGGTTGGTGCCGAAAGGATGGAAGGTTGGAGTGCTGGGTGATATTGCAGTTTCTATTAGACAACAAATCGCCACGTCAGAACTGAATACTGAATTGATTTATATAGGCTTAGAACATATGCCACGTCAATCTTTAAGCATTTGCAATTGGGACAATGCACAAGGATTAGAAAGTGCAAAAGCAGCATTCAGCAAAGGTGATATTTTATTTGGAAAGCTACGTCCCTATTTTCATAAAGTGATAATTGCCCCATTTGAAGGGGTATGCTCCACAGACATATTGGTTTGTCGCTCAAAACAGTCGACCTATTATGGCATAATAACTATGCACCTTTTCAGCATCAAGTTGGTTGAGTACGCAAATCGCCTCTCAAACGGTGCGAAAATGCCACGAGTAAATTGGAAGGACATTGCAGCATATACAATTTGTATTCCTTCAAGCACTATTGCTAAAAAGTATAGTAATGTTGTAATCCCTTTATTTGAAAGGATGATGGCAAATGTGCATACAACCAAAACCCTAGAATCCCTTCGCGACACCCTGCTCCCCCGCTTGATCTCCGGTCAATTGCGCATACCTGAAGCTGAGGCGCTCATTGAGGAGGCGAGCGTATGAGTTATCAGCCACCTTATACCATCACACCGCAGATTGTGCAGCAGGTGGCTGATATCGTTGAACTTGTAACCCGTTGGAGCTATTCGGATGAGAGCGCTCTGACACCTCAGCTTCGCCGCAATAATCGAATCCGCACTATTCAGGCCTCCCTTGCTATTGAAAATAATACCTTGAGCATTGAGCAGGTGACTGATGTTCTTGATGGCAAAGCGGTTGTGGGGTTGCCTCGTGAAATTCAGGAGGTTCGCAACGCTTTTGCTGCTTATGAACAGGTATCAAAATGGCAGCCTCGCTCACAGAGTGATCTTTTGGCTGCGCATGGTTTGCTTATGGCCGGGCTGGTTGATGATGCCGGACATTACCGCAAGGGTGGCGTAGGCATTTATAGCGACAAGGGATTGGTGCACATGGCTCCGCCTGCCAAAATGCTGTCAGGACTTATGGCTGATCTGCTGGAGTGGCTTGCATCGGCTCCGGTGCATCCTTTGATTGCCAGCTCTGTCTTCCATTACGAGTTTGAATTCATACACCCTTTTGCGGATGGCAACGGCCGCATGGGTCGGTTGTGGCAAACGCTCATCCTGAGCAAGTGGGAGCCGATACTGGCTTATCTGC
>Ga0118677_10002125_pt1 | contig 40533 bp, 30 predicted proteins | sample AliMusrvi5mmetaG_FD_86154 | JGI IMG/M metagenome (GOLD analysis project Ga0118677, IMG submission 86154) | reverse complement strand
CGGCCCGCCCGCCCCGCTCGACAACCCGAATTTGCCGGTCAACATCGACTATGTCTATGGCATGAGCGACACCGAGCCGCAAACTTGGATGCCGCCGTTGGCCTACCTCGGGCTTCTGATGGTTGGGCTGCCGGTCTTCATTTTCCTGCCGACGCATTTGGTTCTTCGCAAGGTCTTCCGAGAAAGCGATATTCGCTCACAGCCACACTTACGGTGATTGCACGATCAGGAGACGCGAATACAATGGCGTTCGAGGGTCATTTGTCTTCACGATTCGTATCCGCTGAGGCGAGCAGAATAGCAATTTGCCCTTAACCACATGGACAGCGGTTGCTACAACGTCCGAAACAGATGTCGAACATGCTACGAGTACCACGAACTTAAGAACAAAGTCACCAAGCTTGACTTGAAACGGATCAAGCAGTTGGCAATCGCGAAATGTACAACTTAGGCGAGACAGCACCCAGGCGTTGCTGAAACAGACAGACCAGCTTTCGGCTGGCGGATGATCTAGACGCCGGGCCTACACAGAGGATTTTTTGGTGACCTATGAAAGAGATCGATGCTGCTTCATCCAAATCCTGGCCGCGCGGTTTCTGGAATCTGATGTTCACCCAGTTCCAGGGAGCCTTCTCCGACAGCGCGCTGCGCTGGCTGGTGATTTTTCCCGTACTGGCCTCGGTCACTTTGAGCAAGGCCGATAAGGACGGCTTTGCCTCGCACGCCTCGCTGCTGTTCGCCGTGCCATTCCTGCTGTTCTCCACCGTCGGCGGGTGGATGGCGGACCGCTTCAGCAAGCGCACGGTGATGGTTGGCGTGAAGCTCGCGGAGATCGCCATCATGCTTTTCGCCGCGCTGGCATTGGCTTCGGAAAGGCAGGCGTTGCAACTCGCCGCTATCTGCCTGATGGGGATCCACAGCACTTTCTTTGCCCCGGCAAAATACGGGATCATGCCCGAGGTCTTGCCCGTCTCGAAACTTTCGGCGGGAAACGGCATTCTCGAGCTGCTTACCTTTATCGGCATCATTCTCGGAACCTTCGCCGGTGGTTGGCTGGCGGAAACGCTGCTGCATCACGAATTCTGGTCCGGGGGAATTCTGGCGGTGATCGCTGCCATCGGTTTCATGACTAGCCTTGGCATTGCGAAAGTGCCGGCCGCCGATCCCGGCAAGAGACTTAACGTCAACATCCTCGGGGAAATCTGGAGCAACCTGCGCGTCATGAAGGCCGACCGCGACCTCTGGCGGGCCAACTGGGGCAACACCGCTTTCTTCTTCGTCGCCATGCTGGTGCAGCTCAATCTTGCGCTTTTCGCCCAGGAAGTCTTCCACCTCAAACCCACCGAACAGGCCTGGCTTCAGGCCGCGCTGAGCCTCGGCATCGGCGCGGGCAGCGGTTTGGCCGGCCGGCTTTCCGGCGGCCGGATCGAATACGGCTTGATTCCGCCGGGCGCCGGGCTGATGGCCTTGGCTGGCCTGTGGCTCGGCTGGCCGGGGATCAGCAAGCCCGAGTTCACGGTTGGCCTAGCGTTATTAGGGCTTGGCGGCGGGCTGTTCATCGTGCCTATCGTTTCGGTGTTGCAGCATCGCCCGTCGCCCCAAACGAAGGGAGCGGTGCAAGGCGCCGCGAGCTGGCTTTCATGGGTCGGCATTGCTGCCGCAGCCATCACCCAGACCTTGCTTTCCGGCCCGGCTCAGCTCAGCTACGGCCAGATCTTCTGGGTCTGCGGCGCGGTGGCGGCATTGGCCGGCGCCTTTGTCGCCTGGTCCCGGCCGCGAGCCACGCCGGAAATGCTCGCTCGTTGGTGCAATCGTTGAAGAGTTACAGTACCATGCACATTGTCCTGAATGAGATGACGGGAGTCCAATCATGACCGAGGATGCCGGCCGTGCGCCGATTTGGGTGCGAGTGCTATTCGTTGCCGTTGCCCTGGCAGCGTGGTTCGCAACCCAGCGGCTGATCGGGCAGCGCGAAGCCCAGCCAGGCGCCATCTACGACAGCGTGCATGTATGGACCGAAGTCCCCCATCGATATCTGCGGGAACATCCCGCGGCAGCGAGCGGGCTGTTGATTGTCAGTTCGGCGGTGATTGACACGCTGGGGATATTCCTCCTGTTGCGGTCCATTTTTGGGCCGACCGTCCGCCCGTTTCTGGGGCTGTTGATCCTGTTTGGGATGCGGCAAATCTGCCAATTGTTGTGCGCGCTGGAGCCCCCTCCGGGCATGATCTGGTACGACCCGGGCTTTCCCACGATTCTGGTGACCTATGGCGTCGCGACCGATTTTTTCTTTTCGGGCCACACGGGGTTGGCCGTCTTGGGAGCGGTCGAACTGGTGCGGATGGGAACGTCGCCCCAGGGAAAACGCCGCTGGCTTGTCCTGGGCATCGCGATCGCCGTCTTCGAGGCCACCACCGTACTCGTTCTCCGGGCCCATTACACGATGGACGTTTTTACCGGCGCCGTCGTCGCCCGCTACGCCTCAATGCTTGCCGCGCGGATCAGTCCCTCTTGCGACCGATTCCTGGGAAAGCTCTCCCGTCCGGGCACCATGTACCCATGGTCGGCGGACAATTCGTAACCGTCAAAGAATCGCCATCTCCGCTGCCGGACCAGGTTGTTCGCCGCTAGGAATCGGACAGGCAGGATCGGTGGCGCACTTCGCCGGGCCGCCAGGACTTCCCGCTGAACAGTCCCAAAACAGGGTGGTATTCCGGTACAGCAAGGATTGGCGGCGACTCCCACCACCACCGCCCCTGTGAGTTGGGTTCTAAAATTGCTTCTGGAGGCACCGTGTGGGTTTGCGCGACTCTTTCTAACCTACGTCGGTGTGCCAAACCGCCGCGCGCAAGCCCACTTTAGCGTCACGCCCTGGCACGCCCCGACCGTTACCGGCCAGCAACCGCAGTCCGCCGCTGGGGCGAAGCCGCCCGGTACGGCGGCACCGGACTTCCGGGGATCGGCCAAGTGGCCAAGTGGCTCCTGAGGCCATCGGTCGGGGAAAAAACCAGTATCGGTAAGCGTGTGCGGGTCTACCCGGTGCCCGGCGTCTTACAATCGTCCGGTGTCCGCGATAAGATTGGGAGCGTTGCCACTGATCAAGATTCCTGTCAGTTGGCAGGGTACATTGGTTGTTGTGGTTCGGCGTGAGCATCGCCGGGCCAGTAAAATCTCTTTTGGAAGGACATAGAATGAAAAACTTCGTGATTGGTTGCTTTGTGTTTTTCGCAATGGCGGGGTCCGCTTTCAGCGAGACGAAAGAGCCGCCGAAGGGATTGGCGGTGGACTTGGGCGGTGGAGTCAAGCTGAGGCTGACGCTCATCCCGGCGGGCGAGTTCAAGATGGGGAGCGGCGAGTCGGCGGAGGCCACGGCGGCTTTCTTCAAGAAGACCTACGGCGAGGATTATCTAATCGCTGACTTTTTCGAGAACGAGCATCCGCAGCACCGGGTTCGGATCACCAAGCCGTTTTACCTGGGGACGTATCACGTCACGCGGGGCCAGTTTCGGCAGTTTGTCGCCGACACGAGGTACAAGACCGACGCCGAAAAGGGCGAGAAGCCGGGGGCCTTCGGTTGGGACCCTGACAAGAAGGAGTTCGGCTTCAAAGCGAAGTATTCGTGGCGGAAGGTGGGTTTCGAGCAGACCGACGAGCACCCGGTGGTGAACGTAAGCTGGAACGACGCGAAAGCGTTCTGCGAGTGGCTGAGCAAGAAGGAGAAGAAGACTTACCGACTGCCGACGGAGGCCGAGTGGGAATACGCCTGCCGTGCGGGGACGACAACGCGGTATTCCAGCGGCGATGACCCTGAGACGCTGGCAAAGGTTGGTAACGTGGCCGACGCGACGGCGAAGGCGCAGTTTCCGGATCGGACATGGATGATCAAAGCCAGCGACGGCTACGTGTTTACGTCGCCGGTGGGTTCATTCCAGCCCAACACCTTCGGGCTATACGACATGCACGGCAATGCCTGGCAGTGGTGCGCGGATTGGTATGACGGGGATTACTATGCGAAGTCACCGGCGGACGATCCGAGTGGTCCAACAACGGGCTCGATCCGCGTGTTTCGCGGCGGTAGCTGGTACGACTACGCCGGGTACTGCCGGTCGGCGGACCGTCGCGGGGACACGCCTGGGGGCCGGTACTACGACCTGGGCTTCCGCGTCTCCCAAGTTCCGGCGGAGTAGACAAGTCAAGGGGAGCGAGCGGAGCCGGTGCGCAGCCCGGGCGGAGTCCCGAAGCGGAGCCGGGACGTAGCTGGGCAAGCACAGGCGTAGCGAGCGAGCCACGAGTCAAGGTGCTCCCCCAGCGACCGAAAACACTGGGACCAGGGCATCGCCCTGGCGGATTTCGATAGTGGAGCGTGGCAAGATAGGTGGTTTGCAAAATGCAGTACAAGTTATTTTCCATTCCTTCGACGGGTGATGCAGACGCAGAAGAGGACTTGAACCGCTTTCTGCGGTCGCATCGTGCCGTTTCGGTCGAGAAGGAACTGGTTCAAGGCGGTCACACCGCGTATTGGTGTTTCTGTGTGGAGTATCTGTTGAACAGCCCATCACCGGAGGGCAAAGGCGATGGCGGTCGCGGTCGCGCGCGAGTGGACTACAAAGAGATTCTCTCGGAGGACTTCGTCGCGTGGGATGCGAGCAAGGAGCGGTTGCGTGAAGTCCGGGACGCGGTCGTTCGATTCCTCGGCGACACGCTCCACCTGAAGCTGAAGCCGGTGTGCTTGCAGGGTTGTTCGATGGGGTTGACCTTCCTGGGATACCGGATATTTCCAGGTCGCGTGCGTCTGGCCGCGCGGAGCCGGAAGCGATTCCGGCACAAGCTGGCTCAATGTCACGAGAACTACACCACCGGGCGATGGACTGAGGAGCAGACGGCGCGCCACGTTGAACCGCTCTTAGCGTTCGTGCGGCGAGCGGAGAGTCAGTCATTCCGTCGCCGAGTTATTGAAAGCATCGAGGGGTATTGTCCGAAGGAGGCTCGAACCGCGTGAATCGCGGCGGTAGCTGGAACAACAACGCCAGGAACTGCCGGTCGGCGAACCGTAACAGGAACACGCCTGAGAACCGGAACAACAACCTGGGCTTCCGCGTCTCCCAAGCTCGACGGAAAGTGGAGCACATCCGCCGAACAGGACAACATCCCGTTCCCAGCCTCGGCCCCGGCCGAACTGGGGCGAAACCGTGCGGCCCGGCGGGTCTGGTAGGCTTTCTTGATGAGAAAGATCGAAGGCCCCGCCGGGCTATTTTTGTCGCGTCGTTTCTAGCAAATGGAAGTTCGTAACCTGCGGTGTTCACCCCAACATCCCCGCGCAATGGGCACGGCCGGTGTCAAGAAGTCAGGAATCCGTCGGTTTTTATTGACCCACAGGAGATTTGACACTCACGCCATCCTAGTGCCGCAAATCACATTTGTCAGCCCACCAAGGCCGAGGTTTCACCAGATTCTCCGTGACTTCCCCATTTTTCCTTCCAGGTCGCCGGGCGTTTCACGGTGACGACCGCCACGGTGCCGCTCCGTGCCGCGCTATGAACACCGGCGTCGGAACGACTGTAGGACGCGAACGGTCACGGCGGCGATCAATAACGCGCCCAGGAGGTTCCACGTCATCACAGGGCCGACGAACAAGGTCCAGGTATTCGATTCATCCTCGGCCTCATTGTATTGGCTCCGATCGCAGTGTCCAGAAACCTTCATTTTTCGGCACCCCAACCGACTGCTGGCCATTCTGCCTGATTTTCCAGCCGAGAGACTCCGAGACTGCATCTCTGTATTCAAAGCGATGAAAGGCCGTCAGAAATTAGGTTTTCAACGTCGTTGATCCGCATTCGGGGGCGTGCCCCGGCAAGAGCCACCCCAAACCCAAACCGCCTGGTCGGTTCCTCACCGCCTGTCCCGCGCCTTTCACGGATTTCTTGCCGCCGACCATGATTACATGGTGCCCGGGGCCCGTTCGACGACCTTGGCCCGCAGGACCTTGTAGTCGGTCTTGCCCGTGCCGAGGACCGGAATGGCGTCGAGGCGGACGACGTCGTCCAGGCGCATCACTCCACGGAATCCGGCTTCGCTGAGCACGGCGTTCGCCTGGCGCAGCGCGAGATCCTGCGTTGTGAACAGCACGATCCAGCGGCCTTGCGGGGTTTCAATCCCTTCCACCGCCACTTGCGGCCCGTTTTCCGTGGGCGGGTGAAGCTGGGCCAACGGCTCTTCCAGGGCGGGCAGGGAGATCATTTCCCCGCCCGCTTTGAGGAACCGCTTTAGCCGCCCCTGAAAATGAATGAACCCCTCGTCATCCAACTGGACCAGGTCGCCGGTATAGTACCAGCTCTGCCCGTTGACCGTGAGAAACGGAGCAGGCCCATCGTATGCCAGGTAGCCGCGAAATACCGAATCGCCCCGGACCAGCAAGATGCCGGTCGAGCCGGTCGGTACGGGCTGCTTGGACTCGGGATTCACGATACACACTTCCACGCCGGCCACCGGAACTCCGACTGTGCCGGCCTTGGTTCGGCCGATCTGGTTTGCGGCGACAATCGGCGAACACTCGGTAATCCCGTAACCTTCGAGGATCGTGGCCCCAGGGGCCAACTCGGCGCCGCAGGCAAAAATCGCCTCCGGGCACTTCTCCGCGCCCGTGACGATTACGCGAAGTGATCGCAGCTCGTCCGCGGGCGCCATGTACCCATGGTCGGCGGCGGAGAAGATATAGCCCAGGAACGTAGGCGTGGTAACCAGGAGCGTCGGCCGATAGCCGGCGATGGCGTGTACCAACCCGGGCGCGTCGGTGGGGTCCGGATGACACACGAGCCGAATCCCACTGAGCAGTGGAGCAATGATATTCCCCGTCAGGCCGAAGCTGTGGAAGGGGGGCAGGCACGCCAGCATGGCATCGCCATGGGTTTCTCCCAGGGCGAACAGTCCGTCCCGCGCGTTCGTGATCAGGTTCCGGTGGCTCAACGGGACTGCCTTGGGCGCGCTCTCCGATCCGGAGGTGAACAGGACCACGGCTGGGTCGTCGGCGTCGACATGCGGCACGGCGCGGAGAAAACGGCGCGGAGCCACGTACGTCGCCAGGAGCATGGCCAGGGCCTCGACCTTGCCAACCCCGCCGCGCAAGTCTTCGAGGAATACGTACTCGGCGCCGGGGACTTCGATCCCCAGCCGGTCGACCAGCTTTTTCGACGTGATCACGTGTGTCACGCGGAGCTTTCCCACGGCGTGCGCGAGTGCGGCCGGGCCGGTGGTCCAGTTGAGCATCACGGGGAGCTTTCCGGCCATGTGCAGACTGAAAAAGACGATATCGACCGCCACGGAGGCCGGGAGCATTACGCCGATCGCATCCCCCGGAATGTCCTGGATTCGTTTGCTTAACAGCCGCGTACCGACCAGCAGCTTACGATAGGTCAGCACCCCCGAGAGCCGATCTGCTATGGCAACGTCGTCGGGATGCGTCAGCGCGCGGCGCACGAAGGCCTCGGCGAGGGTCTCGGCCAGGATCTTCGCCGGCCCGGAGTCGCTCGGGGGGCGGTTCCATGCTTCCGGCACTGGGGCCGGCTCGCCCGACGAAGCGGGAAGCAGCCCTTCGGCCAAGGCCCAAAGCTCGCCCAGTGTCTCCGCCACCCGGTCGGAACGAAACCCAAAGCGGTCTTCGATCCGCAACGCGGTGTCCATCCGGTCGAGGCTGTCCAGGCCGATCGCATTCAGGGTGGTCTCGGGCTGCTTCTCGTCTTGCTCCAACGGGCGGCCAAGGTGTTCCTCGACGATCTCATTGACCTGCTGGATCGTCGCCGGCTTGATTTTCTCGAACTCCAACGGCCCGCTGACCTGGAACTCGCGGAACTGGCGCGACTGCGGGCCGAAGAGGAAGTGGTAGGGGACGAACGTGGGCGTTTCCGGACCGCCACGGTTGTACCAGGCTTCCAGGTAGGGATTGAGCTTCTCGCGAGTTAAATCGGGCAAATCGGAGCGGCGGACGACCTCGACCGTCATCGTCACCTTGCGCCGCGGCATGAAGAAGATCAGACTGGCCAGCATCCAGAGCGCGCCAACCAGCCCGATGTGCCCCACGTCGGGCCGCTTACCCCAGGGGGCCACGCTGAACGAGCTTCCCCACAATCCTCGGGCACGGATCAGAACCAGGTTGGCCTGCGGTGAGCGCTCGAGGATCTCCGCCACGGACCGCGCCGGGCCGATTTCCTCGAATCCCCGTTCCTGGATGTGGCCGGCCGGATAGATCAAGAAGTTCCCGCCCTGCTCCAAGCCGGCGACGACCGCGTCGATCATCGCCAAGGTCTGCTCCCGGGCGCTATGACTCTGTGCGCCCAGGTCGGGGACTTCGAGGGCCTCGACCAGCCGCATCATGGGATAGAGTATCGCCCGGCGGTACATTCCCCCGTAGACGATCGGCCGGATCGGCCCGTGCAGCCGGATATGGCTCAGCAGCAAGGGCGGGTCGATGTAGGCCGGATGGCTCGGCATTACCAGGGTCGGCCCGTGCAGATCGCGGAGTTTTTCCAGCCCGACCACCTCCACGCGATACCGCAGCCCGGCCAGCCTTCGGACGAGCCACCAATAACATGCCTGAAGCAGCCGCAACATGATTGCCTCCATCGTTGTTTCGGGGCCACAGTCGGTCGAGAGGCCCCCGGCCCAAGTTGAACGCCCGGACACGGTCTCTAGGTCATGGGCGACGATTGGCCTTCATTATAACGCCTTGTCGGAGATTGTTGGCGGCGAGTCTTTTGGAGACTTTGATTGTGGGGTAAGAGCAGATCGATTGACGCCGGTGACGGCCGGTGTTCATCTGCTTGGCTATCGAGTAGAAGACCCGACCTACCCAAGGAAAGCCACCCTACCTCGGATCCTCGATCGGAAACTCGTATCACCGTATGGTGTATCAGGACTCGCTTTCCACTCGCTTTCCACTGGAAAGTCGCGGGCCATTGGGTTAAGATGGGCAAATCTCCCTGTTCGTAGTGGATCATAACCGAGAAAGGTCAATCAACATGAAATACGCAATGTTCGTTGGGACATTCATGCTCATCGCTTCAGCCGCCCTCTCGGCGCGGTCGGCAGACACAGGCGTACCGGTTCGGGTAATGGTGTGGGATCTGCCCGCACTGTTCAAGGCCCCGATAATCCATGAAACCAAGGACTGCCCCGCGGCCGAAATGCGGGCGTTCTTCTACGAGGGAGCCGTCTACAAGGGCAAACCGACGTGGGTTTTCGCCTACTACTCGGCCCCGAAAGGAAAGCCGCCAGCCGGAGGCTGGCCCGCCGTGGTCTGCTCGCACGGCGGCGGCGGCACGGCGTTTCCCGACTGGGTGAAGACATGGAACGAACATGGCTACGCGGCCATCTCCATGGATCAGGAAGGCCACCTGCCGAACGGCAAGGGACACGAAAACGCCGGGCCCGCGCGCATAAGCTGGTTCGGCGACATTAAACTCCCCGATCAAGAGCAATGGTTCTATCAGGCGGTGGCCGACGTGATTCGCGCCAATTCATTGCTGCGATCGTTCCCCGAGATCAACCCCGACAAGATCGGTGTGACGGGCATTTCCTGGGGTGGAACGATCGTCAGTTCGGTGGCGGGGCTAGATTCGCGATTTGCTTTTGTGGTGCCTGTCTACGGCTGCGGCTTCGTTCAAGACTATGGCGGCGGAATGGCCGGCGATGATTTACGGAATTACCTGACGAAGTGGGATCCTTCGGTGCATTTGCCGTACGCGAAGATGCCCATGCTGTGGATGACAGGCTTTGACGACCCGGTTTTCCCCATCAATATCTTCGAGCGGTCGGCCTGTCTTGCCAACGGATCGACCGCCCGGTGTTACCGCGGTCACATGTTGCACGGACATGGGGTCGGCTGGAAAAAGCCCGAGCTTTACAGCTTCGCCGACAGCGTAATCAAAGGGGCTCGACCGCTGCCAAGTCTTTCGCGGCCGGAGATGGATCAGAAGACCCGTCTGGTGCGCACCAAAACGACCGGGAAGCTGGTCGGCGCATCGCTCTACTTCACGGCGGATGGCAGCGATCAGTGGAAGGGCAAATACTGGGTCAACATTCCGTGCGACGTGCGCGATGGTGAAGCGGTCAGCCGCAAGCCCCTTCCCGAGGGCGTAAAAGCCTATAACATCAACGCCAAGGACGAACGCGATCTGCTTATCAGTTCCGAAATCGTTTTTATCGGGGCAAAGACCCCGTGAGGGCGATCGTGGGCACCTCGTCGTCGCTTAGTACCTGTCCAACATTAACTCCGTGTTTTTGTGGTGCGGCCGTCCCGGCCGCATGTGCAGGCGAGACGCCCGCACCACAAGTTGTTTTGGACGAGCACTTAGGTAATCTCAACCTCTCTTCCTACTTTCCCAGCCCGCCGAATCGCCGGTCCCTTGAGGCAAAATCGCGAATGGCGGCGTGCAGCAAAGCCTCGTCAAACTCCGGCCAAAATAGGTCGGTTACCCAAATCTCGGCATAGCTGATTTGCCACAGCAGGAAGTTGCTTACCCGCATCTCCTGGGCCGTGCGAATGAGCAGGTCTGGCTCGGGCATGCCGGCCGTATAGAGATTGGCGGCAATCGTCTCTTCAGTAATCTCGTCGGGGCCAAGTCGGCCGCAGCGGACTTCGTGAGCGATGCGACGGCAGGCGTCGACCAATTCTGTCCGGCTACCGTAGTTAATGGCCAGGCAGAGCCGCATGCCCGTGTTCCGGGCACTTATGGCCACAGTCTGGTCCATTTCCTGCAAGGCGCTTTCAAAGACGCCCTCCCGCCGGCCAATGACGCTGACGCGGATGTTCTGCTCCATGATGAGCGGCCGCTCGCCTACCATGTAATGTTCGAGCAATTGCATGAGGAAGGCGATTTCATCGGCCGGCCGCTTCCAATTCTCGCTGGAAAGACAATAGAGCGTAAGCTGTTCGAGACCGAGCCGGGCACACTCCTCGGTGATGCAGCGGACCACGTCCGCGCCGCGGCGGTGGCCTTCGATCCGCGGCAGTCCCTGGCGGCTGGCCCAGCGGCCGTTGCCGTCCATAATAATGGCGATGTGGCGAGGCATCTTCTCGGCCGGCACGTCGGACAGCATGAGGTGCTTTGGATTGGTCGGCGCGTCAGGCGTTATGGACATCGTTGGCAAAGATCGTTTGTCGCCGGTCAGGTCCCACGGAAACGACTTCCACCGGCCGGCCTACCAGCACACTCAGCCGATCGAGATAATCGCGAGCCTGCCGCGGCAGGTCGGCAATGCGGCGAACATGGCTAATTTCTTCCTGCCAGCCGGGCATCGATTCGTAGACGGGAACGACCCGCCGCAAATCCTCGACGTGATCCGGAAAATTCGTGATTCGCTTGCCGTCCAACTCATAGGCGGTGCAAATCTGCAATTCCGGCAGTTCGCTCAAGACGTCCAGGAGCATGACGGCCAGGCTATCGACGCCGCTGAGCCGAGCCGTATAACGGGCGGCGACCACGTCGAACCAGCCGCAACGTCGCGGACGCCGTGTGACGGTGCCGTACTCGTTCCCCTTTTCGCGAATGTGCTGGCCGATCGCGTTGTCCTGCTCGGTAGGAAACGGACCGCCGCCGACTCGCGTGCAGTAGGCCTTGATAATGCCCAGTACCTTGGTCACCCAGCGGCCTGGCACGCCGGAACCGCTGGATACACCCACGCCCGAACTGTTGCTGCTGGTGACGAAAGGGAATGTGCCATGATCGATGTCCAGCAAAGCACCCTGGGCGCCTTCAAAGAGCACCTTTTTGTTGGCCTCGACGGCGTCGAGCAGATAGGTAGTCGTATCGCCTACATAGGACCGCAACCGCTCGGCATAGTCGCGATATTGTTCGTGGATCTTTTTCGCATCGAGCAGGAAGCCATCTTCCGGGCAACCGAGGCCCCTGAGAATTCTCCGTTTGGCGTCCACGATCTGCTCGACCCGATCGGCGAAGCTGTCGCGATACATATCGCCTAGGCGGATGGCATACGAACGGCCGACCTTGTCGCGATAGCAGGGACCGATGCCGCGCATCGTGGTGCCGATGGCCTCACCGCTGGTCGATTCGTTCATCAGGCGGTCTTCCTCGAAGTGCCAGGGAAAAATCACGTGGGCCCGCGTGCTGACCATGAGATTTTTGGAAACCTGGACGCCGCGAGCGATGAGGCCCTCGATTTCCTGTAACAGGCTGGGTGGGTTGATGACCACGCCACCCGCTATGACGCACTGCACATCCGGCCTAAAAATACCGCTGGGAACCAGCGAAAGTTTGAACGTCTGACCGCCCATGACGACGGTGTGGCCGGCGTTCGCCCCACCTTGGTAACGAACGACGATATCGTTTCGCTCCGTGAGGATGTCGACGATCTTCCCCTTGGCTTCATCACCCCACTGCAATCCAACGACACAAGTGGCCGGCATGACCTACTCTCGATCTGACAAAGGATACCTGACGGAAGAACGATTTAGCGGAGCCTGTGGCTGCGACCAATCGCACATTCTGCCAGGGGATTTCCATAGGGCCGGGGAAAACTCCACGGCAACGAACCAACATATTAGTCTAATCTGGGAAAGAACGCTAAGTCAAGCCGCCTCCCCTCTGGCGGGGATGCGGGGAGGGAGAAAGGGAGAAAGGGAGAAAGGGAGAAAGTGGGGGGGAAAACGAATTACAGATTTTTCGGATAACTTCCCGCCGCCCGGAAGCCCCCCAAGAAAAACAGCAGCGGCCTGATCGACTGGCGAACAGGCCGCTGAGTTCATCGTAAGGGAGATGATTCTGGTTTTATCGTGAAGGTCCGGTGACCTCTCGTCTACTCAATTACTTGCAGCAGGCCGGAGTGCAGCACTTCGGTGCTTCGCAAGCCGGAGCACAAGCCTTGGGGGCTTCGCAGCAGGCCGGGGCGCAGCAACTGTGGCAGCGAGCCTTCAAGTCAGCCAGCAGATGGCGATGGCACTTCGGGGCGCACTCGCCGCAAGCTGGTTCGCAGCACTTGGGAGCTGCACAGCACTTGGGTGCTTCGCAAGCCGGAGCGCAAGCCTTGGGAGCTTCGCAGCACGCCGGGGCGCAGCAGCTCTTCTCGCAACGAGGACGGCAGGCCCGCTTGGCCTTCAACCGCTCGCAGAGGCTGGGACGGCAGCTCTTCGGTACGCATCCGCAAGCTGGCTCACAGCACTTCGGCGCTTCACAAGCCGGAGCGCAAGCCTTGGGAGCTTCGCAGCACGCCGGGGCGCAGCAGCTCTTCTCGCGGCAAGGACGGCAGGCCCGCTTGGCCTTCAGACGCTCGCAGAGGCTGGGACGGCAGCTCTTCGGAGCACACGACTCGGTACAACCGCAGACTGGCTCACAAGCCTTGGGGGCTTCGCAAGCCGGCGCACAAGCCTTCGGGGCTTCACAGCAACCCGGACCACCAAGTAGATTGGCCCGAGCACTGTTGGTGGTGGCCACGACGCTCAAAGCGAAGAGGGCCACCGCCGACAAAAGAAAACGACGCTTCATGGGAGTTACTCCTTGTGACAAAGACCCATTGGGAAAATCACGCTAACTAGCGTATATAGGGGTTTCGGGTCCGATCTAGCGATCCTATCGACGAAGAAACACGCCGTCTTTTAGCCAGATAACCTATTTGCACCAAAAGACGCATGTTCTTGGGCCACTTCTATCGCTTAGGCCGATTATGACGACTTTCCGGCCACGATCGGACTTGTCGCCAGCGGTCTCATGAGTGTAAAAGGCCGCTTGTGACGAATGTGCCATTGCCGGCAACCAATCGTGAGAGACTTCCCGATTTCTTTGTAGGGCGGAGTTTAGTCACCCTACAATAGTTTTTGACCATTTCCTTCATTTCCTCAATGAAATTTGCAAGATGACCAGTCTCCCGTCATCGCGTTTTTTTCCCCCCGCCGAAAACGCCGACGCGGAAGGCGTGGTTGGATTCGGTGGAAAACTCACGTCGGAATGGCTGCTGGACGCCTACCAACATGGTATATTCCCCTGGCCAACGGGGAATCCAAGCATTCCCGTTCCCTGGTGCTCTCCCGATCCGCGGGCGATCTTTGAACTAGACCGTTTCCACGTTCCCCGGCGACTGGCCCAGACCTGCCGCAACGGAAAGTTTCGCGTGACGCTGGACAGTGATTTTTCCGGCGTTATTCACGGGTGCGCAACGTCCGGCACGCGTCGCGGTGGCACGTGGCTGACGATGCCGATGATTCGGGCGTATACCCAACTTTTTGAAGAGGGGCACTGTCACAGCGTCGAAGTTTGGTACGACGATCGGTTGGCTGGTGGGGTATACGGCTTATCAATCGGTGGGGTCTTCGCTGCGGAGTCGATGTTTTATCGCATCCGCGACGCCTCAAAGGTGGCCCTGGTACACCTTGTCGAGCGGCTTCATCAGCGAGGGTATGCGTTCATGGATATCCAACAACTTACACCGCACACTGCACAATTTGGGGCTATTGAAATACCACGTACTGAGTATTTGCGGCGACTTGCAGAGGCTCTTTCCGCTATCGTGACCTTTGGCGATCGCGAGGAAGGGACCTTGTAATCTGCCGCTTCATAAGTTACCACTAAGGGTTGATACGGTGAATTGATACAAGCCTACTGCTACGCTTCGGATCACTTCAAGCTGTGCAGAGTTTATGGAAGGTAGTGGCCCATGAGTGATGAGAGCAAGAGCGCGGAGAATTCGCAAATCCCTGTGCGGAAGAAAATTCTCCTTGTAGACGACGACCGCGAGATTGTTGAATCGATGCGGATCGCCTTGGACGCTTCTGGCTTTGAGATCGTCGTTGCCCGAGATGGCAACCAAGGCTTGGCGATGGCCGAGAGGGAGGATCCCGATCTGGTGATTCTCGACATGATGATGCCCAAGCGGAGCGGATTTCTGGTCTTGGAAAAACTCCGCCGGACACGTCCCGTGCCACTACGAGTGATCATGATCACGGCTAACGAAGGCAACCGGCACAAGGCCTACGCCGAAACGCTGGGCGTCGACGATTACATTCGTAAGCCCTTCGCCATGGACCGGTTGCTGGAGAGCGTGACCCGGTTGCTGAAGTAGGGATGCACTGAAGCTACTTTTTTTCGCTGCCGCCGACTTTGGGTTGAGCCTTCGGAGTCAAGATGATCGTCACGGGCGTGCCGTGCGGCGGCAGCTTTTCAGGAGTGGCCTCAAACGAACGGTCTTCGATCGCTCCCGCGCTGACGACTGGCAGGTCCAGCAGGGCGACCGGATTGTTCAACACACAAACAAATTCCCCGCCATCGGCCATGAATCGCTTTCCACCTTCTCCGTCATCGGCAAAACGGCTGCCAGCAAAGACCCAAGTCTTCAGCGGCGGCTTCTTTGTTTTGACATCGCGGATTAAGGTCAAAGCATCGGCGCGCTCGGTCTTGCCCTCCTTGTTCTTCCACCGCACTTCGATCTCAATTTCATCGCCGGTGGCCAGGGTGGTCTTATCGTCCCTATAGTAGGACGGATGTCCTGGCTTGGCTCCGCAAAGGATCAGGGCCAACTGAATCTGCTGGAAGACCGAGCTTTGGCCCTCCGCGCGGCGTTCGCCTTCAACGACCAGCACCGACTCATAAGCCCTTGCTTTGGTGGTAATAAAGAACTCCAGGGGATAGTCAGCCTTGCACGCCTCGCCAACGAGCACCACCTGCTTGTTCTTCGGGCTGAGCCACGCGGCATACTTGCCGAGCTGCCTGAGATCCTTAAAATTGTCCACCAACGGCGGACCGAGATCGCGCGGCTTGGCGGTCGGGTCGGGTTCATCGGCCCGAGCCATGAGTGTAAGCCCGAAAAATACGGTTAAGAGAGTTATTTGAAGAGCGGAAAGCGGCAATTTCATGGCGATGGACCTTTTGTTAGAATGGCATGTAAGGCAGCGTTCGAGAGGAAGACAAGTGCATTCCACATGCCGGAACTAATCTGGGAGGGGAAATGCATTATCTCGATATTATACCATGCTTTCCGATGAAACAGCCTCCTTAATTGGCGTTCGGGTGTCGAACCGATCATCAGCCGTGTCGGAAAGACTGCCATGGAACAATAGGCAAAAGGTAATAAAGGTTCAATTGATGCCCACGATTCCGACGAAAAGACCCCCCGGTTGGCTTGCCGACCAGCCCTTAGGCCCCCAGATCCTTGCAGCCGCGCTTTGGGAGGGCAATGCATCACCCAATACGATCGGGCAGCGTGCCGTGGCGTGGATGAAATCGGTCGCGCGGCCAGTTAGCGATGTGACGGTGGCCCTGGAGGCCATTGCCTGGGCACAAGGACTGCCTTTTCTCAGGAATATCCTCGAATCGGAGGATTGGCTTGCGTTGGCCGAACTCTTGTCGAGCCTGCCGGCCGAGGTCGATCGGCAGACGCTGCAGGACCAGCCCCTGATCCATCAGCTCTTGGCGGGAGAGCTGGCCTGGACGCTGGCTAGGCGACTGACCGATGCCCCGCTTTCCGGTCGCCTCAAAAAGAGCGGCCGGGCAGCGATCTCCCTCGGTCTTAGCCAGATCCTGGATCGCCAGGGCATGTTGCCTGCGGAACATTTTCATAAGCTCCGCCCGTTATTGGCCTGTTGGACTCGTTGCCGGGTGTTGGCCGGCGGGTTGTCGAGTGGTGGATTGGGATCTCGGTCCGAACAACAGTATCAGCGGCTCGTTCGCAATGCCTTGCGGTGTAACCGTCCTAGCGGCTGGCCTCTGTTGGCTGCGGAGGACTCGGAATCTTGGGGAGGGAAAGGTCGGGCTGGAAAGCCTGACGTACATAAACGAGGTTCCTGGGGACGCGACCTGTTTGAAGCCGTGCTGCAAAGCAGTCTGGAAGGAATCAACCATAGCTTGGCCGCTGTTGCCTTGCCTAATTTGTCGCCGGGCTTTGTCGCCAAGCCGCCAAAGAAGGCCGCCGATTTGCCTCCCGCTTCGATCCACTGGGAAGAAGGTTCGATCGCCGTCTTGCGCCGCAACTGGAATCGCGACGACGAGCGGATCGCCGTGCTCTTTGCCGGGCAGACGTGCGAAATCGAACTGGTTTCGTCCGCTCGGGTTGCAGTATCCGGGGCGTGGCTTTTTGAAATTACCCAGCAGGGCCAGTTGCTCCAGCCGGTATCGGACTGGGAATCCAGTTGCTGGTATTCCGACGAAGATGTTGACTATCTGGAGTTGGAGATCGAGCTAACCGGTAATGTCAAACTACAGCGGCAGATCGTACTCGCCCGCGAAGACCGGTTCCTCTTGCTCGCCGATACCCTGATAAGCCCGCAGTGTGGAGATTTGAAATATCGCACTGTTTTGCCTTTGGCTCCGAATGTCCAATTCCTCGAAGCCAAGGAAAGCCGCGAAGGGTTATTAATGTTCGACCGTGCGGCAACTGCGGGCAAGAAATCCGCTGCGTCGGCCCGGCCGCTGGCCCAGGTGATGCCGTTGGGAATGCCGGAATGGCGGGCGGAACAATACCCCGGCGAGCTTAAGGCGATTCCGGCGGGTCTCGAACTTCGGCAAAGTACCGCAGGAAGGCGGCTTTTCGCCCCGTTATTTATCGATCTTGACCGCAGCCGATTCCGACGTCGCATGACCTGGCGCCAACTCACCGTGGCCGAATCGCTTGCCATCGTGCCGTCGGATACGGCCGTCGGTTTTCGCGTTGCCATCGGCGATGAGCAATGGATCCTATACCGGGCTTTAGGCGGCCGAGCCAATCGCACGTTGCTTGGTCACAACCTCGCCACGGAATCGCTGATCGCCCGATTTGGAAAGGATGGCGAAATCACGTCGATCGTTGAAATTGAATGAAGCCCAGTATAGTTGGCTCACGGTATTTTCACAATAAAATATGTGAAATTCCAATTATTTTGACGAGAAAAAAGACACGATTTGCCACGCGGAAGAAATAGTGTTATTATTCAGGTTCTGGCTGTGTTAAATTCACTGGTACTTTCCTCCCAATTATTCCTAACATCCCTGATTATGGAAACGACAACAATTTCTGCGGCGGGAATGCGGGTGGTAAAATTGCTGGCAGGTTGTCCCTCGCGCACGGTGGGTGAATTGATCGACGAAACGGGCGTGACGCGCACCGCGGTAACCGAGCAGCTCAACGAATTGTTGGCTGCGGGCTTCATCGAACGTAATCTCGAGTATCTCGTTGGCCGCGGGCGGCCGCGTCATCGTTACTCGGCGACACTCTCCGCGATGGTGCTGTTGTTTGCCAACAACCAGAAATTGGTCGTGCCGGCGATTTGGAAGGCCGTCCACGCTATAGGCGGTGAGAAACTGACTAAAAGGGTTCTCCGTTCGGTGAGCCGCAGTTTGGCGAAACATTATAAGGAAAAGATCACCGCAACCGATCCGAAGAAGCGTATCGTGCAATACGCAGCCATTCTGGAAGCAGAAGGCGGGCTTGTCGATTTATCCACCAAGGGTGGTCATCTCACGGTAACGAAGCGGACCTGCGCATTCATCGGCATGTTTGACAACAATCGGAATGTTTGCGAGATCGACATCAGGCTGATGGCGGCGATCGCCGGCTGTCCGGTTCGACAAACGTCTTGCCGCAATGACGGCGCTCCGTGCTGCCAGTTTGAAGTCGATACGAAGTCCGCCGGCGGGTCACCCATGGCGAAAACCGCCACCAAGCGAAGTCGATCGTGACCTGACGCGAGCCATTTCCTACCTGGCAGCATACTGCAGCTCGGGCGTGGTTAATTGCCTGTCGTCATTTTGGCGGCGATGGGGCGGAATGCCCAGTTTCTGCAACTCGCCATGATAGGCGTCAACGGCCTCTTCGGGCGAGAGTTCGCCGTCGACAATCCGCCGCAGCATGGCGATGAATGTCAGTGGTTCCTCGGCGTCCTTGATCTTTCGGCCGAAGATGGCCGCCCGGGCACCGTGCCGCTGGGCCTCGGCCAGCAATTTGAAGGCATCGTAGGTCGTACCACTGATGCCGCCGAGGACTCCGATCACTTGGGTCGGGTCGTAGGCCACTAGTTCTTCCATCCATTGCGGTCCAAAGTACGGCAGCTTAAGGAACAGCGGCCGCCCTTCCACCGGCACGCCGGCTAGGAGCCGCGCGATGTGGTCGTTAACAAATGCCGGAACCTGCTCCGGCGACAGGCCGGCGGCAGTGTTCGGGGCAAAGACTTCGAGAAAGTAGTGAAAGCCGTGCCGTTGGGCCTCGGCTCGAAATCCTTTCAGGGCAGCCAAGGTCTCGCGATCGGCATGCGGGTCGTTGTTGAGTGTGATCGAATAAAGCCCCAAATCGACCAGGGGCCGAGCGCCGCTCCGCGGAGCGAGCGTGCCAAACCGGGCCTCTTCCAGATAGGCCGAAGCGAACGGCAACGATAGACATCGTCGGTAGCTTCCTCCGCGAACGCACCAGATATCACTGCTGTCGTTGATCCGCACCGCGGGAGTCACGTCGCTGGAATCGAACAATCGCTCGCGGTGACCTAGCGCGCTCATCGTCGCAACCGACGTAAGCATGAGGTCGACGAGACCCTGCCGAACTATCCGGCGAATTTGATCGTGGAACTCTCCCAACGTGCGGTAAACCCCGTCGCGGCCTGGAAGAGGCGGATATACTCTGCCAGGGCTGAGGATCCCAAAGGCCATGTCGGGGTCTTTGGCGTCCGCCAGGAGGAAGTCGCGTCCCGCCGGGTTGGCGCGGATGCGGGCCAGTTTTTCCAGAAGTCGTTGTTTCATTTGCCCCCCATTCGACCAACTGAATGGCCAGGTTGCTGCCCAGAAAACCCAGGCCGCCAGTGATCAGCACGTTCTTGCCTTGAAAACGCTCACGCAGCATCGCGGGAATCCTTTGCTTGATCGTTCGCGGAAATCTCTTCGCGAATGATGAACTGCGGTTGGCCGCTTTCCTTGAGAAAGAGGCGTCCCAGATATTCCCCCATCAACCCTAACGCAAAGAGTTGGATGCCGCCAATCACGAACAGCGAGACAATCAACGACGCCCACCCTCCAGGCAACTCGGGATGCATCAACTTTTCGATGGCAAATCCGGCGGCGAACAATAAGCCCAGGATGGAACAGAGGAACCCCGCGGCCGACGCCAGCCGCAAGGGGATCACCGAAAAGCTCGTGGACATGTTCAGCCACAGCGCGACCAGTTTGCGCAAAGTATACCCGGACTGGCCCTCGGCGCGCGGCTCGTGCCGCACCAACACGCAGGCGAAGTTGCGCGTGGTACGTAGGATCAGACCATCGATATATGGATACGGCCCGTCGTACTTGATGATCTCGTCGATGACGAAACGGCTAATGGCCTTGAAACTCGAAAGATAGAGTTCCGACGGCTTTTCCAGCAACTGGCTGGCAATAAAGTTATTGAAGCGACTCCCCAGGTTCCGCAGAACAGAATGCCGTTTGCGCTCGTAGCGCGAGAATACAACGTCGCGGCCATTCTGAATTTCATCGACCAACTTCCAGACCTCGCTCGGCGGGTTCTGGAAATCATCATCCATGATTACGGCACAATCTCCCGTGGCACGGTTCAGCCCCGCCATCACGGCGTTGTGCTCGCCAAAATTGCGAGAAAGGTTCACGAAGCAGACCTGCGGAATCTCGTTAGCCAGTGAGCGGCAGACCTCAGCCGAATTGTCGGGGCTGCCGTCGTTCACCAAGACAATTTCCAAATCGCACGCACTGGCGAACTCGGCCACAAGCAAGCGGGTCAGCAGGGCAATGGTGGTTTCGCTGCGATAGACCGGAATCACGATCGAAAGACGCAGCGTGCGGTTCGCATCCCGCCTCGGGATACTGTTTTGAGAGGTCACTTGTGCTCCTTGGGTGTGTTGGCCAACCGCAGCGCGGAAATGCGCCGTCCCACGACGACGACTTCGCGCGGATTCTCCCCGCGGTAGCGGTCGCAAACGACCTCCCCTATTTTTTCCCAAGGGACGGGAATCGCGAGCGACTCTTCCGCGGGCGTTTGCATGAAACAGAAATAGTTGGGGATCGCTTCCGCCGTGGAGGCCGGCGACGGCCACTCCCGAAGTTCGACAGGACCGCGATAGGCATACGTGAAAAGATGGTTTACCGGGCCGAAACTGGCCAGCGGCTCGCCTGCGGGAATCGCCGCTTTGATTCCAGCTACAGCGGCCGGTGCGTTAGGGCTGGAGATGATCAGGTAGTCCAGGATCGGACCATCGTATCCTGCACAAAGAAGCAGGGCTGCCGGCAAGACAGCCCACTGGGGGTGCCGTAGGCTACCTTTTCTCGCCAAGAGGAAGCTGGCTATCGCCGCCGCCAGCGACAGACCGCCAAACGCAGCCAGGATTGCCGGCGTCGGCAATGGCGCGCTTTTTAACCACGCTAGAAGACCGTCCGGCACGTTGGCCGTCGTGGCCCGCGAGACCGTGCATGCCAGCGTGATGGCCGCAACTCCCAGACCTGTCATTCCAATGGCGAACAGGCCATGAAACCAACTCCAACCGCGCGGACTCGACGCATTCATGGCTCTTTTCAGGCTATAGTCAATGGCCAAGGCAGACAGGCAAGCGGCTGCGGGAAAGAGCGCCATCACGTAACGAACCCGTGCGCTGGGAATAATCCAGCAAGGCGCGAGAACGACCAACACCATGACGAGGAGGAAGATAGCCCCGTCGCGGCCGTTTCCACGCTCACGCCAGAAGCCGCTTGTGGACAACGCCGGCGCAAATAGAGACCAGGGAAGCATCACGGCGAAGATTTCCAGTGGAAAAACTAGAAGATGGCTGAAAAACCGGCCGCTTCCGGCCTCCGCCAGGCGTTGCGTCAAAGCGCCTTCCTCACTCCATGTCTTCAGTGATGCCTCCGCGCCGGCGGTTAAGGAAAAAGGGATCTGCCATGCGCCGACCAAGAGCAGCATCAGCGCCAGCCCCGCGACGTGGCCCCACGAAAACAGCCGCCGCCAATCGCTCCGCAAGATCAGGTACAAGCATGTAGTGCCCACGAAATAGATCGGCCCCTGCGGTCCTTTGGTAAGCGCGGCAAGGGCCGCCAAGGAGTAGCCCACAGACCAGAATAGCCATGGCGACCAGCCGCGCAGGAAGCCGTAATGCCAGATAAAGAGCGATCCCGTGATGAAGAGAGTCAGCAGCGCGTCGCTCTCCGCAAAACGTCCCAATTGCAGGATCTGCGGAAAAGTCGCATAGATCAGCCCTGCGGTCAGTGAGGCACCGCTGCCGAGGAAATTACGCGCATAAAGCGCAACCAACAGTGCGGTAAAGACCGTCGCCAAGAGCGTTGGCAACCGCACCGCGAAAGGACTCGTGTCGCCAAGGACAAGGCTCGATACGGCCATGCACCAACTATTCAACGGCGGCCGGTCGGGAAAAACCTTTCCCTGTTGCCGCGGTGTGATCCAGTCGCCGGAGTCAATCATCTCCTGGGCGACGCGTGCCCACCGCGATTCCTCGCCACGGATCGGCACCGAGGAGATGCGCGCGCCATAAATCAGCGCAACAACGACGCCCAGCCCAAGAACCTGTAGTGCCCAGCGCATCGAGTGGGACGATGCACAAGACATCGACCCATTCTCTGCCTGGCGCTCCACGTCCTGGAGGTCTCGGCGATTTGGCGGCATACTCGCTCATCCTTGAGAAAGTGCTATCCGTGATCTCTGTCACCCGATACGCCTCGATCGGGTGCAGGACAAAAACCGACCAATTAAGAGCGTGGATTGTTGCCTAATTCGGGTGATACATCAATATCAATACATTTTATGAATAATCCGGATTAGGCGGCCCTGCGAAGCTCGCGCGACCGGCCTGCGGGCCGTCCCCGCTTGGCCTGCCCTGGCGTCGTCAGCCCATATTCAAACATTCGCCGACGAAGCTGATGACGATCGATGCCCAATAGTCGCGCGGCCGCACTTTGGTTATATCCCGTGTGCTCCAGAGTTCGCAGGATATGTTGGCGCTCGACCTCGGCGGCCGTTAGCCAGCGGCCGCACTCTGCCACATGTTGAAATGCGGTATGCGGAATCGTCAATCCAGCGGCGGATTCTGCAAAGTTAATCGATGAAATCGTCTCCGCGGATCTGTCCGGAATGCTTGCCGCAACCTGGGGAAGAACGGCGGCCTCGACGAGTTCGCCGGGACTGAAAAGAATGGCACGCTCGATGGCGTTTTCCAGTTCGCGAACATTGCCCGGCCAGGAGTATGCCTGCAACTGTTTTCGCGCCGATTCGGAAAGTTGTTTCAAAGGCATGCCGTTTTCGACGGCAAAACGGCGGAGAAAATGCTCGGCCAAGACTCCAATGTCTTCGCTCCGCTCGCACAGCGGACGAGTCTCAATGGCAACCACATTCAAGCGAAAATACAAATCCTCGCGGAACCTTCCAGCGGCCACTTCCCGCTGCAAGTCACGATTCGAGGCCGCAAGAATACGAACATCGACCGGCATCCCATCGTGACTGCCGACCGGCGTGACCACACGTTCCTGAAGAACCCGTAAGAGCTTGGCTTGCAGTTCGGGATCCAACTCGCCGATCTCATCCAAGAAGATCGTACCGCCCTCGGCTGCACGGAAGCACCCCACGGCATTGTACGTGGCCCCGGTAAACGCTCCCTTGTGATGCCCGAACATGTGACTGGCGAACAAGGGACCGGTGATCGATGCACAATCGACGGGAATGAACCGCCGCACGGATCGCGGGCTCAATTTGTGAATTGCCCGAGCGATAAGCTCCTTGCCGGTGCCGCTGGCTCCTGTGATCAAAACGCTGGTAGAATAGGCAGCTACGGTTCGGATCACGGACCGAGTTTGCTCGACCCACTCAGAATGACCAACAATGGCGTCCAATGCCTTGCCTTTCTCGGGGGGGACACTTACTCTAGCTTGGCAAACGATAACCTATCGCAACCATCCCTCATTGTCTCGATTACTACCAAATTGTCAAGCCGAATGGAACTATGAGCGACTTTGCAGCCAACGCGAAGGGGTCAGATCCATGTTTTCGGGTGAGGATCTCGGGTGAATTTCATACGTTCTCGCCGAAATATGTTACCAGACCCCGGACTTTGCAGTTCTCCCCTGGAACCATGTTGCCGCTTTCGGCGGCTTCTCATACAATGCGACCATCCCCACTTCAGGCCACAATCGCCGTTTCCTCGCTCAATTCCCATGACCCGACCCGGAAAAAACATTGCCGTACTGGGGTCGACGGGGAGTATCGGGCGAAATGCGCTGGAAGTAATCGCTAATTCGGGGGGGGTGCTTTGTGCAAGTGTTCTCTCCGCGCATAACAATCTCGATCTGCTACTCGAGCAGGCCGTTCGATTCCACCCCCGATGGATAGTTTTAACGGACCCCAAAAAGGCCGGGCAACTCAATCGGTGCGACTTGCCGAAGGGCGTCGAGATGTTGGTTGGCGCGGAGGGAATTGCCCAGGCAGTCAGCCATGCGGAGATTGACATGGTACTTTCGGCAATCGTCGGAAGTGCTGGTTTACAAGGGACTTGGGCCGCTTTGGAAGCTGGTAAATCGGTCGCCTTGGCCAACAAGGAAAGCCTCGTCATGGCGGGCCCACTGGTGATGCAGTTGGCCGAAGAGAAACATGCCCAAATCGTGCCTGTCGATAGCGAACATAGCGCTATTTTCCAGGCCATGCAGTCAGGCTGTCGCAGCGAGGTTGAGCGTATTATTCTCACCGCTAGCGGGGGGCCATTTCGGTCTCGCACGCTTGATCAGCTAGCGGAGGTCTCGGTTGCCGAGGCCCTGGCCCACCCCACTTGGGATATGGGACCGAAAGTTACGATTGATTCGGCCACCTTGATGAACAAGGCCCTGGAGATTATTGAAGCCCGCTGGCTCTTCAATATCCCCAGCCAGCAGATCAATGTGATGATTCACCCGCAGTCGATCGTCCATTCCATGCTAGAATTTGTAGATGGTTCGGTGATCGCCCAGTTGAGTCCTCCGGACATGAAGCTGCCGATCCAGTATGCCCTGACGTGGCCCTCGCGTTATTGCGGGGTGGCGTCGCGGGTCGATTGGCGTCTGGCGATGCACTTGGATTTTGAACCCCCCGATTTCCAGCGATTTGGCGCATTGGAGCTTGGCCTGGAAGTTGCCCGCTTGGGCGGCACGTCGGGGGCGGTCCTCAATGGGGCCAACGAGGCGGCCGTCGCGGCCTTTCTCGAAGGTCGCTTGGGGTTCCAGCAGATCGTGCCTGTTTGCCGCGACATTTTGCAAAATCATAACTACGACCCCAGCCCCACCCTGGCCGATGTGCTGGCGATGGACCGTTGGGCTCGCAAGGAGGTATTACGTTGGATCACTGCCTGATTGCTGTCGGCTGGACCGACCCGAGTATGTGGATTGCTTCCCTGGAAGTCGCCCTGGTTCTGGGATTTGTCATCTTCGTCCACGAGTTGGGCCACTTTGCCGTGGCTAAGATGTGTGGCGTGAAGGTCGACAAATTTTTCATCGGTTTCGACATTGGCGGATTAAAGCTCTTCAGCTTCCGCTGGGGCGAAACCCTCTACGGCATCGGCATTCTGCCCCTGGGCGGATATGTGAAGATGCTGGGACAGGAAGACAATCCCGCGCAGCTTCGCAAGGAGATGGAGCGCGCGAGGCAAGAGGGCGGGAACTTGGGGACAAACGCAGGCGAGACGCCTGCACCACAAGGGGGCGATTCGGCGGAAAAGCGGTTATTTGATCCGCGAAGCTATCTGGCGAAGAGTGTTCCCCAGCGGATGGCTATCATCTCGGCGGGCGTGATCATGAACATGATCTTTGCGCTCGTCTTCGCGGTCGTCGCGTTTCTCTTGGGTGTGAAGCAAAACCCGACGGTTGTGGGCGGCGTGATGGCAGGCGGTGCCGCCTGGCAGGCGGGCGTGCAGGCCGACGACCAAGTCGAGGAAGTCGCCGGCCGCAAGGTCTACAACTTCCGGCGCATGACCGAGGAGATCATCAACGGCGACGTCGCGCAGGGAATTCCCCTGCTCATCCAGCGGCCCGGCGTTAACGATCCCTTGGAAATCGTCGTGAAACCCGAGCAGTTGGGCGGCAAGCCAACGATCGGCGTTCTCAGTTCGGCGGAATTGAAGCTCGACAAAGAGAAAAACGTGCTCCCGTTTGAACCCGAATCCGCGGCGGCCAACGCCAAGGATCCGTTCATGCCCGGCGATTGCATCGTGCAAATCGGCAACCAGCCAATCAGCAGTTACGGCCAGCTTCAAGATTACCTCGTCGCCCACGCCGATGAGGATTTGACCGTGACTGTAGCGCGCCCGAAGGATCCCAACAGCAAAGCGGCCAAGACGGCAGATACGGAAAAGGTGCAAGTCACCGTGCCCAAGAGTCCCATGAAACAGTTCGGTTTGATCATGGATATGGGCAGGATATCTGCCATTCAACTCCATTCACCCGTGGCTGAGGTAGGCTCGGCTCCGGCACGGATTCAAGTCGGCGATGTATTGAAAACAGTTGACGGTAAGCCGATTGCCGACCCCATGAAACTCCCCGACGAACTTCACAAGCGGGCTGGAACGAAGGTCGTGCTTGGACTGGAACGTGCAGGAAAGCCGCTCGATGTGAAAGTCACGCTCTCCTCTACGCCACGTTATGCACCTTCGGCACAGCCGGATAGTCCCATCGCAATCTCGGAACTGGGCATCGCCTATCATGTACTGAATACAATCGCACATGTCGAGCCGGGCAGTCCCGCAGCCGAAGCCGGGCTGCAAGCGGGCGATCGGATCACGAAGATAAAGGTCATTTCACCGTCCAAGGAGCAATTGGCCGAACTACGAGAGAAGTACCATAACGAGGATCTGGGGCAAAACGAAGTCTCGCTTCCTTTTGCAGAGGATGAGCGCAGCTGGCCTTGCCTCTTGTTTGTCATGCAACGCGTTCTCCCGGGCACGACCGTCGAATTTACCTGGCAGCGTGGCGATAACCCGATGAACGCAAAGGCTACTCCCGTAGCGGCTAAGGATTGGTTTGATTCCCAGCGCGGCTGGAGCCTGGAGTCGATGATGTTCGTCCAGAAGGCCGGCGGCCTTTCCGAAGCCCTTCGATGGGGCACGCAAGAGACCGCCGACGCAACCCTCCTGGTTTACCGTTCGCTCCACAGCGTGGGAACCAACAAGATTTCCGTTCGCAACTTTGGCGGTCCCTGGACGATCATCCGCGTCGCCCTGATGCAAGCCCGGCAGGGGATGGGCAATCTCTTGATCTTCCTCACCCTGCTCAGCGCAAACCTGGCAGTGATCAACTTTCTGCCGATCCCCGTGCTCGACGGCGGACACATGGTGCTCTTGATCTACGAAGGGATTCGCGGCAAGCCGGCCGACGAACGCGTGCAGGAGATCCTTACCTGGATCGGGTTGATTTTCATCCTCAGCCTGATGGTTTTTGTCTTCGGACTGGATTTCGGCTGGATCGCCCGGCCGGGAGTACACTGAATGAGTCTTATTCCACGATTGCCAGGATCTCGTCCTCGCTGAGGATCAATAGATCCTGCCCGTTGATCTTGACCTCCGTGCCGGCCCACTGCTGAAACAGGACACGATCTCCCTCGCTGACCTGGTGAGGGACTCGGCTGCCTGAAGAAAGCAACCGCCCATCGCCGACCGATAAAACACGTCCCTGCCGCGGTTTCTCCCGCGCTGCGTCAGGCAGCACGATCCCACCAGCGGTCATTTCTTCGGAATCGACCTTTTTAATGACCACTTTGTCTTCCAGGGGCACAACCTTCATGTTTTATCGACTCCGGAGCCTTGCGGCAGACCCGTTGGAATCTGGCGCTGATCATTGTAAACTGCTATTATCTCATGCTTCCCCCGGTGCAACAAGATCCGGGCCAACACTCGCCAACCTAAATAGTTTCGGTTGCGGAAAAGTAGGGTGGGCCGAGCGCAGCGAGTCCCACCAAAATCACCACGAGTCCCACCATGCGGATTTGCTGGTAAATTGGTGGGATTCGCTACGCTCGGCCCACCCTACTCCTTGCCATTGACCCGTTCCGCAACGGAATCCCAAGTAGTAACCACACCCATGCCAAAGAAGGGCGTACTCCTGGAAGCCGATCATCTCGGCCGTCGCCACCCGAATGGTGAGTCTTGGCTGCTCGACGATGTTACTCTAATCATCGAGTCAGGAACGCACCTCGCTCTGACCGGCCCATCGGGATCGGGGAAAACGCTCCTTTTGCGTGCCCTGGCCCGGCTCGATCCGCTCGATCAGGGCGAAGTTCGCTACTGCGGCCAAGCCGTTCACCACGATGCAGTTCCCCCCTACAGGGCGTCGGCAATCTACCTCCATCAACGCGCGGCCTTGATTGAAGATACGGTCCAGGCCGCCTTGCGCAGACCTTATGCCTTGAGTGTTCATCGACAGCGGAAGTTTGATCCTCACCGGGCGATCGAACTCCTTGCTGCCTTGGGACGCGACGCAGCCTTTCTGGAAAAGAAGGTCGCCGAGCTTTCCGGCGGTGAAATCCAGATCGCGGCCCTGGTCCGGGCGTTGCAACTCGATCCCACGATCCTGTTCCTCGACGAGCCGACGGCCGCTCTCGATGGACCAACCGCTGCGGCCGTCGAACAATGGATCGACCGTTGGCTGACGGAGAACGCCGAGCGGGCCATGATTTGGGTCAGCCACAACGAGGCCCAAGCCGAGCGCGTCGGCCGCACTGCCATCCGCATGGAAGCCGGACGGCTAATTTCGTAGGCATCCCCACCATGCAACAACCTATCGAACTCACTACCTGGCAACTGTCGGTCGCCGTGTCGCTGATCCTGATCAGTGCCGCCATCTCGGCCGCGCTTCGGCTGGGCTTGGGCAGGCGGCTCTTGCTGGCGGCCGTCCGTACCACGACCCAACTGCTGTTGATCGGCTACGTGCTGAATTGGCTCTTCGCGCCGGGGCGGGGATGGTATTTCGTGCTGGCGATGATGTCGGCCATGACGCTTATCGCCGGCATCTCGGCCGTGCGGCGGAACGAACGCCGCTACGACGGTATTTGGGTCGATAGCATCATCTCGATGTGGGCCACAAGCTGGCTGATGACAGCCATCGCCCTCTTCGGCATCGTGCAGGTCCAAGGGGCGGCGGAAAACCCGTCGTGGTACAATCCGCGCTACGCCATTCCACTCTTGGGCATGATCCTGGGCAACACCATCAGCGCTGTTTCGCTCAGCCTCGACCGCATTTCCCACGAGTTGGCCTCCAAACGCGACCAGGTTGAGACCTTGCTGGCCTTGGGGGCGACCCGCTGGGAGTCGGGCTGCTGGGCAGTGCAGCAGGCGATCCGTGTCGGCATGGTCCCTACCATCAATACGATGATGGTTGCCGGACTGGTCAGCCTGCCCGGCATGATGACCGGGCAGATCATTGCCGGCCAGGATCCCAGCCAGGCCGCCCGCTACCAGATCGTGATCATGTTCCTCATCGCGGCCGGCACGTCGTTGGGCACGTTCAGCGTGGTTTTGCTGGGGTATCGCCGCCTCTTTACACCCGATCACCAGTTTCAGCCTGACCGATTGCGGAAGGTACACTGATATTTGAATTTCACCGCTTCATGGGGTAGATTGCAGGGAGGGAATAACGAGGGGCAATGACGAATGACGAAAATTTCCATCATTTTGCTGGTTCTGATTGCACTGACTTCCTGGCAATGCGCTGACGCAGCCGGGCTTGGCACGGGGGCGGTCGAGGCCGATGTCAAGAGCGAGTTCTCGCATATTCTCATCCGTCGCCAGGGGAGCATGCGCTCCATGAACTTCGTTCGCGACAACGGCGTCGAACAAATTCAGACCCTTTGGAACATGAAGCGGCCTTACGAGTTGGTCACCCACTACAGCCGCCTGATGTTCGCTAGCTACTTCTTCATGCCCGCGCAGAAGCAGGTGCTAATCGTCGGCCTCGGCGGCGGAGCCATGGTCCACTTCTACGAACATTATGACCCGGAAGTAATAATCGACGCCGTCGAGATCGACGAAAAGGTTGTTCAACTGGCCGAAAAGTATTTTAACGTCCGCACGCAGAAGAACACGAACATCATCACCGAAGATGCCTTCAAGTACTTCAAGTCGAACGAGACCCGCTATGACGTGATTTACATGGACGCCTTCCTCAAGCCTTCGGAGAAGACCGACGCCACGGGCCAACCGCTCCAACTGAAGACGGTCGAGTTCTACAAGGGCCTCCGCGAGCAGCTCACGCCGGACGGCATCGTGGTCATCAATTTGAATGTCCACTCAGGCATCAACGACGATCTGGCCACTATCCGCAGCGCCTACCCGCAGGTATATACGTTTCGGGCCACAAGCCCTAATATGATCGTCGTCTGCACGTGGGGCAAGACGCGGGTCGCCGCGACAACCTTGCACGAGAAGGCCAAGGATCTTGACCGCCGCTTCAAGGCGACATTCACCTTCCAAAGCGTGCTGGGGACGCTGGGAAGGTAGTTTTTCTGGTTCCGACGTCAAGCGTAGGGTGGGCCGAGTGAAACGAGTCCCACCAGTACACCTTTTCCGCAACAGAAATTTAACATTGCTGTTACAGCACGGGCCCCACCAGCCGCAGCGTGTTTTCCAGAAAGCGTGCGCCCCGCCCGCGTTGGGACCATTGCCGAGGATCGAGCTGTCGGCAGTCCTGCAAGTACGATTGCTGCAAGGCGTAAAGCTGCTCGGCGAAGGCTTCGTCATACACAAATAAGGCGACCTCGTAGTTCAGCCACAGGCTTCGCATGTCGAGGTTGACCGTGCCGAACATCGATATCCGACGGTCGGCCGTGATCGACTTTGTGTGCAGCAGACCCTTCTGATAAAGATGAATGCGGACGCCAATCTCCAGCAACTCATCGTAATACGACCGGCTGGCATACCGCGTCAGCAGTGAATCAACCTGCTCGGGCAGGATCATATCGACGCGGACGCCCCGACCCGCGGCACCCCGCAAGGCGCGAAACATTGAATCATCGGGCACGAAATAGGGCGTCGTGAGCACAAGTTCCTGGCGGGCTGAATTGATGACCGCCAGGAGCATTTGCAGCAGCCCGTCGCCGCCCTCACCTGGCCCCGAGGGAATCACCTGGATATCCGCGGTCCCTTTCGGTCCCACGAGGGCCAACTCCGCGCTGGCGATGATCTTCTCGATCGATTCGGCCGTTTCCAGCATCCAATCGCCGATCATGGTCATGGCCAGCGGAGCCACGACCGATCCTTCCAGGCGGACCATGGCATCCACCCAGCGGCCGACATGGGCATTCTGTTTGAAGTAGCGGGGATCGACCAGATTCATGCTCCCAGTCCAGGCGATACGGCCGTCAATCACGACGATCTTGCGGTGCAGACGAAGATCGTTCCGCGACACGACGGCTTGCAGCAAACTGACGGGCAAGGCGAGTTGCACCTGGACGCCAGCCTCGCGGAGCTGCTGGGGTTGTCGGCCTCTCCACCAGGGCCGCGCACCGACGGCATCGACCAGTACGCGGCAAGAGACGCCCCGCTGGCCGGCGCGAACCAGTGCCTCGAGCACCTCGTCAGCGGCTCCGCCCTCGTTCCAAATATAGAACTCCATCAGTACGCTCTTTCGAGCGTTATCGATGTCCTGCGCGATCGCGCGCAGGATCAGATCGGATTCCGAGTAGAACTGAGCCATGCTGCCGGCCACGGTGGGAATACCAATCAGGCAACTGCCCAACCGGTCCATGCCGCGGGCTTCCGGCCGGTGTTTGTCCCAAGGAACCTGCGTCAAACCCCGGTCGATGACATGATGGGCCAACTTGGCATAATCGGCGCGGATCGCGGCAATCCGCCGGGCACGTCGTTGCCCGACGCGCCGTTCACCGATCAGTAGATAGAACACCGCCCCGACCAGCGGCAGAAACGCGGCAAGGAACATCCACGCCAAGGCAACGCCGCTGGGCGGCCGCCGCATGATAACCCGCAACGAAATCGCCAGCACGACAGCCACATGGGTGAAGGTCAGCAGGGTGGAGAATTGAGTGAACATGGAGAAATCTCAGTAGGGTGCCGCTGCATAATCGCAGCGAAGTGGTAGGGTGGGACCAACGAGCCTAAGCGAGTGCCGTCCCACCATTTTTTTCTATCATACTCTACCATAGTGGGCCTGCGCTCGCCGACCCGCTATGCGGGTGCATCGGATCTGATCCCACCCCGCTAACCTGCACCAGCGCGGCGAAGGATATTTTGCGGCACGCCTTCCAGCAGCTCGATGCGGAAATGCCGCACGCCTCGCCGCCGCAGTTCAGGCACATGCTCGATGAGATTCCGCGGTTGGGCATGGTATAGCGTGTTGCGGCAGCATGCGTCCGACTGCAAGGGATGCTCCACGCCGAGTCGATCGCGCAATCGCACCTCATGCTTCATGCAGGCGAAACTACACGGCGCCGTGTGGCGCTGCGTCTGACGGTCTTCTTCCTCCAGCGTGAGCTTTACTTCGTTGCGCCGCCCGCCAACCTCGGTGTCGAATAGGCAATGCTCCGTGTGGAATAAGGGAATGTGTTGGTAGACGACCACTTCCAGTTCGGCCCAAGGCGAAGCATCGGCCAGTTCGATCAGCCGCTGGAAATCGGAGTCGTAGGCTACCGTGACTCGACGCGCGCCCAACTCGTGCAACCAAGCGACGGACCACGGATTGACCGCATTGAGCGACATGTCGGCCACAAAGGGAATCTGTCGCTCGGCACAGAAAGCCACCCCACCCAGGTTGCGGACCAGAAGTCCGTCGGGCTTGGCGTCGGCAATCCGTGCAAAATGGGCATCCTCGCCCGGCTTCTGAATCCGCGGCGTCGCCAGGAAAATCTCCGCGCCTTGCTCACGGGCCATCCGCACGGCGTGGGCGCAGCGATACAACTCGGCAAAATCGCCAAGGATGCTCTTCACACCCAGGGCTAGAACTGCTTCCACTTGCTTCAGATCGCGGCAGAGGACGTGGTAGGATGGACCCTGGCCCTCACCCCCTGCCCCTCTCCCGAGTACGGGCGAGGGGAGTCGGATGCCCTCACCCCCGAATACGGGCGAGGGGAGTGTCGTGGCGGCGGCGTCCAAGAGGCGGGTCATCTCGTGCCGCAACTTTCCCAACACGCTCAGAGGGGCCATCGGCTGGCCTTCAATCCGTGCGTCTAGCCCGCGAAGCTCGTAGACGCTCGCACCCAAGCGGCCGAACTGTTCGCGGAGCTTATCGACGGTGAGCGGGTGACGCTGGGCTTCTTCCAGTTCCTGCTCCGACTCGATGCGGCACGTCGCGCCCGTCCCCGCCTGTGCAGTAACGCACAACTTGCGGCCAATGGCCGCTTCCACCGTCAAGTCCAGCGGCACGCGACGCTGGGTACGGCCGCTGGCAAACGTCTTGCTCAAGCGGCGGTCGAGTTGCGGGTCATCGGTCTTCCAAAGTTCCTGGCCGGGCTGTAGGCGGTTGAACTCGATGGCATCGCGTCCAAAAGCCAGCTCGACCCGGCCGCCGATAGTTTCTTTGACGGAGAGCTTGCCATCGAAGATTTCATAGACGCGGCCGCCCTGGTCATGGTTTTCGCCCAGTTTAGAAGGAAAGGCAACGCCGTCGCCGCGCCGAAGCGGTGCGGTAAGCTCAACCGCGACGCGATCGCCACGAACAGCCGTGACCTTGCCGATGGAAATACCGCGATTGGCCGAGTGCCGACCGTCGACAATCTGAAGATTCCGCCCAGCCAGCCAGCCTTGCGAGAGGCCGCGCGAGAAGGGGCTTTCCAGTTCCAGAAGCTGCTCCGGCGGCCGACGGACAGGGCGGCCAGCCACGCCCTCGTCGATGGCCTGGCGATACTGCCGTGTCGCCGAGGCGACATACTGCGGCGACTTCATGCGGCCTTCGATCTTTAGCGCGTTGACGCCCGCGCCAATCAGTTCCGGCACGAGATCCAAAGCCGACAGGTCGGAGGGGCTGAGCAAATATTTGCGGTCCTTGAGGTCGCGGACCTCGTTGTCGCAGATTAGGTCGTAAGGCAAGCGGCACTGCTGGGCGCACTGCCCACGATTGGCGCTGCGGCCGCCCATGCCAAAGCTCGCGTTGCACTGGCCCGAGTAGCTCATGCACAGTGCGCCGTGAACGAAGACTTCCAACTCAAGCTTCGTCCGCGGACGGATGCGGCGAAGGTCGTCGATCGAAAGCTCCCGCGCGAGCACCACGCGGCAGATCCCCAGTCGCTGGGCCAGGGCCATGCCTTCGACACTGGTGATCGACATCTGCGTGGAGGCATGCAGCGGAAAATTGGGCGCGATGGCGCGAATCAACCGCGCCGCGCCAAAATCCTGCACGATGGCCGCGTCAACGCCGGCGGAAACCACCGCTCGAACCGATTGCTCCAGCAGGTCCAACTCGCTGGGAAAGACAAGCGTGTTGAGAGTGACATAGCCGCGGACGCCGCGGAGGTGCAGGTAGGCCATGAACTCCGGCAGTTCCTCCAGGGAAAAGTTCGTGGCCTTGGTCCGCGCGTTCAGGCCCACGCGCAGGCCGAAGTAGACGGCATCCGCGCCATTCTCCACGGCGGCGCGGGCGCAGTCGAAATCACCGGCGGGAGAAAGGAGTTGGGGAGGGGTGGCTGCCATCATTCTATCACCGCCCAGGCCGTTTCGATATTCCCCATCGGCGCACTGACCTGGATGCCGGCCACGCGGTCGCGGATGCGGGCGACCGACTCGCGGGCGATCTCGATGCCGACGGCAAGTTGATCCTCACGGCTGGTTACTGCGGCCATGCGTTCCATGATCGCGTCGGGCACGACCACGCCGGGTACCTCGTTCCGCATGAACAAGGCGTTGCGATAACTGATCAGCGGCCAGATGCCGGCCACGATCGGAATGCCGTGATGCTGCACGTCGTCAAGCATCCGCAGCAAGGCGTCGGGGTCGAAGACCGGCTGCGTGATGGCAAACTCGGCGCCGGATTCGATCTTCTGCCGGAAACGGTCGATCTCGCGCTTGCGGTCGAGCGCCGTGGGATCAAGCCCCACGCCAATCACGGCGAAGGTCTGCGGATCGATCGATTGCCCGCCAAGATCGACGCCCTGGTTGAGCCGCTTCTGCACGGCGGCCATGCCGATGGAATCGGCGTCAAAAACGCCGGTGGCGTGTGGATAATCGCCCAGTTTGGGTGGATCGCCCGTAACGAAAAGGATGTTGCGAACGAGGCATGCGGCACAGGCCAAGAGATCGGCCTGCATGCCGATCAGGTTGCGGTCGCGGCAGCAGAAATGGAGGACCGGCTCGATCTGGGCCTCGCGCAGGATCCGCTCGGCCGTGATCAGCGGCGAGATCCGGGCACTGGCGCGAGGACCGTCGGGGATATTGATCGCCGTGACGCCGCGCTCGCGGAGCGTGCGGCTCTTGGCCACCGTGGAACTGAGATCGTAGCCTCGCGGCGGGACAAGTTCCACGCTAGTCACCCACTCCCCGGCCGCCAGCCGCTTGCCAAACTGCGACTTCTCGGCCAGGGGGGCTGGCGGCTTGAGCGGCACGGCCGCGGCCGCTTTCACGGTCGGTTCGGTTCGCCTCCTGCTGAGCGGTTTGATCGAGCGGGACATTTCACGGATGTGTTCCGGAGTTGTGCCGCAGCATCCGCCCACACACGACGCGCCAAGATTCACGAACCGCTTGGCGTATTCGGTCAGGTATTCCGGCGAGCAGAAGTAGATTCGTCGATGATCGACTTCCCTAGGGATGCCAGCGTTGGGTTGCACGACCAGCGGAAGGGCGATCGCACGAACCGCCCGCTCGACGGCGCTCAGCAGGCCGTCTGGCCCGGTGCCGCAATTCAGCCCCCAGGCGATCGGCTGCGGCACGCCATCGGGCAACGGGGCAAGCAGATGTTCAATCGGCTCGCCGGCGACCGATTCTCCCTGGCCGGCCACCATGCAGGAGAGGATGAACGGCACCTCCGGCTGGCGGCGCAGGGCCGCGGCGCATTGCTGGATTGCCGCCCGCGAGGGCTGCGTTTCAAAGAGGATGAAATCCGCTCCGCCATCCCAGAGGGCGGCGACCTGCTCAGCAATCATCTCCTCGATCGCTGTTTCCGACTGCCATTGCGTAGCCAGGGGGCCGATCGATCCGGCCACCAGCACCGGTCGGTCGGCCGCGTCAGCCACTCGCCGGGCGAGCGTCGCGCCGGCGCGGTTGATCTCGCGGGCCTTGTCGGCCAGGCCATATTTCTCCAGGTTCAATCGCTGGGCACCGAAGGTGTTCGTCGTCAGCACATCGGCCCCGGCCTCGCAGTAGTCGCGATGGATCGTCTCGATCAGCTTGGGATCCGAGAGGCAGAGTTCGTCGAAAGAACGGTTCGTAAAGACGTGGTGCCGGTAGATCTCGGTGCCCATCGCGCCGTCAAAGACGAGCACGCCGCGGGCAAGGGCATCGGTGAAGGTGGGGCGGTTTTGACTCATTTGTTGGGCAGTAAGTGCTAGTGGCCTTGGCCACGGATAATTCGACAGACTTAAGAGGCAGCCCGCCTTTGCCCGTCCCGGAGGGACGCATGAGAATAGCCCAGCGATTGATCGCCGGGTGGGAAAGGCGAGTAAAAGCGACAGTCCCGGAAGGACGACTGAAAAAGGGTGCCGCCAGACGTTTCAATCGTCCCTCCGGGACTCCGGAAATTCTTGCGTTGTCCACCTTCCCAGCGATAAATCGCTGGGCTATTCTCAAGTGCCCCTCCAGGGCAAAGGCACATTACTGAACCGTTCACGTTCTCCAATGCTCTTACAGAACACGACAACAAGCCCCCTAGTCGGATCGAATAGCGCGCTCACAGTATGACCGCCACTTCGTCCGGAATCTGGCCGAAGAAAAGGATGGCACTTTCCGGCGGCCGAAGCTCCCTGGCTTTGCGGTAAAGCTCATCTCGATCCTTGGTGTGCCACAGAATTTCGCCGGCAAGCACCTGTAGATTCTCGTCGGTCTCCAGATTGCCCACCAATACCCACTCGTCGGGGAACCGGGTCTTCATTTCATTATAATGACAATAATGACACGCTTCCTTCATGATCCAACCTTCCACAGCGGGCCATCCTATTAGATTACCAACACCAAAAACTATAACATCCGTCAGTACGTCCTTGTCGAAGACAGTCATTGCGAAGTCTCGGCATCACGTTCTCGGTACACCACCGCGCAGATGTCTTCGAGAATCGGATCGTCACGATATTTGCCAGCCAGGCTGGTGATGCCGACGGAGTCGATATCGAGCGTAATCAACTCACCACATTCAACTCGCTGACGAACCTCCGCCTTGAGTGCCACGATCGCCGCCTCGCGAGTTCGGCCAATGGCTCGAACTTCCGGCTCGCCCACCAATGCGGCGGTAAACCAGTCCTCGAACGGACTGACGATTACCGAAAATGTCATAACTATCAACCCCCAATAAGGAGTCTAACGCAAACTTCTATTTCCAATGTATGCTTGAAGTGTGCGTCGGTCAAGTTGTGCGATATCGACCTGTGCGAAATTAACCCATTCACCGGCTAATCACCACGATCGCCATGTCGGCGTTCAAATTCGGGTCGTCGTAAACCTTGCAGCCGGCTTCCGTGTCGAGGGCGATCTGCTGGTGAATCTTGATCTTGTTTCCGCGGCAGAAGTCTTCAAAGTCGGCGATGGAAAGGAAACGGACGTTGGGGGAGTTGTACCAGTAGTAGCCCAGCAGCGAGCCGGCCCGGGGAGCGCGGCCTTCTTCAGAGAGGTGCTTGCGAAGCTTCCAGTAGCCGATGTTGGGGAAGCTGATGATCCCCTGCCGGCCAACGCGGAGAATTTCCTTGAGCACGCCCTTCACATCCATCACCGCCTGCAATGTTTGCGAGAGGACGACGAAGTCGAACTGCCCATCGGCGAAGGCCGACAGTCCGTGGTCCAAGTCGCCCTGCACGACGTCCAACCCGCGGCGGACGCAGGCCAGAATCGCCTTTTCGTCCAACTCGATGCCGATGATGTTCGGGCAGCCGTTGCGGCGCAATCGGGCCAGCAGGCCGCCGTTGCCGCAGCCGAGGTCCAACACGCTTGCGCCGGGCGGAATCAGTTCAATGATCGAGTCGTAGTCCAAGCGGCGGCTGTGGAAAATGCTCGTCGGATCCTGGCAGCTTAACTCGTCCAGGGCCACATCGGTGAGCGTGTCGTCGGCCGGCTCGCTGCTATCGAGATTCGCCAGGAAGGCCCGCATGGCCTCGCCGTAGATCGGCAACTCGTCGGCCAACAGGAAAGCATCGTGGCCGCAATTGCTCTTCACGCTGCAATAACTCACCGGCTTGCCTTCGGCGATCAGGGCGTTGACCATCTTCTCCGACTGGAACGGTGGAAAGAGCCAGTCGGTCGAAAAGCTCAGCAGCAGCCAGCGGCACTGCGAGCTGGACAAAGCCCGGCGAAGCTCCTCGCGCGAGTCCCCCAGGTCGAAGAGGTCGATGGCCATGGTCAGCGCGAGATAGCTATTGGCGTCGAACCGCTCGACGAACTTGTCGCCCTGGTAGGCCAAATACGAACCGACGGAAAAACGAGTCTCGAACTGCGTCTGCACCTGCCGGGGCTGCAAGCGATGGGCGTCGAACTTCTCGATCATCGCCTCGCGCGAGAGGTAGGTGATGTGGCCCAACATGCGTGCGATCGAGAGGCCGACCGTTGGCCCCGGCCCGTTGCCGTAGTACTGACCATCCTGATAGGCCGGGTCGCGAAGAATGGCATTGCGGCCGACGACGTCGAAGGCCATGGCCTGACTGGTCAACCGCGGCGAGGTCGCCAGGGCGATGGTGCCAGCTACCATCGCCGGCAACTGCGTGGCCCAGGTCAGGGCCAGTTGCCCGCCGAGCGATCCGCCCGCCACCGCCCGCAACCGGCGAATGCCCAGATGCTCGACCAGCAACTTCTGGACGTTGACCATGTCGCGGACGGTGATGATGGGGAAATCGGCACCATGGGGCCGGCCGGTTTCGGGGTTGATGCTGTTCGGCCCCGTCGTGCCGCGACAACCGCCCAAGAGGTTGGGGCAAATCACGAAGTAGCGATCCGTGTCGATCGGTTTGCCCGGCCCGACGACAAGCTCCCACCAGCCGGCGGCATCCTCCTCATCGTGCCGGGCGACATGCGAATCCCCCGACAGGGCATGGCAGACCAAAACGGCGTTGTCGGCTGCCGGGCTGAGTCTGCCGTAGGTCTCATAGGCCACCCGCACCACCGGCAGGGAGCCTCCTTCTTCCAGAATAAGTGGTTCCTGGAAGGTGACATATTGGGCGTATTTTAGCGGAACCGCCGAGCGGACGCTGTCGCTACTATCGAAAACACAAGAGTCGGTAACCATGCGCTCAAGTGTATCGGACGAGGCGAAGGGGGAAAAGGGCTATTATCCTTGTGACGCCTTCAACGCCTGCTCGAAATCGGCCTTGATGTCCTCAATATCTTCCAAGCCGGTGCTGACCCGGACATAATCCTCGGTCACGCCGGCGCCGGCCAGTTCGGCGGGGGTCTGTTGGCTGTGGGTGGTCGAGGCGGGGTGGATGATCAGCGTCTTGGCGTCGCCGATGTTGGCTAGGTGCGACGCCAGCTTGGCAGACTCGATAAACTTCTGTGCGGCCGCCCGACCGCCCTTAATGCCAAAGCCGAGGATCGCTCCCGCGCCTTTCCCTAGGTATTTCTGCCCCAGCTTGTAGCCTGGATGCGAGGGCAAGCCCGGATAGTTGACCCAAGTCACCAGCGGATGCGACTGGAGGTGCTTGGCCAGTGCCAAAGCGTTTTCGCTGTGCCGCGGCATCCGCAAGTGCAACGTCTCCAACCCTTGCAGGAAGAGGAAACTGTTGAACGGGCTCACTGCCCCGCCCAGATCGCGGAGCCAATGCGTGCGGCAGGTGATGATGTAGCACAACTGTCCGATCGCGTCGTGGAAAACCGTCCCGTGATACGACCCGTCGGGCTGAGTGAACTGCGGCCACTTGTCCGGCTCGCGGGTCCAATCGAACTTGCCGCTGTCGACAATCACGCCGCCGATGCTCGTGCCATGGCCGCCGATAAACTTCGTGGCACTATAAATCGTGATGTCGATTCCATAGTCGAACGGCCGCAGCAAGATCGGAGTCAATACGGTATTATCGCAAACGACTGGAAGGCCGTGCTTGTGGGCCACGTCGGCAATCGCCTCGAAATCCAACACGTCGTTCTTGGGGTTGGCCACCGACTCGATATAAACCGCCCGTGTGTTCGGCTTCACGGCTCGGGCAATGCTCTGCGGATCGGTCATGTCGACGAAAGTGACCTCGATTCCCAGACGCTTGAAGGTCTGGGCGAACAACGTAATCGTGCCGCCGTAAAGGGCTGCCCCGGAGATAATGTGCGAACCCGAGTGAGCCAGATTCAGGAGTGCGACAGTGATCGCCTGCTGGCCGCTGGAGACGGCCAAGGCCCCGATGCCGCCTTCCAAAGCGGCCATCCGCTGCTCGAAAACGTCGGTCGTGGGATTCATCAGCCGCGTGTAGATCCAGCCCATCTCCTTGAGAGCAAACAGGTTAGCGGCATGTTCCGTGCTCTTGAACACGTAGCTGGTAGTCTGATGAATCGGCATGGCA